>Ga0180430_10001049_pt1 | contig 28335 bp, 21 predicted proteins | sample SS_ome_9_FD_132999 | JGI IMG/M metagenome (GOLD analysis project Ga0180430, IMG submission 132999) | Hypersaline lake sediment archaeal communities from the Salton Sea, California, USA - SS_1_S_2 metaG | ecosystem: Environmental > Aquatic > Non-marine Saline and Alkaline > Hypersaline >... | reverse complement strand
CGCCAGTTGCGCGGGATCGTCTACGCGGTCGCGCTCTTCGGAGCGTTTCACAGCTTGGTCTATGGCGTCGACGTCTACGAGTTGGCCCAGTGGATGGAGCGCTATCGGCGGTCCCAAACCCCGCTCGCGCCCGCCGGCACGCAGCGTCTCGAGGTGCCACCGGAAGCGGCGCCGGCCCCGCGAGCGCTCATCGTTCCCGGCAGCGAAAGCGCAAGTTGCGAAGTGGAAGAACGTCTGATGTGATGCTGACTACTGCCTTCGCCCCCGAAATGGCCCCTTGATCCGCTCGACCAGCGTCCGCACGAGCCCGCCGTTTCGACCCGCCGGAACACGTTTGGCAGAACCTTCGCGGGGGGCACGTTCTCTGGTAGGACGCTCCCTGGCGGGACGCTCGCTGGAAGCGACCTTCCTCGCCGGCCGAGCTGCCGGCTGGCGGGACTGTGCACCGTCACCTGACCTCTGCCCTGAGCGCCGGCGCCCGCCTCGGCGGCGCCCGCCGCGCCGCGTGCGCGCGCGCCCGTCCGACGGAGGCCCTTCGTCTGAGGCTGGCGTTCCAGACCGATCGCCAGCCATCGCCCTCGAGGAGGCGCTCGCTCGCCGGTCGTGCCCCCCCTCCGCGGCCTCACGCTCGCCGAGATAGCGGAGCTTCTGATCCGTCAAGCGCTCGATCGCCGCGATCCCGCGTGCATCTTCGGGTGTCGCCAAAGAGAAGGCGACGCCGCGCTTCCCGGCGCGGGCGGTGCGGCCGATGCGATGGACATAGTCCTTGGGTGAATAAGGCATGTCGAAGTTGACGACGTGCGATACGGCGTCGACATCGATTCCGCGCGCGGCGATGTCGGTCGCGACGAGCAGATCGACCTTTCCTTCCCGAAACCCTTCCAACGTGCGCACGCGTTCGGCCTGGCTGCGATCGCTGTGGATCGCCGCCGCGCGATGCCCCCGTTCGCGCAGCCGGCTCGCCAGCCGGGACGCGCCCGACTTCGTGCGTGCGAAGATGATCGTCCGCTTCATCGGATGCGTACGCAACAGCGACTCGAGCTTGGCGACCTTCCTGCCCCGCGTCGTGCGCACGATGTACTGATCGACTTCATCCAGCGTGCTCGACGGGGGCGCGACCTCGATCCGCAGCGGATCGATGAGGATGTCCTTGGCCAAGCGGCGGATCTCGCGCTCGAGCGTCGCCGAGAAGAGCATCGACTGGCGCTCGGTCGGAAGTAGCTCCACGATCTCGCGCACGTCCTTGATGAAGCCCATGTCGAGCATGCGATCGGCTTCGTCGAGCACGAGCGCCTTCGTGTGGCGGAAGTCGATGTTGCCGCGCCAGATGTGATCCTTGAGGCGTCCCGGTGTGGCGACCAGGATGTCGACCCCATGGCGCAGCATCATTTCCTGCGGCTCGATCGGCACACCGCCGAAGGCGGTCGCCGATACGAGCTCCAGATACCGGCCGTACTCACGGAAGCTACGTCCGACCTGGATCGCCAGCTCACGCGTCGGGACGAGCACGAGGGCGCGCAGGTCGGCGCGCTCCTCGGCCGCCAGGCGCTGCAGGATCGGCAATGCGAACGCGGCCGTCTTCCCCGTGCCGGTCTGCGCCGAGCACATCAGATCGCGACCCGTCAGCACATGCGGGATCGCGCGCTCTTGGATTGGAGTTGCGTGCGTGTAGCCCTCTTCGGCGATCGCCTCGAGCAGCTCGGCGCGCAACCCTAGCTCTGTGAACTCCATGTAACCTCGTTCTTACCCGCGTCACGGCACTCACCGCGCCACGCGGGACCTGCGGAAGTAAACGTGCATAGGAGCAGCCTACGGCAGAGGACGCAGGCTGCAGGAATCAGCACTCACCGGCACACTCTGCCCATCGTGTGCGCTTGAGAATCCAATCCGACGATTATGGGACACGCATCTCCCATATACCAGCGCAATCGAGCGCGACCGGGGTCCGGCAACGCCTGCGTGGGGTGGCAAGAACCGGCCCGGCGCCTGCAAGCAGCGCGTGTGTCACCACGTGGAGCACGGGATGAGGGCACAGCAGAGGCCATCAGCGCAGCAGCATCAACGCCTGCGCGTGCGCCTCCCCCGCCGCCCGGGCGGTCACCAGATAGACCCCCGATGCTACAGCACGCCCCCCATCGTCACGTCCATCCCAGGCCGCCTGATACCGGCCGCTCTGTGCCGGAGTTCCCTGGTAGAGCGTACGCACATGGCGCCCGGCGCAATCGACGATCGCCACCGTCGCCTGCACCGCCGGCGGCAGACGGAACGAGACGGTCGTCGCCGTCCGGCACGGATTCGGGTGCGCCACGATCTGCAACGCGCGCCGGTGTGCAGGCACATCGGCCACATCGGAAGCCGCCCCCTGCACTGCGAAGAGCTGGAGATCATCGACTGCCGCCTCGACCAGTGAGCCCTCGTCCTCGTCGCAGGCAACGAAGCGCAGCTGCACGTCCGACCCGAGCGCAACGAAATCGTTGAGGATGTGAACCTGGTGACTCCAGTTCTCGCGGCAAACCGAGGTGTACTCGATCGGGATCCAACCAGAGGCCCCGGAGCGCACGCTCACCTCCCAGATGTCGGCATAGGGGTTCGATCCGCGGCGGTTCGTGTACCAGCGGCGGTAGTCGATCACGACCAGTTCACAATCGCCCAGGTCGTAGACCGGGGAGAGCAACGTCGTCTTGCCGCCATCGACGTCGTTGGCGCCCACGCTGCTGCCCGCCTCGCCTCCGGTTACAAAGCAGAGCTGCCCGGGCGCAGCGGTGTAGTCGTCTTCCGGCTGGATCATGTAGCCATCGCTATAGGTCGCTTCCGGGTCGGTCCGCTCCCAGATGCCGGTCGTTGCGTCGTCATCGGGCAGACCGACCGTCCAGCCGGAGGGCGCTTCGAACTCCTCGCAGTCGATCAACTCGAGCTCGCCGACAATGAAGGTGATCGCATCGTCACTGCCCCAGAGCGGAAACTGCTTGACGTTGCCGGCCGAGTCCTCGGCGTGCAAGTAGTACTCGACCTTCGTGCCGGCCGGTTGCGGTGGGATCGCCGCTTCGTAGGCGTTTGTGCCGCCGGCCAGGCCAAAGGGCGTCTCGATCCAGGCGCCGTTGTCGATGCGGTAGGCTACGTAGCTTTCGGCGAGCAAGATCGTCCCGCCCGTGCTGATCAACTCGGCCGCGACCGCGTAGGGCAGCGTGGTGTTCGTCGTGTGGGCCAGCGGCTCGTGGTTGATGCCGAGCAGATCGGCGATCGGCACGTAATCCACGTACGTCGCGTTGCTCCCGATACAGGCCGCATCGTAGCGCAGGTAGGCATATCCATCGACGCCCCAGTCTTCGCCCCAGCTGTTTTTCATAATCCAGGCGCCGGCGCCGTCGCAGTAGGCATCGTCCCAGCCGACGAGCGCGACGGCGTGATTCAGTCCGCTCGGGCAGTCGTGCGTGTAGCACCCACCTGCATAAGGAACGAGGTCGGGGTAGACCATCATCGTCGTCGACACGGCGCCATGGTCGAAAATCGCCTGCTTGATGTCGCTGACCGTATAGCCGACATCGTGCACCGTGCCGGCGGCGGCGATCGGCGGATGTGAACTCTCCTCGCAGGGCAGCGTGTCGTCGGCCTGGTAGGGATAGTCTTCTTCCGCGATCGCACCGTAGTCCTGCCACACTTCGTAGGCGTCGATCATCCAACCGCCGCTGCAACTGCTGCCGCCGTCGTTGCAGACGAGGATGTGCTGCTCACTCACGTCGACTTCGAAGCCGACAGCGAGCATGATCGCCGATTCCAACGCGGCTGCGGCGGAGAAGCCCCAGCAGCTGCCGCACGCGCCCTGATGACGAATGCCGGGCGCGCCGCCGTGCTCGCGCCAGTCCCAGGCGGCCGGCAGATCGCGGTCGTGGATCCCATGGTCATCGACGACCGGATAGAGGATCAGGCCCGGCGGCACCCGAAGCCCGAGATAGCGCTGCTCGAACTCCTCCCACGGGATCGTCGTCAGCGCGTTGCGCTCGATCTCGAACGTCGCGCCGCGTGCGTCGAGCTCGGCGCGCAGAGCTGCCAGCCGCGCTTGCTCCTCGGCCGGTGTCAAACGCTCCGCGACGACCGACGAGGATGCAGCGAGCAGCAGACCGCCGAGCACGAGCAGGGCCGGCAATCGGTGTGAGCGCCAGATGAAGCGACGCAGCTCGAACGCAGACGGGATGGATGGCATCGGTACCCCCCAGTGAAGTCCTTAGGAGTGGCTTGCAGATTCAACATTGTAGCACACCCCAGTGATCCATTCAGGTTGTGGATCGAGGAATCTGGTGAAGTCGTCCGAAGTGTCGTCACGCAGAATGCTGCGTCGTTTCATGTGTTATTGGCGAAGGAAGTTGCAGCTCGGCGTCCCAGGCAGGCGAGGCTGGCCGGCCGGTGCCGTCAGCCGCCGCCACGGCGCCGGGCCAGCACCGCCCACACGAGGAGCACTTCCAGAGCGCTCAGCCCGAGCACCGTCAGCCCGCCCTCGGGGCCGAACTCCCCGCCGGTCCACAGCTCCGGTCCGGTCGCGCGCGTCGGAAACCAACTCGGCAGGCGCAAGCCGCTGACCGGCTGCCCCAGCAGCGCGGCGAGCGCGAAGTTCCAGGCGCAGTGATACCCGACCGCCGCCCAGAGCGAACGCCAGAAGACGAGCAGGCCCATCATCAGGCCGACGACCGCAGTCCCGGCCAGCGCGAGCCCGGTCACCGCCGGGTTGAGGCCGTGCAGCACGCCGAAGAGCAACGAGGTCAGGATCAGCGCCGGCCAGGCCCCCCGCCAGATCCGCAGTTGGTGCAGCAAGTAGCCGCGGCAGACCACCTCTTCCGCCGCACTCTGCACGGCGATCACCGGCAACATGACGGCGACGAGCAGCGCGGGCGCTGCCACTCCGACCGGCTCGGGCGGCAATCGGGTCAGTGAGCCCGCGCCGGTCGCCGGCGCGGGCACGAGCCAGCCGAGCGCCCCATGGATCCCGGCGAAGGCGAGCAGGGGCGCAAGCGCGAAGACGGCACCGAGCAAGAGGTCGGCTCCGGCACGTTGCGGCGGGAACAGCGACCGCCAGGAGAGCCGCTCATCGCGCCGCACGAAACAGTCGGCGACCACGAGTACGACCAAGCTCATCCAGATCGTGGTCGCGAAGAGCCAGCCCGGCGCGCGCTCCCAGTCCTCCTCGGCCAACAGGCCGGGCGCCAGCGCATCGAGCACGGGGAGCAGCAGGAGTGTGCCGACGACGATCGCGGCGGCCAACGCGGCGAGGAAGATCAGCGCCCGGCGCAGCGCCTGCGCGCGCGCCTCGCTCGTCTGCAGGGCGTCGGTTCTCACCCGCTAGACCACGCCCATCTCGATCCCGTGCGGCCCGATCTCGATCGGCACCCATTCGAGCGGATGCTGGGCGCCCTCCATCTTGAGAATCCGCACTTCGCGACGCACACCCTCGATCCGAAACTGGATCACGTTGTGCAACGACTTGAGGCTGAGCGCCCAACCGCGATGGCCCTCGACGTCCATCTGCGTCGCGGTCACGATCTCGAGCATCGTCACGTTGCTGTGTAGCACCCAGTCGACCAACCACTGATCGGTCGCCAGCAGCGCCTCGGCCGAGGTGACGGCAAAGGCGGCCTGCGATTGCTCGCCGCCGATGAAGCGCGTCACCTGCCGCTCCTCGAGCGTGGAACAGACCGACTGCCAGTTCTCCAGCGGACCGCCGCTCCAGTAGCGAATGCGCTCATCCCGCGGGCGGCTTTCCGGGTGGGGGAAGCTCTGCAGCGGCAACAGGTGCCCGTCGGCCTCAAAGGCGTCGGTCTCCCAGCCGAAGCTGCGGAAGTAGCGCCGCAGGTGGGCGAAGGGCCGGTCGGACGCGTTGCAGGCGACCGCCTCACCCGCCTGCAGACCGGTCCAAAGGAAATGAAGCGCGAAGACGGTCTTTCCCGTCCCGGGCGGACCGTAGAGCAGGGTCCGGGTCCCCGTCGGGATCCCGCCCCCCGTCGCCGCGTCGAACCCCGCGATGCCCGTCTTGACCAGTTCCATAGCGACCCCTCTGGAGCTCCGGCCGCAGCAGCTAGGGCAGGAAGGCCTTCACTTCCTTGAGCTTGCGCGGCAAATACTCCTCGATGACGTAGTTCAACCCCCACTTCGCCAGCGCCTGCTGCTCGGCGCGCACGCCCATCTTCAGCAGCTGCTGCAGCGCCTTCTGCCAGGGCCGATGGTGGCGGAAGAAGGGATCGTTCTTCAAGGCATCCTTCGCCCGTTTGACGTCGACCTCCTTCAGCGGATGGGTCGGCAGCTTGTAGTCGGTGATGTCCTGGGGCGTCACGCCGAGGAAGCGCGCCTGCGGCACGCAGAAGAACTGGTTGATGTGGGCGGCATTGCCGCTGCCGACCTTGAGCGTACGATAGATGTTGGAGATCCCGTAGGGATCGCAGTCGACAAAGGCATAGACCGGGATCTTGGCCGCATCGGAGAGCCGGCGAATGAAGCGCCGCGTCGAACGCGTTGGCACCCCGCTCATGCTGACGAGAATGCACCCCGCCTGCTTCCAGAACTTGTGGCTCTGCAACCGCTGGAACATACCGCCCGTCTCGATCGCCAGGATGAAACGCGCCCGCGTCTCGAACGACAGGTGCTCGACGGAGCTCGGGATCGAATAGGCGCCCGAGCCGAAGCGCGTGCAATCGATGCGCTCGACTTCGCCCGTATCGAGATCCGGATCGTAGACGATCAACTCGCCCGCGACGGCGCCCCCATGTTCGTCCGGCACGAAACGCAGCTGCTCGCGACTGATCGAGTGGATCGAGAAGAGCGCCTCGATATCGTCCATCACCGTATCCGACTCGACCTGGTCCTGGAACATCGCCTCACCCCAGTTCTTCGACTGGTAGTAGGCGTCTCGCTTGGTGGCGAAGTCGTTCGTCTCCACCAGCTCCTTCGAGAGCGACATCATGCGCAGCGACTGCGCGAAGGCCTTGACCGTGTTGACGGTGAGCGTGCGGACCTTCTTCTGGCGCCCGATCTCGAAGTAGCCCCGCTGCTGAGAATAGGTCACGTTCGAGAGCGAGCGCACAGGCAGTCGGAGGTCCGGCTTGACCCCTTTGAGGATGTTGCGATGCACGTCATCCGCCGTCGTCCGTATCTGTTTCAGCGTCTCGCCGTCGCGCTTCAGGTTCCGGTCGCGCACCGCTTGCAGTCCTTGCTTCGTCATGCGCCCGCGCGGAGATTCCTCGGCGGCGGGCGCTGCCTGGGCCGCGCCGCCCTCCCGGCGCTTGGCCGCCCCCCCGGCCGCGCCCGGCGTGCTGCCCTTGGGGGCCCGCTTGGTAGTACGTTTCGTCGTGCGCTTGGCCATCCATCCTCCCGGCGACCGCCGCCGGCGGTCGTGCGGCCGCGGCTACATCTTGCGGCTGCGCTCCAGAACATCGGTCAGCGTCGCCACCGCCCGCTCACGCTGCGGGTCGCTCAGATCGAGAATCTCCTGCAACGCAAGGCCGATGTGCGGGATGTACTTCTGAATGTACGAGTGCTTCTTCTGTGCGTCGGCCATACGCCGGCGGCGATTGATGTGCACCGCCAGGCGCCGGCCCACTTCCTGCAGCGCGAGGCGAATCTCACGCAGAATCTCCGGGTAGTGGGCGACCGCTTCCTTGCTCTCTGACGTAAACGGCACCCACACCGATGCGATGTGAATCACGACGACCATCGGCGCCGCCGGCAGCGCCCCCCGGCTCTGAGAAATCCGGTAGTTGCGCCATGGGAGATCGACGACCGCCTTCGTCATGGCGCATGCGCCGCGCTGGTATTGCAGCGGTACGCGATTGGCGTAGCGATAGAGCGTGATCAGCTCGTCCGCCGGCAGTTCGCCACCGTAGGCGAGCCCCGCCTCGACCTGAAACGGATTGCCCCGGTAGACGGCCGGTGGCCGCGTGACGGTCGTGTAGAAGTCGGCCTGCAGTCGCTGCTGCAACGCTTGTTGGAGTTGCACATCGCCGATCGGCGACAGGCAATCGGTCGGGGGCGCCATGATGCGCGTCTGTGCGAGCGCCTGGTGCAACACTTCAGCATCGGTGGCGTTGATGCGTCGCGGAGACGTGCGGGGTGTCAACTTGAGTCCGGCCGAGGCTGTGGCGGTGAAGAGCTCGTCAAGCACCTTGTTGCCGACGCGCGAGAACTCGGTTTGTAGAAACGCGCGCAGGTTGCGCGCCTTCGTTTCCTGCAGCAACTTGAGGAAGATCCCCAGTTCGACCCCGTGCGGATGGGGACGGATCGCACGCGGGGCAACCGGCGTCTCTTCGGTCGTGCGCGTGTACACGACCGGCTCGCCGACTTCGTCTTCGCGTTCCGGTGGCAGGTAGACGATCGTCGCATGGGGATTGGCGACGGCAACCTGTTTCAAGTAGCCGTCGATCGAGTGACGGCCCTTCTTGTACGTACCTTGCAGCGTGATCTCCACGCGCGTCCCATGTTCGGGTTCCCAGTCGATCTCGTCATCACGCAAGACGTCGGCCGCGTTCTTCTTCGTGTTGATCGCCAGCTCAAACTGGTGCGCGCGGGCGCGCGCGCCGGTGCGCGTCGTGATCAGAACCGGCTTGCCGGTCGTCAACAGGCCGTACATGCCGGCCGCCGAGATCCCGATCCCCTGTTGACCACGCGACTGCTTCAAGGAGTGGAACTTCGAGCCATAGAGCAGCTTGCCGAAGATCTTCGGCACTTGGGCGCGGACGATGCCGGGTCCGTTGTCCTGAACGACGACCGTGAAGCGCTCCTCGGAGAGCTGGCGCACTTCAACACGCACCTCCGGCAAGAGATCCGCCTCTTCGCACGCATCGAGCGCATTGTCGACCGCCTCCTTGACCGTCGTCAGGAGCGCCTTGGCGGGATTGTCAAAGCCGAGCAAATGGCGGTTCTTGGCGAAGAACTCGGAGACCGAGATCTCCCGCTGCTTGCCGGCCAGACTGCTGGCAACGTCCCCGGCCGGGGCCGCACGCCGACGCTTGACCGGCTGCCGCCGGCTGCCGGCCCGCGGCTTGGCCGCGGCCCCGGCCGGCTTCTCAGCCGTGCGCGCCGCCGGCTCGCGCGTGGCCCGAGCGGGACGGGTCGGCGCGCGCCGGGGGGCCGCCGTGGTCGCCCCATCTTCAAATGCGACTTCTAGTTGTGCGTATTCCGGCCGCTTCCTCGCCTTGCTCATGCGGTCTCCTTCCCTGGCTGCTCGGCACGCATTCTAGGCGCTCGCGGGAACCGTGCCAGGAAAAACTGATCCTCGGGCGCACTGCGCAACCGGTCACAGCCGCAGGGTCGCCGGGGGAGACGCCGAAGCCGATGGCGTACCCGACCGTGTACGCCACGTACAGCTACCGACACGCTCATAGCGTCTACCCTGCCAATCCAACGGTCGATCTACGGCCGCGGCTGTCTTACACCGACGTTCGCCTGTGCGCCGGGCGCGGCCCGGCGGTGCTGCACACCGCGGACAGCTCCCGCGCGCGTCCGTTGAGGTTGACAGCGTATCGGACTGCACCTACCGTGCCGCCAGGAGTCGCACAGCGAAAGCCGCTGTATACGGCCCGTGGCGCGGACTCGAGTGTACAAGTCGTTCACGCGCAGCACTCGAACACTCGCGCGCCGCTCTCCCCCGCGCTTTGCGTCGGGAGAGATGCAAGTCTCGTTCTCCAAGGAGCGAAGAAATGCCAGTCACAAAGAAGAAGACGAAGAAGACCGCCAAGGTCATGTCGAAGGCGCAGCGCATGGCTCGCGAGCGGAGCATCATCAAGGACCTGCGCGCCGGGAAACTGAGCTACCGCCAGATCGCCGCCAAGCACAAGGTCTCCCTGCCGACGGTCAACGCCAAGGCCCGCAAGGCCGGCATCCGCCGCCGGGCGCGGGTGGCGAAGACCGCGCCGCGCGCCGCACGGCCGGCGACGATGGCGGCGCGCACACGCCGTGTCGGAAACGTCGCGGAACGTCCGGGCGGCGTGCGCCGCCGCGCCGTGAGTGTCGCCAAGAAGCCAACCAGCGTCGGACTCCGCCGGCGCAAGGTCGCCCGCCGCAAAGCGCTCCGCGCGAGCGGCCGCTCGCTCGCCCGCTTCAACGAGGCGTTCCGGAATCTGGTGCTCGAGTACTACCCGGAAATGCCGTTGGCCAAGTTCGATCGGCTGGCACGCCAGGTCCGCAAGGCGATCGTCTAGCCGCCCGATCTGCGCGCCCGGCGCCATCCGGGCGCGCTCCGCGCGACGGGGCCGCGCGATCGACTCGATCGCGCGGCCCTCGATACTTGCTTCATGCGGCTGCGGCGCAAGCAGTTGACCCCCGCTGCGCCCGGCGGGTAGGATCTCCGCTGCGGGCCACCCGGCCGCGGGCGCGCGAAGCGCCCGGGTCCCGGCCCACCGCGGAATGGAGATCGGTATGAGCGCAACGACGCCCCAGACTCGGCCGGCGCCCCCCGGCTCGCAGAAACGGCCGTTTCTCTTCAGCGGCATTCAGCCGAGCGGCGAGATCCACATTGGCAACTACTGCGGCGCGATTCGCAACTGGCTGCGTCTGATGGACGAGTATGACAGCATCTTCTGCATCGTCGACTACCATGCGATGACCGTCGAGTACGATGTGGCGACGATGCCCGCGCGCGTCTTCGACGCCGCGCTGGTCAACATGGCCGCCGGCCTCGACCCGGAGCGTTGCACGCTGTTCGTCCAGTCCCAGGTGCCCGAGCACACCGAGCTGACCTGGATCCTGAACACGCTCGCCCCGATGGGCCTCCTCGGACGCATGACGCAGTTCAAGGAGAAGTCGCGACGCCAGGAGTTGAACGTCAATGTCGGCCTGTTCGACTACCCGGTGCTGCAGGCGGCCGACATCCTCCTCTACCGCGCCGAGGCCGTCCCCGTAGGCGATGACCAGGTCCAGCACATCGAGTTCACGCGTGACCTGGCGCGCAAGTTCAATCTGCGGTTCGCGGAACTCTTCCCCGAACCCCGCGCGCTCGTGCCGAAGTCCGGGGCGCGCATCCTCGGCCTCGATGGCGAGGCGAAGATGAGCAAGTCGCTCGGCAACTACATCGGCCTGATGGAATCGCGCGAGGGAATCTGGCAGAAGCTGCGTCCGGCGGTCACCGATCCGGCGCGCGTGCGACGCTCCGACCCGGGCAATCCGTTCATCTGCAACATCTATACGATCCATCAGTGCTTCTCCTCGCCCGAGATCCAGGAACAAGTCGTTGCCGGCTGCCAGTCGGCCGGGATCGGGTGCATCGACTGCAAGAAGATGCTCTTCGAGGAGATGATGCAGGTCCTCGACCCGATCCGCGCACGGGGGGAGGAGCTGCGGGCCGCCCCCGAGCGCGTCCGCCAGGCGCTGGCCGCCGGGGCGGAGCGCTGCCGGGACTTGGCGCGGGCCACGATGGAAGAGGTCCGACGGCTGACCGGGCTGCGCGAGACCTAGCGCCCCCGCTTTCCCTGATTCACGTCATGAGATGCGCTTAGTTGACTTGGCGCCGCCGCCGAGTGAACCATGGCTGCATCCAGCAACGAGAACGGGCCGACCGGTCCGTGGCGGTCGAGGAGGGCCTATGAACGCGAAGAGTCTTCAGGCGTCCCTGTTGGAGCTGGTCCGGCGCACGTCGTGCGACCTGCCGCCGGACGTCGAACAGGCGATCCAGCGCGCCTGGCGCAAGGAAGAGAAGGAGACGACAGCGAAGTACGCACTCGACGTGATTCGCAAGAACATCGTCCTGGCGCGCGAGAACAGCCGCCCGATCTGCCAGGACACGGGCAGCATCCTGTTCTATGTCGATGCCCCCCAGGGGTTCGACGTGAACGCGTTTCGCCAGGCGGGCGATGCGGCCGTCAAGCACGCGACCGAGCTCGGCTACCTGCGCCAGAACTCGGTTGACTCACTGACGGGCAAGAACAGCGGCACCAATCTCGGCCCCGGCAGCCCGACCTATCACTTCGCGCAGTGGAAGCGCGCCTCGATCCAGGTCCGGCTGATGCTCAAGGGGGGCGGCTGTGAGAACTGCGGCGTTCAGTACGCCCTCCCGTATGCGGCCCTCGCCGCCGGGCGCGACATGGCCGGCGTCGAGAAGTGCATCCTCGACGCCACCTACAAGGCTCAGGGCAAGGGCTGCGCGCCGGGGATCCTCGGCGTTTGCATCGGCGGGGATCGCGCCACCGGCTACGCGCATTCGAAGGAACAGCTGCTGCGCACACTCGACGACAAGAACTCCGATCCCGCGCTCGCCAAGCTCGAGCAGCGGGTCATGAAGGCGGCCAACAGCCTCGGCATCGGGCCGATGGGCTTCGGCGGCAAGACGACGCTGCTCGGCTGCAAGATCGGCGCCCTCAACCGGCTGCCGGCCTCCTATTTCGTTTCGGTTTCCTATATGTGTTGGGCCTACCGGCGGCGGGGCGCGCTGCTCAGCTCGGCCGGCAAGGTATCACGCTGGCTCTACGACTAGCGCGCCGCTCGCGGCGGGCCGCATCGAGGCGCCGCCCGCCGGTTTGAGAAGGAGAAGGCCATGGTCATCACCACTCCGATCAGCGAAGAAGTCATCCGCTCTCTGCACGTCGGCCAGGTCGTCGAGGTCAGCGGCGCGGTCTACACGGGGCGCGATTCCGTCCACCGCTACATCTTCGACGGGGGGAAGTGCCCGGTCGACATGCGCGGCTCGGCGATCTACCACTGCGGTCCGGTGGTGGTCAAAGAGAACGGGCAGTGGATCGTCAAGGCGGCCGGCCCCACGACGTCGATCCGCGAGGAGCCGTATCAGGCCGACGTGATCGAGAAGCTCGGCCTGCGCGGCGTGATCGGCAAGGGCGGCATGGGCCCCAAGACGCTCGCCGCCTGCCGGGAGTTTGGCTGCGTCTACATGCATGCGATTGGCGGTGCGGCACAGGTGCTAGCCGAGGTCGTCGACCGGGTCGAGGATGTCTACTTCCTTGAGAAGTTTGGCAGCCCGGAGGCGATCTGGCACTTCAGCGTGACCCGCTTCCCGGTCGTCATCACGATGGACTCGCACGGCAACAGCCTGCACGCCGGCGTTGAAGATGCTTCGCGGGCGCGGCTCGAGGAGCTGATCGCGGGCCGCTAGGCCGGCGCGTTGCGTAGATCCCGCCGCCGCGGGGACGCTCGCGGCGGCGCCGCGACTCGAGGTTGGCATCTCCGGCCCGCCCGCCCCTATACTCGCCGCATGGTGCAGTTGATCCTCTGGGGGCGACCGTGAAGCCGACGCGGCTCCTCGTCGGTCCGGCCGGAACGGGCAAGACCCACCGCTGCCTCGCCGCCTTGCGCGCCTGCGAGCGGACCGGCACCGCTGCCCTCCTAATCGTTCCCGATCAGTTCACCTACACCGCCGATCGCTTGCTGCTGGCCGACGCTGCGCTCGCCGGCACGCGGCACGTGCGCGTCGTGCGCTTCCGCCGCCTGGTGCATTGGATCGCGTCCGACCTCGGCCAGGACGGGGCACCGCTGAGCGAAGAGGGGCGGCGCCTGCTGCTGCGCGCCGTCGTCCACGATCTGGGCGCCGAGGCGCTCGGGCCGCTGGCGCCGGTGCGCGATACGCCCGGGCTGGTCGCCTCGCTGGCGCTGGCAATCGCCGAGCTCAAGGGCTTGCTCGGACGCGAGGCGCAACCACGACTCGCCGCGCTCGCCGGCGGTGACGCGAAGCTGACCGCCCTGGCCCGCATCCTCGCCGCCTACGACGAGCGCCTCACGAATCCGACGCTGCAGGATCCGGGTCATTGGATTCACGCCCTTGCCGCCGCGCTCGCCGCCGAACCGGGCGCCTGGCGCGGACGCCGCATCTGGATCGACGGCTTCATGAGTTTCACGCCGGAGGAGCGGACGCTCCTCGCGGCTCTCGCGACCGCCGAGGCGGAACTGACGATCACGCTCTGCGTCGACGGCGAGGACTTGCGTCTGCTGCTCGCGCACGCGGAGGACGCCGCGCGCGCTGGCCTGGCCCCCTTCTCGCTGGCCCTCGCGCAGCAAATCCGGGGCCGGCTGCGCCGACCTCAGTTCCTCCCCACGCTGCGCACCGGGCTCTGGCTCGCCCGGGAGCTGCCGGGCGGCATCGCGCTCGAATCGCTCCCGGCGCCGCCGCCCCGTTTCGCGGGCAGCCCAGCTCTGGCCCAGCTCGAGGCGGGCCTCTTTCGACCGTCCGGGGCACCGGTCCCGCCGGACACCTCCCGGCCGGACGACCCGGCGCTGCGGGTCACGCGCTACCCGACGCCGTACCACGAGGTCGTCGGCTGGGCGCGGGCGATCGACCGGCGGGCGCGGCTCGAGGGCGACGCTCACCGCTATCGCGACCACGCGGTACTCGTGCGCGACCTGGAAGCCTATCGCCCGCTCGTGCGTGAGGTCTTCCGCCACTACGGCATCCCGCACTTCATCGACGAGCGCCGCGACATCGCCGCCCATCCGCTGATGCGCCTGCTGCTGACCGCGCTGCGCATCGCCACTCAGGGCTGGAGCCGGGAGCTGATCGCCACCTGGCTGCGCAATCCGCTGCATGGCATCGCTGCCGAAACGTGCGACCGGATCGAGAACCTCGCACTCGCGTACGGCATCGAATACGAACGCTGGCTGCGCGTCGACTGGGCCGCGCTGGGTCACTTGCCGCCGCGCGAAGCTCGGCGGCCGACCGGGGCAGGCCTGGCCGAGGGCGAGGACTGGACCGCCGAAGAGGAGTGCGAGGCGGATGAAGAGCCCGCCGGTGAACCGGTGGAGGCGCGTGAGGTAGCCCGGCGCCAAGCGGCCGCCGAGGCGGCGGCCGTCAGCGCGCGGCTCTTCCCACCGCTGGACGAGTTCGCGCGTGGTTGGGGCAGCGGCAACTGCGCATTCGCCACCGGCGCCGCCGCGGTGCGGCGGCTGCTGAGTCGATTGCTCACGGGGAGGCCGGATGAAGACTGGCGCCCCTACCTCGCCGCGCAGGCGGACGCCTGGGAAGGGAGTTGGGACGCCGAGGAGACGGCCCAGATCGCTGATTTGCTCGCCGAAACGCTGGTTCTCGGCGAGCGGCTGATGGGCGCGGTTCCGCTCGGGGCGGCGCTCTTCGCTCGGCTGCTGCGCGATAGCTTGAGCCAGGCGACGATCGGCGTGACGCCGCAATCGCTCGACGCCGTCACCGTCGCCGAGCCGCGGCGCTCGCGAATCAACGAGGCGCCCTTCGTTATTCTCGGCGGCGCCACGGCGGCCGCCTTCCCGCGCCTGGCGGCTCCGGATCCGATCTTCTCCGACGCCGAACGCGAGGCGCTGCGCGAGCGCGGCTTCCCGATCGGCGCGCACGCCCAGTTGCTCGCCGAGGAAGACGCCTACCTCTTCTACATCGCCTGCACGCGTGCCGGTGAACGGTTGTGGGTCACTTATCCGACACTCAACGATCAAGGCGCAGCACAGGAGCCGTCGAGCTACCTTGCCGAGCTGGGTCCCTGGCTGGCCAATCGCCGCCCCGCGCTGCGCACACCCGCCGGCTTCGACCGCTGCCAGCACCGCCACGAATGGGAACCGCTTCTCGGCCGCACACTCGCCGGTCTCGAGGCGGCCGCCGCCGAGCGCGTGAAACGGGCGGCGACCGCCGAGCTCGCCGAACCCTCGGCGCGCGCGGCGCGCTACGTGGAGCGCCTGCGCGCCCCCGGACCGCGCCCCCTGCCGGCAGCGGTTCTGGACGCGCTGCATCCCGGCGGTCTCCTGCGCACTTCCGCCTCGCAGCTCGAGCGGTTCGGCCGCTGCCCGTTCGCCTACTTCGCGCACTACGTGTTGCGGTTGGAGCCGCGGCCCGAGGCGGTTCTGACGCCGCTGTCGACCGGCAGCGCAGTCCATCGCGCCCTTGAGCGCTTCTTTGCCGAGCGGCCGGGCGACGAGGCGCCCGCGGCAGCGGCGCAACGCATCGGCCGCATCTTCGCCGCGCTGGCGCGAGAGGAAGAATTCCGCATCTTCCAGGCCGACCCACCGAGTGCGTACCGCTGGCAAGTGACCGGCCGTGAGCTCCAGCACTTCATTGCCACCGAAGGCCGGCGCCTGCGCGGCGCCGGTTTCCAGCCGCGCGCCTTGGAACTCGCGTTCGGCCTGAGCGTCGTCGATCCGCGCGAAGTCGCACACGCGCGCCAGACCCTGTTGGCAACCGAGCGCGTTGCGCAACTCGCGCTGCCGGCGCTCGACATCCCGTTGCCGACCGACGTCTTCACGCGCATCGGCGCGCGGGCGCCGGAGACGGCGACGGCCCGGCTGCGCGGCCGCATCGATCGCCTCGACCTGCGGCGCGACCGCGACGACGAGCTCTGGGCGCTCGTGCTCGACTACAAGCGCAGCGCGCGCAGCGGCTCGCGCGCGCGCGAGCTGCAGCTCGGGCTCGACCTGCAGATTGCCACCTACATGCTCGCCGTGCGCAAGCTGCTCGGCTTTCAGCCGGCCGGGGGCTTCTACTACGCCGTCACGCCGCGCCCGCGCCGGGCCGACGAGCGCTCGCACGACGCCAACCCGCTGCGCTTCAAGCTCGATGGCTTCTTTCGCCCCGATCAGGCAGATGCCTTTGATCCGGAAGAAGCCTACATTGGATCACGTGCCCGCCAGCGCCGCGCGGGCAATCTCGATCCGATCCTCGCTGCGGCGCGCCGGCAGATCGAGCTCCATGGCGCTCGTATCCTGAGCGGCGAAATCCGTCCCCTGCCGGTCGCCGCGGCCGGACGCTCGCCGTGCGAGCAGTGCGACTACCGTGGCGTCTGCCGCTACGACCCGACCGCCGCCGGCCCCCGAGCCGCGAGCGACGCACGCAGTCCGGCAGAGAGGGAGGCTTGATGGGCCCTGCGCGACACAGCCGGGGGGCGCGATGAACGCCCCCCACTCCGGCGCCGACCGGCCCCAGCGTCATCCGCCCACGCCCGAGCAGCGGCTGGCGATCGAGTTCGAGGCGCCCTACGTGCTCGTCTCCGCCAGCGCCGGGACCGGCAAGACAAAGACGCTGATCGAGCGCGTGGCATACGCCGTCAAGCAGGGGATCCCGGTCCAGGAGCTGCTCATCATCACGTTTACCCAGAAGGCGGCCGAGGAGCTGCGTGACCGGCTCTACGCGCTCTTCGACCGCGATACCGAATTGCGCCCCCAGCGGCTGCTGCTGCCGCAGACGCAGATCGCCACGATCGACGGCTTCTGCGCGCACCTGTTGCGCGAAAACGCGGTCGCGCTCGAGATCGACCCCGCCTACCGCATCCTCTCGAATCCGGAAGATGAGCTCGCGCTGGCCGAGATTCTCGACCGTCTCTTTCACCAATGGTATCGCGGCGGCGAGCAACCGGCGGCCGGTGCGCACCCCGGGGCACCGTCGCGCGGCAGTCCCGAGCACAGCGAGTTTCTCCGCCTGGTCGAGCTGTGCCGCTACCGCGAGGGACAGGAGCGCCTGAAGCAGGAAGTCGTCAAGCTGCTGTTGCGCGCTCGGATCCACCCCGACCCCGACGCCTTCCTCGACCAGCTGGAAGCGGCCCACGCCGATGCCACCCCACCCTACCTGCGGGCGATGGCGGAGACACTCTGGCACTCCTGGCACACCGGCCTCGCCGCCTACCGCAAGCTGGTCGCGGACGGCGAGGATCTCGTCGGTGCGAAGCGGATCGCCAAGCATGCCGCCCTGCTCGATCTTCTGGAACGGGCCCCGCTCCCGGCCGACGCGGCGCAACTGGCGGCCGAGCTGCCGGCCGCGATCGCCGCGCTGCGCGCACACCTGGAACGAAACGGCGTGCTCGCCAGCGATCCGGAGTGGAAACCGAAGTTCCCGGCGCTGCCATCGAAGACGAAGGCCGAGCTGGGCGCGCTCAACGTGCTCGCCAAACGCCTGCTCGGGTACGACGCGGGCGACAGCCGCGGGCACCCGCTGCGCTGGATCCCCTGGGACAGCGCCGATTGGCTCGCGCAAACGCAGGCGCGCTTTCACGCCACGAGCCAGTCGGCACGCACACTGCTCGCGCTCGTCCGCCACACCCGCGGCGAATACGAGCGCTACAAGCGCGAGGAGGGTTATCTCGACTTCGCCGATCTCGAGCTGCGCGCCCATGCGCTCCTGCACCGACCGGACGCGGCCGCGCTGCGGCGGCGTTTCGCGATGGTCTGTGTCGATGAAGTCCAGGACATCAACCCACTGCAGGCGGAGATCATTTCCGCGCTCGAACCGGCGCACGGACGCTTTCTCGTCGGCGACATCAAACAATCGATCTACGAGTTCCGCCTCGCCGATCCGAGGATCTTCCGCGACCTGCTGGCCGGCGCGCGCCGCGTGCGGCCCGGCTCCGAGGAGCGCCGCGCCACGACGCCGACGCATCTGCAACTCGCCCGCAATTTCCGCACGCGGCGCCCCGTGCTCGCCTTCGTCAACACGGTCTTCGACGCGCTCTTTGCGCCCGAGATGATCGGCGCCGAGTATCGCGACGAGGCGCTCACGTTCGGCGGGCGCTTCGGCTTGCCACCCGAGCAACAGAAGATCGAAGAACGCAGCGCCCCCGGCTACGAGGCGACGCACGGCGAATGGCCGCCGGGCGACGATCGCCGTCCCGGCTGGGCGCCGGCCGAGGTCCACCTGCTCCCGCGGCCGAAGGCGCGCGGAGCGACCGCGGAGGAGAAGATCGCGGCCGAGGCGCGCGCGCTCGCCCAGCGCATCCGGGCGCTGCGCGCCGCCGAGTTCCCCGTCTATGACGAGGAACACAAGGCCTGGCGCCCCTTGCGCTTGTCGGATGTGGCGATCCTCCTGCGCAGCCCAGGCCCGACCGGCGCGCCCTTCGCGCGCGAGCTGCAGCGCCAGGGGCTCGCCGTCGTCTTCGGCGTCCAACCCTTTTTCGAGCGCGAGGAGATCCGCGACGCGCTCAACCTCGTGCGGGTGATTGACAATGCCCACGACGACATCTCTCTGGCGGGGCTCTTGCGCCTCCCCGCCTTCGACTTCGACGACGCCGACCTCGCCCGACTGCGGCTCGCCTGGCCCGAGAGTCGCTCGCTGATCGCCGCCCTGCGCGCCGCGGCAACGGGCGCAGGCGATCCCTGGAGCGGTCCGGCGGCGAAGGTCGCCGGCGAAGCCGCGGTCGATGGAGAGCTCGCGGGCCGCGCGGGCGCATTCCTCTCCCAGCTCACCGCGTGGCGGCGCCGTGCCCAGCGCGACGACCTGGCCAGCGCGCTAGCGGGCGCATGCGAGGAGGCGGGGCTCCTGCAAGCGGCCGCCTCGCGTGAGGCGGGGATCGAACGCATCGGGAACGTGCAACACTTCCTCGCGCTCGTGCGCACCTACTGCCGCGATCAAGGCCACAGCCTGCCACGCTTCGTGCGTCTGCTGACCGCCCTCGCCGAGAGCCGGGGCGGCCCTGCTCCGGTCAGCGCAGCCGGGGCGGCGGGCGATGCGATCCAGGTCTTCTCGTATCACAAGGCGAAGGGGCTCGAATTCCCCGTCGTCTGCCTGCCGCTCCTCGGACGCAGCTTCAACCTGGAGGAGCTTGGGGCGACGATCCTGGCCGGCGAAGAGTGGATCGGGCTCGATCACTTCGACCCGCAGACGTACGTCAAGACGCCGACCCTCGCGCGCCGCCAACTCGCCGCAGCGCGGCTGCGCGCCCGTCTCGATGAAGAGCTGCGCCTGCTCTACGTCGCCTGCACGCGGGCGCGCGAGAAGCTGATCGTGAGCGGCTTCGTCAAGGAAGACCTGGACGAGTTGCACGCCGAGCTGCGCCTGTGGGACACGCCGGCGCCGATCCGCGATGAGGCCTTCTATCAGACGCGCCAAGCGATCGAGTGGATCTTGGGCGCGCTCTATGCGCGCGGTCGCTGGAACGAGCCCGGCGCCTGGGGCACGGTCCATGAGCCCGTCTCGGGCCTGCGCATCGAGCAGCATGCGCCTCCCTCGGAAGCGGAGGAAGAGGAGGACCACCCGGCGGCGGCTGTGCCGCTGCTAACGCCGCCGGTCACCGATCCGCTTGCGGGTGCCCCGCGCGTCGAGGAGGCGCTCGCGCACGCGGCGCTGCCGGCCGCAGCGCGGCGCGTGGCTGAGCCCTATGCCCATCCGGCCACGACGCGCTGGCGCGGCAAGTACTGGGCGACCGAAGTGAAGCGATTGGCCGACCGCGACCTGGTCGACGCGGAGCGCGCGGCCGGAACGGAGCTCGCCCCGTTCGCCGCCGACTGGGACCCGGCCGCCGAGGGTCGCTGGTTGCACGCGGTGCTCGAGGCGATCGCCTTTGACGATGAGCACACTGGCGCGAGCGATGCGGGCGCGGCGGCCCTCGCCCGCGCCACCGCCGAAAGTCTCGCTCGTCAGGGGCGCGTCGCGGCGGATTGGGTGCAGCCGAATAACCTCGAGCCGATCGTCGCCTTTCTGCGCTCCCCCCTGGCGGATCAAATGCGCCGCCATCGCGCGACGCTCGAGCGCGAGGCGAGCTTCACGCTGCGCCTGCAGCCGGCCGCGCTGACACCGATCTGGCCCGCCGCACAGGAGCTTGCGCCCGAGGAGTGGATCCTCGTGCAAGGACAGATCGACGCCCTGTGGCAACCGGACCCGGGATCCTATGTCTTGCTCGACTTCAAGAGCGACCGCGTGACGCCCGGCGACGCGCTGACTGCACGTGCGCTGCACTACCGGCCGCAAATGCAGCTCTATCGCGAAGCCTTGGTGCGCATCTGGGGGGCGTGCGAGGTCCGAACGCAACTCTACTTCCTGCGTCCCGCCCAGTGTGTCATGCTGGACTGAGTTCGTGCTGGCGATGCGCGGGAACCGGTCGCCGCTGACGATGGTGGACCACCGTAACGAGTGGAAAGGAGCGCGCGTGAATCCCCAGGCCGATTCGATGCACTTCGCCGTGTTTCCCTTGGGCGCGTTTCAAGCCAACGGCTACATCCTGGGCTGTCCGCAGACGCGACAGGCACTCGTGATCGATCCGGGAGCGGATGCCGAACAGCTCGCCGCCTGGCTGAGTGAACACGAGCTCGTGCCCGCGATCTACTTCCATACCCACGGCCACATCGACCATGTCGGCGCGACGCGCGCGCTCAAGGAGCGCTTCGGCGGTGAGATCTGGCTCCACCCGGACGATCGCGAGCTCTACGCGCGCGCGGATGAAATCGCGCGCGCCTGGGGGCTCACGCTCGCCCCCCCGCTGCCGATCGACCGCTTCCTGAGCGACGGTCAGGAACTGCGCTGGGGCGAACAGACGGGACGCGTGGTGCACACGCCGGGCCACAGTCCGGGGGGCGTCTGCCTGCGGGTCGCGGGAGAGAGGCTGCCGGCCGTAGGCGGCAGCGCCGGAGCCGATTGGGTCTTCACCGGCGATACGCTCTTCCAGGGCAGCATCGGACGCACCGACTTGCCCGGCGGATCACTGCCGGCGCTGCTGCGGTCGATTCGCGAGCGCCTGTTGAGCTTGCCCGATGCGACGGTCGTCGCTCCGGGACACGGCCCGCTGACGACGATCGGCGCGGAACGCACTGACAATCCTTTCCTGCGCGGAGATCTGCCGCGCGGTGACCTCTGAGTTCGCGCCGCCCCGGCGGTGCAGGAGGCGAGAAGATGCGCAATGAGCAGTTGCACGCGCGCTTGCGAAGCGTTGTCGCCGCCGTGACCGACACCTACGGCGAGGGCCCGCTCCAGGGACACAACCTCGAGCCGCGCCACGTGCTCCCCTCGCGGACGGCGACGATCCACGCATTGACCCGCTTGTTCGAGGTCTTCTTTCCCGGCTTCGTCGGCCGCCAGTACTTGACGCACGACAACGTCGAGTTCCACATCGGCGCGCTGCTCGACGAACTCGCCGAGGAACTGACGGAACAGGTATTTGCGGCCGCACGGCATTCAGGTAGTAGCGCGGGACAAGAACGGGATGCCTGCCGCGCGTTCGCCGAACGGACGGTGCTCGACCTCTTCGAGCAACTGCCGGCGATGCGCGGTCGCTTGTTGCTCGATGTGCAAGCCGCCTACGACGGCGACCCGGCGGCGAAGAACGCGCACGAGATCATCTTCAGCTACCCCGGGCTCGTGGCGATCGCCACCTATCGCGTCGCCCACGCGCTCGAGCAATCGGGAGTTCCGCTGCTGCCTCGCATCATGACCGAGTGGGCCCACTCGCGCACCGGGATCGACATCCACCCGGGCGCGACGATTGGCGAGCGCTTCTTCATCGATCACGGCACCGGGGTCGTGATCGGCGAGACGACGCTGATCGGCAACAACGTCAAGCTCTACCAGGGCGTCACGCTCGGCGCCCTCAGCTTCCCCAAGGATGAACGCGGCAAGCTCATCCGCGGGTTGCGACGTCACCCGGAGATCTGCAACGACGTCGTCGTCTACGGCGGCGCCACGATCCTCGGCAACGTGACGATTGGAGAAGGGGCCGTCATCGGCGGCAATGTGTGGCTGACGCAGTCGGTCCCACCCCACACGAAAGTCATCCACGATCCGCAATTGCCTCAGTTCAAGACGGATCGCCAGTCGAAGAAAGGATAACCGCATGGCACGCATCTACGACTCGATTCTCGATACGATCGGCAACACCCCTCTCGTGCGCGCGCCGCGCTTCGCCGCGGGGCTGGAGGCGGATCTCGCGTTCAAGCTCGAGTCCTTCAATCCGATGTCGAGCGTCAAGGACCGCCCGGCGCGCCAGATGATCGAGGATGCGCTTGCGGCGGGCGCGCTCAAGCCGGGGATGACGGTCGTCGAGCCGACGAGCGGCAACACCGGCATCGGGCTTGCCTTCATCTGTGCCGCCAAGGGCTTTCGCCTGATCATCACGATGCCCGAGACGATGTCGATCGAGCGGCGCAAGATCCTCGCCGCGCTCGGCGCCGAGGTCGTGCTGACCGAGGGGCCGCTCGGAATGAAGGGCGCGATCACGCGCGCCAACGAATTGCGCGAGGAACTCGGCAACGTCTTCATTCCGAGCCAGTTCACCAACCGCTCCAACGTGGAAGCGCACCGGCGCACGACGGCGCGCGAGATCTGGACCGACACCGACGGCGCGCTCGACATCTTCGTTGCGGGCGTCGGCACGGGCGGTACGTTGACCGGCGCCGGCGGCTTCTTGAAGGAGCAGAACCCGCAGCTGCAGGTCGTCGCCGTCGAGCCGGCCACTTCGCCCGTCCTTTCGGGCGGTGAACCGGGCCCGCACAAGATCCAAGGCATCGGCGCCGGCTTCGTGCCGCAGATCCTCGACGTCTACCTGATCGACGAAATCGTGCAGGTCAACGACGAGGACGCCTTCGCGACTGCGCGGCAGCTGTGCAGCGAAGACGGCCTGATGGTTGGAATCTCGTCCGGAGCGGTTGCTTGGGCGGCGCACCAGATCGCCCAGCGCGAAGAAAACGCGGGCAAGCTGATCGTGGCCGTGCTCGCCTCGCACGGCGAACGCTACCTGTCGACGCCGCTCTTCAATCTCGAGGCGTAGCCGGCGGCGGGGAGTAACGAGCGAGGATGCGCGTACGCCGGTACGGCAGTGCGGGGCCGGTCGTGCTCGTTCTGCATGGCGGACCGGCCGCCGCGGGGGAAGCGGCGCCGCTGGCGCGCGGTCTCGCTACGCGCTTCCAGGTGCTCGAGCCATGGCAGCGCGGAAGCGGCGGCGCTCCACTGACCGTGGCGCGCCATGTCGCCGATCTGGCCGCGTTGATCGCGGCGCTCGACGCCGCCCCCCCTCCGGCGCTGGTCGGTGAATCGTGGGGTGCGATGCTCGCGCTCGCCTGTGCGGCCGCTCACCCCGAGAGTTGCGCCGCGCTCGTGCTCGTCGGCTGCGGGACGTTCGATCCCGATTCCCGCGCAGCGATCCCGGCCCGGCTCGCCGCACGCATCGATCGCCAGACGCGCTGCGAGCTCGAGCGGCTCGCGGGGCTCGAGCTCGATCCCGAGGAGCGCCTGCGGCGCCGCTACGCCCTGCTCGAGCCGCTCTATCATGTCGATCCCCTGCCGGTGGAGCAGGATCCGCAAGCTCCGCCCTTCGACGTCCGTGCGCATCGCGAGACATGGGCCGACATGCTGCGCGAGCAGGCGCGGGGCACCTATCCGGCGGCCTTCGCGGCGATCCGCGTGCCCGTCCTGATGCTCCATGGGGCGCAGGACCCGCATCCGGGACGCGAAATACACGCCCTGCTGCGCCGCTACATGCCGCAGATCGAGTATCGGGAATGGGCGCGCTGCGGACATCAACCCTGGCGCGAGCGCCACGCCCGCGAGGAGTTCTTCGAGCAGATGAACGCCTGGCTGCATCTGCAGCTTCGCCCCAAGGCCCGGAATGGCTAGTCGCGCGTGGGCCCAGGCGGCCATTCCTGCGCCTCCGGACTCGAGATGCGCGGGTCCGCGCTTCGTGCTATCGTCTGCGAGCCCAAGACGGTCGTCCGCGGTTGGCTCGGGATGCCGACGGAAGGGAGATGCGATGCCCACCTCTGCCGTTCACGGAACACCGACGCGGGGGTTGCTGTTCGGCGCGGTCCTCGCCTTCTGGTTCGCGCTTCCGCTATCCGGCTGTAACAACGACAAGCTCCCCTTGCCGGAGCTCGCACCGGAGCAATCGCAAGCGCTAGAAGCTCACCTCAATGCACAGCGGCTGCCGGCGGCCGACTACGTCATCGCCCAGTTCGAGGATCACGACGTCGTTTTCCTGGGCGAGTACCATCGCATTCGCCGCGACGTCGTCTTCGTCCAGGAGTTGATTCCGCGACTCCATGAAGCGGGGATCCACCTCCTTGGACTCGAGTTCGCGCGCTGGCGTGACCAGCCGCTGATCGACAGCCTGCTCACTGCGGCCGACTACGACGAGTCACTGGCACGGCAGATCTTCTGGAACGAGTGGCCCTGGTGGGGCTACCGCGAGTACGTCGACCTGCTGCATGCGGCCTGGAGACTGAACCGCCAGTTGCCGGCCGACGCGCCTCCGTTGCGCATCCTCGGGCTCAATGCCGAGAAGGATTGGAGCCATGTGCGCACGCCGGCCGACCGGAGCGATCCTGCGATCATGCGCCGCGTCTTCCCGGAGGGAGACGCCGATTCGGTCATGGCCGCTACGGTCCTGCGTGAGGTCGTCGCGCGCGGCGAGCGGGCGCTTATCTACAGCGGCATCAACCACGCCTACACCCGCTTTGGCCAACCCTTCTTCGATGACGAGTCCGGGGCCCCGGCCGGACGCAACCGGGGGCGCATGGGCAATCGCGTACACGCCCGTCTCGGCGATCGCTGCTGCACGATCTTCCTCCACTCCCCCTGGCCGCCGGCGGGAGGCTACGGGCAGCCCTACGTCTACCCCGCCGACGGCCTGATCGACGCCTTCTTCGCCGACCACCCGCCCCCGCCCGGCGGACTCGGCTTCGATACGCGAGGAACGCCCTTCGGCGCCCTCCCGGGCCGCACGAGTCTCTGGGGACGCGCCGATGGGGCATTTGTTGTCGCCGACTACTGCGACGGCTGGGTCTTCCTCGGTCCGCTCTCCGCCTGCCGCGGCGTGAGCGCGATTGAGGACTGGTTTGCGGCAGAGAACCGCCGCGAGGCGATCTTGCAGGTCTCGAATCCGGATCCGCGCGTCAAGGACCTCGACCGTTCGGTCGAGGACTTGCGCTCGAGCCTCGTAGCAACGACCCGGATCGAGCGGCAGTTCGCGCGATTTCACTAGCTCTGGTCGATGAGGTGCACGCGATGACTCGCTTCCCCGACAGGCGGTCGCCAGGTGAAGAAGCCGCGTTCGGCCTTCGCTCGCTGCACTTCCTCTGCGAACCGATCGAAGTCGCCCACACGCGCGCGCCCCACTGGGAGAAGCGCCCCGGTTGTCCGGCGCGCTTCGCGTGGCGCGAGGAGTGGCATACGATCGACGGTACGCTGCACGAATGGCACGACTACCGCCGTCGCGGCAAGATGGCGCGCAACATGCGCCCCGAGCATGCGGCCACGGCCGAACGTCGCGGTTCATGGGGCGTCGGTCGTGACCACTACATCGTACGCACGACGCGCGGCCGGCTTTTCGAGCTCTGCTACGACCGCGCGCCGCGGGGGACGCAGGATCGCAAGGGCAGTTGGCATCTGATTCAGGAATTCTCGGGAGAGTGACATGCGCAAGATCGGTCTCTTCAGTGTGTTGTTGTTGCTTGGACTCGCTGGCTCGCAGTTGCTCCCATCGCTGCTCGGTGCGTCGCACGCCGCAGTGGCGGAGGTGGTGACCTTTCTTGCCATGGCCGGGCTCTCCTTCATCATGATCCACGTCGGCTACGAGTTCGAGCTGGAGACGAAGCGACTGCGCGCCCACGGTTGAGACTACTTCCCTGATCAATGTCGGCAAGCTGTTCCCCGCCTTCTGCTACCGGCGCGAGGCCCACTGGAAGGCGCGCACCTCGCGGTGGCGATCGGCATGTACCCGCGGGGCGAGGTTGGGGCCGGCATCATTCTGCTCAGCCTGCAATACGGCATCGGCGGACCGGTGGTCAGCGTCGCGGTGCTGAGCCTTGCGCTCAATCTTCTGTTGACACCTATTTTCATCTATTGAATCAAGAGCCTCGTCCAGGCCGCGCAGCGCGACCGGGGCCGCTAGTCGCGGAACCTCTCGGCCGGTCTGCCGGTAAGCAGATCCTTTGTGGCAGCCTGCACAGGCGCCCTCGACGGCGACACGGCCGCATCCCCGCTCCGCCATTGTCGTTGGGGTGCGCCTCAATCTGGAGAGGAAGACGAGATGTCGATGTCCGTTCAATTGCTGCAACGACGCCTGCCGTTCATGTTGGCCGAGGTGCTTGGGGTGCCGGAGGACTCCGTCTACGGTTCAACGCGATTCAAGGAAGATCTGGCGCTCGATGGCACGGCGGCCGCCGCGCTGGCCGCCACGCTCGATGTCGCACTGGACGGCCGTGCGCCGACCGGGCCAGAGATCCTTGCCTGTGATACGGTCCAGGATCTCTTTTCCGATCTTTGCGATCGCCTGGCGCCGGTTGAGGAGGCGCAGGAGGAAGCGCGGGAAACGGTGCGCATCGCATTTCGCACCGGAGTGCGGCATCTGCGCCGCGGCGCGCCGGCGGAGGCGTTGCCCTACTTCGAGCGCGTGCTCGCCGCCCAACCCGACAACCTGGATGCCTGGTGCAATCGAGGCGTCGCCTGCGGCATGCAGGGCGAGCACGAGGCCGCCCTCGCCTGTTTCGACGAGGCGCTGAAGCTCGACCCACGCTTCGCGAAGGCGATCGAGAACCGGCGCGAGGCGCTTCGGCAGTTGGGCCGTCCGGAGGAAGCCGCCACGGTCCCGGCCGAGGCCTTGGCCGCGGAGGTGTTCGATCAAGCCGACGATGAGCTCGAGGACGCGCTGGCGCGCATTGCCGAGCTCGAGGCGCACGGCGAGCTCGAGGCGGCGCTGCGCCTGTGCCGGGAGCTACGGGGCGAACACCCGGCGAGCGCTCAAGCCTGGTTTCAGGAGGCGTGCCTGCAGGCGCGCCTCCACGACCGCGACGGGGCCCTCGAGGCGCTGACGCGCGCCACGGGGATCGAGCCCGACTACAAGGGGCTGGCGCCGTTCGTGGATGCCTTCGCCGAGCTCCGTGGCGAGCCGCGCTTCCAGCAGTTGATCGCCGACCCGTAGCGCAAACGGCGGGCCGCACGATCATGGGATGACAGGCCCTGCTCGCCAGTGGCACACTCGCCCGCGAGGAGGTCCACATGTCTCTCACGCGCACGGTGGTCTGGTCTGCGCTCCTGCTCGCCCTGGGTCTGGTCGGCGGCGGCGCGCTGATTGGGCACGGGTTCCAGGCAGGACGCGCTGCGCAGCGGCACGTCACGGTCAAGGGTTTGGCGCAGCGCGACGTCCGGGCCGATCTCGCCTTGTGGCCGATCCGCTTCGTCTCGACCGCCGACGACCTGGCGCGCGCGCAGCGCACGATTGCCGAGAGCGAAGCGGCGATTCGCAGCTTCCTCGCACGCTACGGGCTCGACTCAACGCATGTCGAGCTACAACATCTCGAAGTGACCGACGCGCTCGCCAACCCCTATCGCAGCGGCCCCGCGACGAGCCGCTACGTCATTTCCCAGTCGCTGATGGTGCGCTCCGAAGATCCGGAGCGCGTGCGCCACGCCAGCCAGGATGTCGGTGTGCTGGTCGACGCGGGAGTCGTGCTTTCCTCGAGCGGCGGCCCGGGCGGCGGTCCGACCTACCTCTTCACGCGGCTCAATGACCTCAAACCGGAGATGATCGCCGAAGCGACGCGCCAGGCGCGCCGCGCCGCCGAGCAGTTCGCCGAGGATTCCGGCAGCCGGCTGGGCAAGATCTTGCGCGCGAATCAGGGTGTCTTCGTTATCCGCCCGCGCGACCGCGCGCCGGGAATCCGCGAAGAGAGCCAGATGAACAAGACGGTGCGCGTAGTCTCGACGATCGACTACCTGCT
>Ga0180430_10001045_pt1 | contig 28393 bp, 28 predicted proteins | sample SS_ome_9_FD_132999 | JGI IMG/M metagenome (GOLD analysis project Ga0180430, IMG submission 132999) | Hypersaline lake sediment archaeal communities from the Salton Sea, California, USA - SS_1_S_2 metaG | ecosystem: Environmental > Aquatic > Non-marine Saline and Alkaline > Hypersaline >... | reverse complement strand
GTCTGCAGCATATACAGTTTCCCCTCCTGTACGGTAAACTCCAGGTCCTGCATATCCTTGTAATGGTCTTCCAATTTGTTCCTGATATCTACCAGGAGTTTATAGTTGTCAGGCATTTCTTCTTCCAGCTTTGCTATGGGCTGGGGGGTCCTTGTACCGGCTACCACATCTTCTCCCTGGGCATTTATAAGGTACTCGCCATAAAGTTCGTCCTTTCCTGTAGAAGGATCCCTGGTAAAGGCGACTCCGGTTCCTGAAGTCCTGCCCATATTACCAAATACCATGGCCTGTACATTTACTGCGGTACCGATATTATGGGGGATATCATGAAGATTCCTGTATGCTGTAGCCCTTTTATTGTTCCAGGAGCCAAAGACTGCATTTATGGACATCCTCAGCTGTTCCCGGGGGTCCTGGGGAAAGCCCTTCCCCTTGGCTTCCATGATTATCTTTTTATAGTCATCTACCAGCTCTTTGAGGTCCTGGCCGGTAAGTTCCGTATCAAACTTTACTCCCCTGCTGTCTTTTTTGGCCTGGAGTGCTTCTTCGAATCTATCATGCTCTACTTCCATCACCACATCACCGAACATCTGGACAAACCTTCTATAGGCATCCCAGCCAAATCTATCATTTCCGGTCTTGGCTATCAGTCCCTTGACGGAAGTATCATTCAGTCCCAGGTTAAGCACGGTATCCATCATTCCGGGCATTGAAAATTTTGCACCTGAACGAACCGAGACCAGAAGCGGGTTATCCTTGTCCCCGAAACTCATCTCCATATTTTTTTCCAGCTTCTCCAGGTTCTCGTCTATCTGGCTTTCAAGTCCTTCCGGCCATCTTTCCCCCAGGTCATAATATAGATTGCAGACCTCGGTTGAAATAGTAAATCCTGGCGGCACTGGAAGACCGATATTAGTCATCTCTGATAAATTGGCTCCCTTCCCTCCAAGAAGCTCCTTCATCTCCTTCTTGCCTTCTCCAAAAAAGTATACATACTTTTTAGATGCCATTATTATCCCTTCTCCCCTTTAATATTTTGTATTAATAAAAACACAAATTGAGTAATATTATCAAAAATACTGTAAAAAATTAAGTAAAAAAAGCAGAATAGCGGTAATTTTGCGGCAGACTGGAAAATAGCATAAAAAGATGCTTATTTGGCCCCGTTATCTATTATTATCCTGGAAAAATCTGCAAAACCCATATAAAGGTTGGTCACCCTTCCTAACAGGCTGATGCGGTTATTCCTTACTTTTTCGTCCTTATCCATTACCAGGACTTCATCAAAGAATATATCGACCGTTTTGCCGAATCCCTCCATCAGCTCCAGGAAATCATCATATTCTTTTACATGAAGCAGTTTTTCTGCTTTCTTCTCTGCCAGGACCATTTTTTCATAAAGCTCGACTTCATGATCTTCCCTTAGCAGGCTTTTATCTACAGGACCGGTATCCTCTCCGCCGACTATGTTCTTGCTCCTGCTCATGGGCCATACAATGGAAGTGATATCCTTTTCTGACATATATTTCCAAACTGCATCACACCTGGCTCTGATATCCAGTAATGAGGATATCCCGGATCCCAGCACCGCTTCCAGGACATCCATCCTTTTATCCTCTTCAGACATCAGGAATCTCTGTCTGGCCTGGATGAATTCAAATATTTTATCAGTAATGTCCTCACCGGTCTCTTTTATATCAAAAGCTTCCCTGTACAGTCTGGCGGTAAACCCTATAAGTTCCCTGATGCATATATCATGTCTGCCCTCGAGTATGGACCTGACCATCCCTGACGCCCTTCTCCTTAGTGCAAACGGGTCTTCCGAACCTGAAGGGATATTGCCGGCCAGGAACATCCCGGTTATGCTGTCTGCCTTGTCAGCGATGGAAAGTATCCTCCCGGCCATGGTTGCGGGAAGAAGGTCCTCAGCCGATCTGGGAAGATAATGCTCGAATATGGCCTGGGACACCATATCATCATAACCTCTTTCCCGGGCATACTCCCTGCCCACGACACCCTGGAGCTCAGGAAATTCTACTACCAGATTAGTCACCAGGTCGCATTTGCACATAAGGCTTGCCTTCTTAAGGCTTTCGATAAGCTTTTTATCATTTTCGCTTTTTATGGTACCGGCCAGATAGATACAGACCTGTTTAAGCCTCTCCTGCTTATCATGCATATTACCCAGTCCGGAGTAGAATATGACTCCGCTCAGTTTTTCTTCCCAATATGCAAAGTCATTTTTCCTGTCCTGCTCGTAGAAAAATGCGGCATCGCTCAGTCTGGCTTTAAGCACCCTTTCATTTCCTTTTTTTATGTCTCCATTGTCCCCTGTACCGTTCTGCACTATAAGGAAATCAGTGGTCAGCCTGCCGCTGTTGTCTGCAACGGGAAAATATTTCTGGTGATACTGGATAGCTTCCGTCAGTATGTCAGGGGGCATATAAAGGAATTCTTCCGGGAAGCTCCCTGCCAGCACATTAGGTATTTCCACCAGGTCGACTACATCCTCCAGCAGCTTTTTCTCTATTATGGCTTTATATTTATTGTCCCAGGTATTTTTCTCTATCAGAGCTGCCTGCTTATATATCATGTCCCGCCTGTCCCCGGGGTCTACTATGACATTGCCTTCGCTTTTTAGTCTTGCCGCATATTCTTTGGCTGATCTTATCTCAATAGGTGAAGTATTGAGGGTGCGGTGCCCGTAAGTCATATTACCTGACTTCACATTGCCTATATGGAAGCTTATCACCTTATTTCCCATAAGCGCCAGCAGCCATCTTATGGGCCTTATGAAGCGTATATCATAATCGCCCCAGTACATCTGTTTATCAAATGAAGTAGACAGTACTGTTTCTTTAAGAATATCCGGGAGTATCTCCTCTGTCTTTTTACCCTCCTGGACGATCTTCTTACCCAGGTATACCCCTTTTCCCTCCAGCTCTATTTCTTCCAGTTCATTGACATCCAGCCCCAAACTTTTTGCAAACCCTATTGCCGCTTTCCCCGGTTTTCCGTCAGGACCAAAGGCGATCTTTTTGGGAGGGCCGGTGACTGTCTTCTCTACCGTATCCTGTACCGGGTCCAGCTCTTTTATATATACAGCCAGCCTGCGGGGAGAACTGTATGCAGACAGGCCCTCAAATCCGATATGGTTCTCCTCAAGCTTCTTTGCCAGCATGGCCTTAAGCCCTTCAAGTCCCTTTCGGGTACATGAGGGCGGAAGTTCTTCTGTACCTATTTCCAGGATAAAATCATCTGCCATCGTCTTTTACACCACTCTTCTTCAGGAGGGGAAATCCCAGCTCCTGTCTTTGCTTTATATATGCCTGGCACAATCTTTTTGCCTGTTTCCTCACCCTGCCTATATACGAGGTCCTCTGAGCTACGCTTATAGCCTCCCTTGCATCCAGGAGATTGAAGATATGCGAGCACTTAAGCACATATTCATGACCTACAAAGACCAGGTCCCTGCTGATGGAATTTTCAAACTCCTTCTCGAACATGTCAAACAGCTCTAAAAGCATATCTATATCCGCTGCTTCAAAATTGTACCGGGACCACTGTTTTTCCGATTCAAGATGGACATCCTTATATGTTATATGGTCATTCCAGGCAAGCTCCCAGAAACTGTCCCTGTCCTGCAGGTACATGGCTATCCTTTCCAGGCCGTAGGTGAGTTCTGCGGATACCGGTTTCAGTGTAAGCCCTCCCATCTGCTGAAAATATGTGAACTGTGTTATCTCCATGCCGTCTGCCCATACCTCCCATCCCAGTCCGGCGGCACCTATGGTGGGTGAAGCCCAGTCATCTTCTACCAGCCTTATATCATGGCCGGCAATATCTATTCCCAGGCTTTCAAGGGAACCCAGGTAAAGGTCTACTACATCATCGGGAGATGGTTTTAGAAGCACCTGGAACTGGTAATAATACTGTGTCCTGAACGGATTCTCGCCATATCTCCCGTCGGTGGGCCGGCGTGATGGCTCTACATAGGCCACATTCCAGGGTTCCGGGCCCAGGCATCTCAGCATGGTGTCTGCATTGAAGGTCCCCGCGCCTTTTTCCAGGTCCAGGGGCTGTTTTATTATACAGCCTTTTTCTGCCCAGTATTTTTGCAGGTTAAAGATTATATCCTGAAAATTCATAGTGTCTTATTTTAATCACAATGGATTCAATAGTCAATCAGTCACTTCAGGGGATAATGACTGAAGACATGAGGGATCATGCTGTCATGATCTCTTCTGGACCAAAAAAATTCCGTTTAAGGCCATCAGATTGGGGAAAAGCCTGATGCCGCCTCTTTTTCCCGTATACCAGGATTCTTTTATATATATATCCTTCTGCCGGCAAAAGTCCTTAAAATCCTTCAGGCTTCCGAAGTGTACATTGGGCGAATCGTACCACTGATAAGGCAGGGAGGATGTGACCGGCGCCTTTCCCCTGAAAAAAAGGTCCAGGCGGGCCTTGATATGGGCAAAATTAGGAAAACCGATTATCACCTTTTGCCCCACCCTCAGCGTCTCTTTTAACAGGGATCCCATATCCCTTATTTCCTGGATTATCTGGTTAAGGATAACATAATCTACCGAATTATCAGGATAATCCCTGAGGCCGTTCTCTATATCCCTGTGATATACGGAAAGCCCTTTCTCCACGCATCTATATATGGCTTTCTCTTCCAGTTCTATACCTTCTGCTTTTACACTCTTTTCTTTCATAAGATTATACAAAAGGTCTCCGCTGCCGCAGCCCAGGTCAAGCACCCTGGAGCCTTCCGGTATGATATCGATTATTATCCTGTGGTCAGGCTTTACTGACGAGCCTTCAGCTTTTTTCGGCATATACTTTCCTTAGGAAATGTTTTACAAGGTGGTCCTGCTCCCCAACTTCCAGGAGAAATGCATCATGGCCGTATCCTGATTCTATCTCACAATAGGTGGTATCAATGCCTCTTTCCTTAAGGCGCCTCACTATCTGCCTGGACTGGTAAGGGGGATAAAGCCAGTCCGAGCTGAAGGATATTACCAGGAAACTTATATCCGGCTTTATGCCATAAGGTATAAAGCTGTCTTCCCCGGAAAGGTCGAAATAGTCTATAGCCCTGGTTATATAAAGATAGGAGTTGGCATCAAATCTTTTTACAAAATCCCCGCCCTTGTATTGAAGGTAGCTTTCCACTTCAAATTCAGGATCAAAGGAGAAATTATAATCTCCGTTTTTAAGCTTCCTGGAAAACTTCTCCTCCATGGAATTGTCGCTCATATAAGTTATATGTCCTATCATCCTTGCCAGTGCCAGGCCTCTTTCCGGCTGTCCGGCCTCATAATAATCGCCATTTTTCCATGCCGGATCTGACATTATAGCCTGTCTTCCCACCTGGTTGAAGGCTATCTGCTGGGGAGAGTGTTTGAGCCCGGAGGCAATGGGTATGGCAGATGATATCCTTTCCGGGTAGGAAGATACCCACTGAAGCACCTGCATGCCCCCCATGGAACCCCCCGCAACCGACAGGAGCCTTTCTATGCCCAGATGATCCATAAGGTGTCTCTCTACGTCCACCATGTCTTTTATGGTTATGAGGGGGAAATCAAGGGCATATCTTTCTTCACTTCCGGGCCTTATGGAAGAAGGACCTGTGGTCCCCATGCAGCCTCCCAGCACATTTGAGCAGATAATATAATACCTGTCGGTATCAAAAGCCCTGCCGGAGCCTATCATGCTGTGCCACCAGCCCGGTTTTCTATCCCCCTTATGCCAGCCGGCAGCATGTGCGTCCCCTGACAGGGCATGGAGGATAAGCACAGCATTATTTTTATTCCTGTTCAGCCTGCCGTATGTCTCATATGCTACGGTCACGGGGCCGAACTTTTTCCCGGAAGCCAGCCTGATGTCTTTTCCGGGTCCGGCAAATGTGTAATAGCCGGTCTCTACTGTACCCGGATCTTCTAAGGTTTTTAACTGCATGACTTCTCCAGTGCCTGGTCAATGTCAGAAATAATATCAGCAGGGTCTTCTATGCCCACCGAAAGCCTTATGAAATCATCGGTAACCCCTGTTGCCTCCTGCTCCCTGCTGTCCAGCTGCTGGTGGGTGGTGCTGGCAGGATGGATGGCAAGGGTCCTGGCATCACCTATATTTGCCAGGTGGGATATCAGGCCCAGAGACTCAATAAACCTTTTCCCGGCTTCAGCTCCGCCCTTTATACCAAACCCGATAATGGCTCCCGCACCTTTTTTAAGATATTTTTTAGCCCTGCCGTATTCCCGGCTGGAAGCAAGTCCGGGATAATTGACCCAGGACACCCGGGGGTCTTTCTCAAGAAACTCTGCTGTCTTGAGCGCATTCTCAGCATGTCTTGCCATCCTCAGGTGCAGGGTCTCCAGGCCCTGGAGGAAGAGAAAGGAATTAAACGGGGAAAGACAGGCACCCAGGTCCCTCAAAAGCTTTACCCGGGCTTTGAGTATATAGGCAATATTCCCCATACTCTTGAACTGCTTTATAAAATCCATGCCATGATAGCCCGGATCAGGCCCGGCTATGAGGGGAAACTTCCCGTTTTCCCAGTTGAAGTTGCCGGAATCCACTATAAGGCCGCCTATGGAGGTACCGTGTCCGCCGATGAACTTGGTCGCCGAATAAGTTATGATGTCGGCTCCGTATTCAAAAGGCTTTAACAGGTATGGAGTGGTGGTATTGTCTATAATGAGGGGTATCCCATTTTCATGGGCTATTCCTGCCAGGGCTTCTATATCGGTGACATTCAGCTTGGGATTTCCTATAGACTCTGCATATATGGCTTTTGTCTTATCTGTTATAGCATTTTTAAAATTACCGGGATCCCCGGAATCTACAAACTTTACCTTTATCCCGAAGCGGCTGAAGGTATTATTAAAAAGGGTGTAGGTGCCTCCGTAAAGATTATTTGCAGATACTATCTCGTCCCCGTTCTGGGCCAGATTCAGGATGGCAAGCGTCTCAGCCGCCTGTCCGCTGGATACGGCCAGGGCTCCGATACCTCCTTCCAGGAGGTTTATCCTGTTTTCCAGGACTTCATTGGTAGGGTTCATTATGCGGCTGTAGATATTCCCAAATTCCTTCAGGGCAAAAAGATCAGCTGCATGTCCCGTATCCCTGAAAGTAAAGGATGTGCTCTGGTATATGGGTACAGCCCTGGCCCTGGAGCTCTCATCGGGCTCATGCCCGCCATGGACCAGTATGGTATCGTCATTAAGTTTTGTGATCCTATCCATTTTATCCCTTTCCATAAATATTATTGGTCAAAAAGATCTGTAGAAAGGTAGCGTTCCCCGGTATCGGGAAGGATCACTACGATGAGCTTATCTTTATTTTCACTCCTTCTCCCCACTTCTACTGCAGCCCGGGCTGCCGCTCCTGACGAAATGCCGGCAAAGATGCCGTCCTCTATTGCCAGCTTCCGGGAAAATGAAGCCGCATCCTCTCCTGTGACCTTTATTATCTCGTCGATAAGCCCGGTATCCAGTATGCCTGGCACGAAGCCGGCGCCTATTCCCTGTATCTTATGGGGCCCAGCTTTGCCGCCTGATAAAACTGGCGATCCGGACGGCTCCACAGCTATTGCGGCCAGCCCCGGTTTATTTTGCTTCAGGGCCCTGGCCACCCCGGTAATGGTGCCTCCCGTGCCCACGCCTGCCACCAGTATATCTATCCTTCCGTCTGTATCAGTCCAGATCTCCTGAGCCGTGGTCCGGTAATGAATATCAGGATTGGCAGGATTATCAAACTGGTTGGGCATAAAAGAATCCGGGATCTCCCGATGCAGCCTTTCAGCTTCCTCTACAGCACCCTTCATTCCTGCACTGCCGGAAGTCAGCACCAGATCCGCCCCCAGGGCCTTGAGAAGTTTCCTTCGCTCTACTGACATGGTATCAGGCATGGTAAGAACCAGCCTGTACCCCTTAACTGCACATACATATGCCAGGGCAATACCGGTATTGCCGCTGGTAGGCTCTATAATGGTAGTATTGTCCTTTATGAGGCCTTTTTTCTCCCCGTCTTCTATCATGGCATAGCCTATCCTGTCCTTGACACTGGACAGGGGATTAAAGCTTTCCAGTTTGGCTGCTATAACGGCATTAGAACCCTTTGCCGACCTGTTAAGCCTTACCATGGGGGTATTACCTATAAGCTTTGTTATATTATCTGCTATCCTCATATTTTTACCTTTCATAAAAAATGCCTTAAATGATCCTGGTCTATCTTTTAGATGCTGTACATCAGCGGCCTGCTCTTCTGTTTTTCCCTGTGCTTTTCTGCCAGGTCCTCCAGTGTCCTTGATCCCAGGAGCTTTGATATGCTGCCGCTTACTTCATCCCAGAGGTCCCTGGTGACACAAAGGCGGGCATCAGGGCAGATATCATCATCACCCACACAGTCTGTCAGTTTTACCGGGCCTTCCAGTGCTTCCACTATCTCTCTTATATTTATGCTGTTTGAAGGCCTTGCCAGGAAATAGCCGCCGCTGGCTCCCCTGGCAGAGTTTACCAGGCCGGCAGACTTAAGTGACGGCATTATCTGTTCCAGGTATTTTATTGATATTCCCTGTCTTCCTGCTATTTCCTTCAGCAGCACCGGTCCATTATCCCGGCTCAGGGCAAGCTCCAGCATAGCCCTGGTCCCGTATCTTCCTTTTGTAGATAAGCGTATCATAGAAACCTTATAATCCCTATATTTCATATATATATAGTAGGGATTATATAGGGCTAAAAATTTTTGTCAACTTTAAATTTATTTCTTTATATGATTATAAACGGGGATGGTTGACGCTCTTTATGCCTCAGCATGGCTTTCATATACCGAGCTTTTTTAAATACCGGAAACTATCAAGAGTGCAGTCGGTGTGGTATACCAGGTAATCCTCAAGCAGCCTGTAGACTTTTTTAAGGTTCCGCGGTTCAGGCTCCACTCCCCTCAGGTCTTCCAGCTTCATCCGGAAGATATCCCAAAGAAGCCTGTAGTCTGAAGCCCCCAACCGGATGCCGGCGCCGTTATCCCGGGCGCAGCGGGTGCACAGCACTCCCCCGCTGGCTATGGAGAAATGTATATCCTTTTTCTGCATCACATACAGCTCACCCGGGTCCTTATTGCAATAGCTGCATGCGTCCAGCATGGGGGCAAGTCCCGTGACCTGAAGAAACTTAGCTTCAAATACACATAATATTTTTTTCAGCGCCAGTTCATCATCCCTGGCAGCATTATCTATCTCATTAAGACTCATATAAAGAAGTTTGAAAAGTGCCGGATTATCATCTCCGGAAGACTGCGTCTTTAAAACTATATTGGAGATCATACCGGCAAATGTGAATTTATAGAAGTCCCTGGATATATCGTTAAAGCAATGTATTATGTCTGCCTGACTGACAATATCCAGATTTCTTCCCCTGGCAAGCTCCATATCAGCCATATTAAAAAGTTCAAGTCTTCCCCTGAATATGGATCTCGTCTTCCTGGACCCCCTGGCTACTGCAGATATAACCTGGCCGTCCCTGGAATACATCCTTACTATTTTGTCAGCTTCCCCCAGTTTGTGTGACCTTAAGATAATGGCTCTGGCTTTATAAGTAGGCATAAAAAGTATGCTTTGCCTTATTTATCAAAAATGGTGCTGTATTCCTTGATTATATTTATCCCGCTGCTGGTCCCCAGCCTGGTAGCCCCGGCGTCGATAAGCGCCTGTGCATCCTCGAATGTCCTTATCCCCCCGGAAGCTTTTACGCCGATATTCCTGGTGACCACTTCCCTTATGAGACGTACATCGTCAAGCTCTACACCCTTTACGCCAAATCCGGTGGAAGTCTTTATGAAATCAGCTCCCGACCTTTCAATTATAGAGCTTACTTTCCTTATCTCGTCTTTTGAAAGGATGCCTGTCTCTATTATTACTTTTATATTTATATGCCGGTTGTATTCAGCGATCTGTTCTCTCCTGATAACGCTTACCAGTACGCTGAGCTCCCTCTCTATATATTCATAATTGCCGCTTTTGACGGCTCCCAGGTTTATCACCACGTCAAGCTCTCCCGCACCCTTCTTGATGCAGTCCCTTGACTCGAAGATCTTTGTCTCTATGGTGTTGGCCCCCAGGGGATATCCCACTACTGCACAGATCTTTACATCAGTATTGGCCAGGATCTTTGATGCCTGTGCAATATTGGCAGGATTTATCACTACCGCTGCAAAATGTTGGCTTTTTGCATTTATGCACAATTTTTCAATATCCTTCGGTGTCGCCACCGGATTTAGTAATGTCTGGTCGATAGTCTTGGCTAATTGCTCCCTGGTTAATATTTTGATCACCTTACCTTGTATAGATTTAATAGTCCAAAATCAAAAACCGAACCGGTCCAGGAGATCCTTCTCCCGGGTCCAGTTACTCTTTACTTTTACCCACAGCTGCAGGAATACCCTGGTCTCCAGCAGTTTTTCCAGTTCCTTTCTGGCGCTGCTGCCGGTCCTCTTAAGCATTTCTCCCTTATGGCCGATGATTATGGCTTTCTGGGAATTCCTCTCTGCATAGATGGAACACTCGATAGAAGTCAGTTCATCTCCTGACTTAGTCCTGGAACTATGCAGTCTGTCGACTTCAACAGTTATGCTGTGGGGTAATTCCTGCGACAGGCCTTCAAATAACTTTTCCCTTACAATATCTGCAATGATGTTTTCAAGTGGCTGGTCGCATATTATGTCACTCCCGTAATACCTGGGGCCTGCCGGAAGATAGTCTTTGAGGATATTTAAAAATGAATCCAGGTTTTCCCCCGTCTTTGCAGATACTTCTATTATGCTGTCAAAAAGTCCTTCTTCCTCTATTTCCTGCAGGTCAGTCCTGTATCTGTCCCGGTCCGCCAGGTCTATCTTATTGACCAGGAGTATCTTGGGAAGGCTGCTTTTTCTGATATGCTCAAAGACAAAACGGTCGCCCTTCCCTATTCCCCCGGAGGCATCTACCACTACTACTATGATATCTACATCGCTTTTTATCCTGGAAGCTGCGTCCTTGAGCCTTTCCTGGAGAAGGTTCCTGGGCTTGAAGAATCCGGGGCTGTCTACAAAGATTATCTGGCTTCCCGGCGTATTAAGGATACAGTTTACGCGCCTGCGCGTAGTCTGTACCTTATCCGAAGTTATTAGAACTTTCTTATTTATCATCCGGTTGATAAGTGTCGATTTGCCGACATTTGTCCTTCCTATTAATCCTACAAAACCCGACCTGATATTTTTATCATTCATTATAATTCCATAACATAGAGGTCTCTGTGTACTCCTTTGCCATATTCATCTTCTAAAAACGATAACTTTACGAATCCGGCTGACCTGTAAAGCGATACAGCCGGCCCGTTTTCCGGGTCGACCGTAAGAAATATTTTCTTAAAACCATCCCCTGCAGCTTTTTCCAGTACACTGGACAAAAGCATCCTGCCGATACGTTGGCCTCTCAGCCGGGGGCGTACATAAAAGGAGTGAATAAAAGCAGCAGAAGCATTTCTGTATGATCTTATCGCCTGGCATACACCGGCTATCTCCCTCTCCGGCAGTTTTTCTGCAATAGTGACAAGTCCGTATCTTATAAGTACCGGGATCACCCACTGGTTTATGGATGCCTCTTCTCCCAGACTTTCTATTTCAAGCCTGCAGATCTCCCTGATAAGATCCGGATCAAAATCTTCTATCTGCCTCGTTATGATTCCTTCCATTATCAGTAAACCGCTCCCCGGAGCTCCTGCAGCAAAAAAACATGCCCTCTATTGATTTTACAATACCTGTCAATAGCTTTTCCAGTCTTTACTGCTTATATCATGCAGCAGGCTGTCCTGTATATTGTACATGACTGATCTTTCTTCATCTTTTTCGTGGTCATAACCGAATATATGGAGAAGGCCGTGTATTATTAAAAGTATTATCTCCATTTTAAGGCTCCAGTCCCCTCCCTGGCCCCTGGAGTTTTCCCTGGCGGCCGCAGGTGATATATAGATTTCACCAATTATATCCGCGGCATGGGGCTCTCCCCGGCCCAGTGGATCTTCAAGATATGAAAAGGAAAGGACATCAGTAGTCCTGTCTATATTCCTGTAGGAACGGTTGATCCTTTCCATATCCTCATCATCGATAAAGATGATGCTGACAGCTCTTTTGTCATCAGCATCGAATTTGCCGGATATATACCTGCAGATGTCTTCAAACTCCCGCAGGTCCAGCTTTATCTTATCCTGATTATCTGTTAGTTCCAGGTGCATATGCCTTATCAATAATAATCACTGCTGGCTATTGTATTCATCTCCTCCAGTACCGGAGGTTCCTTTCCGCTTTCCTGGTATGATATCCTGGAGTGGTATATAGCGATCAATCCGTCTATGAGGGTCTTCTTGACCTTCTCTATCTCCTTTAAGGTTATATCTGCCTGGGCCAGCTGGCCGTCACTTATGCGGTCTTCCACAATATCGTTTACCATCTGCTCTATTTTTTTGGGAGTGATCTTTTCAATGGACCGGACAGCAGCTTCTGCTGAATCAGCCAGCATCAAAATAGCGGCTTCTTTGCTCTTGGGCTTCATTGCCGGATACCTGAAGTGTCCCTTAAGGCCGTTAGAGCTGCCGTTTGACGTTTCTGTTTTATCTTTCTGTTTCTCATAAAAATACGAAATAAGGGAATTGCCGTGATGCTGGGAAATAATATTAAGGACTCTCTGGGGTATTTTGTTTTTCCTGGCAATATCCAGCCCGTCCTTTATATGGTTTGCTATTATATTCCGGCTCATGGAGGGATTGAGCCTGTCATGGATATTATCTATGTCACCTTTATTCTCATAAAAATATTCCGGCCTTTTTAGTTTTCCCAGGTCATGGTACAGGGCAGCAACCTTTACCAGCAGGGAGTCGGCGTTTATGGCTTTGGCTGCATTCTCGGAAAGATGGCCCACCAAAAGGCTGTGGTTATAGGTGCCGGGAGCAGAAATAAGCAGCTTCTTCAAAAGCGGCTGGTCGGTATGGGAAAGTTCCAGCAGCCCCATAGCCGTCACCACATTGAAGGTGGATTCAATAAACGGCAGCAGGCCGATAGCCAGAATTGCAGATATTATCCCGTTCAGTATACCCATGACCGTATAAAGAGCGATGGTCCGGAATTCCCCCGCTATAAGGTTGACTGTTAAAAACAAAAAGCCCAGCACCAGCGATCCTATAAATCCAGCCTTCATCACTTCGGATCTCTGTGACACCCTGGATACCAGGTAAGTTGAAAGTATGCCCCCCAGAATATAGGTGATAGCTATGGAGAAATCAAAATTTGTGGCGATACCGGCAAAGATGCCAAGACAGAGGGTAAGCATTATACCTATCCTGGCATTAAACAAAATAGTGCTTATAAGGGATACGGTTATTATAGGAAAAAGATAATTCCAGAAGTTCAGATGTATTGATGACAGTATGGTAAGAGCCTTTATAAGGGCGGTAAATATCACTACTAACAGGGCGATGATCACCAGCTTCTTGGTGCTCCGGTATATGTTTTTCTCAAATTTAAACATATAAAAACCCAGCAGGAACAGGGCCACGGCGCAGATAAATAAAATATAGAGGAAACGGCTCCAGTTAAAATCCCTCTGCAAAAGCCCCAGCCGGGTAAGTATCATTATATCCGTCTCATTTACTATCTCGCCCTCAAACACTATAGTCTGGCCTTCCATTATGGTGACCATATGGGACGCCGTATTGAGTCTCGCCTCTTCTCTGGCAATTTCCGTGCCTCCGGGGTCAAAGACAGCTGTGGGCTGGATATTTTTCTGCAGGACCGCAGTTGCAATGGGAACAGCTCCAGCCGGTATACCGGGACTCTCTTCGGCCATGGTCACTGCATTGCTCCTGGCCAGGTCCAGTTCGGTAGGCTTTATTTCTTCTTTCATGATCTCCCTGGCTATCTCCTGGGTCTTTTCCAGAAGCAGGTTCAGTTCATCGACAGAAAGGTTCAGTGCAGCTGTAATTATGGATTCCGGATATTCATTTCCTAAAAGATTGGTAAGATAATCTACCTTTTCCTCCATGGTCATATCCTGTTTCTTCTGGACTACAGAGGTCAGGAGATAAAAATACCTTATCTGGTAAAGCGCTCCTTCTTCCCCGCTTAAAACATCCAGGTCATATACATAACGGTCCTCGACTTCAGCTTCATTGATATTCCGGGCTTCCTCTGTCTTCTGAATATCCTCGAATTCAATGCCCCTGTTTGCCTTGATAGTCCTGGGACTGGGAGCTCCAAGCTCCACGCCAATATCAGGAGCATACACATATGAAAGGATAGTCACCACCAGGCCCAGGCTTAATATAAGTATATAAAGCCTGCGGGCGGCAGGATTGCCGAATGCAAAAAACTTCCTGAAGAAGCCTTCAGGTTTCTGGTCCCTGCCGTCTGTATCTATTTTTTTTGTATTTTTGTTTGCCAGCATGATCTATAGCTGATTATCTTTTTGTCCTCTCATCAAACTCCCTGTATGCATCGACGATCTTCTGGACCAGCTCATGCCTTACCACATCTTTTGATGTAAGGTTTATAAAATCGATCCCTTCTACATTATCAAGTATGCTTCTCATCAGAATCAGGCCAGACTGCCTGTCACTGGGAAGGTCCACCTGGGTTATATCGCCGGTTATCACCATCTTGGAGCCAAAGCCGAGCCTGGTAAGGAACATCTTCATCTGTTCCGGAGAGGCATTCTGGGCTTCATCAAGAAGAATGAATGAGTCATTAAGGGTCCTTCCCCTCATATATGCCAGGGGTACCACCTCGATTATCCCCATGTCCCGGTACTGCTGGAATTTTTCAATATCCAGCATCTCATAAAGGGCGTCATAAAGGGGCCTGAGATAAGGATTGACCTTATCATAGATATCGCCCGGAAGGAAACCCAGTTTCTCGCCTGCCTCGACTACCGGTTTTACCAGGATGATCCTTGCTATCCTGTCCTGCTTCAGCGCTTCCACAGCTGTTGCCAGGGCCAGGTATGTCTTGCCTGTGCCTGCCGGTCCAATACCGAAAACAATAGTATTCTGCTTGATGGAGTCTATATATTTCTTCTGCCCCTCTGTCCTGGGTTTTATCTTTTTACCGCTGTTTACCAGGATGCTGCCGCTGAATACCTGGTGGGGCTTTATATCGGGACTGGTCTCAATTATATTGATAGAATCCGAGACCTTTTCCCTGTTTATTGTCTGTCCCAGGTTTACCTGCATTGCCAGTTCTTTTATCAATTCAGTTACTTCTTTTACATTTTTTCCTTTTCCTGAGACTTCCACGTCATCACCCAGTATAAAGATGCCGACATTATATTTCCTCTCTATCATCTTTATTAGCTCATCGCGGTCTCCCAGGAGTTCGGCAATAGAATGCCCTCCGGTAAATTCGAGATTGATCTTATGTTTGGTCGGAGACAATATTCCTCCTTGAAATCATTTGCCTGGTACAGGAGCCTTATGCATCCTATCCCGGCGGCCAGGTGAATGTTCTCTGGCCCATCAGGTGAAAATGAAGATGTTCGACAGACTGCCCGCCGCCGTCACCCATATTGGTAACGACCCTGAATCCTTTTTCATCAAGACCCAGGCCGGCAGCTATTGTCTTTATGGTTATCATAATATGGGATATCTCGCTATCTTCAAGTCTGTCTATTTCCATTATAGAAGAGATATGCTTCTTTGGTATTACAAGAAGATGGACAGGAGCTACCGGCGAGATATCCTTGATGACTACCAGACCGGTGTCTTCAAAATAAATATCGCTTTCTATCTCTTTATTCACAATTTTACAAAAAAGGCAATCCTTCAAACATGCACCTCTTTCGCTTTACATAGATACAGGCAAAACCTGGTATAATATAAAATCTTCTTGATTTTTGCCCGAAACGGTAATTATACTATTTTTTTTATTTTTTACAATTTTTATTATCCCTGTGCTTATTTATATGATTATAATCCATTTTGTAAAAATAATTAAATCATGGTGCTTCTTCGCCCAGAAGCCCCTGCCTGTATCTTTTTTGTGTCCTTACCTTTATTATCCTGCCCCTTATATCCTTCAGCCCTGCCCGGGGCCTGAAGTACACTTTTATATAATTGCCGGAAGTGCCGGAGACCATACCGTCTGAGCCCTGTCCTGCTTCTGCTGCTACATCCAGGACCAGTCCCGTATTGGCGTGTAAAAAAACCTGTCTCAGCTCTTCGCCAATACTCCTGACCATCCTGCTTCTCCGGCTTTTTTCCTGGGGCGGGACACTGTCGCCCAGAAGCCAGGCCCTGGTCCCGGGCCTGGGGGAATACCTGAATACATGCAGTTTGCTGAACCTGAGCTGCCTTACCAGTTCCAGGGTCCTGTCAAGATCGCCTTTGGTCTCTCCGGGAAAACCTGTCATGATATCAGTGGTGATGGTAAAACCGGGAAGTCTCCTGTATATGTTTTCCGCAGACCGCCGGAAAAAACCGGAATCATAAGGTCTACCCATGCTCTTAAGTATGGCATCGCTGCCGCTCTGCAGGGGTATGTGGAGATGGGGAGCCATCCTTTCCCTGTATTTCTCCATCACGCCCAGCAGGTTTTCACCGATATCATTTATTTCCAGGGAGCTTATCCTGATCCTCTCTATCCCCGTTTCAGAAAAAATCTTCTCCAGCAGCCAGGCAAGGCCGGTGCCGGCTGCCGTATCGGCGCCGTATTTGCCTGCATGGATGCCGGTAAGTACTGCTTCGGCATATCCCTGGCATGAAAGCATATCTATGCTATCCACTATCCTATCTGCGGGTGTGCTCCGGTAGCCCCCTCTTACCCTGGGTATGATACAGTATGAGCAGTTCTGTTCACATCCGTCCTGTATCTTGACTATTGGCCTTGAATGCGGGTTTTTTCTCCTTTTCCCGTATCCTGCCCTATCCCCGGCTATATTGCCTGTATGCCCGGCAGTTTCCAGGATCTTGGCCGCTGCCAGGGAAATATCTTTTTTTTCTTCATTTCCCATGATCAGGTCTGCTCCGCTTTTTATAAGGAAATCCCGGTGGTCCCTGACATAGCAGCCGGTAACTGCGATTATTGCCCTGCTGTTAGCGTTTTTGATCTTCCTTATCAGCTGCCTTACCTTGCGGTCGCTCTCTGCGGTGACTGTACAGGTATTTATGATGCATATATGTGGATCGCCGCTGCGGAAGTCCACCATCTGCAGTCCGTTTTGCATCAGCAGTCCTGCTATGGCATCGGATTCACACAGATTGACTTTGCATCCCAGCGTATTTATGGAAAATCTCATGAGATCCTGACGGCCAGCTTTTTAAAAGCCGGCCCTTATATGAAAATCTATTACTGATAAAAAATATGCGGCGGCAGTCTCTGCCCTGAGGATATTGTCTCCCAGCCTTAAAAGCACTGCGCCTTTTTGCTTTAAGTTTTCTGCTTCTCCCGGGGAAAACCCGCCTTCCGGCCCAATCAGATATGCTATGCTGGCGGCATGAGAAAGGGCGCGGAAACTGTCCGCTATGTCCTTATTTGGACAAGCGCCTTCATAAGGCACAAAGAAATGCTCATGCGATCCTATGTCAATATCTTCCAGGGATGACGGACCCAGTACGGGGCATTTAAAATACCTCCTGCTCTGCCTGGAAGCCTCATCCGATATCCTCTGCCATCTTTTTATCTTCTGGCTTTTGCTTCCGGGATCCGGAACCGTCCTTTCGCTGATGACAGGCACAATGGCTGATACCCCTATCTCAGTGGTCTTCTGCACTGCATATTCCATGGCATTTTTTTTCAGCAGGCACTGGTAAAGTATTATCCTGGGCAGCTTTTCCCGAATATGTGTTTTTTCCAGTATCCTGAACCCGGCTTCAAATTTATTGATGTTTTCCAGTTCAGCCCTGTACCTGAAGCTTTTATTATCTGAGATATATGCAGTATCTCCCGGCTTCATCCTCAGGGGGCCGTAAAGATGCCTGACATCATCAATATCCCTTATAAATAATTTGTTTTCATAGACCTGTCCCGGGTCGATAAAAAGATATGGAGTACTCATGGTAAATAGTCCTGCAGTATCAGCCGGTTTTTTCATTTCTGCTGCTGGCATATTCGGCCAGCAGCTGTTTTTCCTTCCGGTTCAGCCTGGTGGGGATCTCTACCTTTATATTTATTATATGATCCCCCCTTCTGTATCCGTTAAGCTGTACGAATCCCCTGGATCTAAGTATTATTTTTGTCCCCGGCTGGGTGCCCGGTTTTACTTTTATTTTTTCAGGACCGTCCAGGGTGTCCGCTTCCGTGGAAAACCCCAGTGCTGCCTGGGCAAATGATATCCTGAGCTCTGCCGTCACATGATCGTCTTGTCTGGTAAACTGGGGATGCTTTTCCACATTGACTGTTATATACAGGTCCCCTGCTATAGAGCCTGAACCCAGGGAGTTGCCCCTGCCGGTCACTCTCATCCTGTCGCCGTCATGTATTCCTGCCGGGATATCTACTTTTATCTTCTTCTTGATCTTCAGGTATCCCCTTCCATAGCATTTTCTGCACGGTTCTTTTATTATCCTGCCCGATCCATCACAGTGGTCACAGACAGCCGATGTCACCACATTACCAATAAATGTCTGCCTGGTGGTCCTTACCTGTCCCGAGCCCCCGCACTGCGGGCAGGTCTCGATGCTGCTTCCGGGGTTGGCGCCGCTTCCGTCGCAATCCAGGCATACATCGTCTACCTCATATTCTATTTCCTTTTTTATGCCAAAAGCGGATTCCCTGAAGCTCACTTCAGTCCGTATCTCAATATCCGAACCCTTGCTCCTGGCCCTTGCCCTGGAGCGGCCGAACCCGCCCCCGAATCCGGAGCCAAAGAAAGAACTGAATATATCCCCAAAACCGAATTCCGAGAAGATATCCCCGAAATCAGCTTCGTTTATAAGGTTGTTTGAGAAACCATAGCGGTCATACTGGTCCCTTTTCCCGTCATCAGACAGCACTGCATAGGCTTCGGAGATCTCCTTGAACTTTTCCGCTGATTCAGGATTGCCGTTATTCACGTCGGGATGGTACTGCCGGGCCAGCGTCCTGTAGGCCTTTTTTATCTCGGTTATGCTGCATGTCCTGGAAACCCCCAGGACTTCATAATAATCTCTTTTTGTATGTGACAACTAGATCCACCCTAAATATTATCCTGTTTATATTTTAAGCGCACAAATGATAACCCATTTTGTATATTTTTTCCAGCTATCCGGACGGCTTCCCTATGCCTGGCCCCCGGGTCCGGGTCCAGGGTCAAAGACATGGGACAGGTTTTTCCTGAAAAGATCCAAAATGTTTATGACCCTGGGATAATCCATGCGTTTTGGTCCCAGTATGCCGATGGTGCCGGAAGCATTGTCCTTTATGCTGTATTTTGAAGCAATAAGACTGAGTTTATCCGTACCCGGACTGAAAAGTTCTGCCCCTATTTTTACCATAAACCTCCTGTCATCAGCAAAATCCATGAGTATCTTCATCAGCTGGTACTCATTTTCCACAAAGTTTATGATCTGGTGGATATTCTCTATGTCTATGAACTCGGGCTGCTGCAGGATCACTGAAGTGCCGTGTACAAATACCCGGTTATATTGAAGGCTTTCCTTCATGCATTCCCTTATCATCTCCAGGATCCTGTTTATAAGAAGGACCAGGCGGGTATCTGAACTGAGTTCCCTGATATCCAGGGAAGCCAGGTCAGTAAAACTTTTATCCCTGAGCTTTGAATTAAGGACCCCGGCTGCACCCTGGAGGTCAAGGTCATTATAGCTGCCCTCCATTACAAAGCTCCTCTTATAGACCCTCCCGGTATCTGTTATAAGGACCATGAGATAGTCATCTTCCTCAAAGTTTAAAAGCTCCAGGTGCTTGAACCGGCTCTGGTATATGCTGGGAGCCACGATCATGGAGAGATAATTGGTTATCCTGGCCAGCATCTCCACTGACTGCTTAAGTATATTCTCTATTTCCATGCCTTTGTTTATGACTGTCCTGATATCAGGCAGTTTTTCCTTTCCGGGCACCAGCGGGCTTCTGCCTTCCCCGGTTATCATGTCCACATAAAAACGGTATCCCCGGTCTGTGGGTATCCTGCCGGCTGAGGTATGCGGATGGGTAAGATAACCCATTTCTTCCAGCTCGCTCATCTCTTTCCTTATAGTGGCAGAGCTGATCTCCAGGTCGAGTTCCGAGGCTATCCTTGCTGAGGAGACCGGTTCCGCCTCCCGGATAAACCTGGTGACCACTTCTTCAAGTATCTGTCTTTTCCTGCCGGTAAGCTCCATAACACCTGTCCTGTAATTTTCATCATTGCCTGCCTGACGTTTTTGTGCTAATATCCAATCGACCTGTAATATGGCAGTGCTAATATATTATAGGAAATATTCTTTGAAAATTAAACAAAGTCATTTGTTTTAGGGGAGCCGGCACGGGCTGAGAGGACAGGACATATCCTGTCGACCCTCTAACCTGAACTAGATAATGCTAGCGTAGGGAAATAAGATAGTATATTTTATAAGACTACCGCTCTGGTTCAGGGGGGTAGTCTTTTTGTTTGTAAGGGCACCAGGAGCATACTGGAGACAGGCATATGAAAAACGAGACTGCAAGAGTCGCGGTTGTAATAGCCAATGGAGAGATAAGGGATCATGCGCGCATAGGCATGGTCATAAAGTCATTCCACAAATTTGACCCGTTTGTGATAAGCGCAGACGGAGGTATTGAAAATACAGCCAGGCTGGGACTTATCCCCCATGTGGTTATAGGGGATATGGACAGTATAGACCGGCAAAAATATGCAGGCATGCTTCCCCGGACCAGGTTCATCCCTGTTTCGGGTGAGAAGGATGAGAGCGATACCAGGCTGGCAGTAGAATATGCCTTAAAGCAAAGCATGGAAGATATTACCATTGCCGGCGCTTCCGGCAAAAGGATAGACCATACATTTGCCAATATAATGATACTGGCGGCACCGGGCCTGGAAAATGCGTCAGTCCGGATAGTGACTGAGGAAAGTGAGGTCTTCTGCATGCATGGACCGGGGACCATAAAAGGAAGTCCGGGGAAACTGGTATCCCTGTTTTCCCTTACCCCTTATACCAGTTTTATAAAGACCTCCGGCCTTATGTATCCCCTGGAAGATGAGAAGCTGTATCAGAGCCCGGTAAAGGGGCTCAGCAATGTTTTTACCTCGGATGAGGCAGGCCTGGAATTCTCTGAAGGAAAACTTCTGGTAATACGGCAATTATAGATATGAAAAGAAGAAAGACAGGGACAGGGGGAAACTACTTTCCCATCATATTCTTTATAGCCCTGCTGGCAATATGGGAAGCCCTTTCAAGGGCGGGGGTTTTTCCTGCCTTTATACTCCCTGCACCCACCAGTATCATGATCAGCCTGGTCACAGGATTTGCTTCCATGCAGTTTCATATACTTATAACCCTTTATGAGGCATTTGCCGGATTTGCCATAGCCATAGCGCTTTCCTTTGTAATTGCCATACTAATGGATTCGCTATATGGACTAAAAAAGACATTATACCCCATCCTTATAATATCCCAGACCATCCCCATAATAATACTTGCCCCCCTGTTTGTGATCTGGTTCGGATACGGATATACGCCAAAGCTGGTCATAGTTGTCCTTATTTGTTTTTTCCCGGTGACCATAAGCCTGCTTCAGTCACTTTCAGGTGTGGACAGGGAGCTTATTGACCTTATGAGGTCTATGGGCGCAGGCAGGTATCAGATATATAAATATGTGAAGCTTCCTGCTTCCATGACAGGATTCTTCTCCGGGCTGAAGATAGCCGCCACCTACAGTATAATGGGTGCCACTATAGGGGAATGGGTGGGGGGAAAGGACGGATTAGGAGTTTATATGATAAGGGCAAAACAGTCTTTTGCCACCGACAGGGTCTTTGCCGCCATACTGGTTATCACTGTGCTCAGCATACTGCTGCTGAAGCTGATAGAGTTCATAGAGAGAAAAAGCATGCCCTGGGCGGTGAGGCAGGAGAATGGATATACGGAAAATGATTCATTATGACAGGAGATGATATGGCTAAAAAACTGACAATTATTAAAATCATTTGCATTATGACAGCCGTACTGCTTATGGCGGCAGGGGCCTTTTCCTGCCGGGCTGACGGCACCAGGGGATTAAGACAGATAACGGTAATACTGGACTGGGTGCCCAATACCAACCATACCGGCATATATGCCGCCAGCGAACTGGGATATTACCGGGACGCAGGTCTGGAGGTAGAGATAATCCAGCCTTCAGAAGGCGGAAGCGCCGACCTTATTGCTGCCGGCAGGGGGGATTTCGGTATCAGCTACCAGGAACAGGTGACCTATGCCAGGACAGCCCGGGACCCGCTCCCCATAGTGGCAATAGCTGCCATAATCCAGCAGAATACTTCCGGTTTTGCCTCTCCGGCCGACAGGGGCATAGATACACCGTCTGATTTCGAGGGAAAGAAATACGGGGGATGGGGCTCCCCTATGGAAGAGGCCATGCTTGAAGGCCTTATGGAAAAGTATGGCGCTGACTTTACCAGGCTGGAAATAGTCAATATCGGAGCCTCTGATTTCTTCACCAGCGTTCAGAGGGATGTGGATTTCGCCTGGATATTCTATGGATGGGACGGCATAAGGGCAGAGCTTATTGGTTTTGATATTGATTTTATGCTTCTGCAGGACCTGGATCCGGTACTTGACTTCTACACCCCGCTGATAATCACCAGTGAGGATATGATACAGGATGATCCGGACCTGGTAAGTGATTTCCTGGAAGCCAGCAAAAAAGGATATGACTTTGCCATAGAAGATCCGGGCAGGGCTGCCGGTATCCTGCTTGACCAGAACAGCGAACTGGAAGACAGCGGTCTGGTAACCGCCAGCCAGGAGTACCTTGCCGGTAAATATATCAGCCATGATGAGGGCTGGGGTTTCATGAAAGAAAAGATATGGCAGGATTTCAGCAGCTGGATGTTTGATAATGGATTACTTTCAGGCAGTCTGGACACTTCAAAAGCATTTACCAATGAATTCCTTCCGGAATAGGAAAAAGCAGATGAGCAATATCCTGTTAGAGGTAAAAGGAATAAAGAAAAGCTATCCGGGCCTCCCTACCCTGGAAAACATAGACCTGGTGCTGGAAGAAAACCAGTTTGTCTCAGTCCTTGGTCCCAGCGGCTGCGGCAAGAGCACCCTTTTCAATATAATATCGGGCCTGGAAAGACCTGACAGCGGCAGGGTGATAATAGACGGCAGGGACCATAACGGAAAGACGGGGCGGGTAAGCTATATGCACCAGAAGGACCTGCTGCTGCCCTGGAAGAGTATTATGGATAATGTCTGCCTGCCCTTTTTTATAAAAGGCATGAACCGCACAGATTCTTATAAAAAAGCCGGGCAGTATTTTCCTGATTTCGGCCTGGAAGGATTCGAGAAAAAATACCCCCGCCAGCTATCCGGAGGCATGAAGCAGCGGGCAGCGCTTTTACGGACCTATTTATTTGCAGATGACATAATGCTCCTGGATGAGCCCTTCGGCAGCCTGGATGCCATTACCAGGAGGAAGATGCAGGACTGGCTGCTGGGATTATTTGAAAAGCTGGATGCTTCCATACTGTTTATCACCCACAGCATAGACGAAGCCATCTTCCTTTCCGACCGCATCTATCTTCTATCCATGAGACCGGCAGTGGTGATAAAAGTATTTGATATCGGGATTCCCCGGCCCAGGGAACTCAATATACTGACCTCACCACGGTTTAACCGGTTGAAACAGGAGATCATCAAGCTTCTATGACAGGAGGAAATATGATAGCCATACAGGTAAGCCTCTACCCGCTGGGGCAGGAGGATATTGACAGTGTCCTGAAGATATTCTGGGATGTCCTTAAACAGGAAAACATAGACTACAGGATAACTCCCCTGTCCACAGTAGTGTGGGGGGAAGATGAAGAATATCTGTATAATACAGTTTTTGCCGCTTATAAAAAAGCCAGGGAGAAAGGTGCTGCAGTCATGGTCCAGACCCTTACTACTGGAGACCGCAGCCGCATACATGAGCTGATGGGCTACCTGAACCAGTAGTTAAGAAAACCGGCCCTGTTTATGGAAAAACTAGATGGATAAGGTTCAGGCTTCATCCCAGGCAGCGCGCACATACTCCACTGACTTTTTTACCCCTCCGGTTCCCATGCCGCTGTTTTCCTCAATACACAGCCAGCCGTCAAAGTCATTTTTTTTCAAATAGGAAAACACTTCATTAAATGGTACCAGGCCCGTACCTATTAGGACATGGTTGAGTCTTCCCCTGGTGGAAGTATCGGCAACATGGATGGTCTCCACATCATCTATGACCTGCTCCAGAAGCGGCATGACTTCTTCGCCCAGGGCTATGGGATTGGCAGTATCAAAATTTATCCTGATCCCGGTATCCCTTATGCCTTCCGCTATCTTTAAGAAAATATGGGAGGGGCCGCTGAAATCGGTATAATCCCAGGAGCCAGGTTTGGAGTGATTCTCATACAGAAGCATGATGCCATAATCCGCAGCTGTTTCGGCTGCCTTCCTGAGGTTTTCGGTGGCCAGCTCTATCCCATGGCCTTCAGTTGTCTGCGGATGGGCCTGTCCTGCAAGTATTCTCAGGTATTTTGCCCCCAATTCCGAGGACAGTGCTATATCGCTTTTGAAGTATTCCAGCTCTCTTTTTCTCTGCATCTTATGGGGATGGGTAAAATCCGGATAGGCGGTAACCATCACCAGGGGAACACCCCTGTTTTGAAGCTCTTTCTTTATCTCTTTCAGATATACCGGATTGTGGTTCTTTATAAAATTGATGCTTATATCAATGCCGTCAAGTCCTGCTTCAAAAGCAATATCCATCCAATTTCCCAGGGTCATCTTTCCGCTGATGATATCATCAAAAAATGATACCGGTAAACAGCTTATCTTCATCCAGTCCTCACTCCCTATAATATCCTGGGCAGGCTCATAAGATTTACTGCCCCGTTTTTTGTCACATATACATTATCCTCGATCCGCAGGCCCCCGGCCTTCCTGTCATAAAGTCCGGGTTCCAGGGCGAATGCCATACCCTCCTCTATCATTGAATGGGAATTGGAGGTTATCATAATCCCCCATGAATTGCCCACTGGGTGGCCGGTATGGTGTATAAAACTCCCGTCATAGCCGCAGGCCTTGAAATGCTCCCTTACCTTCCTGTCCACAGAGCTTGCTTCCACGCCAGGCCTTATGCTGTTTATGGCAATGTCCAGGGCTTGTTCGATTATGCGGCACCTGTCCATTACCGGGCTGGAAAACGGCTTTATTGAGATAGGGCGGCATATATCGGCAAAATACCCCCGGTATACCGGGCTGTGGTCTATATTTACAATATCTCCGGGTTTTATGACCCTTCCCGAATCCGCTGCCCCTATAAGGCACGTCCTTTCCCCGCTGGCAACGCTGCTGGGGACAAAGAATCCATCCACTGATCTCCTTCTCATCTGGTATTCCGCATATGCAGCCAGCTGATTCTCAGTTATACCGTTATCCTGTCCCATAAGGTATTCCCTGGCCTTTACTGCTCCTTCTTCTGCTATTACGGCCGCCTTTTTTATATTTTCTATCTCTTCGGCTGTATTGATGGAAAACACACTGTTAAGGCAGGAAGAAAAATCCTCAAATCCATAGCCCTTAAGTCTTTCCTTAAAATGCCTGAATATGTTTACGGCAGTATTGCCCAGGTCCAGGGCTATTTTTTTTGGTACATCTTTAAAAGACCTGATATACTCCACTGCCTCGCTGAGGTAGTCTTTCTCTACATCATCTTTTTTATCTATTCCTATATTATAGGGGTAGATGCCTTTGATATTTGCGCACCATGACTGCTGCCTCACCAGTTCCACTGAATCATAGTGGGTAAATATGCAGGGATCGCCGGTGACTCCCAGGATGCATATAAACGGTATCCTTGAAAATATAAGGTGGTAGAAGCTTTTGGCCTGTGAAAGCACCAGAAAACCGATGCCTTTTTCCGCCATTGCCTGCTGCAGCTTCTGCGCCTTTTTCCTGCCTGTCTGTTCCATTTTTTTCACCATAGATCCTCCGGGTCAGCTTTTCTTAAGCAGTGAGACCGCGGTCTGTACCAGGATATCTCCTGCCTTGTCTGACAGCATGGTCGCACCTGCCTCATAGCCGCCTTCCTTTATGGCTTCCGCCGTGCATACATATCCAGGCAGGCATCCGTTTGCCAGTTCTATCACTATTGTCTTTTCATAGGCGGACTGCTCCTGGATCTCCAGACCAAACTGCACAAACACTTCCCCTGGAAGTCCTACTATCCTGGCATCCCCGATGGTGACCACCTGCACTTCTGAAGGAAGTTCATCCGCTTCCAGTGATATCGGTATGCCTTTTTTCTTGAGCCTGACATATCCCAGCGTATCTTCGGCGCCCAGGTTTCTCAGATTGGCATTCTGTACCTCGATATAGGGAGCATCACTGCTTTTTAAACTTTCCCATTCAGCCCCGGCCTTCTCTGCCGCTTCTGCCGCTTCTTCCTCTGACGGCAGCTGTTTAAGGGGAAGGTCTATCTCCTGCGAGATGGCGCCCAGCCCTATATCGCTTTTAAAATCCGTGTCCTTTATGCTTGAAGCAGCGCACTCCCCTATGATATCGCCGATCCTCCGCGCTTCCTCAAAATCCTGGCCCTGGCGGAAATACCTGGTGCTCTGGTCCCCGGAGGTCCCCTGCATAAAGAGCATGTTCATATCCGGGAACTTACCTTTAAGGTATTTCCTGGTATATCCGGGATAATCGGCTGTTACCAGGGTGCTGTCTTCATGGATTACCGTGGGGTGGAGCGCATATTTGACGATAACTGCCCTGAGAGTATTTTTATCATCCCTTACCGCTACCGTCCATAGCAGGGGATCGGCCGGCCCCCCGGGATGCCTGCGGTTTCCACCAATTCCTTTTTCCTTTCCGCATAATACCGAATTAGTCCCTATGGATGCATCAAAAGTATGGGAAGCTGCATCAGAGGCAAGCCTGACTATCTTACCTTTGAGTCCTTCTACATATTCCCTGTCGACATCCTGTCCCTCCTCCAGCGCTTCCAGGTCCAGGCGTCCGGCTGTCCAGGGGCCAGAATGGGTATGCGATACAGATATAAAGATACTGCCCTTGGGGATCCCTGTCTCCTTTTGTATCAGTTCCCTTACTTCCCTGACATACTTTCTGGAAAAGAAAAGTATATCCATGGCAATAAGGGCTATTTTTGTATCTCCGCTGTCAAGAAATATGCAGCTGGCATACAGCGGGTCATTTATGCCTGTGTTATGCCGGGGGAAATGGGGATACCCGGCAAGTTCTATCCCCTCTCCTGGAGATATGTCAATTATAGATGTTCCGGCTTTTAACATTTTATTTACTACCTTTCAAATTCCCTGTATATTGAACCTATTTTTTCCACAATTTTCCTGTATTTCTGTTTATTCTTCCTGTAATAGTCTGACTTTTCCCTGTCCGGACTGACTTTTTCGTTTATGGTGACTATATCCCGGTCCATCAGTCTTTTATATCCTGTCTTGAGATCATCCCCGTACCTGGCAATAAGGAAATCCCCCAGTATCTCATAGGAAGTCTCTTCCATAGCCTCATAATCAAGCCCCATTATATTTGCCTTGAGGGTATTCCAGATATGGTTCCCCGCTCCTCCCCCGATGACCTTTACCTTATGCAGGTCATCTTTTTTAAGTCCGTTTAATTCTTTTATCTTATCCAGTATGAGATCATAATCATACCCGATGCACTCCAGCATGGAAGTATAGGCGCTGTCAAGGTCATGTTCCCACTTGAGTCCATAGAATGTCCCCTGGTAATACGGCTGGGGGGGAGCAGTCCTTCCTCCGACATAGGGGATGAAAAAAAGGCCCCCGGTATCTTTTACCCGGCAAATCCTGGTGTCATCATAGTTAAAACCATTCAGAAACCAGTTATACAGATACCCCCCTACTGCCACCACCGCCAGGTGGTAGTAAAGGTCTCCCATCCCGGAATAGATAGAAGATATTATCCTGTCATCGACATCAGGCACAAAACTGTCTCCGGCATAACCCAGTACCGTATACGTCCCGGCAACATCTATAAGATCTCCTTTTTCCAGTATCCCCGCCCCTATAAACCCGGCTATCTGGTCGCCTATGCCGGCCAGCACCTTTATATCATCTTTGGTGGCAAATCTTTCTTTTGGTATAGCGCCTACCTGGCTATAGGGCGGCTTTATGATGGGAAGTTTCTCTTCATCCAGTCCCAGC
>Ga0180430_10001044_pt1 | contig 28410 bp, 30 predicted proteins | sample SS_ome_9_FD_132999 | JGI IMG/M metagenome (GOLD analysis project Ga0180430, IMG submission 132999) | Hypersaline lake sediment archaeal communities from the Salton Sea, California, USA - SS_1_S_2 metaG | ecosystem: Environmental > Aquatic > Non-marine Saline and Alkaline > Hypersaline >... | reverse complement strand
TGCTGGCCGAGCGGGCGCGCGACTTCGCGCTGCCGGTGGTCGCCGCGGCGGGTCGACCTTTGCTGTTCCGGCGCTGGTGGCCGGGCATGCGCATGACGCGCGGGACGTGGGATATTCCGGTGCCGGCGAGCGGGGCCGTGGTGCATCCCGACGTGCTGCTGGTGCCGCTGCTCGGGCACGATGCGGCCGGTTACCGGCTCGGCCATGGTGGCGGATACTACGATCGCACGCTTGCGGCGCTGTCGCCGCGACCGCTCGCGATCGGCGTCGGCTACGCCGCCGCGCGCCTCGCGAGTATCGTGCCGCAGGCGCACGACGTGCCGATGGATGTCATTGTGACGGACCGCGCCATGATCCGTTTCGCGGGGCAGGGCGCTCTGCGCGCCGCGGCCGTCGAACACTGCTGGTCGTCGGCCATCGCGGGAGCCGAGTGCTGATGGGACGCGACAACGGCAGCGGCAGCGATCCCATCGCGGTCATGAAAGACGACGCTGTGCGCGCTTCTGCGCACGGTGAAGCCGCGTCCGCGCCGTGCGGCCTTGCCGCTGCGCCCCCCGCCTGGTCCGGTTTCGCCGACGCGGCGGAGATCCGTGTGCTGCTCACTGAACTGCTCGCCGCCGAGCGCGCCGGCGCGCTCGGCATCGCCGAGATGTGCCTGCCCGATGGCCCGCGCGCGCATCGCGCAGCGCTGAGCGCCCTCGCGCGCGACGAGGGTCGTTGCTGCTCGATGCTGGTGCGGCAGCTGCGCCGCTATGGCGGGCGCGTCGACACCGCGGCCGGCGCATTCTTGTCACGGCTCGGCGCCGCGCCCGATTACCACGCGCGCCTCGCGCTGCTCGATCGCGGACAGGCCTGGGTAGTGCGCCGGCTGGACGCGGCGCTGCCGCGGATCGGTGATGCCGAGTTGCTCGCCGATCTGCGCTGGATGCGGGCGTTGCATGTCGAGAATCTTGCCCACGCCCGGCGCCTGGCCGCGACGGCCGGGCAGTCCCGGGATAACGAGGGCAGCGGACGCTGATTGGCGCTGATGGGCGCTCAGCGCGCTGCGCGCGGTAGCGGCAGGCGTGGTTCCTCGATGCCGCGGGCGCGGGCGTCGGCCCAGTCGATGCACCACTGCGAGCAGTACAGTCCCGGGCGCTCGGCGATGGTGGCGGGTTGTCCCTCGTCGTAGATGAGCACGCCGCAGTTATCGCACTTGACGTAGCGCTCGACGTAGTAACCGTTGCGCGACAAACGCATGACAGGCTCCGTGGCCGATGATCCGGAGCCACAGAGCGTATGCGTCGCGTACAGGCTGCGCAAGCCCGGTAGCCCGACGCGGTACTGCTCGATGCGATTCTCAAACGATCGTTATCAGCGCCGACACGGCGCGCGTGCCGCGGGCTCAGACCAGGGGCGGACCGGGATCGCGCGCATAGTCGAGACGTGCGAGCAGCAGGGTCAGCACCAGCGTGGCGGCGAGAAAGTGGGCGGCACCGAACAACCACAGCGAGACGGGCAGACTCAGATAGAAACTGCGCATGCCGAAGGTGAAGCTGTCGGCGTGGCGGTGCAGGTGCGCGAGCACCGTCTCGAAGGTTTCGTCGCGCGCGACCACGATCTCGAAGCCGAGATGGTTGAGCGCGCGCAGGGTCTGGGCGAAACAGAAGAAAGCGACGAAGAACAAGCTGGCGAGCGTGAGGAGCTTCGCCCCGGCCCACGGCGCGCGCAACAGCTCGCTCGCCGCCGCGGCGCCCGGCACGTTGCTGAACATGAAATGCACGATACCGACGGCGATGAGGATGGCGGTGGAGGCGAGGAACGTCGCCGTCATGGCCCAGTTGCGCAGGGTCTGCACCGCGAGGATGTCCGCCTTGCGGGCGATGACCTCGGCGAGCCAGGCGCGTCGCACGCCGCGATTGCGTCCGATCACGGTACGCGCCGGGTCATGGCGCAGGTGGTGGACCAGGCGCGCATGGTAGAGCAGCAGCACGACCAGAGCCGTCGCATCGGCGAGCAACGTCCACGGCGCAGTGAGATGGGGCACGGCAAGGTCTCGCGAGATGGCTTGGCGCAAGCATACCCATATCGCGCCTGCACCGAGCAAGCGCCGCACCAGGGCGAGCAAACGGCGCGAGCAGGAACGCGCAAAAGCGCGCAAAAGTGTCAGACACTTTTGACCTGCTACGAGCCCGCTGCGCAGCCCGAAAGTGTCTGACACTTTTGCTTAAAATTTGCTCATGTTGGGAGGGCAGGGCCCCGGTGAGGTACTGGCGGCCAAAAAAAACCCCGGCCGGAGCCGGGGCAACGCCTTGGGAGGGCGGGAGACATCCGTGTGAAGGAAGATGAAGGGGTGATCACGCCACCTTCATGGTGGCGAAGAACTGGTCTCCGCCGCGGCGGATGAGGACGACGATGGGACGCTCGGCCTGCTTTGCCTTGCGCAACGCATCCTGCGCAGCCTCGGCATCGGCCACGGCGCGCTGGTTCACCTGGACGATGACGTCGCCGGGGCGCACGCCGCTCTTGGCGGCGGGGCCGTCGTTCTTGACGCCGACGACGAAAGCACCGGCGACATCGTCTTCCAGGCGCAGGCGCCGCCGCGCGTCGGGACGCAGCTCGCCGAGGGCAAGGCCGAGGCCGAGGGCATCGTTACTGCCGGCCTCGCCCCGGGCGCCGTCGTCAGCGGCGGCGAGCGCCTGGCGCGCATTGCGATCGATCACGGTCACCAGGCGCTTCTCCTTGCCCCCGCGCACGACGGCGATGGAGACCTTTTCGCCCGGGTCGGTCGCGGCCACCGCGCGGCTGAGCGCGCGCGGATCGGCAATGTCGGTATCGCCGTAGCGGACGATGACGTCACCGGCGGTCACACCGGCGAGCGCGGCCGGACTGTCGTCGACGACCGTGGCGACCAGGGCGCCAGCTGCCGCGTCGAGTTCGAGCGCCGCGGCGATGTCATCGGTGACCGGCTGGATCTGTACGCCCAGCCAGCCGCGCGTGACGCTGCCGTTCGTTTTCAGCTCGTTGATGACCTTGGCCGCCGCGCTCGCGGGGATCGCGAAACCGATGCCGACGTTGCCGCCGTTAGGCGAGAAAATCGCCGTGTTGACGCCGATCACCTGGCCGCTCGCGTCGACGATCGGACCGCCGGAATTGCCGCTGTTGATGGGCGCGTCGATCTGCAGGTAGTCATCGTAGGGCCCCGACTTGATGTCGCGCCCGCGTGCGGAAATGATGCCCGCGGTGGCGCTGCCGCCGAATCCGAACGGGTTGCCAATGGCGACGACCCAGTCGCCGACGCGGGCGCGCTCGGAATCACCGAAGGCGACGGTGGGCAGGTTCTCGCCGCCCTCTATCTTGAGCAAGGCGAGGTCGGTCAGCGGATCACGGCCGACGAGATGCGCGGGCAGCTCGGTGCCGTCGTGCAGGGTCACGCTCATCTTGTCGGCACCGTCGATGACGTGGTTGTTGGTGACGACGTGGCCCTCGGCATCGATGATGAAGCCCGAGCCGAGGCCCTCGGCCTGCGCCGGCGGGCCGCCCATGCCCGGGCCGTTCTGCGGCCCGAACGGCACGCCGAAGCGGCGCATGAACTCGCCGAATGGGCCGCCTTCGCGGAATGGCAGCGCCTGTCCGCCGAGCTGCGCGATACCGTCGATGGTCTTGGTGACGTCGATCTTGACGACCGCGGGCTGCACGCGCTCGATCACGTCGGCGAATTGCACACGCTCGAAGACCGGGCGGGTATCGGGCGCCGGCGCTTCGATCGCGGCCACCGGTTCGATACCGTTCAGTGCGAGCGCGCCGACCATGATCGGGACCGCGAACAGGGCGGCACGCCGGATGGGGCGTTCGTTGAACTTTGCCGAGACTGATTTCATCGGGTGCTCCTTCAATCGGATTGGCGATGCGCCTAAGGTAGGGGCGCGCGGATTACACGATGCTTTCCTGGAGATTAACTTTTCGTAATGCCGGGACCGCGTGCCGGCGGGGCGGGCATAATCGCGCCCGGCGCGGCAATCGGGCCCGGGCAACGGAGAGACGGCAATGCACATCCTGGTCGTGGAGGACGATCGCGACACGCGCGAGTTCGTGCGCAGCGGCCTGGTGCAGGCCGGGCACACGGTCGACGTGGCCGACAACGGGCGCGACGGCCTGCTGGTTGCGAGCACCGGCAGTTTCGACCTGATCGTGCTCGACCGCATGCTGCCCGAGGTCGATGGCTTGACCGTCGTGCGCACCCTGCGCGCCTCGGACAATCGCGTACCCGTGCTGATCCTCAGCGCCCTGGGGGAAGTCGACCAGCGTGTCGCGGGCCTGCGTGCCGGTGGTGACGACTACCTGGTAAAGCCGTTCGCCTTCAGCGAACTCGAGGCGCGCATCGAGGCGCTGGCCCGGCGCACTGCGCCGGAAGGGCCGGCCACACTGCTGCGCGTGGGCGACCTCGAGATGGATCTCATGACGCGCAGCGTACAGCGCGGGGAGACGGCGATCGACCTCCAGCCACGCGAGTTCGCCCTGCTCGAGTACCTCATGCGCCACGCCGGCCAGGTGGTCACGCGTACCATGCTGCTCGAACACGTGTGGGACTACCACTTCGATCCCCAGACCAACGTCATCGACGTTCACATCAGCCGCCTGCGCGCGAAGATCGACAAGGGCTTCGACGAGCCCCTGCTGCACACCGTGCGTGGCGCAGGCTACAAGATCGCTGCCGGCAGCGAGCAGGTCTGATGCGGCGGCTGCGCCAGCGGCTCGGCGCAATGCTGCGCACGACCACGTTCCACCTGACGCTGTCCTACATCGCGCTGTTCGGGATCTCGGTCAGCCTGCTGACGCTGTTTTTCTACTGGTCGACCATCGGCCTGGTCGTACGCGAGACCGATGCCACGCTGAAATCCGAGATCACGGGACTTGCCGAGCAGTATCTCGAGCATGGGCTGGATCGCCTGGTGCAGGTGATCGCGCATCGCATCCGCAACGATCCCAGTGGCGACATGCTCTACTTGTTCACGACCCGCGACAATCGGCCGTTGGCCGGCAATCTCGCCACCTTTCCGCCGGCGACACCGGACGAGGAGGGGTGGATCGAGTTCGTGCACCGCCGCGCCGACGGTCGTCAGGTGCCGGCGCGCGCCCGGGTCTACCTGTTGCGCGATGGTCTGCACCTGCTGGTCGGGCGCAACATCGGGCAACTGCGCCAGCTCAAGCAGACCTTCAACCGCGCGCTGCTGATCGGTGGCGGCCTGACTTTCGTGCTTGCCGCCGCCGGCGGGCTGCTGATGTCCGGCCGCGTGCTCAATCGCATCTCCGCGTTCACGCGTACGACCTCCGAGATCGTTGCCGGGCGGCTCGACCGGCGCCTCGACGAGCACGGCGGCGGTGACGAGTTCGATCTGCTCGCCGGCCACCTCAACGTGATGCTCGACCGCCTCGAGGCCTTGCTCGAGTCGGTGCGTCATGTCTCGGACAATATCGCCCACGACTTGCGCACGCCGCTGACGCGGCTGCGTAACCGCATCGAGCTGGCCGCGCGCGACGCGCCGGATGAACTGCGCAGCGAACTCGAAGCGAGCGTCGCCGAGGCGGACGCGCTGCTCGCCACTTTCACGGCGCTGCTGCGCATCGCACGTATCGAGTCGGGCAGTTACGACGCCCATTTCGAGTCGGTCGATCTCGCGCGCATCGTCGATGATGCGCTCGACCTCTACCAGGGGCTGGCGCAGGAGCGCGGGGTCGTGCTGGCTGCCGACTCGGATCCCGCCTGTAGCGTGACTGGCGACCGCAACCTGCTGTTCCAGGCCATCGCGAATCTCATCGACAATGCCCTCAAGCACACCGCGGCTGGCAGCACGGTGATGGTGACCGCGCACCGCGAGGGCGACGACGGCGCCGCGCCCGGCACGGTGCGCGTGACCGTGGCCGACGGTGGCCCCGGTATCCCTGCCGAGGAGTACACGCGGGTGACGCAACGCTTCGCGCGGCTCGACCAGAGTCGCAGCCTGCCGGGAAGCGGGCTCGGCCTCAGCCTGGTCAAGGCCGTCGCCGAGCGGCACCGGGGCACGCTCGAATTTGCCGACAATGCGCCCGGGCTGCGCGTGAGCCTGCGCCTGCCGGCGTGAGGCCGGCGCGGTTCAGGCGGACGTACAGCGTCGCCAGTTGTCGTAGAAGCGCCGTGCCAGGTCATTGAACGCGGGCAGCCGGGCGGCGCAATCCCGGCGCAAGGCATCGACGCCGTCGTCGCCGAGCGTGCGCTCGAGGGCCTCGCGATAGGTCGGGATGGCCGCCCAGTCGTCGACGGTCGACGCGATCACCTCGACATGAAACTGGAAGCTGAACGCATGCGATCCGACCGCCAGTGCCTGTACCGCGCATGCCGGCGACTGGGCCAACACCCGTGCACCCGGCGGCGGACGGCGGACTTCGGCGCCGTGCCACTGGAGGCACTCGAAGCGCGCCGGTACGGCGTCGAAGAACGCATGGCGGCGGCCGGTCGGTGTGAGCGTGACCGGCATCACCCCGACCTCGGCGCGCGCGGCAGGTGCGACCTCGCCGTCGAGTGCCGCGGCGAGCAACTGGTGGCCGAGACACACGCCGAGGAACGGGCGGCCTGCGCTGACCCAGCGACGAATCGCCGCTTTCTCCGCGGCGAGCCACGGGTGCGTGTCTTCTTCCCAGGTGTCCATCGGCCCGCCCATGACGATCAACGCGGCGTAATCGTCGAGCGGGGGGATGCTCGCACCTTCGTCGAGCTCGACGGTATCCCAGGCGATGCCGTCGCGACGCATGAAATCGCGCAGGATGCCGGGGTGCTCCACCGCGACGTGCTGGAAGACGAGATAGGGCTGCGGCATCTCAGCGAAGCGCCGGTTCGGGGCTGGCATGCGCCTGTCGCGGGCGCAGCGGCCTCGCGATCGCAGCACTTGCCACGCTCGCCGGGCCAGTGTCCCACGTGCCGGTGCGGGCGCCCCGCACGATCATCGTCTGGTTCATGTCCGGCGACTCCCCGGGGGATGCGGCGGCAGCGCTACCCGGGCGTCGCGCGCTCGTTTAAAATTCAGCACCTTGGCGCCGTGCGCAGCACGGCTGGGCGCGCGATGGCCGAGCGTGGTCGAACGGCCGGAGCGACACACCCGACAGGGGCGGAGCATGGACAAGGACGGCACGCGGCGCAAGCTCCCCGACGCGGCGCTCCTGGCGATGATCGACTCGATCGAAGACCAGATCACGCTGGTCGACGCGGCCGGGAACATCGTTTTCGTCAATGATTCCTGGCTGCGCTTCGCCGACGATAACGGTGGCGCACGCGACGCGGTCGGCGTCGGCCGAAACTATTTCGAGGCCTGCGCCAGGGCTGCGGCCAGCGGCGACGCGCTCGCGGCACAGGTGCTCGACGGCATGCGCGCGCTGGTGGCCGGCGGCGCGGGCGACTTCGCGTTCGAGTACCCCTGTCATGCGCCGAACGGCGAACGCTGGTTCGTGATCCGCATGCGCCCGGTGCGCGGCGATGCGGGGCGGCTGTTCGTTATCTCGCACGTTGACGTGACCCGCCGCAAGCTGGCCGAACGCCGCGTCGAACGACTCGCCTACGAGGACGTGCTGACCGGGCTCGCGAACCGGCGCCGTTTCGAGCACGCGCTGCGCACCGAATGGCGTCGGCGCGTGCGCGCCGCGTTGCCATTGAGCGTAATCGCGCTCGATATCGACCATTTCAAGCGCTACAACGATACCTTCGGACATGTCGAAGGCGATCGCTGCCTGCGCGCCGTGGGCGGCTCGCTGCGCCCGTGCGCGCGGCGTGCCGCCGACGTCGCCGCGCGCCTCGGCGGCGAAGAATTCTGACTGTTGTTGTGCGATACCTCCGCCGAGCAGGCGGCACGTGTCGCCGAACAGGTGCGTCGCACCGTAGCGCAACTCGGCGCACGCGACGGCGTGTGTCGCAAGGTGACGGTGAGTGCCGGCGTGGCCACGGCGGCGCCGGACTGGATCGGCTCGCCCGAGACCCTGATGCGCGAGGCCGACGCCGCGCTCTACGCGGCCAAGCGCGCGGGGCGCGATTGCGTTCGGCGTGCCCCAGGCGAACGCGACGAGGCGTCTGCCGGGTAGCCGCAGCGCTCGCGACATATCCGCGCGCCGGGCGATCCGTTACGCTAAGCGGACCTCCCGACTGTTGCCGTTTCCCGCATGAGCCAGACCGACGCCGGCGCCGATACCCTGATCCGACTGCGCAATCTCACCATCGACGACCATGTCGGTCTCGAGCGGCTCGAAAACGTGGTCTACCCGGACCTCGGCGGCGCCTGGCCGCGTCACACCATCGATGGCCTGCTCGAGGAGTTTCCCGCGGGGCAGCTGTGTATCGAGGACAATGGCCGCATCGTTGCGGCGGCGCTGACCGTGCGCGTCGACTACAACCGCTTCTCCTCGCCGCATCGTTACCGCGACCTGGTCAGCGCCAAGCTGGAAATCCATCACGAGCCCGAAGGGGATGCGCTCTACGGCATCGATGTCATGGTCGACCCGGAGTACCGTGGTTATCGCCTCGGCAGGCGCCTTTACGACGCGCGCAAGGATCTCTGCATGGAGCTCAACCTGCGCGGCATCCTCGCCGGGGGGCGCATCACCGGTTATGCCGAGCACGCCGATACCATGACCCCGGCCGACTACATCGACCGTGTGCGTCGCCAGGAGCTCGACGACCCGGTGCTGAATTTCCAGCTATCCAACGACTTCCAGGTCAAGCGCATCATGCGTGCCTACCTGCCCGAAGACGAAGCGAGCCGCGGCTACGCGACGCTGCTCGAATGGGACAATCTCTACTACGAACCACAAGAGAAGCCCCTCGTCGAGGTCCCCAAGACCGAGGTGCGGGTCGGCGTGGTGCAATGGCTGATGCGCACCATCGGCTCGCTCGACGAGCTGCTCTCACAGGTCGAGTTCTTCGTCGATTCGCTGTCCGACTACCGTGCCGACTTCGTGGTGCTGCCGGAGTTCTTCTCGATGCCTCTGATGGGGGTCGGGCGTAACGAGGACAAGGCCGCCGAGGCCATGCGCAGCCTTGCCGACTACACTCCCGCCATCGTCAGCGCCTTGAGCGACTTCGCCATCAGCTACAACGTCAACATCGTCGGCGGCAGCATGCCGTTGCGCGAGGGCGACGATCTCTACAACGTGGCCTACCTGTGCCATCGCAGCGGCCGGGTGGACAGCCAGTACAAGATCCACATCACGCCGGACGAGCGGACGTTCTGGATGATCAAGGGCGGCGACGGTTTGCGTACCTTCGCCACCGATGCCGGCCGCGTCGGTATTCTGGTCTGCTACGACGTCGAGTTTCCGGAACTCGCGCGGCTGCAGGCGCTGGCGGGCATCGACATCCTGTTCGTGCCGATCTGGACCGATACCAAGAATGCCTTCCTGCGCGTACAGCGTTGCGCGCAGGCGCGGGCGATCGAAAACGAGTGCTATGTCGTCGTCGCGGGCAGCGTCGGGCACCTGCCCCAGGTCGAGCATCTCGACCTGCAGTACGCGCAGTCGGCGGTGTACTCGCCATCCGATTTCGCTTTTCCGCACGATGCCATCATCGCGGAAACGACGCCCAACACGGAGCAGCTGCTGGTCGTCGACCTCGATCTCGGCAAACTCTCAGAGCTGCGCAAGGAAGGGTCGGTCATGAACCTCGCGGATCGCCGCGGCGAACTCTACGAGCTCGGCTGGCGCGGACGGCGCGACTGAGCGCCGGGGAGGACATCTGATGCACCTGGGCTTCATCGGGACCGGGCGCCTTGCCGCGCCGATGATCGAGAACCTGCTGGCTGACGGCCACCGGGTGACGGTGTGGAACCGCACGCGCGAGAAGACTGCGCCCCTGGAGCGTATCGGCGCCCGCGTCGCGCCGAGCCCGGCCGCGACATGCCAGCCGGGCGGTATCGTGTTCAGCTGTCTCGCCGACGACGATGCGCTCGATACGGTCCTCGGCGACGGCGCGCTGCTTGCCGCGCTCGGCCTGGCCGGCGTGCACGTGTCGACGAGCACGATTTCGGCTTCCTGCGCCGAACGTCTTGCGCGCGTGCACGAAGCAGCCGGCGTGCATTACGTCGCGGCGCCGGTCCTCGGCCGGCCGGACGCGGTTGCCGCGCGCGCCCAATCCTGGCTGATCGCCGGGCCGGTGGCGGCGAAGGCGCGCATCCATGACGTGCTGGCCGCGCTCGGGCGCCGGGTGTTCGACTTCGGCGAGGAACCGGCAGCGGCGAACCTCGCCAAGATCAATTTCAATTTCCTGATCGCTTCGGCGATCGAGGCCATGGCGGAGTCGTTCAGCGTGGTCGAGAAAGCCGGGCTCGACCCGCGCGTGTTCTTCGAGATGGTCGTCGGCACGGCGTTCGGTTGCCCGCTGTACCAGAATTACGGCCGCATCATCGTCGACCGCGACTGGGACGAAGCGGCGTTTCGTCTCGTGCTGGGGCTCAAGGACGTGCGCCTCGCGACCAGCGCGGCGGCCGGGCAGGGCGCTCGCATGCGGCTCGGCGAGTTGCTCGAAGAACGTTTCGCCACGGCGGTCGAGCACGGGCATGGCGAGAAGGACTGGACCGCGGTCGCGCTCGAGGTGCGCGCCGAGAGCGGGCTCGGGCGCTGAGCCGCGCGTCGGCGCACCCTGCGACGGCGTCGCGAGGTGTACGATCCGGGGTGCGGGAATCGCCTCGGTCCTGGGCGGTGCCGGGCGTCGCCCAGGCTTGCAGGCCCGGCCCGATAGCTTCTCTTAAGCCTGTCAACCGAGGAGGTCTCAGCGTTGGCTCAATTCCAAGGATTTCCCCGCGGCTGCCTGCCCTTCCTCAAGCAGCTGGCAAAGAATAACAACCGACCCTGGTTCAACGAGAACAAGCAGCGTTACGAGGATTGCGTGCGCCACCCGGCGCTGGCCTTCATCGCCGACATGGACGCCGAACTCCGTAAGCTCTCGCCGAACTTCCTCGCCGTGCCGCGCAAAGTCGGCGGTTCGTTGATGCGGGTCTACCGCGACACCCGCTTCGCCAACGACAAGACACCGTTGAAGACCAATGTCGGCATCCAGTTTCGTCACGAGTCGGGCAAGGACGTGCATGCCCCCGGCTTCTACGTCCATATCGAACCGGGAAACTGCTTCCTTGGTGCCGGCATCTGGCGGCCCGAGCGGCCGGTGCTGAACGCCATTCGCGAGTTCATCGCCGACAATCCGAACGCCTGGCGTCAGGCCACGCGCACGGGCGGATTCAAGAAGCGCTGGGCGCTCGCCGGGGACAGCCTGGTCCGCCCGCCACGCGGATTCGACCCGGAGCACCCCCTGCTCGAGGATCTCAAGCGCAAGGACTACATCGCCCTGATGCACTTCGACGAGGCCGAGATCGGCAAGCCGGGTTTCACGCGCTTTGCCGGGCGGCACTTCAAGGATGCGGCCGAGCTCATGGCCTACCTGTGCATGGCCGTGGACGTCGAATACTAGAAGCGGTCGACCGGCTCCGGGCGTAACTGGGAGCGTGACTAGGTTTCCTGCCCGTAGGTCCTGATGTCGAGCAGCGTGGCGCTCACGTGGCCCGCCTTGAGCGTGGTGTCGTCGGTGTCCTCGGCCGGGTCGATGTCGGCCGCGGCGAGTCCGAAATGGTACTGGTCGCCCTTCTGGCGGAAGCAGTCGCGGTAGGTCGTGTGGCCGAGCCGGGTGCGGCGAATGTCCGGGATCTCGGCTGGCGTGAACGGGAAGTTGACGTTCCAGGTCGTCGCCTCGCCGAGGTGCGCTTCCACCAGCGAATGCCACACCTGGGGTACAAGCGTGCTGACGAGTCGCTCGAGTGCGGCGGTCGTCTCCGGCCGGAAAGCACGGTTCTGGTCCCAGTATAGAAAGTCCTCGCGTGCGAGTTCCTGTGACAGGGCGAGTCCGGGGACACCGGCGATGTTACCTTCGATACACGCGCCGACCGTGCCCGAGGCGAAGATGAAGCCGAGGCCGACGTTCTTGCCGATGTTGATGCCCGAGACGACGATGTCGGGCGGCTGGTCGAGCAGGTTGTAGATGGCGAGATTGACGCAGTCGGCAGGCGTGCCGGTCACCGACCACGCAGGGAAATCGTGGATCGCGATGCGTTCGGCGTACAGCGGCCCGTAGCGCGTCATCGATTTGCCCTTCCAGCTCTGCTCGGTGGCGGGCACGGCGACGTGCAGGTCGCCCAGCTCGCGCAGCGCGTCGATGGCGAGGTGGAACAGGGGCGAGTCGTGGCTGTCGTCGTTGGTCAGCAGGATGCGCGGCCGGGTGGCGGTCACTGGTCTCGATTTCCTGGTACGGGGGAGGAGCGACTATCCCAGTCGCGGCACGCGCTGACAAGCGCCCGCCGCTGCCGTCGGGGTGCCGGACACCTCACAGAGCAAGCGGGGAGCAAAAGTGTCAGACACTTTTGACTTGCGACACGCTCACTGCAGCGGGCAAAAGTGTCTGACACTTTTGAACACTTTTTGACCGGATGGCCGGCGTGGAGGGGCGGTGACGGGCGCGCGGCTCAGAGGTGGTGCCAGCGCGCAAAGGTGGCGGCCTGGCCGTGGTAGATGCCTTCGGCGTCGACGATGTTCCACACCGTGGCATCCTCGATCACGAAGCGCCGGCCGGTGGCGGAGATGCGCACACCGCTGTAGCCCTCGGCGTAGCCGCGCTCGCGTACCTCGCGCATGAAGCGCTCGCGGGCCTCCTGGTTGCCGCGCTCGGCCGATGTCCGCGATGGCGTCGCGAGGAGGCTCGCCCAGTCGAGCTCGAACAGCTCGAGCGCGCTGCGGTTGGCATAGTCGAACAGCGGATCCGCGCCGCGGCCGTGCGACAGCAGCGCGAAGCCGGCTTCGTATACCGCGCGGGCGAGCGCCGCGCCCCGTTCCGGGCCCGCATACAGTGGCCGGCCGGTCAGGTGCCGGTGGCTGGCGAGCAGGCGCTCGACATGTGCCGCGTGCCAGTCGTTGCACGCACCGGGTGCGATCGGGCCAGGCTGCGGGCGTACCGTCACAGGCCCTTGGCGATGGCGCGTTGGATCGACAGCGCGATGGTCTGCGGCGTCTGCGCGCCGGAGAACAACAGGCGGCCGTTGAACACGAACGCCGGTACGCCGTTGACGCCGAGTTCGTGCGCCTCGCGTTCCTGGCGCGTGATCTCGTCGTCGCCGGTGGCGCCGCTCAGCAAGGTCTCGAGCGCGTCCGCGTTGAGACCAGCGGCGGCGCCGATCTCGACCAGCGTCACGGTATTGCCGATGTCGCGGCCGTCGACGAAGTAGGCCCGGAACAGACCGTCGACCACCGCGTCCTGGCAGCCCGCGCGCCCGGCGGCTTCGATCAGCCGGTGGGCGGCACGCGTGTTCGGGGTGCGCGCAATGCGGTCGACCGCCATCGGCAGGCCGTCGGCGTGCGCGTTTGCCGCGACGTTGGCGTAGAGCTGGTTGGCATACTCGACCGAGCCGAACTTGGCCTCGCAGTAGGCACGCCGGTCCATGCCTGCCCGCGGCATGCCGGGATTGAGTTCGAAGGGTCGCCAGCGGATGTCGAGTTCGACTTCCTCGTCAAGCATTTCCAGCGCCTGGCCGAGGCGGTGCTTGCCGATGTAGCACCACGGGCAGACCACGTCCGAGACGATGTCGAGGCGGGCACGGACGGGCGGGGCGTCGGGGGGCATGGCGATGGCTCCGAAACGGGACGCGGCATTGTGGGCGGCGTCGCGCGCGGCCGTCAACGCACGCCGCGGGCATAATGGATGTCCCGCAGGCGAGGAGTGCATCGATGACCGTCCACAAGCTCAAGCTCGGTGAGCATCATTTCGCGGTGACCGAGGAAGGCACGGGGGAGCCCGTGTTGATGCTGCACGGCTTCCCCGATTCGGCGCGGCTGTGGCGCCACCAGATCCCGGCCCTGGTCGACGCTGGATATCGCGTCATCGCGCCCGATCAGCGCGGCTTCGGCGCTTCCGACAAGCCGCAGGAAGTCGCCGCTTATGCGCTGCCGGAAGTGCTCGGCGATGCGCTCGCGCTGCTCGATCATTTCGCGCTCGAACGTGTGCGCGTGGTTAGCCACGACTGGGGCGCGGCGGTCGGCTGGGCGCTCGCCGCGTGGCATCCGGAGCGCGTCGAGCGCCACGCCGCCTTGTCGGTCGGGCACCTGAGTTCGTTGTGGAACGCGGGTCTCGCGCAGCGGCGGCTCGCCTGGTACATGCTGCTGTTCATGCGCCAGGGTCTCGCCGAGGACATCCTGCAGCGTCAGGACTGGCAGTTCTTCCGCGACCTGTGGGGCCATCACCCGGAAATGGACACCTGGCTCGCCGACCTCGCGCGCCCCGGTGCGTTGACGGCCGCACTGAACTGGTATCGCGCCAACGTCGACGTCGATACGTGGACGGAGGAGGGCTGGGTGATGCCGCGCGTGAGCGTGCCGACGATGGGGATCTGGAGCAGCGCTGACATCTACCTGACCGAAACGCAGATGGTCGCGTCCGGCGAGTACGTCGACGGGCCGTGGCGCTACGAGCGGATCGAAGGGGCGACCCACTGGCTGATGCTCGATCAGCCGCAGCGCATCACTGCGCTGCTGCTCGATTTCCTCGGCGCCTGAGCGGGGTCAGGGAGCCATGTGCGCGCCGAGGATCACGCCGATGATGCGGCAGGGCTCGTCGTAGGGGTTGCGCCACGCGTGCATGGTCCCGCTCTGCACGGCGACGTCGCCGGCGGCGAGTTCGGTGCGCGAACCGTCGTCGAGTTCGAGCACGATGCGCCCGGCGATGACGTAGAGCAGGTCGATGGTGGCCGAACGGTGCATGCCGGGCGCGTCCGGGTCCATGGTGTCCATGAGCCCGGGGAAGCGTGCATCGATCGCGGCCCGGGTCGTGGCCGGGTCTGCGTCGTCCGGCGCGGGGGCGTCGGGTCCGACGACGAATTCGATCAAGCGGAAGCCGCCGACCGGGGCGAACCAGCTGCGGAAATCGGGCATGCTGCCGTCGTCCGGGTAGCGCATCGGTGCGTCGCCCCCCCACAGCGTGGTCAGCTCGATGGCGGGCATCCCCGGCACCGGGCTCGAGTGCACGCGGTCGTCGCGCGCGATGATCGAGCGTCCCTCGGCATCGTGGCCGGTGACGACGCGGCGGAAAGCGGACATGGGTGGTCTCCCGTCTACTGGTCTACTGGTCTACTGGGTGGTCCGCGCGATTCTACGCGAGCGCGCGTCGGACCAGCGCGCTCGAGCGGGGCGCGCGCTGCGCTGCCGGCGCGGGATCGTGCGAGGATGCGGCCTTCCCACGGCTTGCCGCGCGTACGACTCGGGCGGCGCAAGTTGCCGTCCGGCGCGCCGATGATGACTGATGATGTGTGCTCCCGACCACCACGCCGGCCATACCTCGGCCGTCCCGGCGCGTACGCGGCGCAGATGAGGCGGTGTCGCCATGATCGCTTATCGCCCTGACATCGACGGACTGCGTGGCATCGCCGTACTCGCGGTCGTGCTGTTCCACGCCGGTATTCCCGGCATTTCCGGAGGGTTCGTCGGCGTCGACATCTTCTTCGTGATCTCCGGCTACCTGATCACCTCGATCATTCTCGCCGAGCACGCCGAAGGGCGTTTCAGCTACCTGCGATTCTACGAACGGCGCGCGCGACGCATCCTGCCCGCCCTGTACACCGTGATCGCGGTGACGCTGGCAGGCTGCTGGCACATGCAGACGCCCGACGAGTTCGTCGACTCGGCGCAGCAGGCCGTGGCCGCCCTGCTGTTCGCCGCCAACGTCTATTTCTGGTCGAGCACGGACTACTTCAGCACTGCGGCCGAGTTCAAGCCGCTGCTGCACACCTGGTCGCTGGGTGTCGAGGAACAGTTCTACCTGCTCTTTCCGGGGCTCGCCATGCTGCTCGCACGGCGGGCGCTGCTCGTACCGGTGGGGCTGCTGCTGTTGCTGGTCTCCGTCGCGGCCTGCGTGTACACGACGGCAACGGCCGAAGTGGCCGCGTTCTACCTCCTGCCGTTTCGCGCCTGGCAATTGCTGTGCGGGGCGCTGCTGGCCGCCGCGCCGCGCTTCGTCGACGCCTGGCGAACTGCCACACTGAACGGTCTTGCGCTGTGCGCCGTGCTGCTGCTGCTCGTACCGTTGGGCCTGTTCGACAAGAGTACGCCGTTTCCGGGGATCGCCGCGGCGGCGCCGACGTGCGGCGCCGCGCTCGCGATCCTGGTCGGCATGCGCCGGCCATGCGCGTGGCTGCCGCGCATGCTCGCGTGGATGCCACTGCGCGGCCTCGGCCTGATCTCCTACTCGGTCTACCTGTGGCATTGGCCGGTGCTCGCCGGACTGCGCACCTGGCATGCATCGACCGAGCTGCCGCTCGGCAGCGCCGCTCTCGGCGTCATGGCGTCGCTGCTGCTCGGTTACTGGTCATGGCGTCACGTCGAGCGTCCGTTCCGCGAGCGTGCGCGGGTGCCGCGCGCGCGGCTCTGGCGCCTGGCGGCAGCGACGAGCGTCCTCTTGCTCGGCGGCGGGCTCGCGACGGTGCACAGCGCCGGGTTTCCGGCGCGACTCCCGCCCGAAGCGCGCGCCCTGCTGGCGCTGGAGCAGGATGCGCTGCGCGACGACCCGTGTTTATGGCACCACGCAGCCGATATCGAGGCCGGCCGCGCCTGCCTGTTCGATGCCGCGCGGCCCGGCGCGGCGCCGCGCGTCGCGCTGTGGGGGGACTCGCACGCCGGCACCATGCGCCGCGAGTTCGCCCAGCTGGCCACATCGCACGGCGTGCAGGGGGTCTTTCTCGGCCGCATCGGCTGCCCGCCGCTGCCCGGTATCCTGAAGACCAATTTTCCGGGCGGGGAGGCCTGCCTGCGATACACGGACGCGGCACTTGACCTCCTCCTGGCGCTCGACAGCGTGGAACTGGTCGTCATCCACGCGCGCTGGGCGTTATCGGTCGAAGGCACGCGCTTCGGTGACGAACCCGGGCGCCCGTACATACTCGCCGACACGCGACACCCGGAGGGCGAGGCAGGAGACAACTCTGCCCACGTCGCGCGCGCGCTGCGCCGCGCCGTGCGTGCGCTGCAGGTTGCCGGCAAGCGGGTGATGCTGATTGGCAGCGTGCCCGAGAGCGGCTACGACGTGCCACGCGCCGCCTTCGCCAGCGTCATGCTGGGGCAGCCGCGTCCCCTGCGCCAGCCGCGGGCGACGTTCGAAGCTCGCCAGCAGCGTTCCCGGGCCATGCTGCGCGCGATCGCCGCCGAGACACAGGTCGACCTGCTGGATCCCGCGGGCTTCTTCTGCGACGAGCGACACTGCGTTGCGACCCGCGACGGCACCGCGCTCTACCGCGACGACGACCACATCTCGCCGGCCGGTGCGGCGCCGATCCTCGAAGCCGTCGCGGCGCGCTGGCAGCTTGCGCCGTCCGCCGACCCGCGCACACGTCAGCGGCGCTGATCCCCGCGGTGCCGCGGCGGCCGGCACCAACTGCGCGGCGGTCAGTGTGCCAGCACGGCGAGCATCGGGGCGAGGTTTTCGTTGCCGGCCTTGTCGCGAAAGAAGTCGAGGTGTTCGACATCGATCAGGCCCTGGTTGGCCCATTGCCGGGCAAGGTCGGGATTGCAGTAGTCCGTCACCGTGTCGAAACCGGCCTTACCCAGCGCCGTGGTCAGGGTCTGCTTCGAGAAGAAGACCAGGTGGTTGCGGGTGAAGCCTTCCCAGTGTTCGAGCCTGAGCCGGTGCTGCAGGCTGGCCGCGTTGACGGTGTAGACGATCAGCAGTCCGCCGGGCCGCAGCACGCGGCGGATGTCCTTGAACATGCCGATGGGGTCGTCGAGATGCGCGGCGACCGACCACAGGGTGACCGCGTCGAAGAAGCCCGGTTCGAACGACTCGCCGTCGAGATTGCCCACGGCGACGTTGTCGAGCCCGAAATGAGAACGCGCGTAATCGATGCAATCGGCGGCGAAATCGACGCCCCACGGCTCCCAGCCATGCTGGGCGATGTGACTGAGGAACAGCCCGTAGCCGCAGCCGACGTCGAGGATCCGTTTGCGCGGGAACTCGCGGGTCGCCGCGGCGAAGCCGAGATCCTCGAGCACTTCGGCATAGCGGCGCTGGCGGCCGGCAGTGTATTCGCCACTGAGGAACTTCAGGTAGTTGTTGTTGTAGGCGGCTTCCAGCGCCTTCGGCAGGTAGGTCGGGTTGCGGCGCAGCAGACCGCAGTCGATGCATTGCACGACCGTGTAACCGAGGCGATTCACGTTGGTGACTTTCTGGGGCGTGATATTGCGCCGAAGGAGAAAGCTGGCCAGTTTTGCCGTGCGCTCGACGCCGATGGTGTGCGTCGCCGCGGCGAGTCCCCGGTGGGCGGCGGCCGAGAGCGGCCGGTTGCCGAACACCGTGCGCATGCGGATCGCCGTGCGCTCGTGGAACACGGTGTAGCGGCGCTCGCCGCAGACCGGGCAGGGTACGTAGATATACAGGTCGGCGTCCGGCGCGTGACGGAACAGCAGCTGCTGCTCTTCGGCGTCGTGCACGAGCTTGGTCGCGTAGCTGTGCCGGCGGGCCTGCCACTCCCGTTCGACGAGTTTGTATTGTTCCGGCGTCAGTTTCATACGATTCTCCGAAGCGGGCGCGACGCCGCGCATTCTAGCGGGCGCGGCGTGCGGATGACGCTTGCCGGGCAGCGGCAAACGGGCGCCGCCCGCGGGTGACCCGGCGCGGCGCATCGGCAGTGCCTGAAGCGTGCTTCCCGGCCGCTGCGTGGTGCGCCCGACAGTCTCGTGCCGTGGTGCGGCGCTTGCCCGAACGTGGTGGCTGGCACACGAGTTGCTTAGTGTCGGCGATGCCCGAGTACGTTACCAGCCTCTAGCGGCCCCTCTCCAGCGGCCCCGGCGCCACGATCCTGATGAGAATGCTCCATTCGCTTCCACACCCCGGCGCGCAGCAGCAGCGCCCTGTCCAGGCAGACATAGCGCATGGCAGCGAGGCGCGGACCGTGACCAAAGTCTCCTCGGACCGGGGTGGCGCATTCGGTGACGATGGCCTGACCTTCGGCGACGTGCTGGACGTGATCAACCCGCTGCATCACGTTCCGCTGCTCGGCAACGTCTACCGCAAGTTGAGCGGCGATACCATCGCCCCGGCCGCGCGGATCGGCGGGGGCGCGCTGTTCGGTGGTCCGATCGGCGCCGCGGTGGCGGCAGCGACGGTCGTGGCGGGCAGCATCATGGGGCGCGATGGGGGCGCGCCCGCGGACAGCGGGGAGGCGCTACCGCGCGGCCCCGCCCCGGGTGGCGGGATGGTCGCCGCGGGACGCTCGCTGCGTGTACCGGCGACGGCGGTGGACGTGGCGCCGGCCGCGGAGACACGCGCTGCCCTGGCCACGACGCCACAACCCGCCCGGGGTGGCTGGATGGTGGCGGCGGCACGCGCCGCGCCGCCGCCCGCCGCGCCGGTGATCGGAGATCGCTCGACGAATGGCGTCGCGAGCGCGCTAGGCGCGCGGCAAGCTGGGCATGCCGACGCGAGCGCGGAGCCGCCACCGGTGCGCCGGGGCGGCTGGATGGTGGCGGCGGCCTACGCCGTCACCGACAGCATGCGGCGCGAAGAGGGCGATGCGGGCCGTCAGCGCCTCGACGCGCTCGCCTGAGGCGCCGTCAGAACGCGCGACGTCGCGACGGCCAGCCGGGTGTGAGCGGACGCCCGGGGGCACCGGGTCCGGCAGCCGGAACGCAGACGGCGGCCCCGAGGCCGCCGTCCGGAAACGCGGCCGCGCCTGGCGCGGCCTGGCGTCGTGCTCAGGCGAAACGCGGCATGATTTCGCGCGCGACCTGGTCGACCACCTCGCGGGTGGGTCGTATCGGCTGGATCGCGACCTGGTGCACGCCGGCATCGCGCATCGCCTCGATCATGCCGATCACTTCGGCCTTGGTGCCGGTCAGGGTCGTGGCCTGGATGATCTTCTTCGTCATCAGCGCCTCGTGTTCGGGACGCAGGTGTTGCAGGTAGCCCTCGTAGAGCTTGAGATGACGGGTCTCGATCGGCGCATCGGGCTCGCGGTAGACGCCGGTGAACTGCATCAGCTCGTCGCGCAGCGACTCGGGCATGACCTCGGGGTACTTGTGACACGACAGCGCGAAGATGTTCGAGCTGGAAGCGACCATCGGGCCGACCGCCTCGCGCACTTCGCGCGTCTCGATCTGCTCGTCGGAATCGGTCAGGTAGAACGCTGTCATCGACAGCACGTAGACATCGTCGGGATTGCGTCCCGCTTCCTCGGCGCCCTTGCGGACATTGTCGACCATCCACTTGACGAGATCCGGATGCACCGCGCCAAACAGGATCACGCCGTCGGCCACGCGTCCGGCGAGCTGGGCCACGCGTGGGCCGCTGGCGGAGATGTAGATCGGGATGTAGTCCTTGACGTTGATGTAACCCATGTCGGGGTTGAGGAATTTGATCTTGCGCTGGCGCTCGCCTTCGCTGTAGTCGGTGATCTTGCCGTCGAACAGGTCGCGGCAGATGCGCACGTGCTCCTCGAGTTCGCCGACCTTGGCTGCCGGCATGCCGAGCGTGCGGCGCGTGGTGTTGCCGGTGCCGATGCCCATGACCGCGCGCCCCGGGGCGAGCGAGTTGATCGTTGCCATGCCGCAGGCCGACAGCGGTGCGATGCGCGAGGCAGGGTTGGTCACACCCGGGCCGAGCTTGATCTTGCTGGTGCGGTCGGCGCATAGCGCGAGCGCGGCGTAAACCTCGCTACCGAGCATTTGTGAGTCGTACAGCCAGGCATGTGAGAACCCGTGGTCCTCGGCGAACTTGACGTCGCCGTGGATGTGGCAGTCGCCCATGAATACGAAACCGAAATCCATTGTGTCCCCTCCTCGAAGGTGTGTGGTGCGCTGGTGGTGCGGCAGGCCGCGGCCCGGGCGGGCAGCTTAGCGACAGCAATTGATATATGTAAATTAAATCGTCGGTATATCGCGTATAAGCGAATCTTATCGATCGCGTCCCGTCGCCGGTTGCCACTCAGCTCAGGCAGGCGCTCAGCCAGGCGCCGATATCCCGAATCTCCTCGAGGTCGACGCCGTGCTCGACGGCATAGTCCCGGTACTCCACCGCGTAACCCATGCCGGTCAGCGTGCGGCCGGCTTCCTCGCCGAGGCGCGCTGGCACGAGCGTATCGTGGCGGCCGTGACAGATCAGGATCGGCATGCCGGCGCTCGCGGCGTGCGGCTCGATGCTCGCACGCGTGGCGAAGTAGGTCGAGATCGCGACCAGCCCGGCGAGGCGTTCCGGCCAGGTCAGTGCGAGCTCGTCGCCGACCGCGCCGCCCTGCGAGAAGCCGGCCACGACAATGCGATCGCTCGGGATGCCGCGTTCGTTCTCGCGGCGCAGCAGTTCGGCCACGGCGGCGGCCGAGGCGCGCAGCTGGGTTTCGTCGACGCGGCGTTCGAGGTCGGTCGCGACGATGTCGTACCAGGCCGGCATGACGTAGCCATCGTTGATGGTCACCGGGATCGAGGGCGCGTGGGGGAACACGAAGCGTACGGCCAGCGACTCCGGCAGTCCGAGGTGCGGCACGATGGGCTCGAAGTCATGGCCGTTGGCGCCGAGGCCGTGCAGCCAGACGACGCTGGCGGTGGCCGGCGCGCGCGGCTCGATTTCGACGCAGGGCAGCAGGGCCACGTGCTCAGTTTCCGGCCAGCTCGAGCGCCACGGGCACGGGCGTCGAGAGCATGTCGAGTACCGGACAATGCCGGTCGACCATGGCCTTGAGCCGGGCGAGCTCGCTGGCCGGCGCGTCGGACTCGAGGTGCACGCGCCCGCGGATGCGCTGGAATCCGGCGCGCACCGCGTCGTCGACGCCGAAGAAGCCGCGCAGGTCGATGTCGCCCTCGAGTTCCACGGAAACGCTCGCGAGCGGGATGCCGAGCGCTTTCGCATAGGCCTGGTAGGTGATTTCCTGGCAGGCGCCGAGCGCGCCGAGCAGCAGCTCGATGGGGTTGGGGCCGGCATCGCTGCCACCGAGTTGCGGGGGTTCGTCGACGACCACGCGATGCTCGCGGATCTGCACATCGGAGCGAAAGCCCGTGTGCAGCTTCGAGCGCGAGGTGAACGTCGCCTGCGCGCGCTCGGGCGTGCAGCGCAGCTCGTCCTGCTTGGCGAGGATGGCGTCGTGCATGGCATCGCTCATGAGAATCGGTTCCTGACCTTGGCTCGGGTATCATCATACGCGAGTAGCAGTGCGGGGCAGGGCATGGACACGAGGGGAGAGGTCGCCATCGTCACCGGTGGCGCATCGGGCATCGGGCTCGCGCTCGGCAGCGCGCTGGCCGCGCGCGGCGCGACGGTGGTCCTGGCCGATATCGACCGCGCGGGGGTCGAGTCCGCCGCCACGCGTCTCGGTGAGCGGGTCAGCGGCGTGGCGCTGGACGTCACCGACGCCGCGGCCGTCGCCGCGCTGGTCGCGGATACGGTTGCCGACCACGGCAAGCTCGATGTCATGTTCAACAACGCGGGCATCGCCATCTCGGGCGAGGCGCGCGACATCGACGTCGAGCATTGGCGCCGCGTCGTCGAGGTCAACCTGATGGGCGTCGTGCACGGCTGCGACGCGGCCTACAAACAGATGGCTCGGCAGGGTCACGGGCACATCGTCAACATCGCCTCGCTCGCGGGCCTGGTGCCGTTCCCGACCAACGCGTCCTACTGCGCGACCAAGCATGCCGTGGTGGGCTTGTCGCAATCGCTGCGTGTCGAAGGCGAAGGGCTCGGCGTGAAGGTCTCGGTGGTCTGCCCGGGCTTTATCGCGACCAACATCTTCAACGCCTCGCAGGCCGTCAACGTCGACCAGGCGCGGCTCGTCGACAACATTCCGTTCGCTATCGTTCCGGCCGAGGAGGCCGCGCGCCGCATCCTCGCCGGCGTCGCGCGCAATCGCGCGGTCATCGTGTTCCCGGCCTACGCGCGCGTGTTCTGGTGGCTGCAGCGGCTGCACCGGGCGCTCGCACTGCCACTGGCGCGCGGCATGATGCGCGACTTCCGCAAGCTGCGCCTGAAGGACTGAGGCGATGGCCGGGGAATCTCCACGGCGCGTGCTCCGCACCGAGCTGGTCGGCTACCGTAACCGGCCGTTCAGCGTCGAGGTCGAGAAGGGCCGGCTGCGCCTGTTCGCCAAGGCGATCGGCGAAACCGACCCGGTGTGGAGCGACGACGAAGCCGCACGCGCCGCGGGCTACCCGTCGCTGCCGGTGCCGCCGACGTTCCTGTTCTGCCTCGAGATGGAGCGGCCCGATCCCTATGACTGGTTCGAGGAACTCGGCATTCCGCTCGGCCAGGTGTTGCACGGCGAACAGGCGTTCAGCTACCACGAACCATGTTTCGCCGGCGACGTGCTGCGCTTCGAAGCCGAGATTATCGATGTCTTCGCCAAGAAGGGCGGCGCGCTCGAGTTCCTCGTCCAGCACAACGTGGTCAGCAATCAGCACGGCGTGCGTGTCGCGGAATTCGATCGCACCATCGTCGTGAGGCACCCGGCGTGACCGCGCGGGTCGCGCCGCGCTTCGACGAGGTCTCGGTTGGCGAGCACCTGCCGGCGCTGACCCTGCCACCGATCACGCGCGCCACGCTCGCCATCTATTGCGGTGCGTCGGGCGATCACAACCCGGTCCATGTCGACATCGATTTCGCGCGCGCCGCGGGGCTCGACGACGTCATCACCCATGGCATGCTGGTGATGGCCTACACGGGACGCGTGTTGACCGAATGGGCGCCGCCGGCAGCGATCCGCCGTTTCGACACGCGCTTTCTCGCCGTGACCCGGGTCGGCGACGTGATCACGGCGAGCGCCCGGGTGGTCGAGAAGCTCGACGGCGCCGACGCGCGCTGCGTGCGCGTCGAGCTGGCGGCGGTCGATCAGCGCGGCGAGTTCAAGACTCGTGGCAGCGCCGTCCTCGCCCTCGCATGAGCCGCGCCGTTGCTGCCATGCCGCGGCGCGCGCGGCTGACCGCCGACCTGCTGTTCTGGGTGCAGATCGCCGCCGCGCTCGGTTTCGGTATCTCGCAACTGCTCGCGATGCGGACCACGGTCGAGGGCGTGAGCATCACCTGGATCGCCCTGTGGCTCGCCTTCCTGCTCGTCAACCTGGTGCTGGCGCTGTCGGCCCTGCGCGTGGAGCCGGGCCGCGTCATCCGCCAGACCGTCGTGATTTATGTCGTGTGGACAGGGGTTTGCGCAGCCAACCTCGCCTACCTGTTGATCGCCGGCGGGCGCTGGAACGAGGTCGATACGGCGACGGCAGCGATCACCGGCGTCGGCGTGATCGCCGCGATCGCGACCGGGCGGGCGCATGGCGTGGGCGTCTCCGACCCGTACGTGCGGGCGGCGTTCGCGGTGTTCTTCAAGGGCGTGCCGCAGCTCACGCTGGCATGGAACATCTACCGCCACGGCGGCGCGGGGATCGCGGTGTTCGCGTTCGTCGCCGGGCACGTCACCATCTGCCTGCGCCTGTGGCAGGTGCTCTACTCGATTCGCGAAGCCGGCTGGGATCGCAATCGCATCGGTATCGGCATTGGCGAGGCGGCCAACGAGCTGAGCTGGATCGTGGCCACCGTGGTGTGGCTGCTGGTGGACTGAATCTCAATCCGACAGAGGAGCCCGGCATGATCGAAGTCAACGGCATGGCGCACGTCGTCATCAGCGTCAGCAACTGGGAGGCCTGCAAACCGTTCTACGAGTCGCTGCTGGCCTTTCTCGGGCTCGAGCGCATGTTCAGCGGCGAGGAGATGATCTACTACGTCGGCGGGCGCACGGCGCTCGGCGTCAGCCGCTGCGCGCCGGAGTTCGAGGGGCAGCGCTTCGTGCAGAACAGCATCGGCCTGCATCACCTGTGTTTCCGCGCCCGCTCGCGCGCCGACGTCGAGGCCGTCCACGAACAGGCCGTCACTCTCGGCGCGCACATCGTGCACGGTCCCGAGGAGGGCGGCTGGGCACCCGGGTACTACTCGGTGCTGTTCGAGGATCCGATCGGCACGCGGCTCGAGGTCAACCACGTGCCGGGGCAGGGGCTGCTGGCCGCCGAGGTGAGTTTCCGTGCCGGCGACGACTATCGCTAGCCTGGCGGCGTGACGATTCCGGCGGACCGGGACGCGGCCGTGTCGAGCCGCGTTGCGGGGCCGCTCAAGCGAGAGAGAGGGGGGGAGACATGAAAGTAGGCATCATGCCGTTGTTCGGCGGCGACACCGCGGAGCCCGGTTATATTGCGCGCATCGCGCGCGGACTCGACGACCGCGGATTCCACTCGGTGTGGGCGGTCGATCACATCCTGCTGCCGATGGAATACAGCTCGCACTACCCGTATTCGGCCGACGGTTCGTTCCCGGTCGACCGCACCGCGCAGGGCCTCGAGCCGTTCAACCTGCTGTCGTTCATCGCCGCGCACACGACGCGCATCCGCCTCGGAACCGGCGTGCTGGTCGTGCCGCAGCGCAGTCCGGCGCTGACCGCCAAGCAGGTGGCCGATCTCGACGTGCTCTCGGGCGGCCGCTTCGACTTCGGCGTCGGCGTCGGCTGGCTGGCCGAGGAGTTCGAGGCGCTCGGCGAGTCGTTCGCGCGCCGGGGTGCGCGTAACGACGACTACCTGCGCCTGATGCAGGCCTTGTGGCGCGATGGCGTGTCCAGTCACGAGGGCGAGTTCTGCGCGCTGCCGGCGAGCACGCAGTACCCGCTGCCGGTGCAGCAGCCGCACCCGCCGTTCTACTTCGGCGGCGAATCGCCCGCGGCCCTGCGGCGGGTGGCGCGTTTCGGGCATTGGTACGGCCTCGACCTGCCACCGGAGGAGATGCCGGCCAAGTTCGCCGAGTTGGCCGGCTACTGCGAGCGCGAGGGGCGGGACGTCGCCGACGTCAAGGTCGCCGTGTGTCCCTACGCCCGACCCTGCGACCGTGACACGCTCAGGCGCTACGAGGATGCCGGTGTCGACCAGGTCATCCTGGCCGCGTTCGTGCCCGGCCAGGACGCGATGGAGCGTGCCATCGACGACATTGCGCAGGCTCTGCTCGACTGAGGTGCGGCGGCGCCGCGGTGGGCAAGGCCGCTAGAACCGGAACTCGAAGTTGACCGTCGCCAGCAACTGGCTGTCGTGTTGGGCGACGCCGTTGCTGTCGGGGGCGAACAGGTGGCCGCCGCCGTCGTAGCTGTCGAATTTCAGCTCCGGCCGCACCAGCAGATGCGGGCTGAGCAGCCAGCTCAGGTTCAGCGTCAGTGCGGTGACTTTGCCGCCGGTGGCGCCGACGCCGCTCCACAGCACATTGGCGGCATTCTCGTCGGCGAACCACTCGAGACGTGCGCCGGCGTGCAGGCCCTCGGCAAGCCGGTAGCGGAAGCCCGCGTTGAGGCCGTAGAGCGCGGAATCGCGCGTGATGGCGAATGGCAGCGGCGCGAGATCGCCGCCTTCCTGCGTCATGTAGACGCCTTCGACGACGAGATCCAGGGCGTCGTTCAGCGCGTGGGACACGGTGAGGTAGGCGATGAAGCGGTCGAGGTATTCATCGCTCGAACTCAGCGCGAGGTACTGGCTGCCGCCGCCGCGCGGGCGCGCGATGCCGTCCTTGACGCGCACGTCGTTGAAATCGTCTTCACCGTTGCCGTAGGTCGTCTCGATGTCGACCCAGGTCGTCATGTCGGGGCTGCGCCAGCGCAGGTTCATGACGAACGACGGCCCGCCCGCGCCGGAACCGAAGTCGAGGCTGTTCCAATCGCTGACGATGCCGAAACCGACGCTCGCATGACCGTAGCGCGGCGTCAGCGGCAGCTTGGCCTGGAGCAGCGCGCCGACGTGCTTGGCCGGGCCGGCGGAGAACGCGTAGGTACGGCTCGCGAAATAGTTCGGCGGGACGAAGGGGTAGCCGATCTCGGCGGCCATCGGCGTGTGCCAGCTACCGAGCAGCAGCGATGCGCCGGCGCCGACCGGCAGGTAGACGTCGAGATACCACTGGGTGATGGCCAGGCGGTGGGCATCGTCGGCGTTCCAGGCCCAATCGTCGAAGCCCTTGGTGTTCCAATATACGGCGTCCTCGCCGAACAGTGCCGAGACGCCCCAGTCGACGATGAACTCCTCGCCGCGCGGCCCGGGCAACGGCGTGATACGGCTCAACACGTTGCGGCGCGGGTCCGGCGCGAAAGGGCGGTTGGGAAAGCAGCCGGCGCCCTTGCACACCAGCAGGCCGACGTGATTGAGGTTGAGTCCGGCATCCTGCGCCACGCCGCTCTGCGGCTGCGTATTGCGTGCCAGCCCCTGCGGCATGCGGCTCTCGGGGATGTCATGGTTGGCCACCGCTGCCGAGACATGGGCGAAACCGACCACGGCGATGCCGTGGTCGCGCTCCAGGGTGTCACCGACGAGTGTGCGGAACGCGCGCCCGTAGGGGCTGGTGGAGTCTTCGGCTGCGGCCTGCGTCGCGACCAGAGTGGCGCAGAGCAAAACGGACAGACACGGTTTCATCAGTTCGAGTCGATTCTGGAACATGATGAAAGAATATATTTATTTCATTAGGTTAACAAACAAACATATGACGAATTCTAGAATAATTCGCGATGCGATGCGCGCTCGCCTCAGGCGCGCCTGGCCGCGCTCGGCGGGCGTGGGAGCCGTGCCGCTGCGGTCGTGGTCAGCGGCCGAACAGGCCTTGGAGACCTTCGCGGACCGCGGCGCCAGCCTGCTCCAGGGTCTGTGCCGTGGTATCGAGTGCCCGTCGCGCGGCACTCGCGGCGCGTTGGCTCGCGCCGGCGCCGGGCGGGGCCTGCATGCCGGCGGCGATCGCGCACACGTCGACATCCTCGCCGGCGCGGTCGAGCACACCTTCGGCAAGCAGCGAGAGGCCGCCGGTGGCGAGCGCGGCCCCGGCGCGGACGCCGGCCGTCGCCATACCCGCGGCATCGGTGGTGGTGCGCGGCGCTTCGAGTGTGCCGCCGATACGCACAAAATCGGCGAAGGTCGCCAGGTTGAGACCGAGACCTGCGCGCGGCGCTGCGTCCACGCCGAGATCGAGCTCGCCCCCGGGGAGCTGGATGCGGCCGCCGCCGAGCACGCGCAGCTTGCGCGTTCTCAGGCCGAGGCCGGTCGCGCTCTCGAAGCGGCCCGCGTGAAGTGGAAAATTCGCGACCGCGCACTCGATGTGTACGCGATCGTCCTGGGCCGCGAGCGGATTGATCGACGCGAGCAGCCCGAGTAGCACGTCGCCCTCGGCGACGCTGACCATGCGATCGGTGATCTCGAGGTCGGCAACACGAGCGTGCAGGTGTCCTTCGCCGCTGGCCGCGACGGCGGCGAGCGAGGGACCGGTGCCGGCGAACTCGAAGTCCAGGTCGACGCGGCCGCCGCGGACGGCGCGGCGCCAGTCATGGCTGACCAGCGGGGTCATCGGCACCGCGGTCAGGGCCAGGCG
>Ga0180430_10001043_pt1 | contig 28424 bp, 24 predicted proteins | sample SS_ome_9_FD_132999 | JGI IMG/M metagenome (GOLD analysis project Ga0180430, IMG submission 132999) | Hypersaline lake sediment archaeal communities from the Salton Sea, California, USA - SS_1_S_2 metaG | ecosystem: Environmental > Aquatic > Non-marine Saline and Alkaline > Hypersaline >... | reverse complement strand
CGGCCCGATGCACCTCGCGTCGCTGTGCGGGTGCCCACATGTGACATGGTGCGATCACAGTCCCATCCGCAAGAGGTACGAACGCACCTGGAATCCCTTTGAGACCACCTGCGCATACCTCAAGGAACCGAACCCGGAGCCGGAGACTGTCGCCGAGGCAGCGGAAAGGATCAGAACCCGATGATCGTCATCAACACCACCACCGGATGGAACATGGGTGATGAAATCATCCGCGAGGGCGTGATCGAGCTTCTCGGCAGCCGGGGCGCGCCGATGGTGTTCGTGGACAGGCACATCCTCAAGGGTGGCCAGCGGATGCACCAGGCGTCCAAGATGCTCCCCAGCGCGAAGGAGCTTGCCGAGCAGGCCGATGTCCTCGTCGTCGCGGGCACGCCCGAGTGGACGGGCGCGGGGATGGGCGAGCTGTACGCCGAGTGCGCGAAGCGCGACATCCCGACCTACATCGTCGGCGTGGGCCGACCGGGCAACCGCTCCGAGGTGCTGAGGCTCAAGGCGAACATCCAGAAGGCCACCGTCCGCGACGACGCGGCGTACAAGTCGCTGACCGCCAACGGCATCCCGTGCGAGCGGTTCATCGACCCGGCCTTCCACGCGCCGAGGCCCAAGTGCGACAAGAAGTTCGAGCTGGTCGTGTGCTTCCGCGCGGCCGGCGGGAACGGCGTCTACAGCCACGGGCTGGACGCCTACTGGCGGAAGTTCGCCGAGATGCACAAGCCGGACATCGTGACGGTGCATGAGCCGAAGGAGGTCAAGTACGCCAGGGCGATCTTCGGCGCGGACAGGGTCATCTTCTCCAGCGAGTGGCACAGCTACATGCCCATCTACGCCTCGGCGAAGCGGGTCTTCTCCGGTCGGATTCACGGGGCCGTGCCGGCCGTCGCGTCGGGCGCGACGACATGGCTGGTCTACAACCAGCCGAAGGTGGAGTGCATGTCCACGCTCGCGGAGAAGCTGCCGGGATCGACGCTCTCCATGTTGTCTTACGGAGACCCGATCCCGGAGGAGCTGCCGGTGACCAACCCGCAGCGGACGCTGGATTTCATCAAGGACCAGGGTTGGCGTCACGCGGAGTATCTGCGGCAGCGATAGAACAAGGGGAAAGGAGCCACGGATGGCTTGGGAGTTTCCGAGAACAGCGATAGCCCCGAAGGACGCCAACGGATTCAAGAGGTGGGATTCGGGCCTCTACCGCGAGCAGTACCAAATCAAGCACGACATCGCCCTGGAGCTGAACCCGAAGTCGATCCTCGAGATTGGCGTGCGGGCCGGCTACAGCGCGTTCGCGTTCCTGTCCGCGTGCCCGACGGCGAGGTATGTGGGCCTCGACGCCGAGAACAACAAGCACGGCGGACAGGGCGGACCCTGGACACCGTGGGCCGTCGAGATTCTCAAGCCGTATGACGCCAGGATTGAGATTGGCGACACGCAGAAGATGACGGAGCTGGCCCGGTTCGGCGGGTTTGAACTCATACATGTCGATGGCGACCACACGACCGCCGGCTGTCTGCATGATCTGGAGATGGCCTTGGAGGTGCTGCTCCCCGGCGGCGCGATTCTCGTGGACGACTACAGGTACATCGGCTCCGTGCGCAAGGCCGTGGACGCCTTCGCCAAGGAGTCGGGCATGGAGATGGAGCTGCGCGATTCGCCGCGCGGCGAGGCGATACTCAGGAGGAGGAAGCATGTCGATAAAGGGACTGGAGATTTTCGATGGGAACCTGCTGATTCAGAGGGACAAGGCCGAGGAGGCGGTGAAGGGGATCATCATGCCGGACCAGGCCAAGAGGGCGAAGGAGTCCGGGACGGTGGTGCTGGCTGCGGAGAAGATGAAAGACGGTTCCCCGGCGCGGTTCACAAAGGGGGATCGGGTGAGGTTCAACCAGCACATGGTCGGGAACTTCTGCAATGTCGAGGTGGACGGCGAGACCTACTTGCTCATCCCAAGCCACTGGGTGTGGGCGAAAGAGTTACGCTGATAATCTCGTCACGGGACGAGAACGGCGAGGTTGTCCGTACCTGCCAGTCGGCGCTCGACGCCGCGACCGGACCCGTTGAGATCATCGTCATCGACGACGGATCAAAGAGGCCGGCGAAGGTGCCGGAGGGCGTCAGGCTCCACCGCGAGATTAAGCCGCTCGGGCTGTTCGCGGCCAAGAGGTTGGCGGTGGGCATGGCCAAGACGGAGAACATCGTCATCTCCGACGCGCATGTGAGGTTCCATCCGGGCTGGGACGAGGAGTACCAGCACGCCATCGGCGCCAAGCCCGACGCCGTGCATGTCGCCTTGAGCAGCGGACTCATGGAGGAGAAGGGCGTCATCCCGGAACTGGCGAAGGCTAAGGGCACATACTACGGCGCCAACTTTGTCGTGCGCCGCAAGGCGGACAAGAAGGGCCTCAGGATTCTCGAGGGCGTGTGGCAGCACAAGCGACAGGAAGGTCCCATCCCGTGCCCGATGGGGTCTGTGTACGGCACATCGAAGTCGTGGTGGGAGCATGTAGACATGCTCGCCGGGTTGCAGGTGTGGGGCGGTCAGGAGCCGGACATGGCGATGCGCACTTGGTTGGCGGGTGGTGAAGTCCGGCTCTTGCCGTCCGTCAAGACGGCGCATGTGTTCAAGACGAAGGCGCCGTATCCGTCCGATGTTGGTGCCATCCACCAGAACCGGATGCTCATGGCGACCGTGTTCCCGCCGCAGGATGTCGCCGAGGCTCTGCTCAACGAGCTGGCGAAGAACCACCGGAACGCGGCCAAGAGGTTCGATTTCCCGGCGGCGGTGGCCGCAAGGGAGAGGTTCGACAAGATCAGAGTCGCCGGCTCGTGGGAGGCGTGGCTGGAGCGCTTCCCGGAAATCCACTACGAACCCGCCGTTCTATAAAGTTCTGCGCCCCCCTTAAAGTCCGTGAGTGTGAAACTCTGTCACATGTGCGGATCGGACCTCCCCAAGGGTTGTCGGAGGTTCTGCTCTGAGAAGTGCCGCCGGGATTTCCAGAAGGAATACAACCGGGAGTACGCCGCGAAGCGCAGGGCTGAGGGTCTGTGCCGGTACTGCGGCGAACCCGCGACTGACGGCATGGCGTCCTGTAGGCCGTGCCGCGAGAAGTACCGCAAGCGCATGAGAAGGCAGATCGCGGCTCGCCGGCGAACCGGCCTGTGCATCCGGTGCGGCAGGCCGCGCAAGCCCGGCTACCGCCAGTGCCACCTGTGCCTGACCTATAGCTCGATGTGGAGGAGTGGAAGATGAGCAGACAGGATGAAGTGTCACGGAGGATTCAGGAAGTCATGCGGGAGGCGGTGCCGGACATCGAGTTCGCCGGGCCGGTTGTCGGGGCCAAGGACATATTCCTGCCGGTCTACCCGGACAACAAGCCCAAGTGGTGGCAGGTGTGCAAGTGGTTCGGCTGGTGGCTGGGGCTGTGGCGACCGAAGCAGTTTGTCGCGGACTGGGTCCAGGCGCCGTGGGAAATCAAGTGCAGCCAACACGAGGGGTGCCGGCTCGTCGGCAATCTGTTCATCCCGGTCGCGTGCCTCCGCGACACTGCCGGTGACGCGGAAACGGAAATGGTCGAGCGGATAGCGCGGGGCAACGCGAACCGCGCGCTGCACACCATCGCAAAACACAGACGCTCGCCGAGGCGCCGTCAATTCTTCTGCTGGCCGGGCATACGCAGCAGGGACACGGTCGAGTTCCAGAGGGTGGAATGTCCTGGACGGTTTTCGGAATAAGGGCGGCGCCCGACGAGGAGATCGTCTTCGTCGCTCACGCGAAGGACCCGAAGGCATGGAAGGTGCGCAAAGGGCGCAACAAGACGCTGGACGCTTGGCTCGCGGAGAATCCCCACCACGAGCGCGTTCCGCTGGCCGAGGCGAAGGATCGCCAGGAGGCCATGAGGCTCACGGCGGAGCTGGTCAGGAGGGCCGACCCGGAGCTTCAAAGGAAGAGGGGAGCCAAAGCCGGTCGGCGGCGCGACGGCGCTGCCAAGCCAAGGATGGCTACGGTGCCGACCGAACCCCCTAGTCCCGAGGTCAACCTGCGAAAGTGCTGCTCGCTCAAGGCGATGGAGCGCGCTCTCGCCGCAGCCGGATGGACACTGGAGGAGGAGACCAATCTGCTCCTCACCATCGCCCGCGATCCGGGACACGCCAAGCAGTTGGACGCCATCAACCTGTTACAGCGCCGGAGGAAAGAGGCTCTCGAGCACGACGACGAAGAGCCGGAGGACGAGGAGCTGAACTACGCTGCCATGAAACACGGAGGTTTGGATGTCGAAGCAAGAGATGACGGGCAAGGACGAGACGGAGATGAAGCGGATAGCCCAGGAGCTGTTGTTGGAGGCGAGCGGCCAGGTGGACGATCCGCACGAGGCGGCGGAGACGGAGACGCAAAGGAACATCCGCCTGGCGAGGGAGGCGATGGAGACGAGTTCGGGTGGCACAAGCCCGACGCCCTCGTCCCAGGAACCGGCGGCGGCCTCAGTCGCGGTTAAGAAGAAGACGACCAAGAAGAAAACCATCGCCAAGAAGAAGACAAGCAAGAAGGCTCCCGCCGCGAAGAAGCCACCGAAGCCGCCCGTCGATATTCCCGGCGCCAAGACCAATGTGCAGGCCATCGTCGAGTCCATCTGCGCGCAGCTCAAGGTGCAGCGCCGGTCCGACGGCAACTACTCGGACTCCATGCGCAACGCGGCGATCTCGACCGTGCGGCAGCTCGACACCCCGCACCCCGCAACGCTGAGGCCAGAGGTCGCGTCCGCGTTTTGGGAGCGGTACTACAAGCTGATCTCGGACCGCGACCACATGGCCAAGGTCGCGGAGTGGCGGGTGGAGAACGACCGCTTGGCCACAAGCGTCGCAGTGTTCAAGCAGCATGTGAGGCTCTGCGCGGCAAAGGCGTTGTTCGAGATTCTGGAGGGCTAAGTGGTAGCCCTGCTGCCGGAGAACTACGCCGATCTCTCGTCGAAGGAGAAGCACGCCGCCAGGCTTGCGGCGTACTCCCCGCGCGGCAAGACGCCGGAGGAGTTCGAGGAGGCGCACGGCTTCTTCTGCGACATGTGCCTCGGCAGGGGTGAGGGCAGTCCCTGCCCGAACGGGCTGTTCTACAAGGACAAAATCCCCGGCCCGGCGCCGGAGTTCCACAGGCGCGTCATCAGGGACATCGGGAAGTACCCCAAGGTCATGGTCCAGTGGCCGCGCGCCGCGTGCAAGACCACCGTGGTCACGAAGAGCCTGCCCATCTGGCTCGCGGCGACCAACAAGCCCGGCAGGAAGTTCGACATACTCATCCTGACAATCAGCGAGAAGAAGGTGTCGTCAATCATGGACGACATCTCCTACCAACTCCGGTTCAACCCCGTCATCAAGGCGGAGTTCGGGGAGCTGCACTCCAGCCGGAACGAGGGCGTGTGGTCGCACTCCAAGATCATGCTCAAGAACCGGTGCTCAATCACCGTCGCGGCGTGGAAGTCCAGCTCCATCGTCGGCGAGCGCCCCGACCTCATCATCATCGACGACATCGAGTACCACAACAAGGCGAACCGCGACCCCGACGCAACGCGGGACAAGATGGACGACTGGCACTGGGCCGTCGTCCACCCGATGCTTGAGCGGAAGGCGCAGATCGTCTGGATATCCACGCTCTCGAGGCGCGACTTCTACGCCTACCATGTGGCCAACGGCCTCTACGACGATGTCGATGAGAGGTGGACGTTCTGGTACAGGACCACGCTCGCGGCGGAGTGGACGGGGCCGAACGGCGAGCGGATGCTCCTCTGGCCGGAGAAGTGGGACGCGGAGTACCTCGACGCGCAGCGCAAGGTTCTGGGTGACGCCCACTACTCCGCGCAGTTCCTCAACCAGCCGGGCGCCGAGGATGTGGCGCTCTTCCGGCTGGACGACAGGTATCACCTCTACAGCATCACCCGCATGACGCCCGCCGAGAGGCTGGAGATGCGGAAGAAGAAGGACGCCGACGCGGGCATATTCACGCCGCACAACGCGAGGCCGCAGGACGAGGAGTTCACGGACAGGCCGCACCCGAGTCTCGACCCGGACCCGCTGACATCGGATGTGATTGTGCACTGGAGCGAGCCGGACGAGAAGGACTACCCAATCGACCAGTCGGAGATCGCAAGCGACCTGCTGACGCCCATGTTCAGGATGGTCACGGTGGACTTCGCATCCACGACATCGGCGCGGTCGGACTACTCCGGCTGCATGTGCTCCGGCTTCGACGCTCTGAACAGGCAGTGGGTGCTCGACCTGTACCTCGGCAAGGTGTCCGAGGAGAACCTGCTCCAGAAGGTCACCGAGATGGCACACCGCTGGAAGGCCCACTTGGTGACTGTGGAGAGCGTCGGCAGGCAGTCCGTCCTGCGCGAGAGGGTGAGGACGATGGCTGCGGGGCTGGCGCAGAAGGGGAAGCACGCCTTCGCCGTCGGCGGAACGAAGTACCACGGCATGGACAAGGGTTCGAGGATCGCAGGCATGGAGTGGAGGTTCACATCGAACTGCCTGTTCCTGCCCAAGGAGAAGAAGGGCGACCCGACCTGGAGGATGCTCTTCGACCAGATTCGCCTGTTCACGCCGAACCTCGACCTTCTGGAGAACGACGACGCCATCGACATGCTCTCGATGCCGGCATACGCCGAGGGGCGGGGCGTCGGCTTCGTGCCGGCTGAGAAGAAAGTCCTCACGCCCGCTGAGCAGATTGAACAGGGCAACCCCGTGGACCCGAAGACCGGGGACCAGTGGGGCCTGTGTGTCCAACCGTCGCCGAGCCTTACCGCCGCCGCCCGCAAGAACAAGAGACGCCCCAAGAGGAGGAAAGGCACATGGTTGAAGCCCTGACGCTTCTGCAATGTGCGGCCCTCGTGGCTCTGATCCTGGCCGCGCTGGCCGCCACCAGGTGGTTCTGGAAGTCCGCCCCCGTTCACCGCAAGCGTGGCCTGGCAGACAAACCCAGTCCCGTGCAGGAGGAGGCGCCGCCCTATGTTGTTGTTCGGCCCGGCGCCCCTAAGAGGCCGGAGAAACAGAAGGCGTGGCTCAAGCCCTGAGTTCAATAATGTTTCAACGGGAGGGGGACAGGCGTGCTTAGCTCCACTGAGTTTCCGAAAGCGGACGAGGCCCTTGTCCGCGCCATCAACCGCGCGGTGGATGACAACGCCACCTACCGCAACCGGACCACGACCAAGATGGAAATCGCCGAGGCGTGGCTGGCCGGCGCCAGGCGGTTCAACGGCGTGTCCTTCGAGGAGGGGACGCTCGACGGCATCGACTTCCAGGACGAGGGCGAGGACAACCCGCTCGCCTTCGCCCTCAACCTGACCCTCCAGAAGTGCGTGACGGAATACGCCCGCCTCACGGGCCAAGACCTCTCGCCGTCTGTGACGCAGCTCCAGAACAACCTGACCGGGCTGAGAAAGGCGTCGGCGGCGCAGATCGTCTTGGACGCGATGTTCTCGCAAGACAAGATGGCGGTCGCGTGGGGAGCCACGAGGCGAGGCGCCATCTTCGGCGGTCCCGTCGGACTGCGACCAGTGCTCAGCGAGAGGCCGGACGGCTCCTTGGTCGTGGAGCCGGACATCATACGCGGCGACCAGCTCGGCAGCGTGCCGGCCAACAAGCCCATCGGCGAGTGCGACGCCGTGACCCGCGTGAGGAGTGTGACCGTGGCGTGGCTCAAGGCGCAGCCGAGCCTGAAAGTCCCGCGCGGCGAGGACGGCCTCCAGAAGATGAAGGCCAAGAAGGTTCCATACGGCAGACGGGCGGATTCGGTCGGCGCAGATGTGGGCTACTACGGCGGAGCCGCCGGCGAGGACGACTCATCGTGGCATGTCGAGCTGCGGGAGTTGTGGGAGAAGGGGCCGGAGGACACCTATCGCAGGTATGTGGCCGTCGCCGGGGACGCCCTTCTGGTTGACACGCACTACGACGAGAAGTGGATGGCGGAGAACAACGCGCCGTCGGCCCCGCCGTTCCCGATCTGGATGGCGACATACTCGCAGCACCTGGACTTCTACGGCAGAGGCAAGGCCGAGCAGCTCATTCCGCTGGAGAGGATCACCGAGGAGACCTTCGCCGCGCTGAACAGGATCGCCAAGGAGTACGACCAGTACGGCATCCTGCTGATGCCGGGCGGCATGGGCGCGGCCGTCGAGGACATGCTCAAGGACATCGGGAACCGTGGCCCAAAGCTCGGCACATACGAGTTCCAGCCCGGCTCGGAGCGCGGCGGCATCGTGTCGGTCACGCCGGCCAACGCCGGGTCGATGCCCGGTCAGGTCGGGCAGATGTTCCACGGCCTGCTGAACGAGCAGGCGGGACAGAGTCCACTGCTTCAAGGCATCGGACCTTCGAGAGTCGGACAGCCCGGTCTCGAAACCCTGTTCCAGGCGTCGAACATCCCGCTCGACGCCCCCGCGAGCATGCAGGCCGAGATGTGGACGAGGTTCTACAAGACGGCCCTCTACGAGATCAAGCTGCGGTTCCGCCCAGGCGACGCCATCAGGCTGGCGGTCATCGACGACAACATCTGCGGCATCTCGGTGGACCCCAACACACTGGAGGTCGGCCTCGACAGCAGCGGCCTGCCCTGGCCGCACGAGGTGAACATCGGCGTCAGGACCGCGAACATCAGCGACAAGCAGGGCGAGCTTGAGAAGGCAATCATGCTGCGGAACGCGCAGATGATCTCCGACCTCGAGTTCTGGACCTGGAACTTCCGCAAGCGCCTGGGGATTGATGGACCAAAGCGACGGATTCAGAACGCCGTGGAGCAGGCGCAGCTCCAGCACATGATCCTGTTCAACGACGGCGTGACCCCAGGCAAGGGCGGCGGAATCAACATCCACGAGGAGGACGCGCTGGAGGTCTACGAGATGCTGCTCACGGAGTTCCGGTCGAAGCCGGAATACAAGTGGGCGGGACCGGATGTGAAGCTGGCGTTCGAGCAATACAAGGGCGAGATCGCCCGCCTGCGCGGACAGGCGCTGCCTCGCGGCATGCCCAGCGCGGAGGAGGCGGCGGCGATAGACGAGATGCTGAGGAGACAGCAGGGCGGTCAAGGTGGTCCGCCCGGTCGGCCAGGACCGCAGTAACCGTTAGGGAGGACACATGAGCGACGAGATTCAGGGACAGGATCAGAACGAGGAGCAGGGCGAGGCTCAAGGCCAGGAGTCCAAGCTGGCCGACCACGAGAGGCTGACCGTCAACGGCACGGATTTGGTCAAGAGCCGCGAGGACATCATCGAGCTGGCTCAGAAGCAGCTTGCCGGCCAGAACCTCATGGACAAGTTCGCGCAGGAGAAGCAGAAGTGGACCGAGGAGCAGCGCGCGGTCTTGAACGATGCGCAATTTGGTAGAGTTTTCCGCAAGGCCGTCACTGACAAGGACCCTGCGGCCATGCAGGAGGTCCTCGTCGGCTTGGGTGTCGGCGAGGACGAGGCGAAACAGCAGGTGTCCTCATGGGAGAAGCGGATGGCAGGGAAGCAACCGCAGACGCAGCAGGCACAGGCTCAGGCGCAGCAGGCCCAGGCCCAGGCGCAGCCGCAGGTCGAGCAGTTGCTCAGCCAGATGGCCGAGGCCGTGATCGCGGTCGGCAAGCAGAACGAGCAGCTCAAAGGGAGGTTGGAGCAGCTCGAGGGCGGCGTCAAGACGCTCGACCAGCGCGACATGGGCCGTGCCGAGCAGGAGATGATGCAGGCAGTGGAGAGCGCGATCAGGGCGGACGATTTCCATGGCGACTTCGCCGGGAAGTCCGCGAAGTACCTGAATCGCTTGAAGAAGGATGCGTCGGCCATATTGGCTAGACGGCTTCAGACCGGCGAGAAGGACATCGACAAAGCGCTCAAGGAGTCGCTCGAAGAGGCTCGAGCCGCCCTTGAGGACTATGCCGACGCCTTCGCTCAAGACGACATACCCAGTCTCTCTGGATTGCCGTCGAAAGGATCGCTGTTCGATGCCCACCGACCCAAGAAGGCGCCGGATCCTGTGAGCATGACGGACCCCAAGTACGGGGAGAACATCATGGAGCGAATCGAGGCGTGGATGCCCGAACTCCAGCGAGAAGCCGACAGCTCACGCGAGTAAGGCAACTTTAGCGGCTTAGCCGCAGGGGTTTGTAATCATGGCAACGATCATGGAAGGCGCCTTTCAGAAGGCGCTGGTCGCCGACCTGAATCCCGGCGTTCGGGACTTCGTCGGCAAAATCGACTCGTTCATGCGCAACATCGTGCAGGAGCGGTCGGCGGAGGTCATCGGTCAGGACTGGATTTCCAGGCGCCTGATCGGGACGGGCGAGTCCGGTGCCATCCGGTACGGCACTTCGCTCAACGGTCCCAACGAGGCTTCGGTCGGCTCCTTGGCACACCGCATGGAGTCCCCGGACACCTACCCCGGCATCGCCGAGATGGTGTACCCGGGCGTGCACGAGATTCAGCTCCGGCTGGTCCGTGCTTCTGTCAACCTGTTCGTCCCTCTGAACATGATGAGGGTGGACAAGCTCCCGGCGATGCGCGCCAAATACATCGAGAAGCTGCTCAAGGGCTTCGCCCACAAGATCGCCAGCCGCAAGGTCCGTGCGTTCTACAAGCAGGCCGGGGCGAGCGTCTCGAAGATCATCGGCACCATCGACAGCATCAGCGCGGGCGGCGGCACGGGCGTGTCCACGGTCACCTTCGCGCCGACCTCCTCGTCCATCCACTCCTACCAGGACGGTCAGTTGATCGAAATCTGGGCGGCTGCGGGCACGACCCGCCGGCACAGCCCGGGCGCGACGCTGGCTAGCACCGGGAAGTATGTCATGGTGGACGGCGTCGATTACATCGGCGGCACGGTCACGGCCAAGGTCGTTGACGGGACGAACTGGGGAAGCCAGATTCTCGTCGGCGATGTGGTCATCGACTACCAGGACCCGGCCTTCTCCGGCTCGACCATCGTGTCTGCGGCCCAGACGCCGCACGACCCGGACGGTTGGGAGGCGTGGACGAAGTCTTCGGGCAACATCTACGACTCCGAGGCGGTCACGGCGGTCGCCCTGGGCACGCACCCGTACCTCAAGTCGCTCGTCAAGGACATGACGACGGAGTTCGGGTCCGAGGTTCCGCTGTCCAACAGCCTGCTGAACAGGTATGTCGGCGCCTTCGAGCACGCCTACCCTGACGGCGACCTGACGCACCTCGTCACGACGAGCGGTGTGTTGAGGCAGATGTTGGACGGCTTCGATAACCAACTCGTCTTCGACGCCCAAGGCCAGCCGATCAACCCGAAGCTCGGGTTCAAGGTCGAGGGCAAGGGCGACAGCTTCTATGTGCCGTACTTCTCGCCGTCGGGCAAGATGTATAAGGTCATCGTCGGTCCGTGCATGCGGCCTGGGACGCTGGCCGGCCTCAACGGCAACGGCAACATCTTCGAGGTCATGGCTCCCGACCTGGGCGGCTCCAGTGGTGACGGCACCATCGGCGCTGGCGAGATCGAGTTCGTGGCTCCGCTGCACGGCAGCAAGAACATCTGGCTTCCGGTCACAAGCTCGGACGCGGTGACGAATGTGAGGCAGGCTCCCGCCGAGCTGGTCCACGCATTCTCCTGCGACGACCCGCGTGGCCTCAAGCTGACGAGCTTGCAGGAGCTGTCGGCCTAGCAGAGGTGGTTGAACGCAGCCGAGGCTGCGTAGTGGATGGGCGGCCTGGCCTTCGGCCAGGCCGCCTTCTTGCGCGGGCCGCTAGAATGGAACAAGGAGGTCGCCATGAGAATGCCCTACATACCCGTCGCCCACAGGCACATTGACCGCTACGCCGAGATCGCCGACGACCTCGGCGAGATGTTCGGCATCGCCGGGGCGGTGATTTGGCACAACTTCAAGGGGTGGGTCTTCGGCGTGCACCACAAGCACAACCCCGTCGAGGAGGTTGAGGCGCTGTACCCGTTCGAGACCCCGGACCCCACGCGAGAGGGCCTGACCATCACGGACGAGGACATCCAGGGCCTGCACGAGATGTTCATCAGCGGCCCGTCCGTGTCCGCCGCCGATGTCCAGTCCGCCGAGAACTCCAAGGCGGAGGAGTTGCAGGCCGACCACGACGAGATGCAGGACATGCGTCGCTGGATCGGGAAGAAGCTCGGGTTCTCCGACCCCTACTGGAAGCCCACCAAGCGGTGACCCGCTGAGGGGGGACGCCGGCCAGGGGCCGGCGGCCCTTCTTCGATAGAGTTCTTCTGCCTCCCTACAGCCGGGGAGGTTCTCTATGTCTTGGCTGAGTGACGCGATTCTGCATGTGCGGGAGGCCACGAACGAGCCTGTCGCCAAATACTCCGACGCTCGCGTGATCTATTACCTTGAGCAGGCGTGCGGCGTGGAGCTTGGCGACATCTTCGCGCAGGCCGACGGGCCCAACACCGTCCTTTGGGAGCTTGCGCTCCAGAGTGGCGTCCGGCACTACGCCCGCCCGCCGCATGTTGCGACGATCCACGCCATATTCAAGGCCAACGACCAGTACGAGAGGGAGTGGTTCGTGGCGCCGAGGGGGAGAGCGTCGGCCTTCGGACCCGGCATCAGCTTCGACAACAACATGATAACCGTCGAGCCGACCATCCAGCGCGACGAGACCCTTCATGTGTGGTACAGCACGAGCGGCGAAATCAAGCTGTGCACCGGCCCGGTCGCCGCCGGCTCCACCGCGTCCTGCGTCAGGCTCGACACGCCGACGCTCGGCGTCAGGGACCCCAGGGCGTATGGCTACGCGGGGACCACCATCAGGCTCACGGCGACTGACGGCAGGGTCGAGGACAGGCATGTCTCGTCCTCGACATTCGACGGCACGACGCACGCGGTCTGCGTCGTCCCGGACTTCACGATCCCGGTCACCGGCGCCACATACGAGATGGTGCCGGCGTTCGGGCCGCTGTTCCTCTCGGCGATCTCCTACCAGGCGTCCATCTCCATGATGGCCCCCGACGCCCCGGTGAAGAGGATCGCCCGCATCAAGGACATGCTCAACGCCGTCAGGCGCCAGCTCAGACAGAACACGGCGCGGCTGAACGGCATCACGGGCAAGCGGTTCCAGGGCGACTCGTGGCTGGCCCGGATACCGCCGCTGGACGGCTGGCGCGGACGGAGGTGCTGATTGAAGATCACGAACCCGAGACCGGAGTCTAACAGGCGCGCGCAGGCCCCGACCAGGGACGAGGTCCCGATGGGGCTTCCGGGCATGCTCCCGCTGCCCAACGGCATGGACTTCAGCGCGAAGCCCCTTGAGTCGCCCCTGGCCATACAGCCGCCGAGGCCGGGCCTGAACGACACGCCGCTGAACATACAGGAGAGGGAGAGGTAAGGATGCCGTTCATCAGCGACGACAGCAACTCGGATTGGGTGAAGGCGACATACCCGTTCGCCGGCGCGAGCCTCGACAAGTCGCTGCCGCCCCACCAGTGCTCCGGTCCGTTCCTGCTGTCGGGCGTGGACGGCAGGGAGTTCGGCTCCCTGATACGGTGGCCGGGCTTCATCCAGTCCACCATCGGGGATGTCCCGATCACGGGGGACCCCGCGCCGAAATACATCACGCGCATCAACCTGAACAAGGGTTCAGAGGGACACGAGCTGCGCGGGTTCGTCATTCTCAGGCGGCATGTCATCTTCTCGTACTACGACTCCGAGCTTCGGGCGTGGTACGCCAAGGTCCTGCGGTACAACTTCGGCGGCCTCCAGCTCAACAGCGACAGCTTCCGCGCGTCCAGCTCGAATGTCGCCCTCTACCTCTCGTGGTGCGGGCAGACCACTGGGAGCGGGGAGTCCGACGCAGGGCAGCGGCACCTGCGGGTGAGCAGCAGCGACTTCTTCAAGGCCGGCGACACGATTTGGATCGAGAGGGACACGGACCGCGCCGAGGAGGCGGTCGTCGATAGCTACACCGGAACCGAATACAAGACCCCGGACGGCGACGGCGGCTGGCTCACCGACTACGACATCCTCCTGCGGACGAACCTGAAATACACCCACGGCTCCTCGGGCGCGACCTACCAGATCGAGGGCGGCAGCGGGAATGTGGGCATGACGGTGGTCACGCACGACGGCGACGACTTCCTGATCGAGCAGGCCGGGCCGCTCTACGAGGACGGCGAGGTTGACTTCGAGGTCAACATGATCGGCGGGACTACCACCCCGGCGCCGACCACGACAACGACGACGGAGGACTTCTCGACGGGAACGCCGACCATCAACCAGACATACGGCGAGGACACGGAGTTGAGCGGCACCGTCGCGGCGACCGACGCGACCGGCGTGACTGGCGTGGAGATACAGACGCAGAGCGACCACGGCGAGGGCTGGTCGTCCTTCCATTGGGGCAGCGACATAGGGCAGTCGATGACCATCTACGCCGAGTCCGACCACACCTGGTCGCGCGCGGCGCGCAACGAGACCTCGATAAGGGAGGGCGTCAAGTACCGCGTCAGGACCAGGCTCGCGGATGTCGGCGACGGGACACCCGGCCCGTGGACATACAGCAACGAGGTCACCACGCTCGCCGCGCCACCCGACCCGCTGCCGGAGCTATGCACCATACTCGGCGACCTCGTGGCGGGGCAGACGGAGCTTGCCGTCTCGTTCCCGGGTTCAACTCCGGCCAGCGGGGCGCAGGCGCAGCCTGTCATCCAGAGCGAGGACGGTGACCACTGGACCGGGCTGACATCGTTCCAGAGCATCACCCCCGGCCTCAATGTCCTGACGGTCGCCGCCTTGCAGGAGGGCAGAATCTACTCGGTGCGGCACCGCAACAGCTCGTCGGGCGAATGGAGCGGAAGCTCGTCGGGCGACGACGGCAGGCTGATCTCCATATCCCAGACGGCCAGCAAGGAATACTCGACGCTCGCCAGCATCAACGAGCCGGTGTCCGTGGCGGGCGGCAAGATAAACGGGTTCATCATCGACGGCGGCTCGCAGACCGTCGCGCAGATAACCAGGTGGAACGGCGAGAGGTGGCACATCGTCGGAAAGACGATGTCCACCGGGCAGTACGGCCCGGCGACCTTCGAGTTCGACCTGCCATCGTCCATCTCCGCCGGGGACATCGTCTCAATCAGGACGCGGCTCGTGAACGGCGGCGCGTGGAGCGGGGACCTGTACGGCGACGACATGGACGAGAACAACAGGCTGATGGACATCTCGGTGGTGGTGCAAGCGTAGGGGGACAGGATGCCGACGACAACGACAACTTCGCTGCCCGACTACGGCGTGCCGGTCGGAAAGTACGGCTTGGCGTACCGCTACTACAACAGCAGGCGGGATGTCTACTCGGGCATGTCGGAGATCGTGACGATGGAGGTCGAGGCGGGCAACGCCCACTTCATCGCGCCCGAGCTGCTGAACGCCAGCCCCGTCGGCGGCTTCGACACCATCCAGACTTTTCGCACCATCGACGGCGGGAACCGGCTCTACCTTGAGGGTTCGTGGGAGAGCGGCGAGGTCCCGACCTGGGCCGAGGAGCTGAGCGACGAGGCGATCCAGTATCAGGAAATCTACGAGCCGTACATCGACGAGGTGCGCAGGCCGCCCACATCGAGGCGCATCGCGTACTACGACGGCGTGATCCTGGCCGAGGACACAAGCCTCGCCACGCGGGGCATCCGCTACTCGCCCACCCACAAGCACCAGCCGGAAGTCTTCAACACGGCCAACCTGTCCAGGGTGAACACCGAGGACGGGCAGCTCGTGGAGTTCGTCGAGTCGGGCGACTACCTCTTCGCGCTCTACCCGTCGCTCATCAAGAGGTTCTTCAAACAGGGGACCGTTTGCAGCGAGAACAACCTGCACCGGGGATGGGGTCCAATCTCCCGGAGCTGCGCCGTGTCGCTAGCCAGCTCCGTGGTGATGCTGACGCCGAAGGGCATAGTGGCCGTGACGCCCGGAGGACCGCCGCAGCTCTTCCCGAACGCCAACAGGCTCTTCGTCCCGCAGCTCGAGGGGTCGTGGTCGGAGGACATCGAGGCCGACCTGAACAGCCCGCTGCCGAACATCGTGTCCGCCGTTGACGACTTAATGGGCTGCGCGATTTTCGTGAACCGCGCGAAGTGGCAAGCGCTGGTCTACTGGGTGGATACGCAGCGGGTCACCATGCTGGAGGACTGGCCTTGGACGCTGGCCTGCACCGGGAGCGATCCGGTTACGGGCGGACAGCGTCGGGCGTGGTTCTATGGCATGGAGGTCGCCGACTCCGCCGACACATCATTCGCCGTCCACACGGACAAGATATGGACCATCGACGCGCTGCTTGAGGCGGACACCCAGACCATGCTCGGACTCTCGTCCGGCCAGACGCTCAACGGCACGGCGACATCCGGGTCGTCCGGCTCCACGCTCACATGCACGGGCGCGGGATGGACTGACCAACTGGAGGGAGCGTTCGTGCAGGTGTTCAGCGGCTCTGGCGAGAACGCGACGAACCGCCGCAGGACCAGGGTGATCTCCGCCAGCTCGACGCAGCTCACGCTGTACCCGAGCGTCGGCACCATCGAGGTCGGCGACGAGTTCCACATCTCGTGCATCCCCATGATTGTGATGGGTCAGGCCCTGGCGGGCGACGGCGTCAACACCGACCTGTCCTTCCGCCGGGTAGTCAGTGACATGAACCTGTGCCTCGGCCAGGGCTGCGATCCGTCCGCCGGGTCGTACATCAGGATGGCCATCGTCGGCGAGGACGGTGAGACGGAGGAGGATGTCAAGGCCGTTGAGGCGTCCACGGACTACGACGAGATGCACGCGAATGTCTCCGCGCAGGGACGGGCGGCGAACCCGAAATGGGAGTCCTGGTGGTCCGACGAGCCTATGGAGTGGCTCCAGGGCAGGGTGAAGTTCCGCAAGGGCGAGTCGGATGTGGATTGATGTTGTTTGCCGCCGCCGACCCTATAGGAATCAAGTTGGGAGGTCCGTATGGGCATTCTTGAGATAGCCGGGCTTGCGTCCAACATCTTCGGGCAGCTCGGCGCCCGCCAGCAGGCTCTTGAGCGGGCCAACACGCAGCTCCAAGGCGGATATTCGCAGGTCGGCACCACTGAGAACAATGTGCCAGCCGGCGGACTCAGGCTACCGTCGGCGGTGACGAGCTGGCTGACCGAGCGCAACCAGTCCGCCGCAGACAGGCCGACCGGTCTGGCCGGACTGTTCGAGGGCGTTGGCAACTTCTTTAGCGGCGAGCAGCCCGACACCGCGATGCCGAATGTCATCCGCACCGTGGACGAGGCCCGCGCGCTGGTGGACGAAATCCGCAAGGACAACCCCGCCCTGGCGGACCAGCTCGTGTCCCAACTGAACGAGCAGCTAGGCGGCACCCCGCTGCACCCCGGAGCCACTGATGTCAAGGCGGGGCTGATGGGCGACTACGAGACGCAGACCGAGGAGGCCGAGGCCGACTGGATCCGGCAGCTTGAGGGACTCGGACTGCTACAAAGCAGGGGCGAGGAGACGCTCCAGGCCCGCCGGGATGTGGCGGCTGGGATGGATAAGATCATCGCCGACTCAAGGAAGGCCGAGGAGGACGCGGTCAACTCCCTCGACTTCGCCAAGGCGTCGTCGCTGATGCAACTCGGCAACGCCATACAGCTACGCCAGGAGGTCATGGACAACTTCGCGGACAACACGGCGATAGCGATGGAGACGCAGAGGGGCGCGATCAATTTTAGGCACCGGCAGGAGGAGGAGGCCCGGCGGAATCAGTTGGCGAACGATCCGGCGTTCGCCAACAGGCCGGATCAGATCGAGTTCCAGATTCAGGCTATGCGGCACGGGCAGAAGGAAGAGCTTTTCAACGCGGCTGGCAACATGAAGGTGCAGTACGACGCGCGGCGGGCGGAGCTTGACGCGAGCACGGCGCAGCTCCAGTCAACGGCGGCGATGGCGATGGCCGGCGAGGCGGTGAGCATCTCCGGGATGGAGTCGGACATCAGGAAGCACTACGCCGATGTGCGGCTGGACGCCGAGATGAACCGCACGCAGGTCAATGTGTCGATGGACATGCTGGACCGGGACAACAAGACGGATGTAGCGAACTACCTGCGGGACATGACGAAGACGGTTGTGCCCTACGCCCCCGTGCTCCAGATGGCGATGGGACTCGACATAGCGATTGAGGACCGGGCCAACGCCCTCAAGTGGGGCAGCGAGGCCGAGGCCAACTCCTTCTGGGGCGGACTCGGGAACACACTGCTCAGCTTCGGCGCGATGCAGAGCCAAGAGGAAGCCGCGCAGGGTGACGGCGGCGGGTTCAGCACGGAAGGCGCTGCTGCTGGCGCGGCCAGCGGCGCGGCGACAGGGACGGCGGTCATGCCCGGTTGGGGCACCTTGATCGGCGGAATCGCAGGCGCCGCGGCGGGCGGATTCGGCGGCGGCGGCTAGACAACAAGGGGGAGAGAATGCCCATCAATGTGCAGCCCAGCATCGTGACAGACCCGGCAGCGGTGATCCAGCGCAGTGCGCAGGTTCAGAACGAATCCGCCGCCGAGGCGTTCCGTCGGGCACAGGCCGGACAGCAGGCCGGGCAGGCCGGAATGGACACGGCGGTGAAGAGCGCCGCAGCCCTTGCCGACCAGCGCGCAGCCACCGAGCGGCAGAAGAGCGCGCAGAACGCCGCCTTGCTCCGTCAAGGCATGTCCAGCATGACGCAGGTCGCCCGCGACTACCGCCAGGAGAAGAACAACCTCGCGGCGGAGCAGCGGAGAGTTGACCGCCAGATGGACGACGAGAAGTTCGAGACGCATACGGCTGCAATGGCCGCGATAGAGCAGGCCCGCATCGACGCGATGGACGAGAACGGCGAGGTGTCGCCGGAGTTCCAGGCGAAGTACGACTCCGCCATAGCCGGCCTCAACGACTCGATGCAGCACGACACCAAGGCGAAGTGGATCGACGGACTTGCCCCGGCGCTCGAGCTGCGGGGTATGGCGGCATCCGTGTCCAGGAAGCGGATGGCGGAGGGGCAGGACGCCCTCGACCGCCAGGCGATAGTGCAACAGCAGCAGGCCGCCGACATCGAGAGCGAAACCAAGATCGTTGCCGGCACAATCGGCGCGGCGTTGCAGTCCACCAACACGCTGGAGGGCATCGAGCGGTACGCCAACGCCGCCGCCGCAGCAGCCAAGTCGCTGCCCGATGGCGCGACGAACGAGCAGAGGGCCGACGCCGCCCTGAACGCGATGGCGTATCCCGTATACAGCGTGCTCGACGAGGGCGGGCGGAAGTTCTACGACGCCTACCACAGGAACGACAGGGAGGCGATGTTGCACTTGGTCGAGACGGGCCAGGCGACCCCATCCGAGGTCGAGATCGTCGCCGGGTTCGCGGAGGGGATGGGCGAGCGAATGGTCGGACCGGACGGCGGCGCGCAGACGACGGGGGTTCAGGAGGTATCCGGCAGGCTCGATCCTGCGGTGCGTTCGATAGCGATGGACAGGTGGAGCAAGAGGAATGTGTCGCTGCTCTATGTGAAGAACAAGGCCGAGGCATTGCGCAGCCGCTACATAGAGCGCGCGGCCAACGCGATGCACGGCGAGGCGAACGCCGTGGCGAACGAGACCGGCATACCGGAGGACGAGCTGTTGGCGGAAGCGTCCGCCCTGATCCGCTCCGACAGGAAGGCTCCGACAGGCGCGGACGCAACGCCACTTTCACCCGGTGCTGGCGCGGGCGGCGCGGTGCAGGCCCAGCTTGACGCGACAGGCATGCAGCGACCGACCGTACAGCCGACGCAAGCTGGCGGCGAGATGGGTCCGCCCGCCCCGATGGACGAACTGCGGGAGGCCCTCGACACGGTGGAGACGAGCGGCCTCGACGAGAAGTACGGCAAGTCTCCCGAGGAGAGGATGGCGCAGCAGGAGAAGTTGAAGAAAGCCGCCCGGACAATCCTCAAGGAGGTGGCGAGGAACAAGCTGTTCGTCAGCGCCATCGGCGGCAACCAGGCCGACGCCGACCGGCTGGCCAAGCTCGTGAAGTCGAAGGAGGCCCTCGCGTCCACGACGGCCATGCGCCAGCGGGAGATGGACAGAGGGGCCAGGCTGCTCCAGGAGCATGTCGAGGACACAAGCGGCGCCCTCGGGAAGCTGTGGTATCAGGTCAGCGGGGCGCAGGCGGAGCGGGCTGAGGAGTACCTGCCCGCCAAGGTCGCCAAGTCCAGGACGCCGGAGCAGCTCTCGCAGGACGTGGCCCTCGCGGAGATGGTCAGGCAGGGCGTGCTCACCAAAGGACGGGCGCTCCGCATCACCAGGGAGATGGGTCCCGGCGCCAAGCAGGCGCTGCTGGCGTTCCTGAGCGAGGGTGGCGCGAGGATCACCACGCCCGACATCAGGGAAGCCGTGCGCGAGGTGCGGCGATCCAAGCTCACAAGGGAAGCCGAGGCTAGGAGGTAGGTATGGCGCTTCTGTCAGGAACAATCGCGGCTCTCCTGTGGGCGCTCGCGGCCAAGACCGGCGCGGATGTTGTCGCCAAGGGCGCGGGCCACGAGGGCATCTGGGAGTGGCTCGGAATAGAGCCGTCCCAAGAGGACCTCCAGAAGCTGGCGAAGGAGCAGAAGAAGGCGGAGAAGGAGGAGTTCTCCAGGGGCGTCCGTCAGCAGCACATCGACGAATTGATGTCGTTTGCCCGCTCCCCTAACCAGTCGTCGGTGGACTCCGCCGTGCTGTCGTCGGCGTTCCGCGCGATGGCTAGGGGAAGCAGCATCGAGAACATAGTCCCGGTGGGCATGCAGCCCACCAAGCTGCTCCAGCAGATGCAGGCGAACGAGGCCGAGGCGTGGAGGAAGGTGCGGGACTCGAGGCCAGCGGACACGCCGCTGGTGGACGCGGCCAAGCAAGGCGCCGTCGCGGCGCAGCAGCCCGGCCCGTTGGCGCAGGCGATGCAGCAGGGCGCCAGGCCGCAAGGTGCGCAACCACAACCACAGCCACAACCACAGGGAGCGAGGTAACAGATGCCGGTAGGGGAAGCAGCTCTGGTCGCCGAGGAAGCGCTGTCCGCTGGTGCGCTGATGTCGGAGAAGGCTGGTCTCACGGTCGCGCAGAGGCTCGGCGGCATACAGTCCAAGCTCGGCTCCTTCTTCGGCAAGGCGGGTGGGATCAAGCCCGCCGCTGGCGCGGCGGGCCTCACTTTCTTGCTCAGCATGCTGGCGGACTACGGCCTGTCCCGCAGGAAGAGCTACGAGCAAACGCAGGCGATGAAGGAGGCCCTTGAGGACCCGTTCAGCCTGCGGCTGTCCATGCGGGAGAACATCGCCGAGCGCGAGACCGCGAGGGCCATCGAGAACGCCCGCATGCGGAAGCTCCAAAGGGAGGTCGCCACGCAGGACCCGAAGATGTACGCCTACCTGCATAGTCTGGTTGCCGGGGACACCATCCCGCACCTCGGCCCGGGCGAGGCGAGGATAGGCGGGAGCGCGCTGCTCGACCCGGACACGCTGGACCGCGCGGCGGCGCACTCGGACCTGTGGGACGACATTCGCGGGCCGGCGCCGGAGCCGCAGATGGCGGAAGTGCCGGACATTTGGGAGGACTGATCCTGCGGCGCGTGGGGCGCCGTGGCTTTTAGCTGGGAGGGGAAGAGATGGCTTGGTTTGATGTAAAGAAGTTCGGGAACAGGCTGTGCCGTTCGCTTGTCGGGCGGCAAGGCGGGGAGGGCATCCTCCATTGGGACGACAGCGGTAGCTGGAAGGACATCGTCGGGGCGATCCCCGTATCGGTGCCCATCGCCAGCCCAGGTCAGAACCAGATCGCGTTCATCGCCCGCGAGGCTTCGCTGCTCGTGGCGGTCGAGGCGGTGTGGGCGACGGCGGAGTCCACGGCTGCGTCGTGCAACTTGCAGATCGAGCGGCTCCAGGGCACGGAGGCGCCGGGGTCGGGCGACCTGCTCCTGGCGGCGACGGCCTGCGATGTGAAGGGCACTGCCAACACGGTGGCAGCTCCGGCGGTCGTGACGACGAACGATGTCCACAAGCTGGCCGACGGCGACAGGCTCGCCATCGAGTTCGCGCTGGACAACGGAACCGGCGTGGCCCCGACGGAGCTGGCCGACCTGTGCGTCGTCCTGTGGTATGTCCCGCAGAGACTGCCTGCGGCAACAGGCTAAGGGAATCCCGCTTGAAGGGGGGCCGGCGCAGCCGCCCCCCCGGATCGCGGGGGTTTAGGAGAACGACATGTGGCCATTGATCCCAATCGGACTAGGGCTTGCCGCCCTGCTCGGCGGTGGCAGACGGAACCAGACCACCACTCCGCCCCCGGTCTGGGAGCCGCTGTCGTTCGATGTCCCGAGGTTCGGCACCGACCCGTCCGAGCAGGAGTTGGAGAGCGTAGGCAGTCAGATTGCGCAGCTTGAGGCTGACATAGCGAACGCACCGGAGTACGCCACGCCTGAGCAGTACGCCGCATCGCAGGCCAACCTCGACGAACTTGGGCAGGTGTACGCGGACATGGAGGCGGCGATGACGCCCGTCACCACCGCTCCACCGACCGCCGAGGTGCTGTTCGGCGACGACCCTGTGATGCTCGACCTCTACAACACGCAAGGCACGATCCAGTCGTCGATATCGCCGACTGGCGTCATCACGCTCGACCCGGCGAAGTTCCAGGATGATGTCAACAGCCTCCGGCTCCAGGACATGCCGATACGGGACATCGACCCCGTGACCGGGGAGTCATTCCAGGACTTCAACAACACGGCGCTGATGTATACCAACCCCGCGACGGCTGAGGAGGAGGCGTGGAACGCATCGCAGAACACGCCCGCTTATCAGCAGGCGCTGGCGGAGGAAGGCTACATACCTGAGATCGCCGGGGAGGGCGGCGGCGAGGGCGGCGGCAGCGACTTCCAGGACAGGTACATGACGATGCTGGAGAACCTGATGACGATGATCGCGCAGCCGCAGCAGCAGGCACAGCAGCCCAGGTTCATCAGCAGGGACGAGGCGGCTGGCGAGGTCCAGCCACTGGAGGCGGAGGCCGGGTTCCAGCAACAACCCGGACTCACGGCGAACGATCTGCTGGGCATGCTGACAAGTCTCGGACCAGGAGGATAACGATGTTTGCGAACTCGACAGGATTGGGGCCATTGCAGGCCATAGCGAGCGCCCTCGAAACGGCAGGCCCCGCACAGCCGCTGTCGCAGCGTGACGCGATGATGATGACCCTGCGCGGGTTGAGCAGGGCTGGCAGTCGCGGAGCACCGCCTGCGCAGAGGACACCCGTGCAGCGGTCGCCGGAGCAGATACAGCAGCTCATGCAGCAGCTCATGGCCATGCGAGGTGCGAGGACTGGCGGGCGTGCAGCGCCGCCGCAAACAGGCGGTCCCGCAGCTCCGCGACCTGGTCGTCTCGATCCGGCGGCTGTCGCCGCCAACCCGCAGGGATTTAGGGAGAACTTGGCAGGCGCTCAGCGGCAAGAGGCCACTCATCCTGGGAGCACATACTTGAGCCAAGATGGTCAAGGCCAAGGCGCCATCGCCGGACTCCTAGCGGGACTCCAGAACCTGATGCAACAGAGGGGGCAGGGTGCCCAGGCCGGAGCCGTGCCGGGCGTCGCGTCCGACGATGTGCTGGCACGGAGGCGGGCGCAGCGCCAGAGGATGGCGCAGACCATGCAGAACCTCCCGCGCGGGCGATAGACTGTCACGGGAGGGTTGAATGGGAGAACGCACACGACTGGCTGGTGCCGCACTGTTGCGCATGGACCCGGCGCTGGCCTCGCGTGCCCTCGCCGACCCCGACAGCCTCACCGAGCTTGAGCTGACGAAGCTCAATTTCATCTCCGACGCCGACGACCCGTGGACCAAGGAACTGATGCAGCAGGCCACCGACCCGTGGAACGCCGTGGCCCTGCTGCTCTGCGCCCGCTTCCCCATCGCCCCCGCCGGCAAGATGTTCCAGTACGCAAAGAAGCTGACCGGGCCGATGGTGGCGGACATACCCATCATCGGTCGGCTGCGGTCGTTCCTGCCCATGTTCAGGGGCACCGAGCTGGAGAAGCTCTACCCGGAAGCCGTGAACGCCAAGCGCATCAAGCTCGTGGACTGGAGCGGCGACGCGGCGGACGCCCTCAAGAAGTGGGAGAAGAAGGTCGGGCGCAGCATTACGACCGACGACGAGATTCTCCTCTACGCCGACGATGTCAACAACTGGATGGAGACGACCGGCATCAGGGGCAGGCTCAAGATGCCGGAGTACCTGAGACCGCTGCACGACGACCTCCAGAGGGTGATGACGAGGGCGCACGCCGAGACGACGACGGGCGGGCACTTCGCCAAGGTCGCGGACGACCTGGCCCGCAACGGATACGATGTCGATCCCCGCGCGGTCAAGCGGTACGCGCCACGCCGTAAGATAAGGGACATCGACGATCTCACCCGCGACGCCGAGGAGCACATGGAGGCCATCTACGGCACCAGCCCCGAGGATGTCGCCAGGCTGAACGCCAGGGTCAAGAGGCAGATGTCGTCCAACCTCAAGTCAAGGAAGAACTCCCTCGTCCCCGACACGGACGACCTCCGCCGCGTGGAGCAGCACTTCAACGATCCGAACGCGCTGCGGGCCATCGAGAACTTCGCCGACGACCACCCGACGATGGGCAGGTACTCGCTGCGGATGGTGTCGAAGTCCCTGCCGGACTACCTGCACAGGATGTCCGCCACGAACGCCCTCACGACGCAGGGCTACGGCCAGAGGGTCGTGGACGCCACCGAGAGGCTGCGCAAGATGGACGCGCCGAGTGCCAAGACCCTGGCAAGGATGATGGACCAGACATACACCCGCCTTCTCAAGGGCGAGATGACGGTGGGCCAGGCCAACTGGGCGGGGTCGTGGGCGAGCGTGAAGCACTCCGCCGTCACGAGCATCGACAACATGCTGGAGTCCAACCTGGGCAAGAGCGGCGCGATGAAGACGATGCTCGGCGGCATCAAGAAGTCGCTGCTCGCCGAGGAGGGCGCCCTCGCCCACGCCGGCTCGAAGCTAACCGGGCTGATGACGGTCGGCGCGCTGGGCGGCAACATCTCGTCGGCCCTCCAGAACCTGTCGTCCACCGTCCTGTTGTCCACGCAAATCGGGCCGACGGCGGCGCTCAAGGGCGTGCAGTCCGTGGCGAAGAAGGGCAGCAAGTATTTCAGACTGCGGCAGCAGAAGGGCGAGTGGGCCGCGTGGAAGGAGTCCTTCCCCGAGTTCTCGAAGTCCGGCCTGGTCTCCGATCCGCTTTCCAGCGAGGTGCGGGAGATGCTGGACGGCGCGTACCAGGGGTCGATGAGGCTCGGAGCCAAGGGCGCGTACCAGAAGTTCCAGAAGGTAATCATGGCCCCGTTCACCGCAGGCGAGGTGGGCCAGCGCCTCGTTGCCTTCGAGGGCGCCCACTGGAAGGCCGTGAGGGACGGACTCAAGGGCAGGGACGTCACGGACTTCGCCACGAGGATGGTGTACGAGTCGCAGTTCACCGCTGGCCCGGTGTCGTCGCCTTACATGTTCCTGAATGTGCCGGCTCCGATGCGGCACCTGATGTCCTACGGGACCAGGTTCGTCGAGCAGCTCGGGGCGTCCACGGCGTGGGCCACCGGAGGGGGGCAGGGCCTCTCCAAGGCGTGGGGTCCGCTGGCGGGCAGGAACCTCGGCAACCTCGGTCGCCTGATGCTGGCCACGAGCGTGATCGAGGGAGCCGGCCAGATGGCCGGGCAGGACTGGGAGAGGTTCGGCTTCGCGGGCAGCATACCGTTCCGAAACTACGGGGCCTTCGCCCCGCTCCCCGTGCCCCCGATAGGCCAACTGCTCGGCGCGGGAATCATGGACATCAGCCACGGCGAGTTGAAGGAGTTGAAGAGGTCGCTCCCGCTGTTCGTGCCCGGCGGGGCGGCGGCCTCCAGGGCCATCGGGATGGTGTCCCCCAAGGCGGCGATGGCGCTCGACAAGGAATACACCGACTGGCAACCGGACGCGCAGGGGAAATACACCCTGTTCGACTACCAGGGCAGGAGCCGTGGGCAGCTCAGTGCCTTCCAACTCACACTCCGCGCCGCCGGCCTCCCGGTCGGGGACCTCGACAAAGAGCAGCAGGCCAGGCGGGTGATCCTCGCCCAGCGCGACCGCATCAAGGAGATGCGGAAGGAGTACCTGCGGCTCTCGATCACAGGCGACCACGGCTCCGCGTCGAAGATCGCCGAGGACTTCGAGCAGGCGTTCGGCTACAAGCTGGATGTCAGGCCGCAGGACTGGGACGCCGCCCGGATGCACATGAGGATGGCACGGAACGAGAGCCTCCTCGGCACCATGCCCAAGGAGGTCAGGCCGCAGATACAGAGGCTCCTCCAGCTCGACGCCGTGAACAGCGCCTACCACCTCCAGAAGCAGGGCGTGGACCCGCAGCTCATCAGCCCCTCGCACTTCTGGTCGCAGCCCCAAACCCCGCAGGGATGGGCGCCGCTGGGGTTCCAGCCGCAGGGCGGCAGGCCGAGGACGAGCGGCCAGCAACGGGGGCAATTCGAGCTGTCCGACACCTTCGCCCTTCCCTGAAACACCCTCCGCTAGAATGGGGGATGTTAGAGCTAACCGTGAGGGGGAGACGGGGCGAGACACACACCGCGATGATCGACGACGCGGACGAGCGGCTCGCCGGGTACACATGGCGGATGACCAACAACGGCTACGCCATACGGGCGGAGAAGCGGAAGGGAAAGACCCGCCGCTACCTGCTGCACAGGGAGGTGCTCGGCCTGGACCGCGGCGACCCCAATGTTGACCACATCAACGGCGAGAAGCTGGACTGCCGCCGCTCCAACCTACGGCTCTGCCCGGACGGGCAAGTTCAGAACCTCCAGAACGCGCGGAAGAAGCAGGCCGAGAAGGGGAAGCCCTGCTCGTCGCGGTTCAAGGGCGTCTCGTGGGACAGCCGCAACGGCTCGTGGAAGGCGTACATAACCGTGGACGGCGTCACCCGGCACATCGGCTGCTTCAAGCACGAGGTGGACGCGGCGCGGGCGTACAACAGAGAGGCCAAGCGGCACTTCGGGGAGTGGGCAAGGGTCAACGGGGTTCCCGCTTAGGGGGGACGCCCCCGCGCAGCGGGGGTGGCCCTTGTAGAGTGTTCACCCCGCCGGACTGGGTGTAGCCCGAGTAGTGGCTCACCTCCGATGCAGCGGCCCCGGCATCCTCGCCGGGGCCGTCCTTTTATACCTAGGACAACATCAAGCATCTGTTTGTGTTGTCTTCCCTCCTCGGCTGCTTGAGGTAGATCGGTTGCAGCGGTTGTCTCAAGGAGATTCGGGAGGAAACGGATGAACTACTACGAGCTGAAAAACGCCGGGGCCAAAATCAGCCGGACGAGCTGGACGGATGTGACCACGGCCAAGGAACTCACCCCCCACACCCCACCGACGGGGTACGCCTATGTCGTCCACAAGTTCGTGATCTCGGCCAAGACCGCGTCACGGTATGTCTTCGTGGACCAGGACGGCAACGAGGTGAGCGAACGGCTCTGGTTCGGCGCCAACAGCGGCGCGTCCATCAAGAACCAGGTAGTCTGCACTCCCGAGAAGAGGCTCTTCATCAAGCAGGACTCCGCCGCCGAAGGTTCGTTGCAGGCGTGGGTGAGCCTCCAGCCGGTTGAGAACCTGGTCATCACGACGACCAGTACGACAACCACAACAACGACAACGACGACAACGGCTGCACCGACCACGACCACCACGACGGCTGCTCCGACCACCACAACCACGACGGCTGCGCCAACAACGACAACCACAACCGCTGCACCAACAACCACGACCACTACGGCTGCGCCTACCACGACAACCACAACCACAACCGCAGCTCCGACGACGACGACCGCTGCACCAACAACGACAACCACGACAGCGGCGCCGACGACAACCACGACGGCTGCACCAACAACGACAACAACGACAACCGGGCCGTAGTAAGGGGGGACAGTGGACGGATTGGACGGGTTCCTGGAGTTTCTCAATTACGGCGCCGCCGGCGTCCTCGCCCTCGCCTTCCTCCTGCTGGTCTTCCTGCTCTGGAAGCGAGGGGAGAAGGCGGACAAGGCCATCAACGGCCTGGTGGACAAGGGCGAGACCGTGGACGCGCTGCTCGATGTTGTCCGAAGCAACACAGCCGCGATGACATGCGTGAAGAAGGCGGTCGAGGAGAACAGCAGGATCGTGGAGCGGTTCGACACGGATGTCTCGAAGAAGCTCGACGAGCTGGGCCGTGACATCAGGGAGCTGAGGGAGAGGGTGTAATGGCGAGAGTATTCACGAACGGCTTTGAGCTTTGCGACCGGGGCGACCAGGGCGGGCACGACGCGGACATGTGGTTCTGGGACGCGGACGAGACCGTGCGGTTGTCGGGCAACATGTACGCCGACAGCAGCATCGTGCGAGTCAACGGTCGGAGCCTCAAGATTCT
>Ga0180430_10001042_pt1 | contig 28426 bp, 24 predicted proteins | sample SS_ome_9_FD_132999 | JGI IMG/M metagenome (GOLD analysis project Ga0180430, IMG submission 132999) | Hypersaline lake sediment archaeal communities from the Salton Sea, California, USA - SS_1_S_2 metaG | ecosystem: Environmental > Aquatic > Non-marine Saline and Alkaline > Hypersaline >... | reverse complement strand
CGGCTTCAGCCGATCCGGTTCATGTCGAAGATCGGCAACAGGATGGCGATGACGATGACGAGCACGAGCGCGCCCATGAGGAGAATCAGCAGCGGCTCGGCCAGGCCCATGGCGACCGCGAGGCGCGCCTGCATGCCGCGCTCGTGCGCCTCGGCCGAAGAATCGAGCATGCGTGGCAGTTCGCCGGATTGCTCGCCGTTGGCGACGAGGTGGGCGAGCAACGGTGGGAAGCCGTCGACCCGCGCCAGGCCCTGGCTGAGCGCGGCACCCTCGCGTACGCGCTCGATGGCGCCGTCGACGGCCTCGCGCGTGACGCGGTTGGTGACCGCCGCGGCGGCGATGCGCAGGGCTTCGATCATCGCCAGCCCGCTGCCGAGCAGGATCGACAGCGTACGCGCAAAACGCGCCGCGTCGGCATCGCGCACCATCGCGCCGACCAGCGGCATGCCCAGCAGCAGGCGATCGGCGGCCAGCCGGACGCGCGGCCGGCGCAGCAGCACGCGCAGCGAATAGCCGAGGGCGAGCACCACGGCGAGCACCACGAGCCCGTAAGCGCGCACGAAATCGGCCGTCGCAATCAGCGCCTGGGTGATCGGCGGCAGCGCGCGCTCCATCTGGTCGAACACCTTGACCACTTCCGGCACGACGAACGCGAGCAGCCCGGTGACCACGGCGACGGCGACCACGGTGAGCACCGCCGGGTAGATCAGCGCCAGACGCATGCGCTGGCGCATGGCCTGGCGCTCTTCGAGGAATTCTGCCAGGCGCGCCAGCACCTGCGGCAGGTAACGCGTCTGCGCGCCGGCCGCGACGGTCGCGCGGTAGACGGCGGGAAACGTGCGCGGAAACTGCTCGAGGCCGGCCGCGAGCCCCTGCCCTTCGAGCACGCGCGCGCGCACATCGAGCGCGACGCGCTTGAAATCCGCGTCGGTGGCCTGCTTGGCCAGGCCGGTCAGCGCATCGTCGAGCGGCAGCCCCGAGTTCAGCAGCGTGCCGAGCAGGCGCGTGAACAGCACCACCTGGTCACCGCTCAGGCGCGGTCCGCGCCCGCCAGGCGACGCGCGTCCCGCCGCGCCGCGCCGCGCCGCACGGATCTCGAGCGGCACCAGGCCCTGCTCGCGCAGGCGCTGACGGGCCTGCTGCTCGGTGTCCGCCTCGGTCACCCCGCGCTTGCGCGCGCCGCCGCCATCCAGTGCGAGATAGTCGTAGGCCGGCATGGTTCAGCCGGGCTCAGCGGGACTCGGGACCATGGCGAGGCCGGCAAGCGGGGGCTGGCGGCAGCCGTGGCGGAACATGCTGCACCGTCTCAACCCGCGGTGGTGACGCGGATCAGCTCTTCGGCGCTGGTCACGCCACCGAGCACCAGTTCGCGCCCCTTGTGGAACAGGCTCGGCGAGCGGCGCCGGGCCTCGGCTTCGATGGCCGGCTCGCCGGCATCGTCGTGGATCAGCCGGCGCAGCGTCGCGTCCATCGTCACCAGTTCGTAGAGCGCGGTGCGGCCGCGGTAGCCGATCTGCATGCATTGCGCGCAGCCGACCGCCTCGTACACGGTATGCCCTGCAAGCGCCTCGGGCGCCAAGTCGAGGCGCTCGGCGAGCGCGGCATCGGTCATCACCGGGCGGCGGCATGCGGTGCACAGGCGCCGTACCAGGCGTTGCGCGAGCACACCCACCAGGCTCGATGCGAGCAGGAACGGCTCGGTGCCCATGTCGCGCAGGCGCGCGATGGCGCCGACCGCCGAGTTGGTGTGCAGGGTCGACAGCACGAGGTGGCCGGTCAGACTGGCCTGGATAGCGATGCTGGCCGTTTCGAGATCACGAATCTCGCCGACCATCACGACGTCCGGATCCTGGCGCAGGATGGCGCGCAGCCCGCGCGCGAAAGTCATCTCGACGCGCGTGTTGACCTGGGTCTGGGCGATGCCGTCGATGTAGTACTCGATGGGATCCTCGACCGTCATGATGTTGCGGCTGCGATCGTTGATCCGCGCCAGCGCGGCATAGAGCGTGGTGGTCTTGCCGGAGCCGGTCGGACCGGTGACGAGAAAGATGCCGTGGGGCGCGTGCACGATGGCATCGATGGCCGCCGTGGTCGCCGCGTCCATACCGATCTGCTCTAGTTCGAGGCGCCCCGCCTGCTTGTCGAGCAGGCGCAGCACGACGCGCTCACCGCTGCCCGAGGGAATCGTCGATACACGCACGTCGACCGGCCGGTTCGCGATACGCAGTGAAATACGCCCGTCCTGGGGCACGCGCTTCTCGGCGATGTCGAGCTTGGCCATGATCTTGATGCGCGAGACCAGCAGCGAAGCGATCGCGACGGGCGGTTCCATGACCTGGCGCAGCACGCCATCGACGCGCAGGCGTATCGACAAGCGCGACTCGAACGGCTCGATGTGAATGTCCGACGCGTTCTCGCGGATCGCCTCGCTGATGATGCCGTTGATGAGCCGGATGATGGGCGCGTCGTCGGCGCTCTCCAGCAGGTCCGCCGGCTCGCGCAGCCCCTCGGCGATCTCGGCCAGGTCTAGCGCCTCGTCGAAACCCGCCATCACGGCGCCGTTGTCCTGTGCGCCGCGCTCGTAGGTGCTCTGCAGTTGACGCTCGAACTCGTCGTCGCGCAGGCGTCGCAGGGCAGCCGGATGTCCCAGCACGCGTTGCGCCTCGGCGACCGCCGCGATCGGCGCGCCGGGACGGAACACGATGGCGTCTTCGCCCTCCTCGCCGACGGCGCTCGCGATGAACACGCCGTGGCGTCGCGCGAACGCGAACGGGACGTTCACTCGTAGAGCCCGTCGAAGGCCGGCAGCCGCGGCGATTCGCGCTTGAACAGCGGGTCGCGTCCCACCTCGGCCGCTTCCCGCTCGCCGATGAGATCGTCGTATCGCGCGCGCGCCGCGTCGCGGCTCGCTTTCGGGTCGCGCATGATCGACGGTCGCAGGAACACCATCAGGTTGGTCTTGCGCATGTCGCTGCGCGAGTTGCGGAACAACTGGCCGAGTACGGGGATGTCGCCGAGCAGCGGGATCTTCTGGTCGTTCTCGCGCAGGTTGTTCTCGATCAGGCCACCGAGGACGACGATGTCCTGGTCATCGACGAGCACCGTGGTCTTGATCGAGCGTTTGTTGGTGATGAGGTCGGCGCCCGAGGTCGAGGTGTCCACGCTCGATACTTCCTGCTCGAGCTCGAGCGTCACGGTGTCGCCGTAGTTGATTTGCGGCTTGACGCGCAACACCACACCGACGTCCTGGCGGTTGATGGTCTGGAACGGATTCTCCGGCGTGGTCGCCTGGTTGGTGAACTGGCCGGTGACGAAGGGCACGTTCTGGCCGACGACGATCTCGGCCTCGGCATTGTCCAGCGTCATCAGGGTCGGCGTCGACAGCACGTTGGTGTAGCGGTCGTTGCTCAGCGCACGCAACAGCACGCGGATGTCGCCGGCGCCCCGCAGGTAGCCGAAGCTGAGCCCCTGGGCGAGGTTGATGCCGCCATCCTCACCCGGAGCAGCGCTGATGCCACCGGACTCGGTGCCGGGGAACAACGCGCCGCCGACCCAGCCGCTGCCGTCCTGCTGGGTCTGCCATTGCACGCCGAGCTCGTCGGCGCGTTCGGTCGACAGCTCGGCGATGATGCCTTCGACGAGCACCTGCGCGCGGCGCACGTCGAGCTTGGCGATGACCTCGCGCAGGCGCCGCAGATCGGGGGTCGGCGCCTGCAGGATCAGGGTGTTGGTCGCCTCGTCGGCATGGATGGCGGCACCGGCCGTGGCGCCGGCATTGCGCGCCTTGCCCGCCGCCGGTGCCGCGCCGCCGCCCGCCTGCGCGCCGAGTACGCCTTGCAGCACCGGCACCAGGTCGACCGCGGAGGCGAACTTGAGCGCCACGACCTCGATCTGGTCCGGTCCGCGGTCGGGCTGGTCGAGCGCGCTGATGAGGCGGCGGATGCGCGGCATGTCGGCCGCCGGCAGCCTGACCACGACGGTGTTGGTGCGCGCGTAGGCGACGAAGGGCGTGCCCGCCTGCTGGCCGGCACGCGTCACGTCCGGCGCCTGCACCGCGCTCAGGATCTGCACGATGTCGTCGGCGTCGGCGTGCTCGAGCGCAATCAGCGCAACTTCGACGTCCGACTGCGTATCGAGCTCCTCGACGAGGTCCATCAGGCGGCGCACGTTGGCCGAGGTATCGGCCACGACCAGCGTGTTGCTCGCCGCGAAGCCGGCCAGGTGCGCTTCCTGGGGCAGCAGCGGACGCAGCACCGCGACGAGCTCCGCGGCGTTGACGTTGTGGATCGGGATCACCGCCGTGACCAGCGCGTCGTTCAGGCGCAGGCGCGTCGCGGTCCGCGGCTGCTGGCCTTCCTGCTTGCCGATCGCGTCCGGCATTATCTTGACCACGTCGCCGCTGGGAATTGCGGTGAATCCGTGCACTTTGAGGATCGAGAGAAAGATATCGTAGAGCCCGTCGGCATCGGTGGGGGAAGCGGAGATCACGGTGACGTTGCCTTTCACCCGCGGATCGACCACGAAATTACGCCCGGTCATCTCGGCCACGCTGGCGATGAAGGCGCGGATGTCGGCATCGCGCAGGTTGAGCGTAATCTCGCCGTTGTCCTGCTCGACGATACCGCGCTCGGCGGCGGCCGCCTGCGCCGGAGCGAGCATGGGTGTCGCGCACAGCGCCACCAGCAGCAGGGCCACCCGGGCGCAACGGGCACGGCAGGAAGCCCGCTGACGCCGGGCACCGGCAGCCGTCCATCGCTGTGTCATGTCAGAGGCGCGCATCGAATCTCCGCGAAGTGTGGTGGTCTGGTGTTGGTGGCCCGCGCCCGCCGGGCCCGTGCCCGGGGTCAGTCGACGGGGATACCGTTGCGCGCCGCGATGTCGCGCAGGCGCATGACTGCCGCGGAGGCAGCGCCGCGACTCGTCGGCGCAGGCGGCGGCGTGGCGCCGCGTGCTTGCCGCGCCGGACGTGCCGGGGCGGCTCGCGTGAGCCGCGCGCCACCCCGTGCGTCGATCTCGTCGAGGGGCATCTCCTTCAGCTCGCCGTCGTGCTTGACGACAACGCGTGTTGCCTCGATGTGGCGGATGGTGACGCTTCCCGGCAGCTCGTCGCCAACCGCATAGGCGCGCGGCTCGGCGGCACCGCCACCGAGCAATACGCGCGACGATGTGCCTTCCGGATCGAACACGATGCCCTGCACCGTCACGCCGAGTGTCGCCACCGGCAGCTCCTCGGGAATGCTATCGTCGACGACCGTGGGGGCCGGGGGCGCCGCTTCTTCGGCGGCGCCCTCGCTCGCCTGCACCTCGCCGAAGAGCGTACTGCGCGCCAGCGCATCCAGGCTGGCACGCGGCGCCGCGGCCGCAGCCGCCGGCGCCGATGTTGCGGAACGCGGGACCGCTGCACGCGTGGTGGCGCGGACCTCGTGCAGCTCGCGCAGCCCCAGCCAGACGGTCGCGGCGACCACGACGAACAAGACCGCGACCGGGGGCGCAATCGCGCTCAGCGCAGAGGGTCGACGGGCGGGGTTCAGGCTTGCGGTTGTCGTCATGGTCACGCGGCTCGAAGGCCGATTCAGCTTGCGGGGCAGTCCGCGGGACACGGGTGCCTGCGCCGCCATGCATCGGACGGCTACATATAGCACAACGCATCTAACGAGTTCATGACAGCGGCCGCGAACCGCCATGACCTGAGGGTCGGCGCGTGCCGCGACAGAGGGCGCTCGCGCGAGGCCGGACCGCATCTCGCGCCGGGAGCGCGCGGCGTCCGACGCCAGGCCCGCTGCTAGCAGCCTGTCGGACTCAGGAACAATCTGCTGCGCTGGCGGGAGCGCGGCCCGGATAAACCCGAGTTCTCGTTACATGGAACCACCATGCGCCCCGAAATCGTGTTCATTCTGACTCGCCCGCCCACCATGCTCGCTACGATTGCCTAAGTCCGACAGGCTGCTAGCTAGCGGGAAAGCGCCCGCGCGTACGATTGGCGAGCGCGACCAGCGAGAGCATCACCGGCACCTCGACCAGCACGCCGACCACGGTCACCAGCGCGGCGCCGGAATCGAGCCCGAACAGCCCGATCGCCACCGCCACGGCGAGTTCGAAGAAGTTCGAGGTTCCGATCAGGGCGCACGGCGCGGCCACCGCGTGCGGCACGCGCCACAGCCATGCCGCGGCGTAGGCCAGCGCGAAAATGCCGTAGGACTGCACCAGCAGCGGCACCGCGATCAGGGCGATCAGCAGGGGCTGGGCCAGGATCACCTGGCCCTGGAAGCCGAACAGCAGGACCACGGTCGCGAGCAGGCCGAGGATCGAGAACGGCTTGACCTGCGCGGTGAAGCGCGCGACCGCGTCCGGGCCACCGCCGCGCACGAGCGTCATGCGCGTCAGGGCGCCGGCGGCGAGCGGGATCACGACGTACAGCCCGACCGAGAGCAGCAGCGTCGCCCAGGGCACGGCGAGGTCGGTCACGCCGAGCAACAGGGCGACGATGGGGGCGAAGGCGACGACCATGATGAGGTCGTTCAGCGAGACCTGCACCAGGGTGTAGTTGGGATCGCCACGGGTGAGCTGCGACCACACGAAGACCATCGCCGTACAGGGCGCCGCGCCGAGCAGGATCAGGCCCGCGATGTACTGCGCGGCGTCGGCTGGCGCGATGAAGTCGGCGAACACGTGCTCGAAGAACAACACCCCCAGCGCCGCCATCGTGAACGGTTTGATCAGCCAGTTGACCGTCAGCGTGATGACCAGCCCACGCGGGCGGCGGCCGACGTCGCGCAGGCTGGCGAAATCGACCGCCACCATCATCGGGTAGACCATGGCCCAGATGAGCACCGCGACGAGCAGATTGACCGAGGCCACTTCGAGGCTCGCGAGCAGGCCGAACGCCGCGGGGAAGAGATGACCGAGCGTGACGCCCGCGAGGATGCACAGCAACACCCATACCGACAGGTAACGCTCAAACAGCGACATGCCTCAGTCCTCCGCCGGCGTCGCCGGCCAGATCCCGGCGGCGTCCTGCTCGAGAACGTCGGCCAGCAGCGCGGCGAGTGGAGCCAGTGCGCCCGGCGCGAGCGAATAGCAGATGCGCGGGCGCTCGATGCGGCCGCTGATCACGCCGGCCTGCTTGAGAATGCGCAGGTGCTCGGAGACGGTCGATTGCGCGAGCCCGACCTCGTCGACGAGGTCGCAGCCGATGCAGCTGCGGCGTTCGAGCAGCACGCGCACGATGTGAATCCGCGCCGGATGCGCGAGCGCTTTGGCCAGGCAAGCGAGCCGGGCGTCGTCGAGCGTGGCATGCGGCACGCGCGGCGCCGTGGTCGGGGAGCAGCAGGCGGTCATCATAAAGGGATTCTGAACGTCTATCGTCGATTGACGATAGAGTGTGCGTACCGATGTGCACACGTCAAGCGCCGCCGTCGCCGGCAGCAACGCGCCCGGGTTGACGCGTGAGCCGCCGCGCTCAGGCCACCGCGCTCAGGCCACCGCGCTCAAGGCCACCGCGCTCAAGGCCGCCGCGCTCAGGCCGCCGCGCGCAGGGCATCGCGCAGGGCTTCGCCCAGCGCCTCGATCTCGGACGCCTGCGCGATGCAGGCCGGGCCGAGCGCGATGATGTCGCCCGTACAACGCAGCATGACGCCGCGCTCGAAGCAGTGCTGGAAGACTTCCAGGCCGCGCGCGCCCGCCGCCCCCGCGCGCGGCGCCAGCTCCACGGCCGCGGCGAGGCCGAAATTGCGGATGTCGACCACGTTGGGTTCCTCGCGCAAGGAGTGTACAACGCGCTCGAGCACGGGCTCGAGCCCCAGCGCGCGCGCGAACAAGCCCTCGTCCTCGTACACCTCGAGCGTGGCGAGGCCGGCCGCGCAGGCCAGCGGGTGGCCCGAGTAGGTGTAGCCGTGGAACAGTTCCAGCAGGTGCTCGGGGCCCTGCATGAAGGCATCGTGCACGGTGTCGGAGACGACCACGCCACCGAGCGGCACGACGCCACTGGTCACACCTTTGGCGAACGTGACGATGTCGGGCGTCACGCCCACGCGCTCGGCACCGAACCAGTGTCCGAGACGGCCGAAGCCGGTGATGACTTCGTCGAAGATGAGCAGGATGCCGTGCGCGTCGCAGATCTCGCGCAACCGCTCGAGGTAGCCGAGCGGCGGCACGATGACACCTGCCGAGCCCTGCATCGGTTCGACGATGACCGCGGCGATGGTCGAGGCATCATGTAGCGCGACGAGGCGTTCGAGATCCTCGGCGAGATGCGCGCCCCACGCCGGTCGCCCGCGCGAGAACGCCATGTGCGCCAGGTCGTGGGTGTGGCGCAGATGGTCGACGCCCGGCAGCATCGCGCCGGCGAAGGCCTTGCGGTTGGGCGCGATGCCGCCGACCGAGATGCCGCCGAAGCCCACCCCGTGATAGCCCTTCTCGCGGCCGATCAGGCGATAACGTCCGCCGTCGCCACGCGCCTTGTGATACGCGAGCGCAATCTTGAGCGCGGTATCACAGGCCTCCGAGCCCGAGTTGGCGAAAAATACGTGGTTCAGCGGCGCCGGCGCGAGCGCGGCGAGCCGGCTGGCCAGGGCGAACGCCTTGGGATGACCGACCTGGAAGGCGACCGCGTAGTCGAGCTCGTCGAGCTGCGCCTTGACCGCCGCGACGATGCGCGGGTGGCGGTGCCCAGCGTTGCTGCACCACAGGCCGGACAGGCCGTCGAGCAGACGCCGACCATCCGGTGTGTGGTAGTACATGCCCTCCGCGCGCTCGACCAGGCGCGGCTGCTTCTTGTACAGACGATTGTGCGTGAACGGCAGCCACAGGGCATCGAGATCGAGCTCGTCTTGCTGGGCACTCGGATCGAAAGCCGGCTGGTTCATGGCGACTCCTGCACGCGCGCTGAATGTACGAGTATGGTTCACCTTTCCGTCGCTCCCCTCAAGCCCGCCTTGCCGGCGGTACCGCGCCGCGTGTAACTTCGCCTCTTCCCGGATCGGGGCAGGCTGCCGCGATCCGTCCCATAGTCGCGAGGAGGAGGAGCCGATGAACCTACGATTTGGCCTGCTGTGGCCGTTTCGCAACCCAGAATTCAACCGCGTGGAGTGGAGCGACCTGTACCGCACCCACCTCGACCTCATCGCCGAGTCGGAGGCGATGGGCTACGACAATGCCTGGCTGACCGAGCATCATTTCGTCGACGACGGCTACTCGCCGTCGCTGTGCACGATCGCCGGCGCCGTAGCCGCGCGCACGACCCGCATCCGCATCGGCACCTTCCTCATCCTGCTGCCCCTGCAGAACCCGATTCGCATCGCCGAAGATTCGGCCACGGTCGATCTCATTTCCAACGGACGTTTCGACCTCGGCGTCGGCCTGGGCTATCGCCGCAAGGAATTCGAGGACCAGGGCATCGACCACACCACCCGGGGCGCGCGCCTGCGCGAGGGCGTGGAGATCATGCAGCGCCTGTTGTCCGGCGAGACGGTGTCCTACGAGGGCAAGTACAACTACCTCAAGGACATCAAGATCGTGCCGCCGTGCGTGCAGCGGCCGCACGTGCCGATCTGGATCGGCGCGCTGGCACCGAAAGCGATCGAGCGCGCGGCCAAGATGGGTTGTCACTTCCAGGTCGTCGGCCCGCCGGCGCTGGTCGAACATTACGACGCCTGCCTCGAGGCCGCCGGCCGCAACCCGCAGGAGTACATGACCGCACAGCTGCGCTGGGTGCACGTCGCGCCGAGCCGCGAGCAGGCCTGGGAGAACGCGGCCAAGCCGCTGCACTACACGGCCAGCAAGTACGCCGAGTGGTTCGCCGAGGCCGCTGACAAGCCCGGCGACGAGAAGGCGGCCGAGGGCATTCCGTCGGTCGACGAGATCATCCGCAAGCAGGAGTTCGACGTCTTCGGCGAACCCGCCCTGGTCGGCACCCCGGCCGACGTGCGCGAGATGATCGCCGACTACCGCAAGCGCGGCCGCGTCACGCACCTCGTGTGCGGCATGGCCCTGTCGGGTCTCGCCCCGAACCACATCCGCAACAGCATGGAAATGTTCGCCAAGGACGTAATACCGCACTTCCGCAAGTAAGGCGGTCGCGACGCCCTCCGGGCCGGTGGCAGCCACGTCACCGGCCCCATCCCTTCCCCCCGCCGATATCGTCGCGACACGGCCTGGCTAGAATCCGAGCAAGAGTGTCAGACACTCTCGCCCGCCCCACTGGTCAATTCTTGCGCAAAAGTGTCAGACACTTTTGGCGCTGCAGCATCGGTCGTCCGGCGGCGGCGGCGCCACGCACGCGGGCTTTGCGGTCGCCGTACGGCGAACTTAGGATGCGAACAGCCCCACAGAGCGACGAACGTCCATGGCCGCCAGCAACCCCGCCTCGCCCACCGACCTGCCCTTACCGCCCGGCCCACCGTGGTACCGCATCCACGAGGCTTTCCGCACCAGTCCGCCGCAGTACATCTACGGGCTGATCCGCGAGTACGGCGACGTCGTGCGGTTTCGCGGCGCCTTCCCGGTCTACTGCATCAACCATCCCGACCATGTGCGGCAGATCCTGACCCGGGCCTGGCCGCAGTACACCAAGAACACCATCGACTACCGCGTGATCGCGCGCACGCTGGGGCGCGGCCTGGTCACCAACGACGGCCCCGACTGGGCGCGTCAGCGCCGCCTCATGCAACCGGTCTTCGCCAACCGCCACATCGACACCTTCGACGACGTCATCAACGACATGACCGCCGAGCTCGTCGCCGACTGGCGTACCCGGCGCAGCGACGAGACCGTGTGGCTCGAACGCGACATGAGCCGGGTCACGTTCAAGGTTGTCAGCCGCACGCTGTTCGGCGCCGACATCGACGAGGTCGCCGACGAGATGGTCGGCATCCTCGATGTACTCAACCAGCATCCGATGAAGCTCTCCGCGTTGCTCACGCTGTTTCCGTGGCTGCCCGTACCGAGCAACCGTCGCTTCGCGCGCATCAAGGGGCGCCTCGACGCTATCGTCGATGGCCTCGTCGCCCTGCATCGCGAGGGCGGCGGCGCGCCCGGCGACATCGTTCACCGCCTGCTCGCCGCGCGTGACGAGGAAACCGGCGAAGGCATGGACGAAGCGCAGATGCGCGATGAGATCATCACCCTCATGCTGGCGGGCCACGAGACCTCGGCCACCGCGCTGACCTGGACCTTCTACCAGCTCGCGCAGAACCCGGACGTCGAGCAACGGCTCGTCGAGGAGCTCGACGGCGTGCTCGGTGGACGCCCCGCGCAGAGCGCCGACCTTGCGCAACTCCCCTATCTCAAGCAGGTCGTGCAGGAGTCGATGCGACTCTACCCGCCGGTATGGGGCATTGCGCGCCGCGCCACCGAACCGACCGCTTTCGGCGGCTACCGCATTCCCGCCGGTGCCTATCTCTCGATCACGATGTACAGCCTGCATCGTCATCCGGACTACTGGCCGGATCCGGAACGCTTCGACCCCGAGCGCTTCGCGCCGAACCGCTCGCAGTCACGCCATTCCTATGCCTACCTGCCGTTCGCGGCCGGCCCGCGCGCGTGCATCGGCGCCGGCATGGCGATGCTCGAAATCCAGCTCGTGCTGGCCCAGCTCCTGCAGCACTTCCGGGTCCACCCGCGTCCCGGTCATCCGGTCGTGCCGCTGCCGGTGGTGACCTACAAGCCGCGCTACGGCCTGCCGGTCACGCTCGCGGCACGCTGACGCGCTGTCCTGCGCGTCGCGCTCGGCGATCGGTCGGCCGCGTCTCGCCACGACGGGGGGACTGCGGCCGATGGCCATGACGAGCACGGCCCGGCCGCCGGCGACCATCCACATGAAAGCGCCCGTGGTCGTCATCGCCTCGCCGGCGCATTACCATCGAGGCGCGGGCCGTGTAGTGGCGCCCGCCCACAACGGGGGAGAACAACGATGCAGAAGATCACACGCGGGAGCGTGACCCGCTATGCCTTCGACTACCACGACGAGCCGGTGCTCGAAGTCGGGCTCGGGGAATCCTTCCAGGTCGAAACCGACGATGCCCTGACCGGCATGATCGCCGATGACAGCGATGCGCCGACGGTCCATCGCATGGTCAATGACCCGCACATGGACGAACTGCACAAGGGCTCACCGCCGTTCTTCAACCCGGTGGTCGGTCCGATTTACGTGCGCGGGGTCGAAGCCGGCGACGTTCTCGCCGTGCACATCGACTTCGTCGAGCCGTGGCGCTACGGCTTCACCGGGATCATCCCCGGCGTCGGCCCGCTCGCCGATTCGCGCAAGTGGGCCGATTGTGCCGAGGCGCACGTGCAGGTCATCGAGCACCTGCCGGGACCGTCCGGCACCACGCGCGACGGCAAGGGCCGCTATTCCGACAAGCTGACCTGGGACCTGCAACCGTTCATCGGCACGCTCGCGACGTGCAGTGAACGCGAGGTGCACACCTCGCTGCTCGGCCAGGGCGCCTTCGGCGGCAACATCGACTGCCGCGACATTCGCGCCGGACATACCGTCTACCTCAACAGCTACCACGAGGGCGCGCTGCTCTACGTCGGTGACGTGCATGGCGGCCAGGGCGATACCGAGTTCACCGCGCTGGCCGACGAGACCCGTGCAACGGTTCAGCTCACCTGCGAGGTGGTAAAGAACAAGCGCCTGCCCTGTGTTCGCATCGACAAACCCGACTCGATCGTCGCCGTGGGCATCAACCTGCCGCTCGAGCACGCGGTATACGACGCCTGCGACAACATGATGGACTGGCTCAAGGAAGACTACGGCATCAGCGGCAAGGACAGCTACCTGCGCTTTTCCGCCGATCCGGCGTTCCGCATCCGCGTCTATCAGATGGTGCGTGCGATGACCGCGCGCCATGTCGCCGGCGCGGAGTATCCCAAGGACCGCCTGTTCCCGGCATTCTGAGGGCATCTCCAGCGAGCCGTCACGCGGCGCGCGCGGCATCCGGCATCAATGACGCTGCGCGCGCCGCGCGGTGACGCGCTCGCGTCCGGGGCGCTGGCGCGTCACGTGCGCCAGGCTGCTCAGCAGGAGCCAGCGCGGGAACGCCCGCTTGAGCGGGGGCGGCCCGGCGAGACGAATGCGGCCGCTGGCGAGCTCGGCGTCGAGCGGACGAAATCCGCGCCAGGTCTCGATGAAGCGCGGCAACGCGGCCTCGACCAGCAGGTCGACATCGTAACCCGGGTCCTTCAGACACATCTCGACCTCGTCGTCCTCGTTGACGATCCAGAACGTGCAGTCGCCATCAGGACCGTCGCTGAAGCGAAACTCGACGACCGTGCGGCCCGGCGGCATGACGCTCGGGTCGACCCGGGTATGCATGCTCCAGGCGAGAAACCGCACGTCGAGATCATCGAGGCTCATGTCGCGCGCCCAGCGCTGCCCCCATACCGCGAGCATCTCGAGCATGGGTTCGAGTTCGCGCCCCGCCGGCGTGAGGATGTATTCGCTGGCGCGCGTACCCGGCACCTGCCGCTTCTCGACGATCGCGGCGCGCTCGAGGCTCTTGAGGCGCTGCGACAGCAGGCTCGCCGAGATGCGTGGCACACCGCGGTGAATATCGTTGAAGCGCGTGCAGCCATCGAGCAGGCGGCTCAGCACGAGCAGTGTCCAGCGCTCGCCGAAGATCTCGGCGGCGAGCGCCAGGGGGCAATACTGGCCGTATCCACTTGTCATGGCTGCATCCTCGCGCCCTCGCTACTCCCTGCCAACTCCAGAAAGTGTAGTAGTCAGAATGGCGCGTGCACGGCACGCTGGTGCGAAACGCTGGAGAAAGACGATGATGCAAGCTGCAACGCACAGTGAACACGCACAAGAGACCGCCATCGACCTCTCCGCGATCGCTCGCCCGCTGGCGGAAGCCGCCGCGAGCGCCGAGCGCGACGGCGTACTCGCGCCGCGGGCGGTCGCCCTGATGCGGGAAGCCGGCCTGCTCGGGCTGTGGCGGCCGCGCGCCCTGGGCGGCCGTGAACTCGACCCGCTGGCCTACGCGCGCGTCGCGCAAGCCGTTTCGCGTATCGACAGCGCCTGTGGCTGGCTCATGATGAGCGTGGCCAACACGACCTTTGACCTGCGCCTCGCCACGCGCGAGCTGGTCGAAGAAGTATTCTCCGCAGATGCGGATCCGATCGTCTGCGAGACCTTCAACCGCCCCATGGCAGCACGCGCCGTCGACGGTGGTTGGCGCGTCTCGGGCAGCGTGCCGTTCGCGAGCAACTGCCGTGTCGCCGACTGGGTCGCCCATACCGCCATGGCCGACGGACGCTTGCTGCTCCTGTTCCACCCCGCAACGCACCTGCACGTCGAGGATGACTGGGACACGCTCGGCATGCGCGGCACCGCGAGCAACACGATCACGGCCGCCGACGTCTTCGTGCCGCGCCACCGCGGCGTCGATCTCGCTGGGGAGCGGGTTGCCAATGGCCTGTTCGACGGCCCGCTATACCGCTTGCCCGAGGCGCTCATCACGGTGACGTTCCCCCCGGTCAGCCTGGGAGTGATCGGCGGCGCGCTCGATGCTGCCGAGGCGCAGGCCGGCTCGCATCGGCCGTTTGCCAGCGACGCGCCCGCGGCAACGCGTCCGCTCGTCCAACTGGCGCTGGGCCAGGCACGCGCGAGCGCGCGCGCGGCGCGCGCCTACCTGCACGAAAGCCTCGCGCAGGCCTGGGCGCAGGTTCGCGCCGAGCGCGCTTTCACGCTCACCGACAAGGCCGACCTCTTCCTCGTCACCACGCACGTGCTGCAGACTTGCGCGAGCGCCTGTCACCAACTGGCCCGCGCGCTCGGCAGCGCCTCGATACGGTGCGGCAACCCGCTCGAACGCGCACTACGTGACAGTGAAGTCATCGCGCGCCATGCGTTCGGAGCGCAGGCGCGCTACGCGAGCGTCGCGCAGGCCTACCTGGGCCTGGAGATCGATTTTCCTTTGATGGCGATGGACTGAGAAACGGGATCAGTCGCCGGCCGGCTCGGCGAGCGGCGGCTCGAAGGGGATCGAGAATCCGAACGTCGCGCCTCCGTTCGCGTTGTTGCAGGCGTCGATGTGTCCCCCGTGCAGAGTCACCAGTTCGCGCGCGATGGCCAGCCCGAGGCCGCTCCCGCCAGGGACATCGGCGACGTCGCGCCCGCGCGCGAACGTGCCGAAGATGTGCTCGAGCTCGTCCTCGGCAATGCCGCGGCCGGTATCGGCGATTTCGAAACGCAGCCCGGAGCGGCGCGTCATGTTCGCGCCGGACACCTCGACAGCGGTGACGGTGATGTCGATGCGGCCGCACTCGGGCGTATGCCGCAGCGCGTTGCCGAGCAGGTTGACCACGACCTGGCCGAGGCGGATACGGTCGCAGTTCACGGCCGGCAACCCGGCCTCCGGCCAGTGCGTCCTCAGGCGGATGCGCCGCGCGCCGATCGCGCCGCGCTGCTCGGCGATACAGGCTTCGACGATCGCGCGAAAATCGTGCTTCTCGAAGCGCAGCGTCATGCGGCCGACCTCGAGCTTGCCGATATCGAGCAGGTCGACCAGCATGGCCTCGAGACGATGGCCGCTGTCGACGATCTGCTCGAAGTAGCCCGCCAGCCGTGCGACCGGTACGCTGCCGGCGCGCCGCAGGCCCAGCTGGGCGAAACTCAGGATCCCGTGCAGGGGCGTGCGCAGTTCGTGAGACAGACGCGCCAGGAACTCGGACTTGAGGGCGTTGGCGCGATCGGCGCGATGGCGTGCCGCGAGCAGGGCGCGTTCCTGCTCGATGCGAGCGGTCACGTCCTGGCACAGCGAGGTTACGCCGATGACCTGCCCGCTGCCGTCTACCAGCGGCGTGTTGTGCCATTCGCATACGATCGTCTCGCCGGACTTCGTGACGTTCTCGTTGATGCTCTTCTGATCGCGCGCGCCGGCGAGCAGCGCCGCCCACACCTCATCGACCGGCAGCGCACTGTCGCTGTCGAGGATGATCTCGGCGGGACGACGGCCGCGAGCTTCGTCCGCGGTGTAGCCGAAAATGCGCTCGGCGCCGGGGTTCCATTCGGTCACGCGGAACTCGCGATCGAAACCGATCACCCCGAACGGCGTCTGCGCGACGTGCATTGCGAGCTTCTGCGCCGATTGGCTGAGGTCGTCTTCCACCGCACGCTGCGCGGTGATGTCCCGGGCAACCCCACGCAAGCCGGATCCCTGGGCCGGCATCGCATTGAGCTGCAGGCAACTGATGGTTCCGTCGGCACACTCGAACCAGGCTTCGACATCACGTTGGCTGGCAAGCGCCTGCAGCAGGTTCGCCGCAGTCTCCTCGTCTCCGCCGGCCTCCCCGGAGCGTACGAGGTCCCGCAAACGGCGTCCGAGCAAGACGCCCGGCGCATGGCCGAGCACCTTCGCGCCATATGCGTCGAGCTGCGTGAAGCGGCCTTCGGCATCGAGCTCGAAGACGAAATCGGCAACCAATCCGAGCAGGTCCGCATGCACCGACTGGCCGGTCGGCACGTACGCGCTGGGCGCCGCCGCGTTCACGCGCGCCACCCGCGGCGCGCGTCGCGGCCACGGCGGCGCGAGCGAAAGAGAGGGCTGGTCTGCGGCTTGGCCACGCTTGCGGTAACCCTGCTGGATTGAAATGTCGGTCTCAAGGCCCAATGATGTCGGCCATGGAGAGCAATTCTTGACCACCGGTGCGACGAAACGGGCACGCCTGCTGATCGCTGACGATGAACCGACCAATCGTGCGATATACGTCGAATTGTTCGAGGATCGCTACGATCTCGAACTGGTCGGCGACGGCGCATCCTGCCTCGAACGGCTGGCCGCCGCCACCCCGATCTGCTGATCCTCGACGTCGCGATGCCCGGCCCTGACGGCATCGAGATCTGCGCCGCGCTGCGCGCGTCCGCGGCTACGGCCACGCTGCCCATCGTGCTGGTCTCGGGTTACGCCTCGGAAACCGACCGTGCGCGCGGCCTGGCCGCCGGTGCCACCCGCTACGTCAGCAAGCCCTTCGACCTGTTCGCGTTCGAAGAGCTGGTCGACCAACTGCTGGCCGGGGCACCCTGAGCCTGCGCGGGCTCACCGCGACCACCGGGCGCGACAGCAGCGCCACCCCGGCTCATTCTTCGCCGGCGTCGAGAGCGGTCCGGGCATCGGCCAGGCAGTCATTGCAGATCATGACCTTGGGGCCGCCGACGATGCGCTGGTACTCGTTGCGACCGCGCCCGCAAAACGAGCAATAAGGCGGTTCGCCACGCACCATCGGTGCGGAGCGTCGCGCCTGCAGCCGCAGCAGACGGCCGAGGCCCGGCGGCAGGCCGGCATCGTCGTCGTGCTCACTCATCGGCTTCGCTCCTGGCCGCGACCTGCCCGCCCCGTGCCACTGCGCCCTGCGCAGCGGCGAGGTCTAGCACCGCGGCGATCGCCGCGCGCGCCTGCGGGCTCGCTTTCCAGCAGCTCGAGCCGCTCAGCGCCGCGCCGGCCGCGAGGATCTCCGCGGCCGAAATGCCGTCGAGCGCGGCCAGGCTGTCGAACCCCATCTGCTCGAGCCGCGCGACGACGGTCGGTCCGACCCCGCGCAGGGCCAGCAGACGTTCACGCTCGCCTCGACTGAAGCCCGTCGCCGCCGGCCGCGCCTGGACGGTTTCGCTCATGAGCCCAGTGGCGCGCGCCGCGCGCCGTGGCCGGTCGCCTGCTCGAAGGCATGCGCGAGTTGCAGTACGCCGAAATCACCCCAGCGCGCCCCGACGAGCTGCGCACCGGTCGGCAAGCCGTCGCCGGTGAACCCGGCCGGCACCGAGATCGCCGGCAGGCCCGTCACCGTGATCGCACAACACACGCCCATCCAGTCGAGGTAGGTCGCCATGGTCTCGCCTTCGATCTCGCGGACCCATTCCTGCTCGACCGTGAACGGCGGCACCTGGGTCGCCGGGCAGAGCAGGAACTCGTATTGTTCGAAGAACGCCGCGACGCGTGCGAGCAATGCGCTGCGCGCGACTTCGGCGCGGCTGATGTCGTCGGCGCTCAGTGCCAGGCCCTGCTCGATGTTCCAGATCAGCGTGTCCTTCATCTGGTCGCGATGATGGGTGTAATCCTCGCGGCCACGGGCAAGAAACATGAACGCGCGCAGTGTGCGGAAGATGTCGTCCGCATCGCTGAGATCCGGGGCTGCTTCGACCACGGTGCAACCGAGCGCCTCGAAGTCCGCCGCGGCCCGTTCGAGCACCGCGACGACGCGGCGATCGACCGGATAGCCGAGGTCGCGGCTGAACGCGACGCGCGTGCCGCGGAAATCACGATCGAGTGGGCGCCGGAACATCGCGCCGGGTTGCGGCAGCGAGATCGGCACGCGCGGGTCCGGCCCGGCCATCACCGAGAGCAGCAGTGCGACATCGGGCACGTTGCGCGCCATCGGCCCGTGCACGGCGAGCGCATCGCTGGAGAACTGCTTGGGCCACGCAGGCACGCGCCCGGGCGATGGGCGAAAGCCGACCACGTTGCAGAATGCCGCGGGATTGCGCAGCGAGCCGCCGAGGTCGCTGCCGTCGGCCAGCGGCAGCATGCCGCTGGCGAGCGCGGCCGCGGCGCCGCCGCTCGAACCACCGCTGGTACGGGTCGGATCCCACGGGTTGCGGGTGACGCCGAAGACCGGGTTGAAGGTCTGCGACCCGGCGCCGAACTCCGGCGTATTGGTCTTGCCGATGATGTTGGCACCGGCCGCGCGCAGGCGGCTGACGAACAGTTCGTCGGCGTCGGGCACGAAATCGCGGTAGATGGGCGAACCGAAGGTCGTGCGCATGCCGCGCACCAGGGCCAGGTCCTTGATCGCGATCGGCAGCCCGAGCAGCGGCCGGCGCGCGACGTCCGGGCTCTCGCGGTCGAGTTCGGCGGCGCGCGCACGGGCCTCGTCAGCGTGCAGCGTGACGATCGCGTTGATGGTCGGATTGACGCGTTCGATCTGCGCCAGGCAGTCCTCGAGCAGCGCGCTCGGGCTGGTCTCGCCGCGCGCGATCTGCGCGGCGAGTTCGGTGGCCGGGGTATGGCAGCCCGCCGCTGCGCTCATGGTGCGTTCCCGACCTCGCCGTGCGCATAGGCGCGGATCTGTTCTTCGACCCACGCCCGCGCCTTTTGTCCGGCGTTCGGCGTGACGTTGTCGGAAAGGAACCTGACGTTGGCGCGCGCCCGCGGATTGCCCTGGGTATGCGCCTGAAAGAACCAGCCGTAGGCGCGCTGGTTGTCCTGTGTCACGCCGAGGCCGTTCATGTACATCAGGCCGAGGTTGCGCTGGGCATCGGCATGGTTGGCCAGCGCGGCCTGCTCGAAGTTGCGTGCGGCGAGTGCATAGTCGCGCGCCACGCCCAGCCCCAGGTAATAGTGGATACCGACCAGGTTGGTCGCATCGACGTCACCGCCGCGCGCACGCTCGCTGTAGATCGCGAATGACCGCGCATAGTCACCGGCGCGATACGCGGCGGCGGCGTCACCGCCGTCACCGCAACCGCCGAGCAGCGCCACGAGCATGAAGACGCAGAGCGCCCCCGGAGCGCGGCCGGGCAGGCGCGCCGCGCAGCGGCAGCGCCGCTCCGCGACGTGACGGAGAATTCGAAGCAAGGCACGCATGGCAGACTCGGAAGCCGGGTTGCGGCGATGATAGCACCGCGCGCGCGCGCCACGTGCGTGGCCGGCAGCCGGCGCTGTAGGGACACGGCAGGCGGCTGCCCGTCGTTCCGTGGTAGCGTGGGTGGGCCTGACGCGTGCCGAGGGCGTTGCCCGTCGCAACGGCTCGAACCGGCCCCGGCCGCTTCGGCGCAGCGGCGCTGCCCGCGCCTCCAGTCCGCAAACCACCCGAGCGTTCCCGAGGAGCCCGCCGTGACCACGCCTGTCATCACCAAACTGAGCGCGCGCGGCGTGCTCGTGCCGATGCGGCGCGCACCGGTTGCCGCCAGCGGACGCATCGACGGCGCGCCGCTGGTGCTCGTTGATCTGCACATCGATGCCGGCATCGTCGGCCGTGCCTACCTGTTCGCCTTCACCCGCGCGATGCTCGCGCCGACCGTGGCCACGCTCGACGCCCTGTCCGAGATAGCCGTCGGACAGAGCGCGGCACCGCTCACGCTCGAGCGGCTGCTGCGCGGCCGCGTGACCCTGCAGGACAGCCAGGGGCTGCTCGGCCAGGCGCTCGCCGCGCTCGACATGGCGGCGTGGGACGCCCACGCCCAGGTTGCCGGCATGCCGCTCGCGCGCCTGCTCGGGGCGACGCCGGACAGCGTGCCCGCCTATAACTCCTGCGGCCTGTGGATTGCCGATCCGGACACGCTCGGCGAGGAAGCCGAGGCGCTGGTCGCCGAAGGCGGCTACGATGCGGTCAAGCTGCGCCTGGGACGGGCCGATTTCGCCGCCGATCTGCGCGCCGTGCGGAAGGTGCGCGCCGCCCTGCCGGACTCGGTGCGCGTGATGAGTGACTTCAACCAGTCACTCAGTGCGCACGAGGCCCTCGCCCGCTGCCGCGCACTCGACGACGAGGGACTCTACTGGTTCGAAGAGCCGGTCCGCCATGACGACTGGCGCAACGCGGCGATGGTGCGCGCGCAGGTACGCACGCCGGTGCAGCTCGGCGAGAACCTGCGTGGCGTGGGCGAGATGGACAAGGCAATCGCCGCCGGTGCGGCGGGCCTCTACATGCCGGACGTGCAACGCATCGGCGGTGTCAGCGGGTGGCTGCGCGCGGCAACCCTCGCCGCGGTTCACGACCTGCCGCTGTCGAGTCACCTGTTCCCCGAGATCAGCGCGCACCTGCTGGCCGCGTCACCGACCGCACATTACCTCGAGTACATGGACTGGGCGGCGCCGGTGCTGCGCGAGCCGCTCGACATCCGCAACGGCCGCGCGCTGATCCGTCAAACCCCGGGCTGCGGTTTGCTCTGGGACGAGGACGCCGTCGCCCGTTACCGCGTGTGCTGAATGCACGGGCGCGGCCGTTCGCCACGCGCAACGGCCGACGCCGCGTGCGCGGCGGGCAGCCTCAGGGAATCACCTTGGCGCTGCGCAGCGCGGCGATGCGAGCAGCGTCGTAGCCCCAGTCGGACAGAACCGCCTCGGTATCGACGCCGTCGGCCGAAGGGCCTTTCTGGATCTTGGACGGCGTGCGGCTGAAGCGTGGCGCCGGTGCCGGCTGCGTCACGCCATCGAGCTCGAGGAACGTACCGCGGGCAACGTTGTGCGGGTGCGAGGGCGCTTCGGACAGCGACAGTATCGGGGCGAAACAGACGTCCGTTCCCTCGAGCACCTCGCACCACTCGTCACGTGTCCTGGTCTTGAACAGCGCCGCCATCTTCTCCCGGTTCTCCGCCCATTGCCCGCGATCGCGGTGCGCAGCGTGCTCGGGATCCTCGAAGCCGGTGCGCTCGAGAAACTCCTGGTAGAACTTCTTCTCGATCGAGGCGATGGAAATGAACTTGCCGTCCTTGGTCTCGTAGGCGTTATAGAAATGCGCACCGCCATCGAGCACGTTGCCCTGGCGCTCGTCGGTCCAGTAGCCGGAAGCGTGCAGGCCGTAAAGTGCGGCCATCAATGCCGCCGCACCATCGGTCATGGCGGCGTCGACGACCTGGCCCCGGCCGGACTTCTGCGCTTCGAGCAGGGCGCTCACCACGCCCAGCGCGAGCAGCATGCCGCCGCCGCCGAAGTCGCCGACGAGATTGAGCGGCGGCGACGGCGGCTGGTCGGCACGGCCGATGGCGTACGCGGCGCCGGTGAGGGAAATGTAGTTGATGTCGTGGCCGGCGGCCTTGGCCAGCGGGCCATCCTGTCCCCAACCGGTGACACGCCCGTAGACCAGCTTCGGGTTGCGCGCCAGGCACTCGTCGGGTCCGAGCCCGAGACGCTCGGTGACACCGGGGCGAAAGCCCTCGATGAGGACATCGGCCTGGGCGACCAGGTCGAGCACCAGCGCGACCCCCTCGGCAGACTTGAGGTCGACGGCAATCGAGCGCCGGCCGCGATTGAGCAGGCCGAACTTCGGATCGACCTTGATGCCCAGCCCCGCGTCGCTCAGACGATCGACGCGGATCACCTCCGCGCCCATGTCGGCGAGCATCATCGCGCACATCGGGTTCGGCCCGATGCCCGCCAGCTCGATTACCTTGTAGCCTACCAGTGGTCCGCTTGCTGCCATGTCTCCCCCTATCGAAACTGTGTCGTCGGCCCAGGCGCCCGCGCACCGGGTGGCGGGGCAGCTCAGGGCTCGGGAATCTAGCCTATGTTGACGCTCGGATCATCCGCCGCGTCGGCATCGCGCGTGGTACCCAGCGCGGCCGCGATGGTCGCCTCGTCGAGCCCGAGCTCGCGCAGAATCGCGGCGCCGTCGGCACCCAGTCCGGGTTGCGGGTGACGTACGGGTAGCGCCGCGCGGTCGAAACGCACGCCGGGATCGGGCACCTCGAGCGCACCCTCGCTGGGATGCGCGAGCGGGCGGAAGAATCCGACCGCCGCGAGATGGCTGTCGCTGCGCAGGTCTTCGAACGTATTGATGCGCCCGCACGGGATCTCGGCTTCGGCGAGCAGTGCGAGCCACTCCTGCGTCGTGCGCTCGGCCAGCACGCTGCCGGCGGCCGCATACAGCACGTCGATGTTGCGCGTGCGCTCGGCCATGGTGGTGAAGCGCGCATCGCGAGCCATTTCGGGCCGTCCGGCGAGCTGCCAGAAAGCCTGCCACTGGCGGTCGGTGTAGGCAAGCATGCACAGGTAACCATCGAGCGTGCGGAAGGGCCGGCGTTCAGCGGAGATCACGCGCGTATAGCCGGCCGGTCCCTCCGGCGGCACGAAACTCGCGCCGAACTGGTGCTCGACGAGCGTGTAGGCGGCCATCGCCTCGAACATGCCGACCTCGACGTAGACCCCGCGGCCACGGCGGAAGCGCTTGACCAGGGCCGCGGTCAACGCCGTGGCGGCGACCAGCCCCGCACTCTTGTCGGCAATCACGGTCGGTGCCAGCGCCGGCTCGCCGTCGCGCAGCGCGAACGCATGTGCGACACCGCACTCGCCCTGGATGACGTCGTCGTAGGCGGGGCGGCCGGCGTACGGGCCGTCCTCGAGGTAGCCGTGCAGGGCGCCGTAGACGATGTCCGGCTTACGCGCGAGGACCGCATCCGGCGTGAAGCCGAGCGCGGCGACTTTCTGCGGCCGGATGTTGTGCACGAATACGTCGGCGCCGCCGATCAGCTGCCACAGCGCCTCGCGTGCCGGCGCTCGCTTCAGATCGAGCACGATGCTGCGCTTGTTGCGGTTGCTGCCGAGGAACGCGGCCGCCATGCCGGGGTTGCGGGCCGGCCCGATGGCACGTGTGACGTCGCCGTCGGGCGCCTCGACCTTGATCACTTCGGCGCCCAGATCGCCCAGCATCTGCGTCGTGTAGGGCCCGAACAGGACGCTCGTCAGGTCGATGACACGCAGGCCGGCGAGCGGCAGGTCGGAATGAGGCATGGCTGGCATGGCGCGGGATTGTCCCACGGCGGCGGCGCGCGGCGCCATGGCGCTGCGCGCTGCCCTGCGGGTGCGGCCCGGAGGCAGACGCGGCGCCGGGATCAAATATTCACGCGAATCTAATTGCTACGCGTTCTCATTCTCTATACCATCGCGGCCGCTATTTCACCGCCATGCACGGCTTTACCCGCCCACGAACCCGCTGGAGTAATTCGATGAGCCCGCCTCTCTCCGACCGTCACCGTCACCGTCGCGCCGGCACGCTGCTGCTCGCCCTCGCCGCATTCGGGACACCCACTATTTCCACTGCAGCCGCCGCCGCAGACGGTGCGACACGGGGCGTGCTCGACCAGGTGCTGGTGATCGGCAAGCGCGACAAGGTCTACGACATCCCCGGTTCGGCCCACGTCGTGGGCACGCGTGACATTCGCGAGCTGGCTTACGACGACGTCAACCGCGCACTGCGCCGCGTACCCGGTGTCTACGTCCGCGAAGAAGACGGTTATGGCCTGTTCCCCAACATCAGCCTGCGCGGTGTCGACACCTCGCGCAGCGCCAAGGTCACGCTGATGGAAGACGGCGTGCTCGCCGCGCCGGCGCCCTACGCCGCCCCTTCGGCCTACTACTCGCCCACCACCGGCCGCATGGCCGGGATCGAGATCCTCAAGGGATCGAGCCAGATCAAGTACGGTCCGCACACCACCGGCGGCACCATCAACTACCTGTCGACGCCGATCCCCGAGGACCGCCGCACCTATCTGCGTGCGCAGTACGGTGACGACGACGAGTATCGCACCCACGCCTTCCACGGCAACACCGTCGAGCTGGCCGGCGGCCGCGTCGGTTATCTCGCCGAGTTCTACCTGCGCGACACTGATGGCTTCAAGACGATCGACGCCGCGCCTGGCTTCGATCGCACGGGCGAGACGGGTTTCAGCAACATCGAGCCGATGGTGAAACTGTTCTGGGAGCCCGCTTCGCCGGTCTACCAGCGCTTCGAGTTCAAGTACGGCTTCACCGATCGTGACGCCGACGAGACCTACCTCGGGCTTGCCACGCGTGACTTTCGCGACGACGCCAATCGACGCTACAGCGCCTCGCGCTTCGACAACATCACCTCCGAGCAGCATCGCAGCTACCTGCGGCACTTCATCTCGCCGAGCGACAACTTCGACCTCGTGACAACGGCCTACTACAACAAGTTCGCGCGCAACTGGTACAAGCTGAACGACATTCGCGACATCGGTGGCAGCGGGCAGAACCTCGACCTCTCGGCCGCTCTCGCCGGCGCTGCCGCGCTCACGCCGGGCGACGGACTCGCCTGCCTGCGCGGCAACCTCGCCTGTGACCTGCGCGTACGTGCCAACGATCGCGAGTACTACTCCTACGGCGTGCAGTCGGAAGGTGTACTGCGCTTCGCGCTCGGCGCCGTCCGGCATGCGCTGACGCTCGGCGTGCGCTATCACAACGACCTCGAGGACCGCTTCCAGAAGCAGGACATCTACGCGCAATCGAACAGCGGCGCGATCACCGGCGTCGCCCGCGGCGCCCCGGGCAGCCAGGACAACCGCGAGGCCGAAGTCGAGGCAGTCGCCGTGTGGCTGCAGGACCGTATCGAGCTGGGACGCTGGTGGTTCACGCCGGGTATCCGTTTCGAGACGCTCGATCTCGAGCTGCGCGACAAGCGCCCGGGGCGCACCGGCGGCGACGAATCGCTCGACCTGCTCTCCGGCGGCATCGGCGCGGGCTACCAGCTGACGGACGCCTGGCAGGCCTTTGCCGGGGTGCACTTCGGCGTCTCACCGCCCTCGCCCGGCGGCGCTCTCGCGGGTCTCGAGGAGGAAACGAGCATCGGCTACGAACTCGGCCTGCGCTACGCGGACGGCCGCGGCGTGCTGAGCGGTGAAGCCGTCGGGTTCTATACCGAGTTCGAAGATCTCATCGTGGTCAGCAACATCGGCGGCACGGGTACCGGCATCGACGAGAACTTCGGCGAAGTCGAATCCTACGGGCTCGAGCTGTCCGGCGCATTCGACCTCGGCCGCGCCCAGGGCTGGGGTTTCTCCAACACCTACGACGTCGCGTTCACGTGGACCGACGCGACCCAGCAGAACGACGCCGTCTCGACCGATCCGGAGTCGATCTTCAGCTTCGGCGCCGAGGGTAACGAAGTGCCGTACATCCCCGAGTACCAGCTCAACATCGGTTCGCGCCTCGACTTCGGTCGCTGGGGCTTGTCCGTCAATGCAACCTTCGTCGACGATACGTATACGAGCGCCAGTAATGTCGACATGGAAGTCAACGGCGCCGGTCAGCCCGACGCCCGTTTCGGCAAGACCGACAGCTACGAGGTCGTCGACCTCGGTGGCTGGGTGATGATCGAACCGCGTGTCAAGGCCTATGCCGGCGTGCAGAACCTGTTCGATGCCGAGTACATCGTCTCGCGCCAGCCACACGGGGCACGGCCGGGCCTCGATCGCACCTGGTTCGTCGGCGTCGAGTTCGAGATGTAGTCGTGCCCGCAGCCTGCGCGCTGCGGTTAAACTGGTGACCTCGACCACCCGCGCCGGCGCCGCCGGCGCGGCATCCCTGGCCACCGTCCGATGCGCGCAAGTCTCGTTCCACTGCTGGTCCCCATTCTGCTCGCCCCGTTGCTGCCGGCCGCCGCGCTGGCCGCCGGTGACAGCCTCGCCACGCTCGGTCGTGCGTTGTTCTTCGACACCCGGCTGTCGGCGCGTGGCACCCAGTCCTGCGCGACCTGTCACGATCCCGCCCACGCGTTCGCCGACGCCCGCGACAACGGCGTCGCAGGCGCGGTCTCGCTCGGCGACGACGGCGTGTCGCTGGGCACGCGCAACGCGCCCTCGATCGCCTATGCCGCGACCGTGCCGCCGTTCGGCGTCGACGCCGACGGGGAGGCCCGCGGCGGCCTGTTTCTCGACGGACGCGCCGCGACCCTCGCAACGCAGGCAGCCGCCCCGCTCGTCGACCCGCGCGAGATGGCGCTGGCCGATCACGGCGCAGTGCTCGAGCGGGTGCGCGAGAACGCGTGGTACGTGGACGAACTCGAACGCCACTTCGGCGCCGGGGTGCTGGCCGACGAACGCGATGGCATGGCCGCCGTCACCGCGGCGATCGCCGCGTTCGAACAGGGCCCGCCGTTCCTTGCCTACGATTCGCGCTACGACCGTTTCCTCGCCGGCGAGATCGCGCTGACCATCGAGGAAGAGCTCGGCCGGCGCCTGTTCTTCTCCGACCTGACCAACTGCATGCAGTGCCACCTGCTCGAAGCGAACCGGGTGCAGGCACGCGAAACGTTCACCGATCACCGCTACCACAACATCGGCGTACCGGCGAACCCGGCGCTCGCCGATGCCACGGACGACCCCGGCCTCGGTGCCAACCCGGCCGTCGACGCTACGACCGCGATGGGACGCTTCCGCACACCGACACTGCGCAACGTCGCGGTCACCGCGCCTTACATGCACAACGGCGTGTTCGCCGAACTCGCCACCGCGCTCAAGTTCTACAACCAGTACCTGGTCGACAACGCCGAGGTACGCATCAACCCCGAGACCGGGCGCTCCTGGGGAACGCGCCCTTTCCCGCACACCATCGAGCAGGCGCTGCTCGGCCGCGGCCAACCGCTCGACGATACGCGCGTGCGGCACCTCGTCGCCTTCCTGCGTGCCTTGACGGACCGCCGTTACGAACGTCTACTGCCTCCTCTGGACATCGCAATCGCGCCGGGCCACGGCGCCGAGGAGGAGCCCCGCCATGAGTGACATTCGTCCGTTCCGATTCGAGATCCCGTCCGGCGCGCTCGATGACCTGAAGCGACGCCTGAGCGAGACGCGCTGGCCCGATCGCGAGACGCCCGACGACTGGAGCCAGGGCGTACCGCTCGCCTATGTTCAGGAAGTCTGCGAGTACTGGCGTACCGACTACGACTGGCGGCGCTGCGAGGCCCGGCTGAACGACCTGCCGCAGTTCATCACCGCAATCGACGGCCTCGATATCCAGTTCATCCACGCCCGCTCTCCCCATGCCGACGCCATGCCGATGATCATGACGCACGGCTGGCCGGGTTCAATCATCGAGTTCCTCGACGTCATCGGGCCACTCACCGACCCGACGCAGCACGGCGGCGACGCCGCAGACGCCTTCCACGTCGTCTGCCCCGCCCTGCCCGGCTTCGGTTTCTCGGGCAAGCCGACCGCGCCGGGTTGGGGCATCGAGCGCATCGGCCGCGCCTGGGGCCAGCTCATGGCGCGCCTCGGGTACGAGCGCTACGTCGCCCAGGGCGGCGACTGGGGCTCGGCAGTGACCCATGCCATGGCATTGTCCGAGACCGAGCACTGTGCCGCGATGCACAGCAACATGCCGCTGCTCTCACCCAGCGAAGCGCTCATGCAGGACCTCACCGAACAGGAACAGTCGGCGCTCGCCGGCTTTCAGCACTACTGGGACTGGGATTCGGGCTACTCCAAGGAACAGAGCACGCGCCCGCAGACCGTGGGCTACGGCCTGGTCGATTCGCCGGCCGCGCAGGCCGCCTGGATCCTGGAGAAGTTCTGGGCCTGGACCGACTGCGACGGCCACCCGGAGAATGCGCTGACGCGAGACCAGATGCTCGACAACATCATGATGTACTGGTTGCCCGGTGCCGGCGCCTCCTCGGCGCGCCTGTACTGGGAGAGCTTCGGCGTGCTCACCCAACCCAAGCAGGCGATCAAGATGCCGGCCGGCGCAAGCATCTTCCCCAATGAGATTTTCCGTGCATCGAAACGCTGGTGCGAAGAACGCTACACCCACCTCATCCACTACAACGTGCTCGACAAGGGCGGCCACTTCGCCGCATTCGAGCAGCCGGCAACCTTCGTCGACGAACTCAGGACCTGCTTCCGCCAGGTGCGCTAGCCGCGCCGCGGGCACCCACCACCTGGTCAACATTTGAGCAAAAGTGTCAGACACTTTTGCTCTCT
>Ga0180430_10001041_pt1 | contig 28432 bp, 23 predicted proteins | sample SS_ome_9_FD_132999 | JGI IMG/M metagenome (GOLD analysis project Ga0180430, IMG submission 132999) | Hypersaline lake sediment archaeal communities from the Salton Sea, California, USA - SS_1_S_2 metaG | ecosystem: Environmental > Aquatic > Non-marine Saline and Alkaline > Hypersaline >... | reverse complement strand
CCGAGGGAATCGCCGAGGCGATCGCGCAGGCCCACGCCAGGCTCGGACCGGTCGAGGTAGGCTGGGGCGGCGTGCCGGTGGAGGACGAGGTCTTCAACCGGCGCTGGTTTCTCAAGCCGGGGACGATGCCGGTGAATCCCTTCGGGGAAACGACCGATATCGTGAAGATGAATCCGGGGAGCGGACCGCACCTGATCTCGCCCGCCGGACCGGTCGATCCCGAGGTATCCGTTCTCTCGGTCCGGGATGCGAAGGGCAAGCCGCTCAGCCTGTTCGCCAACTACTCGCTCCACTACGTCGGGGCGATTCCGGGCCGCCAGGTCTCGGCCGACTACTTCGGGGAGTTCGCCCGCCTCATGGTGACGCGTCTCCGCGCCGATGGGGAGCGCTTCGTCGGGATTCTCTCGAATGGCACGAGCGGCGACGTGAACAACATCAATTTCGCCAACCGGAGACCGCCCCGGGAACCGTTCGAACAGATCCGCATCGTCGCGGCCAAGGTTGCCGATGCCGCCTACGTGGCCCAGCGCGACGCCTCTCACGCCGGCGAAGCCGATATCGCGGTGGTCGAGCGGATCGTGACGCTGAAGGTCCGCAAGCCCGACGAGGATCTCCTCGCGCGGTGCCACGCCTACCTCGAGCGCGAGGCGGCCGGCGATGAGAAAGACATCCCCAAGCTCGCCCCGATCTACGCGCGGCGGGTCATCGCCCTGGCCGAGCATCCCGACACGATCGACATGAAGATCCAGGCGATCCGCATCGGCGAACTCGTGATCTGCACGCTGCCCTTCGAGGTCTTCGCCGAGATCGGGCTCGAATTGAAGAAGCGCAGCCCGTTCGCGGACACCTTCGTCGTGAGTTTCGCCAACGGCGCCTTCGGCTACCTGCCCACTCCGGAGCAGCATGTCTTCGGCGGATACGAGACCTGGCTCTCGACGAACCGGGTCGAGCGCGATGCCTCCGAGATTCTCACCGAGGAACTCGTCGCGATGATGAACGAGCTCCACGACGAGACCGGCGGGGAGTGAGCCCGCCGAGACTAGCCTTTCTCGCGAAGCTCCCGGACACCCTGCTCCAGGGCAAACAGGGTCGCGATTTCCTCGGCGGTCAGGGCCCGGTCGAAACAGGACAACTCATCCAGTCCCCCCACGTAGCGCACGCCGAGGCGGACCTCGGTCTTGTCGAGGTCCCAGGTGTAATCCTGGGGCCAGCTCATGAGGTCGCCGCGCGGCAGGCCATCGAGGTAGAGGCGGGCGATACCGTTCTCGTCGCCATTGTTGAAGCCAAGAAAGGTGATGGCCACGTGAGTCCAGCGATCGCGGGAGAAGGGCGGATCCGTCACCGTGATGAGCGGGCGGTGGCGCAGGGGGATGTCGCGGTTCGCCTTGCCCTCGGGATTCCACGAAGTCGTGTCGGCGAAGACACCGACACGGCAGGGGCGGGGATCCTCGATCCCGAACTCGAAAAAGAGACAGGCGTCCAGGGCACTGCGCGGTGTGATCTGGATCGGGTCGGTGTAGCCCTCGACGAGATCCTCGTCCGGTGTGGTCCGCAGCCAGAAGGAGATGGTGCCCTCCCAGTCGCTCTCGGAATAGGCGAAGTTCTTTTTCGCCCTGAAGTAGATCGTGGGAGCGGTGCCGGTCACGAAAGATAGATAGCCGCGCCCGAACACGCCTCCTTCCGGTTCGTGCACCACGTCCGGGAGATCGGGCGGCAGTCCCTGCACCGTCTTTCTTTCCGGTTCCTTCGCGGTGACGGTGTAGAGGGCCGGATCGCCCAAGGCGAAGTCCGCGTGGAGCTGGGTGTCGAAGGCGGCATGCAGGGTCAGCGCTTCGCGGATATCGGGGAGGAGGACGGACGGACCCTCTTGAGCGAGGGCGGACGAGCCCAGTCCCCAAAACCCGATAAGAAGTGAGGTGACGAATTTCATCGCTCAGCACAGTGCTCGATGAAGCCCGTGGCGGTCAATCCCGTGAGCGCGCCGAGGACGAACAGGTTCGAGTCGGACGTGCAACCCGGTCAATCGACCCTGTTGGGTGAGAGAGTGAACAGGGTTGGCCGAGGGCGGTAACCCTACTCGGATTCTCGAGCCGGGCTCAATCCCTGTATCTTGTGCATCCGATCGATATCTGCGCGCAGGGACTCGGATTCTCTTCCGTCCAGCATTCCGTCCGCGAGCATGCCACGGATCGAGTCATCGATCTCGACCCACTCGAAGAATCCGATTTGATTTCTCTGGGCGACCGAGAGCCGCAACCGCTCGAAATCGTCGAGCAATGCGTCCTTCTGCTGGGCTTCAATCTCCATCTCTTGGACCGCATCCCGATAGTCGGACAGGTCGGTGCCGATTCCGAACTTCAAGAATGCCGAACCGATGACGAAGGATGTAATTCCAAGAATCACCGCACCACCGAGAGCAGCAATGGAACAACCCATGAGGATTTGAGAGGGTTTCATGGTGCGCGACAAAGAGTCAGTCGTTTTCCTGCATTGGACCGCTTTCAAGTTCCGATTCTGCCATCTGATCGAATTGGCATTCCATATCACGGTATGAACCGGCGACACGCGAAAAACCCGGAAAAAGGGGTGGGTCGACAAATCTCAAAACTCTCCGCTGCAGAGCCTCTCGTCGTTGCGCTCGTACTTTTCCCCGCATCATTCCCTCGCACGTCAATCCCCCGACCGTGAAGAGTGCGCGCAGTCTGAGCTGGGGCTACTCGCCGGAACCGCCCTTGAAGGAAGCGACGAGCCCCGCGCGATCGGGTGTGCGCATCAGGGCTTCACCGACGAGGATCGCGTCGGCTCCCCAGGCGCGGACGCGGGCGGCGTCCGCGGCGCTGTGGATGCCGCTCTCGCTGACGAGCAGGCAGTCCGGACCGGGTTCCTCGCTGAGTTTCTCCGTGGTCGCGAGATCGACCTCGAAGGTGCGCAGGTTGCGATTGTTGACCCCGATGATGGTCGCGTCGGTCTCCAGCGCGCGTTCCATTTCCTCGAGATCGTGCACTTCGACGAGAACATCGAGCTGGCAGCTTGCGGCGACATCGAGGAGGTGAACGAGCTGGTCCTGCTCCAGAGCTGCGACGATGAGAAGGATCGCGTCGGCTCCGGCGACGACGGCCTCGTAGACCTGGACCTCGTGAATGATGAAGTCCTTTCGCAGGAGCGGAAGCGAGACCTCCCGGCGGATCTGGTCGAGGTAGGACAGGCTGCCCTGGAAGTATTTCTCGTCGGTCAGGATGGAGAGCGCGTCGGCTCCGGCCCGCTCGTAATCGACCGCGATCGCAACGGGATCGAAATCCGCGGCGATCGTTCCCGCCGAGGGAGACGCCTTTTTCACCTCGGCGATCACGGCGAGTTCCATCGTGCCGTAGCCCTCGCCGAGGGCCTGGTCGCGGAGGCCTCCGCCCAGCGCGGTGAAGAAGGATCGGAAGTCTTCCCGGCGCTGTGCCGCCTCCTTCAGCTCGTCGAGGCGAGGAAGAAGGTCCTGCACCTCACGTTCCTTGTCGGCGAGGATTTCGTCGAGCTTGTTGCCGAACCTTCGTGCCGCCATGAGGCCGTTTTCATACCGTTCGAATCGTGGCGTCGCCAGTGGTTTTTCCCATTTTTGGCCTTGAAAACGGTGGCGCTTGCGTAAAATTACCGTCCGCTCGCTTCGGCGGGAGGACTTCTACTCTGCGGGTGTAGCTCAGGGGTAGAGCGCAACCTTGCCAAGGTTGATGTCGTGAGTTCGAATCTCATCACCCGCTCCATTTTTCGGGAATTCACTTCCCGAAAGTGGTTCCACTCCGAATCGAAACCCCTCGACTTCCTCCCTCGTGGATACCCTGTTTCGATGGTCCAAGCTCATCGATGCCGATGACCTCGAGGAGTGGGAAACGCGACTCGTGATCGAGGAGGTCCCGTATTCGGCGGAGATGCTGGTGCGCCGCCAGCGCTGGCGCCTTTCCGCTTTTTCGGCGGATCGTGCCGAGGTGGAATCGTGGAAGGGTCGCTACGGGGGGGGAGTCAACCGGGTGCGTCCCGAGGATTGGCAACCCGGCCCCGAGGAGGACGGGGAGCGAGTTCTCCGGATTCGTGACCGGCTGATCGTCACTGGTGCGACGGGCGAACGGCGAATCGCCCTGGAGGAGGAGTTGCCCGATCGCATCGTCCTGAGCTTTCCTCCGCAGCTCGCTTTCGGAACGGGAGAACACCCGACCACGGCGAATTGCCTGCGCTTTCTCGTCGATTGGGTCGGCGAGCGGGAGCGCGGCACGTGGCGGCTCCTCGATCTCGGTTGCGGAAGCGGGATCCTCGCGGTGGCGGCGGCGAAGCTGGGCGCGCGGGAGGTGGTGGCGATCGAACTCGACAGCCTCGCGATGGATTGCGCGAAGCGGAACGCGGAACGTCATGATGTCGCCGAGCGCGTGTGTTTCATCGAGGCCGATGCTGGAGGGTTTCTCGAGGACGGCGGAGAAGGCGTCTTCGACGTGATCGCCGCCAACCTGTTCAGCGAGCTGCTCATCTCGACGCTTCCGTATTTCGCCTCGAACGCGACGACGGAGGCCGAGGTGATCCTCTCCGGTTTCCTTACCTCGCAGGCCCGGGACGTGTCCCTCGCTGCGGAAAAGGCCGGGTTTCCCCTTGCCGACTTCCTGCGCCGCGGCAAGTGGGTGGCGGCGCGGGGGCGACGGAAGGAGTAGTCTCCGAAAGCCGGTGGCGGTCAGGGGAGCTTCCACCCACCCCGGAGGCGATCGTACTCGGCCCGGGGGAGCAGCACGTAGGTGGGGTATTTTTCCGGCACGATCCGGGCGATGAGGGCCCGCAGCTTGTCTTCCGCCATCGTCGTGCATCCGGCGGTGGGCTTGGAACCGCCGCCGCGCCAGATGTGGAAGAAGATCGAGGAACCGGCGCCGGGCTGGATGTTGGGGTAGGCGTTGTGAGCGATGAAGAGCTTGAGCGAGTGGGCGTAGTCGTTCTGCTTCATCTGGGCCTTCTTTTCCGCGGTGCTGCGCGGCTCGTGGTCGAGCTGCAGATACCGGTTGTAGTGGGGTGAGTTCACATCCTCGAACCAGAGACACCGGGGGGTGACCCGGACGTAGCTCAGGCTCGGGGCTTTCTGGATCGCCTCGTCGTATCCCCAGGCGCCCCCGATGAAGAACACGCCCGCCGGAGCGCGCATGTCGCCCTCCCGTTTCATCGTCACCCCCTTGGGAACGGGGTGCAGGCCGCGACCCCAGGCGAGACCATTGCGTCCGAGGCGACCCTTCCACTGCGGCATCGTCTCCATCCACCGACCGTCGCCGCCGCGTTCGAAGAACGAGAGGGTAACATAGGAGGAGTTCCATCCCTCGGAGATTCCCACGATGACCTGTTGGCTCTCCTTCGGCAGCTCGAAGGCCCCCGCGTCGGCAGATAGCACCAGCGAGGCGAGGAGGAGGATCGCGAACCATCTCATGGGGAAGAAGATAGCTTTGGGTTTCCGAAAGATCCAGCGCGAGGCGCGAAAACGGCCCCGTCGCTCACTCGCCGGAGATCTCGGATGCGCCGGAACCGAGGGCGGTGAGACGATCGGGGTAGTCGGCGGGGAAATGCCAGAAGACCCCGTCGGAACTCCGAACAAGCCCTCTCTCCTCGGGCGGCCTCCCGAAGAGGAAGAGTCCGAGGTCCGAGCTGACCCAGGGATTTCGCAGGAAATAACCGTGGCCGAGAAAGTCGCCGAGGAAGGACTCGGGATACCCGACGTCGATCAGTTCGATCCGGTCCGCGAGGCGGAGGACCTCGGTTTCCACGGGAGAAAGTTGTCCCACGGCCTGACCGAGTCGCTTGTTCTGGAACAAAAAGGCGGATGCCTGCAGGGCCTTGTCCTCCGGGGAGGCGTAGACCGCGACTCCCCCGGATGTCAGGTAGAAGCCGTCGAGAACGCAGTTGAGGAACTCCATCACGTCCATGTCCGGGGCCGCCATGATGACCCGGTGGATGCGGTATTTCTCCTGCAGTTCCTCCGAATTCAGTTCATCGTCGATCAGCCGGATCTCCCGCAGGGCGTTCGCGACGATGGGGTTTCCGGCGCTGTGGGCGAGAATCGAGATCCCGTCCGGATCCGTCTGGCGGGCGAGATTCACCAGCAGGCTGCGAAAGTGGCGCGTGCTCGCGGTGGCGTTTCCCTTGTCGTGGATGTATCCGATCAATTTTCCCAGCGAGGGCCACTCGAAGGCGATGACGGCTCCGTCGCGGCCGGACCGGTGATACATTTCCGCGGCCATCTCGGTGTTGGTGATGAGATGGGTGTTGTAGCCGTGAACGAAGAGGTAGATGTGGCGCCTCTTGCTCTGGTCGAGCTGGTGCCGGATGGCGGAAATCCACGGATGCCCGGTGAAGTCGATCGACTGCTGTCCGAGCAGCCGTGGGTCGATGGTGCCGGGCCGGGGCAGATGGTCGATTCTCTTTAGCTCCACCCGGGGCCTCTTCCGCTTCGGAATGTCCGATGTGGTGCGCCGGAGAAGTTCCTCCGAACTCAGGCCCTCGCCGATCGCGACACGGGCGATCCCGACGTGGGGTTGCAGGTCGTCGCTTCGCTGGTTGCCGAAGGGGACGATGCCGGTGGGATCCTCGATCAGGTTCCGCCCGCTGAACAGGTAGACGGGCACCTGCGGATCGAGCCGGCGGCCGCTGAGATCACCGACCGGGTGCGGAACCCCCACCGTGGCGGCGAGGGGCAGTTCCGCCATGCGCGTAGTCCCGGGTTTCGGGGCGCTGCACGCGGTAAGAAAGAGAAGAAGGGCGGAGGACACGAGGAGGATGGGGCGGCTCGCCGGAGAGGAGAGTGCCCCCCGCGTCGGCCCTCCGCATCGTCCGGATCTACCGGTGTCCCGGCCCGTTCCTGTTCCCCCTGTCCGCATCACCCCGCAAAGCAACACGCCACGCGACCGGGACGCAAGTGGCAGTTCCGCAAGGCGAAGGCACCCGGGACTTCCTCGTGCCGCCCTTCAGGCGAGGATCGCGTCGATGTTCTCGTGCTTGCGGTCGCCCGGTCCGAGCCGGTCCGGGACCCGCATCGCGCCGAGCATGGTGTTGTAGAGATCGATGCCCTCGTCTTTCGCGTCGAGGATCTCCCCGGTCTTGAACCGTCCGTTCGCGCCCGTGATGGCGTGGAACACGCCCGACAACTCGCGTTCGGGATCGCTGTGCCTCCCGTCGCCGGATTCGGTGGAAATCGTCAGCATCGTGTTCTCGAGGATGGAGCGGCCGTTCGCCTCCCGGTTGTCGGGTCCCTCGTGGAGCCGGTTCAGGAAGTAGGCCACCTCGCGCATCTTGAGGTGGGCGTGCGCCCGGAGCTGCTCGTTCTCTTTCTTCTCGTTGAAGCGGTGCCACCACTCGTGGCTGCAACCCTTCGATCCCGAGGCGTTGAGCTGGGCCGCGTCGTCGAAGCGGTGAATGAGCCGCCCCCCGTAGTGGTAGTCGCCCTTGAGGCGGATGCGTTCCCCTGCGGCGAGAAAGGTGATCGAGCCGAATCGGGCCTTGTCCATCTGGATCGCAAGCGCGTAGAGGTCCGCCATCAGGCGCCACTCCTCGACCAGCGCGTCGAGCGGCATGTCGATTCCCTCGCCTCCGGGATCGGCCGCTCCCCCGTGACGGAGCTTCGAGACGGGAGGGAGTCCGGGTGCCCGGGGATCGTTCACCTCGAGGGCGTAGGCGCGCTGCTCGAACTCCCGCACCCGGTCGAGGTGATCCCGGAAGCGGGCTTTCGATGCGCTGCCGAGAGGGGAATGGGGACCCGCGAAATGACGATACTGCTCGACGACGGAGTCGAGCACGCTCCGCTTGAGGCGTTCTTCCCGGGCGTCGCCGCCACCCGAGAGGCGAACGCTCCCGAAGACGCGGGCGAAGAGGTCGCGCGGTTTCTCCTGGATCGTGGCCGCCACCGTTCCATCGGGATTGTAGCTGTGCACGTAGCGCCCGACGCGGCTGCGGCGGAAGAAGGTGCCTCCGACCAGGGTGGGGACGACGCCATCCGGTTGCCCGTTCGGGTAGAGGGAGCGCCGTACCATCTGGTCGATCGAGGCGCCTCCGGACCGGGCTTCCCCGTCGGGTGGCGTCGCCGTGAAGGCGCCCGAAGCCCCGTCGAAGTGGGCGTTGATCCCGTTGCGATCGCACCGGACCTGGTCGACCTGGCGGAGAATGAGCAGCTGCTCCTTCAAGGGGGCCAACGGTTCGAGGACGCCGTCGAATTCGCCCGGTTGGACCGGGGCCGGGATGCCGAGCCCGAAAAAGACATTGAAGGCGCGAGCAGGTATCTCGGGCAGAGGTTTCGCCACCAGGGTGCCGGGCAGCATTTCCTCGAGCAGGGGCAGGCCGACCGCGATTCCTCCCATTCCCCGGAGGACGGTGCGGCGTGACAGATGGTTGGACTTCATGGATGAGTGAGGCTGGCTTGGGATGAAGCGGGAACGGAGGCGGGATCGGGCTCCGGTCCGGGCGCGGCGTAGCGATTGAGATCGCTCGTCGCGAAGGCGGTGACGAGGTCGGCGTAGCGGCCTCCGGCGTTCCAGGCCTCCGCATGAATGCTCGCGACAGCGGTGGCATCACGGGCATCGAGGGGACGGCCCAGCGCGAACTGGACGAGTTTCCATGTGATCGTTTCGCGGACGCGATCGCTCGCCGCGAGCAGCTCCATCAGTTCCGCAACGTTGGCGTAGGGCCGGGCTTCCGCCTCGCCCGGGATGAGCACTTCGCCATCCTCCCGGAGTTCGTTGCCGAAGCGGTCCTTCTCGCGGTAGGTGCCGAGCCCGTCGAAACGCTCCAGTCCGAAGGCGAGCGGCTCGAATTTCTCATGGCACCCGCCACAGGACTTGTCCGCGATCCGCTCGATCGCGATACCCCGTTGCGTGAGACCGGCCTGGCTCGGCTGGGGAGTGAGATCGACCCCGGGCGGGGGATCCCGCACCACGCCGCGAAGGAGATCGTGGAGCACGAAGAGCCCTCGGGACACCATCGAGGCCTCGTCGCCCCCGACGGTGAGAGTGCCGCCCTGGGTCAACAGTCCTCCCCGGGACCGCACCTCCTCCAGCGACACGCGGGCGAGTTCCTTCTCGGGCACGTCCGCCTCGATCCCGTAGTGCCGGGCGAGGGGCGCGTTGAGAAAGGTGACATCGGCGTCGAGCAGGGCCGAGAGGGGCGCTCGTTGGTTCCACACCACCTCGTCGATGAAAGAGAGGGTCTCTTCCTTCATCCAGTCCGCCAACTCCGGATCCCAGTCCGGGAAATGCTCCGTCGAGGGAGTGAGGTGGTCGAGCCGGTCGAGGTGTAGCCACTGGGAAAAGAAGGCGAGGGACTGGTCCCGCGCCCTCGGATCGTCCAGCATTCTTTCCACCTCGGAGCGAATCGTCCCGGGGGAATGGAGGGAACCGGAACGGGCGTGACCGAGGAGAGTGCGGTCGGGCGAACTGCCCCAGATGAAGTAGCTGAGTCGCGAGGCGAGTTCATAGGAGTCCACTGGCCGGGGACGCGAACCGCGTGGCGGTTTTTCCACCCGGTAGAGGAACCGCGGAGACTGGCACATCGCGACGATCACCAGCCGCACGGCATCGTCGAAGCTGCCTCCGGCGGATGCCACGCTCGTGGAAACACCCCGGTAGAGGGCTTTCTCGTCACCGTCGAGCGGTCCGCGCAGGATCCACTCCCCCATCTCCTCGATCAGGGCGATCATGGTCTTGTCGGTGAGGTCGCGCTTCCGGGAGAAGCGTTTCGCGAATTCCGCGACGTCGAGCGCGTTTCCGACCTGGTCGGCGAGGTGGGCGTAGGCCTCGATGTGGGCGAGATCAACGGTGAGATTGTAGGCGGTGTTGTCGAAACCATCCGCCCGCACGTCATCGGGAAGGATCTCTCCGGCCTCGTCGGCGAGATCGATTCCGAAGGTGTCCCGGACCGTGGCGATGTACTCCCCCTTGGTGAGCCGGCGTGTCCACGACGGGGCGGCCATGGCGGGTCGGCTGTAGATGGCGGGATCGACGAAGGCCACGGACCAATTCGCCCCTCCCTCGATCCACTCGTGGACCCGCTTCTTCTCTTCGTCGGAAAGCGCAGGGCGATCGGGTGGCATCTCCCCGGAATCGATGACCTCCCAGAGCAGGCTGTCGGCCGGGTTGCCCGCGACGAGAATGCCGTCCTCGACGTGCGACGCGAGTTTTTTCGAGAGGTCGAGACCGCCCTCGGCCGTGGCGGAATCATGGCATTCGAGGCAGTGGCGCGTGAGGATCGTCGTGATCTCGGTTTCGAAGAGCTGCTCGTTCCTTTCCGCGGGCGAATCTTCCTTTTCCTTGGAGCTCCCGACTCCTCCTCCCGGACCGGCGTCGAAGAGACGGGACACTTCATCGGCGGTCAGGGCACGGTGTGACACGGCGACCGAAACGATCCGGCCCTCCCATGGCCGACCTCCGGAGAGCTCGTCTCCGACCGCGAGGGCGAAATCCGGGTCCCAGTTCGAGAAATCTCCCGGCACGCTGCGGCGAGCGGATTCCTGGCCGTCGAGATACAGGACCAGGGAACCCTGTTCGTCGAAGGTGCACACGACATGCGTCAGTTCCTTTCGCAGGCTGCCGTTGCGCGAAACCAGTCCCGGCGTTCCATTCTTGCCGTTTCCGGTCGTGCGGATGCGGACCTCGATCCGGTTCTTTTCCTGGCCGATCGTAAAATTGCGTTCCGACGAGTTCTTCGAGAGAGTGAAAATACGGGCCGGGCCCTCCTGGTCGAGGTTGGCCGGGACGAACCAGGCGGAGACGGTGATGGCGCCGGAGTCGATCAGGTCCCGGGAGAGAGCGGAGGAGTCACCGGCAAGGCGCAGCCCCCGCGAACCGCGAATCGCGAGTCCGTCCTCGCTCCACGTCACCCGCGCCGATTTGTCCTCCGTCCACGCGTGATGCGGGGAGCGGAAATCCTCGGTGAAGAGCCACTCCGCGGTGACGTCCGAACTGACGGACGTGGCCAGAAGGAGGAAAAGGCAGATCCGGAGCATGCGGCGGAAGGTAACAGCCGCCGCCGCTTCTGTCACGACGGAACGCCCGGTGTCACCGCCGCCGGGAGATCACTCGGCGGAATCTTTGAGGAACGTCACGCGAGACCGCGCACCGTGGCGACGAGATTCTCGACCGAGATGCCGAGTTCCTTCATCACGGTGTCGCCGGGGGCACTGAGTCCGAAGCGGTCGATTCCCACGACCTGGCCCGCGGATCCGACATACTTCCACCAGAGGCCGGATACGCCGGCTTCGATCGCGACACGCCTGGTGCAGGAGGCGGGCAGAACCTCTTCACGATACTCGTCCGACTGGCGGTCGAATCGTTCGAAGCAGGGGAGGGAAACGACGCGGGTGCCTTCTCCTAGTTCCCCGGCCGCCCGAATGGCGACATCGAGTTCGCTCCCGGTGGCCAGCAGGATGGTGTCGAGAGCCGCCGATTCGCGCTTCGCGATGTATCCGCCCCGGATCACGCCCGAGCGTCGTTCCGCAACGGGGATGTCGTTCTGCGTGGCCACTTTCTGGCGGGTGAGGATGATCGCGGTCGGTCCGTCCTTGCGCTCCAGCATGGCGGCGAAGGCGCCCGCGGTTTCCTCGGGATCGCCGGGACGGATGACGTCGAGATTGGGAATGACACGGAGTCCGCTGACCGTTTCGACCGGCTGGTGGGTGGGACCGTCCTCGCCCACGCCGACGGAGTCGTGGGTGAAGATGTAACCGACGGGGAGATGGGCGAGTCCGGCGAGCCGGATCGAGGGGCGCAGGTAGTCGGCGAACACCGTGAAGGTAGCGCCGGTCGCCCGGAACAGTCCGTCGTAGGCGAGACCGTTGCAGATCGCGCCCATGGCGTGCTCACGGATGCCGTACCAGATGTTCTTCGCGGCGAAGTCCTCGCGTCCGAAGTCGCCGCTCGACTTGATGTAGTTCTTGGTCGAACCGAAGAGGTCGGCGCTGCCGGTGACGAGGTTGGGCACCTGCTCGGCGACGGCGTTGATGACGTCGCCCCCGGCGCCGCGCGTCGCGTTGAGGTAGTCGCTTCCGAACTCGGGGATGGTTTCGAGAAGATCGGGCAGCTTGCCGGAGACCGCGTCGTCGAGGCGGGCGGCGAGTTGGGGATTCGAGGTCTTCCACGATTCGAAGGTGTCGAGCCATTGCTGGTGGGCCGCGGCGAGCTGCTCGCCGTGCTGGGCGAAGAAGTTCCGCGTTTCCCCGGAGACGTAGAATAGTTCCGCGGGCAGGCCGAGTCCGGCCCGGGCGCTCTCTGCGAACTTGGCCCCGCCCTCTCCATGACCCTTGGCGGTGCCGGCGACCTCGGGGATGCCCTTTCCGATGAGCGTCTTCGCTTCGATCAGCGTGGGCTTGCCGTTCCGGTTGGTGCGCGCCTCCTCGATCGCTCCGTGGAGCGCCTCGAGATCGTGACCGTCCACCCGGACCGTATCCCATCCGAAGGCGGCGAAGCGTTCGCAGGCATCGTAGCTCTGCGTCACGTCCGCCATCGCGTCGAGGGTGACGTCGTTGGAATCGTAGATCAGGACGAGATTGTCGAGGCCGTTGTGTCCCGCGAAGGCGATCGCCTCGGAGGCGACACCCTCCTGGAGGCATCCGTCACCGGCGAGGCAGAAGATGGTCTGGTCGAAGATCGTGTGGTCGTCGGTATTGTAGACCGCCGCCGCCATCTTGGCAGAAACCGCGTAGCCGACCGCGTTGCCCACGCCCTGTCCGAGCGGACCGGTGGTGGCCTCGACTCCGGGTGTTTCCGCATACTCGGGATGCCCCGGCGTGATGCTGTGGAGTTGGCGAAAGTTCTTCACCTCCTCCAGCGACAGGTCGTAGCCGGCCAAATGGAGCCATCCGTAGAGGAACATGCTGCCGTGTCCGGCCGAGAGGATGAAGCGATCGCGATTGAGCCACTTCGGATCGGTCGGAACGTAGCGCAGGGATTCGCCGAAGAGCACCGCGCCGATCTCGGCGGCACCGAGAGGCAGCCCGAGGTGGCCGGAGCTGCAGGCGTGAACGGCGTCGATGGAGAGTCCGCGGGCTTCCGTCGCCGCGCGTGTGAGGGCTTCCTTGTCCAATTGGCTCATATCAGTATCCGGTGCGAATCGCGGGAACCCTTGGCGCAATTGTGACCGGTGGCAAGGAGGGAATCGAAACGGTTTTTCCCAAATCGAGACATGACAGCCCGCGCTTTTTGGTCATCGTTCGAGCGATCATGTCCGAAGAACCGAACCAGACCCTCAAGATCGGCCTGCCCAAGGGAAGCCTGTTCGAGCCGACCCTCGATCTCTTCGAAAAGGCCGGTTACAACATTTCCGGTGCATCCCGATCCTACCGGCCGTCGATCGATGACCCGGAGATGCAGGTGCGCCTTATCCGGGCCCAGGAAATCGGACGCTACGTGGATCATGGATTCCTCGACTGCGGAATCACGGGTAAGGACTGGATCGCGGAGAACGGGGCCGACGTTCACGTGATCTGTGACCTGCCCTACAGCCGCGCGACCTCGAATCCGACGCGCTGGGTGCTCGTCGTCCCGGAGGACTCCCCGATCCAGTCGGTGCACGACCTCGAGGGCAAGCGCATCGCCGCGGAAGCGATCGGGATCGTGGAAAAATACCTCGAGCGCAACGGAGTCGATGCGGAGGTCGAATTCAGCTGGGGAGCGACCGAAGTGAAAGTGCCCGAACTCGTGGATGCCATCGTCGATATCACCGAGACGGGCTCATCCCTCCGCGCCAACAAGCTGCGGATCGTCGACACGCTGATGGAGAGCTATCCGCAATTCATCGCCAAGCACGAGTCGTGGCAGGACCCGTGGAAGCGGGAGAAGATGGAGCGGCTCGCCGTCCTGCTCCGGGGCGCGCTCGTGGCCCGTGACATGATCGGGCTGAAGATGAACGTGCCGAAGGAACGCAAGGACGCCGCGCTCGAGCTTCTTCCCTCCCTGCGCGAGCCGACCGTGTCGCGCCTCTCGCACGACGATTGGGTCGCGATCGAGACGGTCATGAACGAGCGCGAGGCCCGCGAGTTGATCCCGCGCCTCAAGGAGGCCGGAGCCGAGGGAATCATCGAATACCCCTTGAACAAGGTCATCGATTGATCCATAGTCCACGCCCCCCGGCTTTCGGGCAGGGATAGAGAGGAGATTTGCTGTTTATGGGATCGCTCAAGAAAAAGCGGAAAACCAAGATCAACAAGCACAAGCGACGGAAGCGCATGAAGGCCAACCGCCACAAGAAGCGTTTGCGTTACAAGAGCTAACCGGTAACTTTTCCGGATGAAGATGCGGCAGTCTGGTGGCCTCAACGTGACGGCGCGCCGGCGCCGTGTTTTTTTTCCGGTTCATGGCGGGCTTCTCTCGGGAGGACTGGTTCTCGGGCTGCTCACCCTCGTGATGCCCGGGGTGGCGCGTGACCTGGAGGATTTTGCCCAGGTCTATGTGCACGAGTATCACGAGCCGGATGCCTCTCTCCTCCTGACGGAAGAAGGGCGGCGTCAGAGCGAGGCCCTGGCGCATTACTCGCGGGGCAAGAGCCTGGAGAGCGAGGGGCGGCTTGATGCGGCGGTCGCCTCCTATCGGCAGGTCCTCGAACTGCGTCCGGCGCAGAACGTGCTCGCCCGCAAGACCGCCTACCTCATGGCGCAGTCGGGGCGTCTCGACGAAGCGTTGTCGCTCCTGGAGCGCAATCTCGAGGTGAACGGGGAGAAGCCGCACGCCCACATCGCCCTTTCGGAGTATCTCGCGACCTACGAGGCCCACACCCCTGAGGGCCGTGCCCGTTCCCTTCGCGTTGCCGAGGAAGCGCTGGAGCGGTTTCCGGGCGAACCCGCCGTCTATGCCCACGTCGTCAAGCTCTACCTCGTCGCCAATCGCCGCGATGATGCGCAAGACCTGATGGAGCGTACCCTCGGACGGGACAACACGGACCCGGATTTCTGGCTTCGGCTCGGTCGCATCGCCACACGGGTCTGGCCCACGCGGGAAGACGAAGACCGGGCCGGGCCGTCCGGTTTCGTGAATCGCATCTACGGCAAGGCGATCGATCATGCCGGGGACGATGTCAGCGTCTTCGAATCGGTCGGTGACTATTTTCACGCGACGCGGCAATTCGACGAGGCGGTGGCGCAGTATGGGGAGGTGATCGAGCGCGACCCCTCCCGACTGGACGTGCGACGGAAACTGTCCAGCGTCTACGCGGGGCTCGGGGACGAGGACAAGGTGCTCGAAACGCTCAAGGAAATCGTCGAAATCGATCCGCGCGACGCGGCCACTCATCGTCAGTTGGCCGGGCTCTACCTGCGCAAGGAGGATCCGGTTTCTGCGGTGCCGCACCTGCGTACGGCCCTGCGCCTGGAGAAGGACGGCCCGGAACGGTATGCCGCCCTCGCCCGGTTGATGATTCAGCACGAGATGAACGAGGACTCGCTCGAATTCCTGGAGGAGGCCGCCTTCCTGTTCCCGGACGTTCCCGATTTTCCATTTCTCCACACCATTCCGCTGGTGCGCGCCGAGCGTTGGGAGGAAGCCATCGTGCAGTTCGAGAAAACGGTCGAGTTGGCCGAGGAGGACTTTCCCGAGATGCTGGACCAGCGGTTCTATTTCCACTTCGGGGCCGCTGTGGAACGATTCGGCGACATCGACCGGGCCGCGGAATTCTTCCAGAAGTCGATCGATCTGATCGCGCGGAACGATCCCGAGGGCGAGGAGACGGAGTTCGCGGCGACTGTCTACAACTACCTCGGCTACATGTGGCTCGATGCGGAGATGAAACTCGACGAGGCGGGTGAGCTGATCAAGACGGCGGCCGACCTCGATCCGGAATCCTATGCCATCGCGGACAGCCTCGGGTGGTACTATTTCAAACGCGGGCGTTTCGAGGAAGCACGGGATGAATTGCTGCGGGCCGAGAAGCTGATACGCGCCCGCGAGGAGATGAGCGAGGACGACGCGGTGATCCTCGACCACATCGGCCAGGCCTACTTCCAGTTGGGTGACGTGGAAAAGGCGGTGAAATACCTCGAGAAGGCGGTGGAGACCGATCCCGAGAGCGAGGAATTCGCCGATCGGCTCGAGAAGTATCGCTCCGGGGTGACCGGTAATTCGGCGGAGAAATCGGCGGAGAAATCGGCGGAGAAAACGACCGGCGACGCGTCATCCGAGGAGACGGAGGGCGAGACGGAACCCGGGGCACCGGAACCGGAATCGCCGAAACCGGCGGCCGCCGGTGCGGAGGGAGAGTGAGGCGACGGCGGCAGGCTTTTCTCCCGGAAGCGGCCGCTCCCGGAGGCGGCCGCCTCGATTCGGGATCGGCGGTGTTTGGAGGTGTTTCTTTCGCGAGTGGTGCGAGGCGACCGGATCTTCGGTCAAGGCGTAAGGATCTCACAGGGCAGGCGACAGATTCGCTTTGCAAGGAAACGATATCGGAACACATTCGCGCATGGAAAACGTCATCATCATCGGCACGGGCTGCGCCGGCTGGACCGCGGCCATCTATGCCGCCCGGGCCAACCTGAATCCGCTCGTGCTCGCGGGCGAACAGCCGGGCGGGCAGCTCACGACCACCACGGACGTGGAGAACTTTCCCGGGTTTCCCGAGGGCGTGATGGGGCCGGAGCTGATGATGAAGATGCAGCAGCAGGCGGAACGCTTCGGAACGCGGGTGCACTATGACATGGTCTCCCGGGTGACGAAGCGGGACGATGGAAATTTTGCGATCGAAACGACGGGGAATACATCCTACGAGGCGCAGACCGTGATCATCGCGACGGGGGCCAGCCCGCGTCACCTCGGATTGCCCAACGAGAAAGAACTGATCGGGCATGGCCTGACCTCCTGCGCCACCTGCGACGGGGCCTTCTACCCCGATGTGCCGGTCTGCGTGATCGGTGGCGGGGATTCCGCCGCCGAAGAAGCAACCTTCCTGACCAAGTTCGCGAGCAAGGTCTACCTCATCCACCGACGCGACGAACTGCGGGCATCGAAGATCATGGCCGACCGGGCCTTGAACAATCCGAAGATCGAGCCGGTCTGGAATTCGGTCGTGACCGAATACCTCACCGATGACGAGGGGCACGTTCGGGCGGTCAAACTCGAGGACACCCAGACCGGTGCCGAGAGTGAACTCGAGGTGAGGTGCGTCTTCGTCGCGATCGGTCACATTCCCAACACCGCCTTTCTCGACGGCAGTGGAATCGAGCTCGATGGCGATGGATACATCCTTCAGGATGGCCATTCGACGCGCTCCAACATCGAGGGCCTGTTTTCGGCCGGAGATGTCGCCGACCACGTCTACCGGCAGGCGATCACCGCGGCGGGGAACGGTTGCCAGGCGGCTCTCGATGCCGAGCGCTACCTGGCGGCACGGGAGGGCTGAGAGCCCGCGGCACGGTCCTGATCCCGCGGCGTGTGGGACGAGTGGCTGTCGCGACGCCGAGGCGCGGCGGAGCCGCCGCCGGAAGTGCTTGCGACGGTTCCGGGCTCGCGGTAGGGTCTTCGAGCGGTTCCAGTGCCGCCGACGACTGCATGGAGAACGGGTTTTCACTTTTCAGGACGATGACCGCCGCGGGATTCGTGGCAGGCTTCCTCAGTCTCGTGGCGCCGGCGGCGGTGCAGGGACAGTTTCATCAACAGGACCAGAAGGGCGGCGTCAAAGTCAATCGCGAGGCCGTGCAGTCGGCCTCACGCGCCGGAGCGGCGACCACGACCGGTGCCGCCGTGGTCGGGGGCAAGGGGGAGGTTGGCGCCAACCCCTATTCGACCATCTACCTGAACGAGGCGCAGAAACGGGCCTTCGGCGTGCGCCTGGGCAAGCAGGACGACCTCCAGATCACGAAGTGGGGCCGGGCGATCCATCATCCCGACGGGACCTACACGCAGTCGGTCGCCGAGCCGGGGATGTCGAAGATGGAGCAGGAGACGCGGAGCAAGAACGGGACCCTGCTGCAGCGCCGCCTGATCAGCCTGGACGAGTATGGCCGCGCCAAGGAGGTGCTCATCTACGACGGCCGCGATACCTTCAAGTATCGCGGCATTCTCTTCTACGACGGGTCCGGTAGATTCCGGGAGGAGCAGCTCTTCGCGGCGAATGGCACGCCCCTGCGGCGGAAGGTCCAGGAGTATGACCTCGAGGGGAAGAAGCTGCCCCTGCGTTCCTGGGATTATGTGGATAATGTGCCGTCGGATCTCCAGCTCGTCGTCACCCGGCAGGCCGGAGACGAGGTGGAGGGCGAACTCGAGTCCCCGGAATCGATGCGGGAGCGGAAGCCGCTCTTCGGCAACCGGGACCGGACCGCAGAGCCTTCGCGGACAGGTGCGAGAGCAGCTTCGGACGGTGAGCGTTCCAGCCAGAAGCTGGGCCGGTTGTTCGGAGCCCGCCAGAACGGCCAGTGAGCCGCGTCGCCGTGAAGACTCCCGGACCTGGTGTCCTTTTCACGGTTCTCCTCCTCGGCGGCGCCGGGGTGACGGGCTGGCTCTACGGTCTTCACTGGAAGCGCATTGCCACCGGAAACCAGTTCACCAAGCAGGAGGATGTTCTCCTGCGCCTGTATGATCAGGTCGATCTACTGACGGAGGAGAACAGGAAACTCGCAAGAGAGTTGTCGGAGCTCGAACGCGAGCGGGCGGGGGAGGAAGATCCCGCCGTCAAATACGCGGCGCCGGAACCTCCTGCGGTCGAGCGCGACTCGTCGGCGGCGGGCGGTGGAGAAGATCCGTGATGTCGCGTCTCGCCCGATGATGTTGGCACTGTGGCACGCCCCCATCTACACGGAGGGGATCGACCCCGGGGCGCGCTTTCCCCGGGAGCGCTACCGGCTGGTCCGGCAATCCCTGGAAACGGGTGCGACACGGGAGAGGTTCGCGTTTCGCCACCCGCAACCGGTGGCGATCGAGGACCTTCGGCTCGTTCACGAGTCGAGCTATGTCGACGCATTTTTGCACAATACTCTGCCGGAAGAGGCGATGCGTCGGATCGGGTTGCGTCCCTGGACCGGCTGCATGGTCGAACGGACCCTGGTCCTGACCGGTGGCACGGTGGAGGCGGTCCATCATGTGCTCGAGAACGGGGGCATCGCGGGCAACGTGGGAGGGGGAACCCATCACGCCTACCGCGATTTCGGATCCGGCTACTGCATCTTCAACGACCTCGCGGTTGCCGCCGCGGTGGCGCGTCGTGACCACGGGGTCGATCGCATTCTCGTGCTCGATCTCGATGTTCACCAGGGAGACGGCACTGCGGCGCTATTCGCCTCGGACGCCGGAGTCCGGACGGTGTCGCTTCATTGCGGTGAGAATTTCCCCTTCCGGAAGATGATGTCCGATCATGATGAGGTTCTGGACGCGGGCTCCGGCGACGGAACCTATCTTGCCGCGCTCGACCGCGTTCTCGAACACGAGGCGGAACGCGACGTGCCCGGTCTCCTGCTCTTCCAGGCGGGGGTCGACGGACTCGCGACGGACCGTCTCGGAAGGCTGGCGCTGACGCGCGAGGGGCTGCGGCGAAGGAACGAGAGGGTCTACCGATTCGCCCGGGAGCGCGGGATTCCCACGGTGATCACCATGGGCGGTGGCTACGGGGATCCCCTCGAAACCTCGATCGCGGCGCACGCCGACGTGTTTCGGCAGGCCGTCGAGGCGGATGAGGGAGAAAAGACTTGCGCATAGTGTTCGCAAGAACATTTTATCTGGTCTCATGTTTTTGAAACCAGGTCCCCATGTCCTTTGCCTATCCAGCCGGCGCTAGACGCTACGAGCAATTTCGCTCCTCGATCTGGAGCCGGGGGGTGCCGGTCGCCCGGGAGGGTTCGCCGGATGATCGGGAAGACGAGATCGCATTGCAGGCGCAGTGGTTCGGGGGAGAGTTCGGCAGGGATTTCACCGGGACGGATGGGGAACGAGTCGAGATTGTTCAGTTCGGCCACTGGAATCGTGGCGCCGGGCCGGATTTCACGCATTGTGCCATGCGTGTGGACGGAGAACTCCGGACCGGGTCGATCGAGATCGACCGCCACGCCACCGATTGGGAAGGGCACGGGCACGGCGCCAATCCGGCCTTCGACGAGGTGATCCTCCACGTTTTCACCGACACGACCGCACTGCGGCGGTTTTTCACCCGGACGTCTCGTCACGGAAGGGTCTGCCAGGTGCTCCTCCCCCAGTACTCCGGACTCCAGGGACCGCCGGACTTCCTGCCGGAGGCGTTCCCGGGTCGCTGCACCACACCGTTGCGGCGCATGAACGACGAGGAGGTGGCATCGCTCCTCGCCGCGGCGGCGCAGTTTCGGTTTCACCGCAAGAGTGAGAGGTTGCGCATCATGGCTCGGGCGACGGATCCGGTGCAGGCACTCTTTCAGGGGATGGCCGAGACCTTCGGGTTTCGCCAGAACCGGACATCGATGGCGATCCTCGCCCAACGCAATCCGATTCGCCTGTTGCTCCGTGAGGGGGAAGCGCGGCGGGAGGCGCATCTCTTCGGTTCCGCCGGATTCCTGTGTGGTTCGCCCGCGGCGGAGTCCGTATCCCCGGAGTCGGGGACCTACCTGCGGGCACTGTGGGAAGAGTGGTGGAAGGTGCGACCTGATGTCGAGGTGCGGGATCCGCAACGCGCCGTTTCCTGGGTGTCGCGGGAGACGCGACCCCACAACCATCCCCAACGTCGCCTCGGTGCCTTGGCTTCCCTTGCCAACCGGTGGCCGGAGGCGCAGGCATTGTGCGAGGATCCGCGGATCGCACCGGAGCGGGAGTGGCACCGCTACTTCGCGTCCCTGCGTCATTCCTACTGGGAACACCATTTCACCCTGAATTCCGCGCCGGTCGAAAAGCGGATGAAGTTGATCGGGCGTGAACGGCAGAGGGACATTCTCGGGAACCTCGTCTATCCCTGGCAGGTCGCTCGCTCGGATTCCGCATGGGAATCGTTCCTGCAAATGCGGGGTGGGGGGTCGAACCGCCCCTTGCGGCGCGCCCTGCTTCGCCTGTTCGGCGAGGATACGGCGAGGGCGCGGGAGTTTTCCCGGCTCTACCACCAACAGCAGGGGCTCCTCCAGATCTACCGGGACTTCTGCCTGGAAGATCACAGCGAGTGCGCGGAATGTCCTTTTCCCGAGCAGGTCATGCAGTGGAAGGGCGGAGGGGCGGTTCACCCGGTTGGGAAAAATGTGACGACATTTCCTTCACCGGTTCGTAGCCTAGCACACGGGCGACATCGCACATCCCGCTTGCCGGTAGGCGAGTCTCCACCAGATTGACAGTAAAATACCGAAAGCATCAGCAGTCGTCCACGTCTCATCCGACAGAACCACCCACCCTTCCAGATCATGTCCGTAGCCAGCCTGCAAAAAGATATCATCCTGCATCCCGAAAAGCGTGAGTTTCCCGAGTTCAGTCTCGAGCGGCTCCTGGGAACCGTGTTCGCCCCGACCGAGGGGTGCCGCATCTGCCTCCTGATCGACCTCGAGGACCTGTCCCTGATGAAGGGCTACGGGTTCCTGGACGCATCCGGACACGACGTGCAGAAGAAGGCCTACGAGGAGTTCTACCTCGCGCTGCAGGACGGTGGCCTCAAGGCCCTGGATATGACGGGTGGCGAGATGTTTGCGTATCACATGACATACGGATCGAATCTCGATCTCCGCGACGAGTGCACCGACGTGGAGGGAAGGACGCTGAGCCTCGATCGCGACATCTACCCGAACTACGATATCATCTTGTGCCTTTCGACCTACTCCGCGACGGCACCGCTGACGGCCAAGTGTCGTGAATTCGGCTTCCGGGGTGCGACCATGCACGGAGTGAATGACGTCATCCTCGGTTCCGGATTGGCGGTCGATTACGAGGAGGTGAGTGCCGATGCGGAACATCTCCGCCTCGCCCTGACCCGGGCGGATTCGATCGAGATCGATTTTTCTCTCGAAGACGGCAGAGTCCTGACGGCGTGGCTGGGACTGGACGGACAGGAAGCGCAGAAGTCGCATGGCCTGTGCCAGGGAAGAAATCCCGAAGTGGCCAACCTCCCGGCCGGCGAAGTCTACTTCGTGCCGGTGGATGCCCGTGGGCAGTTCCCGATGAAGTATGCGGATGGCACGCTCGGGGTTCTCGAGGTGGAGAATCGCAACATCGTGCGTTCCACCCTGATCGAAGGCGACCAGGCCACGATCGATGCCCACAACCAGCGGCTGGCTGACGATCCCATGACCGGGACTCTCGGCGAGCTGGGATTCGGGACGCAGGTCCTGCCGGTGTCCGGCGCCGATATTCAGGACGAGAAAGTGCTCGGAACCTGTCACCTCGCCACCGGCCGGGATGACCACCTGGGCGGCGACATCGTGCCGGACATGTTCAAGAAGCACGAGAACTCGACTCACGACGACATTCTCTTCGCTCCGCACAAGACTCCGAACTTCAACATCAGCCAGGTCCGGATGAAGCGGGACGGTCGGGAAGAGGTCATCATCGAAGACTTTCGTCCGAGCGAGTATGTCCTCGAGGCCCTTGGGGGTTGACGGTAGAGCGGGGGTAATGCGGACGCGACAGGGGCGTCCGCCCATTCCCCCTCGACCGCGGTCACCGTGTCGCCTCATTCGTTTCGTGCGTTGTCGGGTCGGTCCATCGGCCCGCGATCGACCCGGATTTCAATTTTCTGGTTTCGACCCCGTCTCCGGTCGATAGTGTGGGTCCATGATCCGACTCATTCTTGGTGCATTGGTGCTGACAACTGCCCTGTCGTTCACGGTTCGCGCGACAGACCGCCCCAACATCGTCCTTATCCTGGCCGACGACCTCGGATTCGAGTGCTTGTCTTGCTACGGCGGTGAATCGGTGGAGACGCCGCATCTCGACGCCCTTTCCGCAAGCGGGATGCGCTTTCGCCACGCCCACTCGCAACCGATCTGCACCCCGTCGCGCGTGCAGATCATGACCGGGATCCACAACAACCGGAACTACGTGAAGTTCGGGTACCTCGATCCCGAGGCGATCACCTTCGCCCACGTTCTCCGCGAAACGGGTTATCGGACGTTCATCGCGGGAAAGTGGCAGTTGGGGGGAGGTTTCGAGGCGCCCGCCCATTTCGGATTCGACGACTATTGCCTGTGGCAATTGACGCGGCGTCCGAGTCGGTATCCGAATCCCGGTCTCGAGATCAAGGGGAAGGAGGTCGATTTCAAGAACGGAGAGTTCGGGCCCGATCTCGTGACCGATGCGATTGTCGACTTCCTCGATGCCGATCGCGGAGGTGCCCCTTTCCTGGTCTATTATCCGATGATTCTACCCCACTGGCCTTTCGTTCCCACACCCGGGAGCGAGGACTGGGATCCGGAGATGTGGCAGGGCGCCAAGGGTGAACCCGGGGGATGGCGCGATTCGAAATACTGGCCGGGCATGGTGCGATACACCGACAAGATGGTCGGAAAAGTCGTGGATGCGCTCGAGGAGAGGGGACTTCGAGACAACACGCTCGTGATCTTCACGGGTGACAACGGCACCTACACCGGGGTGACGTCGCGGATCGGAGGACGGGACTACCCGGGTGGCAAGGGAAGCACCCGTGACAACGGAACGCACGTACCCTTCCTCGCGAGTTGGCCTGGAGTGATCGAGGCGGAAACCCTTTCCGACGAACTCGTCGATTTCACCGATGTCTTCCCGACCCTGGTGGATGTGGCCGGCGTGGAGGCTCCCGCCGGCATCGAAGGGGTCAGTCTATACCCGGTTCTCTCCGGCGAGGGCGAGCGCGACAAGGAGTTCATCTACTGCTGGTATCATCGCAATGGCGACCGGGACGAGGCGATCGAACTGGTTCGAGACAGGCGATCCAAGCTCTATGCGAACGGGGATTTCTTCGACCTCGAGACCGACCCGTGGGAGGAGAATCCTCTCGGCGAATCGGCGCTCTCGACCGAACTTGCGCAGCGGAAAGAAAAGCTCGTCGCCGCCCTCGCCGAGCACCGCGCCGTGACCCGGGCGTCCGATCCTTCGATCGTGAGGCGCCAGGAGGAATGGGCGGCGGAAGCGAAGAAGAACAAGGGCGGGAAGCGAGCGACTTCGAAGACGAAGGGGAAGAACGCTCCATGAATGATGGGGCGGCTTGGGAGCGACTGCGCGAGCATCCACGCATCATGGGAATCGTCAACATCAACGACGATTCCTTCTCGGGGGACGGATCTCTCGACATCGGAAATGCGAAGGAAAAGGCGGTTCGCCTCGCCCGGGAGGGGGCGGATTTCATCGACGTGGGGGCGGAAAGTGCGCGCACGAACCGCGCGCCGGTTTCGCCCGGCGAAGAGATCGACCGGCTTCTCCCCTTTCTCGACGGATACCGGGCCCTCTTCGCAAAGGAGTCTCCGCAGCACGAGCGGCAGTTCTGGCCTCCACTTCTCTCCGTGAATACCTGGCGACCGGAGGTGATTCGTGCGGTTCTCGCGACGGGCGAGGTGGACCTGGTCAACGACATGAGCGGCCTGGAGAGGGAAGAGAACGCGCGCCTCTGTGTCGAGGTATGCGCCGCTCTCCTGATCATGCATACCAAGGCGCCACCGAAGGTGGCCCGCACCGGCGAGCGATACGACGACGTGTGGGCGGACCTGGAACGTTTCTTCGATGAGCGTCTCGCGCGGGCGAACGCGGCGGGATTGCCGAAGGACCGCATCGTGTTGGACCCCGGAATCGATTTTGCGAAGCAACGGGAGGACAACCTGTCGATCTACCGGGAGCTGGAACGGCTCGTCGGGAAGGGGGTTCCGGTTCTCCTGCCGGTTTCGCGAAAGACCGTGATCGGAGAGGTCCTCGGGCTCGACAATCCGTCGGATCGCGACGCGGGCACGATCGCGTGCATGGTCCGAGGGGTGATGGCGGGCGCGGCCATATTCCGCGTGCATGAGGTGCGTGCAGCCGCGCATGCGATGGGCATCCTCGAAGCCGTGAGGGCCGCAGCCTGACTGCGCTCCAGCGTGATGAACGGAAAACGAGAGCGGGCGGGGGAAGGGGCGTAGCGCCGAGCCACCGCTCTTACTCCTCGTCGAAGAAAAAGACGTGGCGAGCGAGCAGCGGCTGAGCGGGTCCGGAGAACACGATCACGATCTGGTGTTTCTCGAATTCGGCGCGGTCCCTCGACCACTCCAGGAATGCCTCCCACTCACCATCACCACCCTTCGCCTCGATCTTTCCGCGCGGCCAGTCCGCAATCGCTTCGAGGCTCCCGAATGCCCACTCCGCGCGTTCGTCGTTGAAGACGAAGGTGGCGAGGTGCTCGGGCAGGTAGGAGATGACGTGGAGGGTCGCCTCGTCCGACGGCTGATAGAGCTCGTCACGCGAGAAGACCTGGAGCCCGAATGTCGGTTCCTCACCACTCTCGCCAGCCCAGACCTGATGGGCGACGATGAGAAGCTCGCACCCACTGGTGAGGTCGATCGTGGAACGGGCGTGGATCGTGCCGGATCCCGTTTCCTTGAGCGCGACGCCGTAGGGGCCGGAGGTGAACACGTAGGGGCCGTCGAACTCGGCGGGGCCGAGACCGGCCTCGCTTCCGAGATAATCGGAGTCGATCGTCAACTGGACACCGGGGAGGGCTGTCGCGTTGATGAAGGTGACCTGTCCGAAGGTGTCTTCGGTGAAGGCGGCGACCGGGGCGAGGAGAGTGAGGAGTCCGAGGAGTGCGGTTTTCATGAGGGGTTAGTTCTTGCTTCGCAGGTAGCGCTCGCGGGCCTTTTCCTGGCTCTGCAGCCAGGCTTCCATCGCCTGCTTCTTCTTCTCTTCGCGCTCGCGCGCTTCGCGCAGGAGACGCGCTTCCGCCTCCTGGGTGTAGACGATTTTCTCGTCGAGCAGCCATGTGCCCTGCATGTCGGTCTCCTCCCCGATCGTGGGAAAGACGACAAGATAGTGGTGTTCCTCGTAGTTGATCAGGTAGGGTTCGAGTTCGCCCCCGCCGGCACCCTTGACGGAGAGGACATCGTCGTAGTCCGCGAGGAAGCGGACCGGTTCGAGGGGAGGAACGGGAAGGTCGGTTCCGTTGATCACGACACTGCCGATCTTCTCGTCGGGGTCGCAGGCGAAGACCGTGATGCGGGTTTCGCCGGGACTGGGCCGGTGGGGGAGTTTCCCGATCCCCAACTGGTAGACCACTTCGCCGTCTTCGTTCTCCTCCTCCTTCACGTAGGCGAGCAGGAAGACATTGGACTCGTTCTGCAGCGCCACCGACGACTTGGCCGGCTTGGGGCAGGCCGGGTGCGCCGCCTCGACCGTGATCGGGCCGGGCTTGAACCCGATCTGGCCGGTATCGCTTCCCGAGGTGTAGCCCACCCCGTCGACCGGGTTCTTGCCGTTCACCCGAACCTGCAGGTCGCCCTCGAGACCGGTGGCGTTGACGACGGTGACGAATCCGAGGCCCACCGCGTCTTCCTGGGATCCCGAATCCTGGGATCGTGCGATTCCTGAGGTAAGTCCCCCCATGAGGAGGAGGGCGGCGAGAAGGCGGAGATCAATCGAGTTCATGGAATACCTGGATGGATTGACCGGTCACGTTTCCGGCGGCGTCGTAGTCCGGACGGAGAAAGACGTCGTAGACCCGTGACTTCCGCGAGACGAGGCGGCGGAAAATGGAGTCGTCGGGTTGCACGAGATTGTCGACCACGAAGGCCGAGACGTGGACGCGAAATGTCCGGCTCGATACGGTGGTGAGGTTCGTCAGGGAATCGAAGATCGCCTCCCGGTCGCGGCTCAGGGTCACGGTCTCGTCGTAGATGTTGTCCGGATCGGCGAGGAAGGCCGAGAGGAAGTCGTTCGAGGAGAGGATGTGCGAGGAGTAGGGACGGTTGTCGATCAGGGTGTCGGCGAAGATGTCGCCCACTCGTTCCGTCCTTGCCGGGTGAACGGTCAGCACGCTGGCGTTCGTCCCGGAGACCTGGATGCTGTCGACCCGCCGACCCGCGACGAGGGCGCGCAGGGCTTCCCGGTCCGCGGTGTTCACGTTGATGCGACCCTTGCGGGAGAAGCGCAACTCCCGGCTGGGAAAGACCGGGGAGAACTGGCTGACGTAGCCGGGATCGAGCAACTCGGCCACCTCGGCATCGGGGTAGTCGAGGACGAAAAGCTCGATCAGGTCCGTGGCCCGGGTGCCGGGTTGATCGAAGTTGTCATACTCCGGTTCCCCCACCTTCAAGGTCGCTCCTAGCCCCTGGCGACCCGGCGACAGGCTGCCGTGTTTTCTCGGATTCCAGCAGCCCGGATCGTAGATGTTGCCGAGCTCGGAGAGGCTCTCGTAGTAGCCCGGCCCGGTGTAGGCATTCCTGTCGGGAATCTCCTCGAAGTAGGCGGCCGGTTCGCGGTTGTCGGGGAGACCGGGATAGTCGGCGGCCAGGTAGCTCGTCGGAAAGGAGGAATAGTCCTCGGGATACTTCTTCACCGTGAGTGGGGCCTTGAGAGGCTCCATCGTTTGGTTCGATTCGAGAAAGTCCGTGATCGGAGCGTTCCGGCTCATGCGCCCGTTGTATTCATTGGGGTCGAACGGGGGGAAGTAATCCCCCCACGCGCTGGGGTTGAGATTGTCGCCGTAGGAGGACCGGGGTGCTCCGCCCCCGAAAATGTAGAGGCGATCGATGTAGGACGAGCGGATGTAGGCTCGGCCGCTCCGGGAGACATTGCCGGGGCTGTAGAGCGAGGAGAATGGATTGGGATTCCGGTTGTGTTGCGAGTCGCCCAGGCCCGAACTGAAATACCACCACTGTCCGCGGCGGACCGGGCGGCGGTAATCCCGGTTCATCACGTCGGGAAAACGGGACCGGTCGGCGAGAAAGACGCGGGGTGAGCCATCGTATCCCTTGTCCGGCCAGCCGTCCCAGAGTTCCTCGTCGCACCAGTAGATCTGGTAGCCGGCCTCGAAGAGCTTGAATCCGAAATCGTCGAGCGTGATCGACTGGGGAAGATCGGATCCCCCTCCCTGCGAGGTCAGTTCGGTGTGGTCCAGCCAGGGAATGGTGCGGAATTCGTTGGGCTGGAGGGTCACGTAGGCGACCGGATCTCCGAGATTCAGGTGGGGCAGGCGGGGGCGGTCGCGCCCCCACTTCACGGTGGTCCAGCCTTCCGTCAGCCGGGCCCGAAGCTTGCCGGAGATGGGAAAGTCGAACGGATTCCAGACCACGATGAGGGTGGACACATCGACGACGACCGTGGGGGACCCGCCCCGCGACTGTTCGCGGGACTTCTCGTAATCATACTCCAGCTGGTTGGTGAGTCCGATCAGGAAGGGCTGCCCGTCGATCCCGCGATAGAGCGGGGGAATCACGTCCCCTTTGTCCCACCCGCGATTGCCGAAGCTGCCCGGTATGGTTTCCCCACCCTCAAAGGCGTACGACCGGTCAGCGTTCCAGGTTTGCTGATCGTCCGGCACGTCCCACTCGGGATCCCAACCAACTGATGGGGTGAGATCGCGATCGGCATAGTCGATGATG
>Ga0180430_10001040_pt1 | contig 28435 bp, 23 predicted proteins | sample SS_ome_9_FD_132999 | JGI IMG/M metagenome (GOLD analysis project Ga0180430, IMG submission 132999) | Hypersaline lake sediment archaeal communities from the Salton Sea, California, USA - SS_1_S_2 metaG | ecosystem: Environmental > Aquatic > Non-marine Saline and Alkaline > Hypersaline >... | reverse complement strand
TGTTCCAGATGGAGGCCGCGGGCCAGTCCGTCGACAGCGTGCGCCGGGAATTCGAGACCCATCGCTTCGGCGCGATCTACGAGGATGACGAGATGGCCGAGGGCGATACCGGCCTCTTTCGCCGGCTGATCGAGGAGGCGGTGAACAACCAGGCCCGGATCGACCAGATGACCGACCGCGCGCTGGTCGCCGCCTGGCCGATCGACCGGATCGACCCGGTGCTGCGGGCGCTGTTCCGCGCCGCGGGGGCCGAACTGATGGGCCCCGACACGCCGCCCAGGGTGGTGATCACCGAATTCGTCGATGTCGCCCGCGCCTTCTTCCCCGAGGGGCGCGAGCCGAAATTCGTCAATGCCGTGCTCGATCACATGGCGCGCGATGCCCGGCCCGAGGCGTTCGGCGGATAGGCGGGGCGCGACGGATCGCCCGCTTGGATTTCCCGCGGGTGGGGTTACATTCACAGCTGACCCCGGCCGAAAGGATAAGCCATGCCCGAACTCGTCCGCCTCTACATCCGCCACGCCCTGATCGGCCTCGTCATCGCGCTGGCCTTCGTCGCGATGCTCTTTTGGTTCAACGTCGCGAACCTGTGGCACCTCGTCACCGCGACCCAGGGCGGCACGATCGCCGTGATCATGCTGGTCGTGGCCAATGCGCTGGTCTTCGGCGGCGTCCAGTTCGCGATCGCCGTGATGCGGATGGCCGAACCCGAGGACAGGGACGATGGCGGCCGGCGTGACGCGATCCCGCTCGGGGCCGAACCGGCGCTGGCGCGGGTCACGGCCCACAGCCGCCGCCGCTGAGGCCGCGCCCGCACGGGGTTTTGGTCCGGAAATATCCTCGGGGGGTGCGGGGGGCAGACAGCCCCCCGAGGCTCGCGTGTGCCGTGGGCCGGAGGTGGCGGGAACCGCAGCGACCGTGAAGGCGTGTTTTCCCGAGAGCCTGGTCTAACCAGGTGGGAACCAGGTACCGGGGCCACGACCCCGGCAGAGCCAGCCCCCTCGGAATGAATTATCGGCCACTGGAAAAGGGCCTTTCACGAGAAGAGCAGAAGCCCGCCACGCCAAGAGATAGGCCGCGGCCGGGCCCGGCGCAAGGGCCGCTTCGGGGCGGGGGCTTGCCCGGTGTTCGCGCTTCGTTCATGATGGGCGCATGCAGACCGTCCTGCCATCCGACCTGATGCCCGGCCAGCGCCTCGCCCGCGGCGTGGCGCGGATGTTCCGCGACCTCGGGTTCGTCACCGTCGAGGAAATGGTGCCCGCCGCCGGGCTCAGGGTCGATGTCTGCGCGCTGGGCCCGAAGGGCGAGATCCGGGTGGTGGAATGCAAGTCCGGCCGCGCCGATTTCCGCGCCGACCGCAAGTGGCAGGGCTATCTCGGGTTCGCCGACCGGTTCTACTGGGCGGTGGATGCCGATTTCCCGACCGAGCTTCTGCCCGGCGACACCGGGCTGATCCTCGCCGACGGCTACGGGGCCGAGATCCTGCGCGAGGCGCCGGAGGTGCCGCTGGCGCCGGCGCGGCGCAGGAAGATGATGCTGCTCTTCGCCCGGCACGCGGCGCTCCGGCTGCAGGCGCTGCGCGACCCGGCCGGGGTCAGCGGCCCCTAGGGCCGCGGCCGCCCTTCGGCGCGGCCATGCCGCGCGCCGCCTCGGCGGCGCCGCGCAGTTCCTCGGCGATCTCCTCGGCCTCGTCGGGATCGAAATCCAGCGGCAGGTCGATGCCGTCGCCCTCGATATAGATCCGCACCATGCCCAGCGTCGTCGGGCCGATCTGGATATTCGCCCCGATCTCGCTTTCGCTGTCGATGCCCATGCCCGCCTCCCGCGGTTGCCGATCCCAGCCTGCTAGCCCGATGCCGCAGCGCTGGCAAGGCCCCCGCCGCCGCGCCGGACCTCTTGCAATCGAGGGGTTGCGGGGGTAAACGGCCGGTCAGTGCCGCCTTAGCTCAGTTGGTTAGAGCACCAGATTGTGGATCTGGGGGTCCCCCGTTCGAGCCGGGGAGGCGGTACCATCCCGACCCTCGCGACAGCGGATGCGCGCGCCTCGCGCCGGCCGGACGGGCGCCCGCCACCGCCCGGCGACCGCCTTGCGGACATCGCCGCGATTCCCTGTTACCACTGATCGAATCGTCACGATACGCCGGCCCGGCCCGGCGCGGCGCGCGCGGGGAGATGGGCACTTGGGCGATCACCTGAAGGGACTGGCCATCACGATGCTGGGCGTGCTGCTGGTCGTGCCGGATTCGCTCTTCGTCCGGCTGATCGAGGCCGAACCGATGGTGACGGCGTTCTGGCGGGGGCTGACGGCCGGGCTGTTCGTCCTCGCGGTTCTGCTGGCGTTTCAGGGGCTTCGCGGGTTCCGGGCGGTTTTGGGAACCGGCCGGCCGGGGCTGATCTACACCGTTCTGATCGGCACGACGGCACCGGCCTTCGTGCTGGCCGTGACCAACACGAGCGTGGCCAACGTTGTGTTCATCTTCGCCTCGATGCCGGTCTTCGCGGCGGTCTTCAGCCGCCTGTTCCTGGGCGAGCCGATCCGCCTGCGCATGGTCGTCACCATGGCCGCCGTGATCCTCGGGCTGGCGATCATCGCCTACGGGTCCGGCGAGTCGCAGCTGGCGTCATGGAAGGGCGACATCTGGGCGCTTTACGTCTCCGCCGCCTTCGCCGCCGCCCTGACGGCCGTGCGCTCGGTCAGGGCGACGTCGATGATCCCGGCCATTCCCTTCGCCTATATCGGCGCGGCGCTTGTCGTCGCGCCGTTCGTCGCGCCGTTCGAGGCGTTCGAGACGCAATGGCTGCTGTTTCTCGGCCACGGGGCCTTCATCGGCGCGGCGTCCTGCCTGCTGGCCATCGGGCCGCGCTACATCAGTGCCGCCGAGGTTTCGCTCCTGATCTTGCTGGAGTCGGTGTTGGCACCGGCCCTCGTGTGGGTCGTGGTGGGCGAGGATCCGGGCGGATGGGCGCTGGCCGGTGGCGCGGTCGTGGTCGGTGCGCTCCTGATATCCAACCTCTACCTGCTGGCGAAACAAAGGTCCGCCGGCGCCTAGCCGACGCCGGTGGCCGGCCGGTCGCGCCGCGCGCGCCTGACCGGGCCGTTGCCTTGCGGGCCGTTGCCGGGCCATGCTGCGCCGGGGGCCGGGATGGAGGGCGGAATGCGACTGGCGATCATCGGAACCGGGATGCTGGGCGGGGCGATCGCGCGGCGGCTGGCGGCCACGGCCGCGCCGGGCGCGGAGCCGATCATGGTGGCCGGGCGCGGCCGGCCGCCGGGCCGGCTGGCCGGGGTGGCCGGCCTGCGCGAGGCGGACGGACCGCGCGCCGCGGTCGCCGGGGCGGACGTGGTGCTGCTGGCCGTCCCGCCGGCCGAGGCGGGGGCGCTGGGCCTCGATTGCCCCGGCGCGCTGGTCGTGTCGGTCATGGCCGGCGTACCGCTGGCGCGCCTGACGCGGATCACGGGCGCGGTTCGCGCGGTGCGGGCGATGTGCAGCCCGGCGGCGGAGCAGGGGCTGGCCTACACGCCCTGGATCGCCACGGAATTCGTGACCGCCGAGGACCGGGCGGCGCTTGCCGGGGTCTTCGCGCGGCTCGGGCAGGCCGACGAGGTGTTCGACGAGGCGCTGATCGACCTGTTCACCGCGCTCACCGGCCCGGTGCCGGGGCTGCTGGCCGAGGTTGCGCGGGTTCTGATCGCCGAGGCGGAGGCCCGCGGCGCGCCGCCCGCGGTCGCCGACCGCGCGGTGCGGCAGCTGTTCCTCGCCTCCGGCGAGGTGCTCGGCCGTGGCCCGGACAGCGCCGCGCAGCATGTCCGCGCGATGATCGACTATGCCGGCACGACGGCGGCGGCGCTGGAACGCCTGCAGGCCGCGCCGCTCGACCGCGCGCTGTCGGAGGCGCTGGACGCCGCGATCCGCCGCGCCGCGACGATCGCGGGCTGACCGGGGCCGGGCCGCCGGAAACTCTGGACAGGCCTGTCCACGCGCTGCTAGCCTTTCCCGAGTGATGGAGCGGGGAGGGCTGGGCCGATGAAATCGCAGTACAGGGTCGTGGTGATCGGGGGCGGCGTGGTGGGGGCCTCGGTGCTTTATCACCTTGCCAAGCTGGGCTGGACCGATGTCTGCCTGCTGGAACGCTCGGTGCTCACGGCCGGGTCGTCGTGGCACGCGGCGGGCGGCATTCATGCGCTGAACGCCGATCCGAACATGGCCGCGCTGCAGGCCTACACGATCGACCTTCTCGCCGAGATCGAGAAGGAATCGGGCCAGTCGATCGGCCTGCACATGACCGGCGGGCTGACGATGGCGGGCACGCCGGATCGCTGGGAATGGCTGCAATCGGCCTATCGCGTGTTCCAGTCGATCGGGATCGAGGATTGCCGGCTGGTCAGCGTCGAGGAGGCCTGCGCGCTCAACCCGATCATGTCCCCCGACGGGCTGCTGGGCGGCATGTGGGCCGACCGCGAGGGCTATGTCGACACCACCGGCACCGTCCATGCCTATGCGATCGCGGCGAAAAAGCGGGGCGCGGCGTATTTCGAGCACACCAGGGTCGAGGCGCTGGAACAGACCGCCGAGGGCTGGAGGGTGGTGACCGACAAGGGCACGATCCTGTGCGAACACGTGGTCAACGCCGCCGGGCTCTGGGCCAAGCAGGTCGGCCGGATGGCGGGGATCGAACTGCCGCTGTCGCCGCTCAAGCATCACTACCTGATCTCCGACACGATCCCCGCGCTGGAAGAGATGCCGGGCGAGGTGCCGATGACCGTGGACCTCGAGGGCTTCACCTATCTCAGGCAGGACCAGAAGGGCGTGCTCTTGGGCATCTACGAGATCGAGCACGAACACTGGGCGATGGACGGCGCGCCGTGGAGCTACGGGATGGAACTGTTCCAGGAACAGACCGACCGGATCGAGAAGGAACTGATCTGCGGCTTCGAACGCTACCCGGTGTTGCAGGATGTCGGCGTCAAGACATGGGTGAACGGGGCCTTCACCTTCTCGCCCGACGGCAACCCGCTGGTCGGCCCGGTGCCGGGCAAGCGTGGCTACTGGTCGGCCTGCGCGGTGATGGCGGGCTTTCTGCAGGGCGGCGGGGTCGGCAAGACCCTCGCCGAGTGGATGATCCACGGCGAACCGGAGGCCGACGCCTGGTGCATGGATGTCGCGCGTTACGGCGAGTTCGCGCAGAACCGGCGCTACATCCGTGAAACCACCGGGCAGTTCTACTCCCGCCGCTTCGTGATGACATATCCGAACGAACAATTGCCCGCGGGCCGGCCGCTGAAGACCGCGCCGGCGCATGACGCGATGACGGCGGCGGGCTGCCGCTGGGGCGTCAGCTGGGATCTGGAAGTGCCGCTTTACTTCGCGCCGTCGCCCGATTTCGTGGAAACGCCCACGCTGAAACGTTCCAACGCTTTCGATATCGTCGGGGCGGAATGCCGCGCGGTGCGCGGTGGCGTCGGGCTTCTGGATATCTCCGGCTTCTCGCGCTACGAGGTGACCGGGCCGAACGCCGCGGCCTGGCTCGACCGGATCATGGCCTGCAAGCTGCCCGGGCCAGGCCGGGCGCGGCTGGCGCCGATGCTGGGCCATGACGGGCGGCTGAAGGGCGACCTGACCGTGTTCAACTGGGGCGATGGAACCTGGTGGATCATGGGGTCGTACTACCTGCGGGCCTGGCACATGCGCTGGTTCCACGATCATCTGGACGAAGGTGTCCGGATTCGCGACCTCGGCGAAGAGGTCTGCGGCTTTTCGCTGTCGGGCCCGAAGTCCCGCGCGGTGATCGAGCGTGTCGCCGAAGGCCCGGCGGGCGATCTGCCGTTCATGGGCTGCGGCCGGTTCGACATCGGGATGATCCGCGCCCATGTCGCGCGAATGTCGGTGACCGGCGAGTTGGGATACGAGATCAACTGCCGGATGGGCGATCACACCGTGCTGCGCCGGATGCTGCTGGAGGCCGGCGCGGAGGAGGGGATCCGCGAAGTCGGGTTCAACGCGCTGCTGTCGCTCAGGCTGGAAAAATCCTTCGGGATCTGGAGCCGCGAGTTCACCCAGGCCTATACCCCCGGCATGACCGGGATGGATCGCTGGATCGCCTGGGACAAGGGCGCGTTCACCGGCCGCGACGCGGCGCTGGCCGAACGCGACGGCAACGGCCCGGCGCAGAAACTCGTGACGCTGGAGGTTGACGCGGCGGATGCCGATGCCTCGGGCTACGAGCCGGTCTGGAAGGATGGCCGGCGCGTCGGCTTCGTCACCTCGGGCGGCTACGGGCACACGCTGGGCAAATCCTATGCGCTGGCGCTGGTCGACACGGCGCAGGCCGGGGAGGGCAACGAGATGTCCGTCCATGTCGTCGGCGTCGAACGCGGGGCAAGGGTGGTCGCGCCCGCGCCCTACGATCCCGAGGGCAAGGCGATGCGCGGATGACCGGCACGGCCGAGGCCGGCGGGCGGCGCCGGGCGCGGCGCGGCGGCGCGCGCGAGCCCGCGCCCGCCCGCGCGGTGAATTACACGCGCCTGCGCAACCCGTTCCCGCCGATGGCGGTGTTTTCCGACGACCGCATCGCGGCGATGCACGACACCGCGCTGCGGGTGCTGGAAGACCTGGGCGTGCGGGTTCTGCTGCCCGAGGGCCGGGCGCTCCTGCGCGCCGCCGGCGCGATCGTCGACGAGGACAGCCAGACGGTGCGGATCGGCCGCGAGATCGTGGCCGCCGCGCTGGCCTCCGCGCCGCGCTCGATCACCGTGCGGGCGGCGCGGCCGGACCGCGACGTGATCCTCGAACTCGGCGCGCTGAACTTCCAGCCCGGCGCCGGCTGCCCGCATGCCACCGACCTTGACCGCGGCCGCCGTCCCGGCAGCGCGCGGGATTTCCGCGAACTGATCCAGATCACCCAGGCCTTCGACGTGCTGCACCTTGTCCCGCCGCTGGTGGAACCGCAGGACGTGGCGCCCGAGATCCGGCATTATTTCACGATGCAGACGCAGCTTCTGCAGACCGACAAGGTGCCCTTCGTCTATGCGCGCGGCACCCCGCAGGTCGAGGAAAGCTTCGAGATCCTGCGCGATTTCCGGGGTCTGGGCGACGCCGATTTCCACGCCGCGCCGCATTGCTACACGATCATCAACACCAATTCGCCGCGCCAGATCGACATCCCGATGGCGCAGGGGCTGATCGATTTCGCCCGCGCCGGGCAGGTGGCGATCGTCACGCCGTTCACGCTGATGGGGGCGATGGCGCCGATCACGGTGGCCGGTGCGATCACGCTCAGCCATGCCGAGGCGCTGGCGGCGATCACGCTGAACCAGCTGGCGCGGCCCGGCGCGCCGGTGCTCTACGGCACCTTCACCTCGAACGTGCACATGAAATCCGGCGCGCCGGCGCTGGGCACGCCGGAGCATTTCAAGGCCTCGCTGGCCGCAGGGCAACTCGCGCGGCTCATTGGCCTGCCATGGCGCAGCGCCACAGGATCGGCCGCCAACACCAATGACGCGCAGGCGGCGCACGAAACGCAATTCGCGCTCTGGGGCTGCCTGCTGGCCGGCGCGACGACCGTGATCCACGCCGCCGGCTGGCTGGAGGGCGGGTTGTCGATCTCATACGAAAAGCTCATCACCGATCTGGAGGCGCTTCAGATGGTGGCGGAGCTTTGCGCCGCAACACCCTGCGAAGACGAGGATATCGGATTCGACGCGATCGCAGAGGTGGCGCCGGGCGGGCATTTCTTCGCCGCCGGGCAGACGATGGCGCGCTACCAGACGGAGTTTTACGAACCGCTCGTCGCGGACTGGTCGAACTACGGCACCTGGGCCGAGCGCGGCGCCCGCGACGCCTCGGACCGGGCGACCGACATCTGGAAACGGATCGTCGCGGAGGACTGGCGTGCCCCGGCCGATCCGGCGCGGATCGGCGCGATGGCCGAGGACATCGCGCGCCGCACCGCCGCCGGCGGCGCCCCGCCGGAAAGCTGACGCGGATGGGAGAGGTCACGCCACCGACGGAACCCGATGCCGCGCCGGCGCTGCCGCAGGGCCAGCGCGTCACCCGGCAGGACTGGCTCGACAGCGCCCGCGAGGTGCTGATTTCCGAGGGCGAGGGCGGTGTCAAGGTGCTGGCGATCGGCGAACGCCTGCAGGTCGCGCGATCCAGTTTCTACTGGTATTTCAAGGATCGGCAGGATCTTCTCGATGCGCTGCTGGAGGATTGGGAACGCACCAACACCGCGTTTCTCGTGCGTCATTGCGAACTCCCGGCGGATACGATCACCGGCGCGGTCTGCAACTTCTTTCGCTGCTTCATCGACCCCGGCCTGTTCGACCAGCGGCTCGATTTCGCGGTGCGGGAATGGGCGCGACGCGACGCCACCGTGCGGCGCGAGATCGACCGGGCCGACGATACCCGGCTGGCCGCCGTCGCGGCGATGTTCCGCCGGCACGGCTATACCGACGAAGAGGCCGACATCCGCGCGCGGATCCTCTATTTCCAGCAGCTCGGCTACCACGCGCTCGACCAGAACGAGCCGATCCGGCTGCGGATGAAACGGCTTGCGGGCTACCTTTACGGCTTCACCGGCCAGTGGCCGCGCCCCGACGAGGTCGCGGCGCTGAACGCCTTCGCGCTGGAAAAGGCCGGCGGCTGAGCCCGGTCAGACCTCTTCCCAGGGAAAGCTGTCCAGCCGCTCGGCGCCGGTTTCCGTCACCAGAACCTGGGTTTCCAGCTTGATCGATTCCGATCCGGCCTCCGCCACCAGGCTTTCGACGCAGACCACCATGCCCGGTTCGAACCGGCCCGCCATCGCGCGGTCGTCGAAATCGACATGCAGCGGGATCACCGGCCATTCGTCGGCCATGCCGACGCCGTGGATCGCCAGCGAATAGCGGTAATCGACATGGGCCGCGGGGATCCGCCAGCTTTTTGCGTTGAACTCGGCGAAGCTGGTGCCGGGCCGGACGAGGGCGAGGTTCGTTTCGATCTGGTCGCGCGCGGTGGCGTAGAGCCGGCGCTGGGTCTCGGTCATCACCACCTCGCCGCAGGTCCAGGACCGGCTGAGGTCGGCGCAATAGCCGTAGGGGCCGATCATATCGGTGTCGAAGCTGATCATCGCGCCGGCCCGCACCGGCCGGTCGGAACATTCCCGGTACCACGGGTTGGTGTTCGGCCCGGCCGTCAGAAGCTTGGTTTCCAGCCAGTCGCCGCCGGAGCGGGCGTTTTCGAAATGCAGTTCCGCCCAAAGTTCGCGTTCCGTCACGCCGGGGGCGGAGCGGGTGTAGATCCGCGCCATCCCGGCCTCGCAGACCCGGATCGTCCAGCGCATCAGCGCGATTTCCTCAGGCGACTTGATCGCGCGGGCGGTTTCGGTCAGCGCGGTGCCGTCCTGCACCGTCAGGCCGCGCGCCTCCAGCGCGTGCACCGCGTGCCCGTCCAGCTTGTCGGCCGCCAGCCGCCGGTTGCCGCCGCCGTGGCGGCGCAGCAGATCGGCGATCTCGTCGGCCCAGTCCTCGACGAAGCCCGCCGCCTTGTCGCCGCGGTTCATGAACATGTAGGTGATCGCCGGGCGGACCTCGTCGATGCCGGGCAGCCCGTCGTTGAGATGCTCGCAGCCCTTGAACTCGAACATGATCGCCGGGCCGCCGGCAAGGATCAGCGCGTAGCGCAGCGGGTTGTGCGCGGTCCAGACCTGCATGTTCGAACAGTCGAAGGCATAGCGGATGTTGACCGGATCGTAGAGCAGCAGCGCCGCCACATCGGCCCGCGCCATCGCGTCGCGCAACCGGCCCAGCCGGTAGCCGCGGGCGGCGTCCAGCACCTCGGCCGGGATCGGGCTTTTCAGCGGCCGGTCGGCGCCCTCGGCGTTCAGATAGGTGAGCTTGCGCTCATCGCGAAACGGCGTCCTGGCGTCCATTCTCGGGCTCCGGTTGCAGGGCGGCGGCGTAGCGGGCGGCGAAGCGCGCATAGCCTGTCTCGGTGGTCTTCAGATGCGGGCGGGTCAGGCGGTGCAGGTCGGGCAGGCGGTGGAACGGCACCGCGGGAAAGGCGTGGTGTTCGGCGTGATAGGGCATGTTCCAGGCGATCCAGCGCACCGCCGCGGTGGTGAAGGTGGTGCGGGAATTGGCGAACATGTCGGCCACCATCGGGCAGCGCCCGTGTTCGGCCAGAAGGTAAAGCCGCAGGACCGGCTGACCAAGCAGCGCCGGCACGATCCAGACCCAGATCAGCAGGCCGGACCCGGCCGCGACGGAGCCGGCGGCCATCAGCGCGTAAAGCGCCAGCATCGCCCGCGCCTCGGCCCGGATCCGGGGCAGGGCGCGCGGCGGCACGAAGCGGTCGGCCGCGGTGCCGGTGGCGTTGCGCCACAAGACCCGTGCCGATCCGGCCCAGACCGGCAGGCCGGTCAGGTGCCACAGGAACGCCGGCCAGGTTTCCGGCTTGCCGCCGCCGGCGAGTTCGGGGTCATGCTCGGGATCCTGGGTGTGGCGGTGATGGGCGAAATGGAAGGCGCGGAACCATTCCGGCCCGATCAGCAGCGCCGCCCCCGCGATCCCGGCCAGCGCGTCGTTCAGACGGCGGGTCGCGAAGGCGGTGCGGTGGATCGCCTCGTGCAGCGCGGTGAACAGGAACACGATCAGCACGCCCTGCGGGACCAGCAGCGCGGGCCAGTAGGGCACCCGCGCCGCGATCGCCCAGCCCAGCGCGAGGATCAGGCCAAGATGCACGGCAGCGCGCCGCAGCGCCGGCCCGTCGGCGGTGCGGCACAGCGCGGCGCGGGTTTCCGCCGGCAGCGCGGCGAGGACGGCGCGGTGATCGCCGCTCATGCCGCGCGCCCGTAGAACCCCTGCCGGTCCTCGGCCGAGAACCGGACGCCGGGCCGGTCGTAGAAGGAAAAGACCGCGATGATCCGCGCCCTGTCACCGTCGACCGGGGTGACGCGATGCGCGGTGTTCTTGCCGCGAAAAACGTTCAGCGTGCCGGGCGCGAGGCTCAGGCGGCGCAATTCCGGGTCTTCCCCTGCCAGAAGCCGCGCGACGCCCGCGTAGTTCGGATCGTCGTCGCTGCGCAGGTTGCGGCGATACTCGAAATCGCCGCCCGCTTCGGGCGCCTGCAGCAGCAGCGTGGTGGTGAACTCCGACCGGTCGAAATGCCAGTTCAGCGCCTCCTCTGGCCCGTAGGCCATCGCGTTCACCCGCGCCAGCGGATCGTCCATCGTGAAAAGCGCGGGCTTGTCCATCACCCGGGCGAGGAAGGCCGCGAAGGCGGGCCAGTCGTAAAGCCGCATCAGCGCCGTGCCGGCCAACTGGTCGGCGCAGAGCGTGCGGTTGACCGTCTCGAACTCGGCCAGCGCGGGATGGTCGGGGGCCAGCCCCTCGATCTCGCGGCGGAAGTAGATGTTGTGGCGCCGGGCATGGCGGAACGCCTCGGTCCGAAACCGCGGCGCGATCCGCGCGACATCGGCGCCGATCGCCTCGGGCCGCAGGAAGCCCGGCAGGTTGAACATCCCGGTCGCGGCCAGATCGGCGCGGCAGGCGGCCACCAGATCGGCGAAGGCCTGGCCGTCCGGCGCATCCAGCGGGTAGCGGGACAGGTCGATGATGTCTTGCATGGCGCGCTCTCCTTGCTGATCCCATGAAGCCGGGTGCGGGCGGGGCTTGCAACGGGAAAAATTTTTGCCCAGCATAAGGAAAACTATCGATGGGCTGCCAGTCGTCATGCACCGCTTGCCCCCGCTCAACGCGCTGCGCGCCTTCGAGGCCGCCGCCCGCACCGGCAGCTTCGCCCAGGCCGGGCAGGAACTGGGTGTCACCGCGGCGGCGGTCAGCCAGCAGGTCCGGCACCTGGAAGACTGGATCGGCAAGCGGCTGTTCCTGCGCTCAGGCAACCGGATCGTGCTGTCGGATGCCGGGCGCGCGGCCTATCCGGGGATCGAGCAGGCGTTTTCCGATATCGCCGCCGTCAGCGCGGCGCTGGGCGAGGGCCGGCCGCGCGCGCGGCTTGTCGTGTCGGTTCTGCCCGCCCTGTCGGAACGCTGGCTGATGCCCGCGCTGGCCGAGTGGCGGGCCGGGCCGGGGGCCGAGACGGTGCTGGACATGCGGGTCGAGCTTGACCCGGTCGCCTTCGCCAGGGACCGGATCGACCTGCGGGTGACCTACGGCGCGACGCTCTATCCCGAATACCGGGCCGAACCGCTGTGGCAGGACCATGCCATCGCGGTGGCGACGCCCGGTTTCGCCGCGCGCTGGCTGCCCGATCCCGGCCGGATCGCCGACCTGCCGGACGCGGCGTTCATCCACAGCCACTGGGGCAGCGACAGCGCGACGGAACCGAGCTGGGCGAATTTCATGGCCGCGGCGCGGATCGCGCGGTTTCCCGATCCGTCGCGCGGCCTGCATGTGGACCTGACCGGCCTTGCCATCGCCGCGGCGGAGGCCGGGCTGGGCCTGGCGCTGGCCCCGGCGGGGCTGGCCGCGCCGGCGATCGCCGCGGGCCGGCTGGTGCGCGCCCTGCCGCAGGAGATGCCGTTGGCCAAGCCCTACGCGATGATCCTGCCGCATGCGCTGGCCCGGCGCGCCGAACTGGCCGGGCTGATGGCGCATCTCGCGCGCGCCGCGGCCTGAGGGCCGCGCGGCCCGCTCAGGCGCTGCGGCGCGAGGCGAAGGCCGGTGCCGCGCCGGTCTCGGCCGGCGTCACGGCCCCGGTGCCCGGATCCAGCCGGAAGGCCGCGACGGACCCGGAAAGCGCGCCGGCCTCCGCCTGCAGGGTGCGCACGGCGGCGTTGGTTTCCTCGAAGACGGCGGCGTTTTGCTGGGTCGTGCGGTCCAGCTCGTTGGTGGCGTTGGAAATCTCGCCGATCCCGGTCGCGGTTTCCTTCGCCGCCGTGACAATCTCGTGGATCTTGGTCGCCACGTCGCCGACGCCTTCGACGATCTCCTGCAGCGCCCGGCCCGAATCATGCACAAGCGCCACGCCGTTCTGGACATTGCTGCCCGAGGTCTCGATCAGCCCGGCGATCTCGCGCGCGGCCTCCGACGACCGGCCCGCCAGCGCCCGCACCTCGGAGGCGACGACGGCAAAGCCGCGCCCGGCCTCGCCGGCGCGCGCCGCCTCGACCCCGGCGTTGAGCGCCAGCAGGTTGGTCTGGAAGGCGATGTCGTCGATCACCTGAAGGATCTTGCCGATCGCCTGCGAGGAGGACTGGATCGCGTCCATCGCTTCAACCGCGCGGCTGACAACGTCATAGCCGGCGCTGGCCTTGCCGGAGATGCCCTCGACCGCCGCCTGCGCGACGTCGGCCGATCCGGCCGCGGACTTGACCGAGGCCGACATCTGTTCCAGCGCCGAGGCGGTCTGTTCCAGCATCGCGGCGTTGCGTTCCGACCGGCGCGCGAGGTCGTCGGTCGCCCCGGAAATCTCGCGCGTCGAACTGTCGACCGAGGCGGTGGAGACCGAGATATCGGTCAGCACGCGGGTCAGGCTGTCGGCGGTCGCGTTCATCGTCTCGGCGATCTCGGCGAAGGTGCCGCGCAGGGTTTCGGGCATCCGGTGGGTCAGGTCGCCCTCGGCCAGGTGGCCCAGCGCCACACGCACCGCGCCAAGCCCCTCGTCGGCGGCCATGCCGATCCGGTTCATCCCGTCGCACAGTTCGGCGAACACGCCCTCCTTGTCGTCGGTTCTGAGCCGGCGCGAGAAATCGCCGTTGGCGCAGGCCTCGACCACGGCGGCGATTTCTTCGGCCGCGGCAAGGTCGCGGGCCTGCTGCTCTTCGGCGCGGCGCGCCTCCTCGGCGAGACGCTCGGCCTCGGCGGCCTGGCGGTCGGCCTCGGCCCGGGTCGCGGCTTCGAGGGTTTCCGATTGCCGGGCGATCTCGGCGGCCTGCTTCTCGGCGCGCTGCTTTTCCTCGGCCAGCGTTTCGGCCTGCCGGATGAAGACATCCATCGCGTCGCCGAGCACGGCGATCTCGCGCGCCGGGCGGCGGGTGTCGCGGCGTTCGGCCCGTTCGCCGCGCGACACGGCCAGAAGCGCGGCGGTGATGTCCTTGAGCGGCCGCATCTGGCCGCGCAGCCAGTAGAGCATGGCGGCCAGAAACAGCACGGCAAGGCCGATCACCGCGGCCTGCGCGGTGCGGATCGCGGCGGTCTTGTTGGCGTTTTGCTCGGTGAAATCGGTCAGCAGGAACAGTTCCGCCATCTCGCCCGTGGTGGTCGGGCCCAGCACGTAGCGGGTGGCGACATGGGCCGCGGCCCCGGTCTCGACGATGCCGACCATGCGCTCGCCGTTTCCGAGCGCGGGCAGCACGGCGTCGGCCAGCACGCGTGCCGGGACGGGGGCGGGGGCCTCGGCCGGGGCTTCGGCGCCGGCCGGGTCGGTCCCCGCCTCGGCCTCGGCCTCGGCCGCGGGTGTTTCGGCGGCGACCGGGGCGGCCTCGACCAGCGAAACGGCGCCGCCCGGCGCCACGCCGGCCAGCAGCGCGCGGCCGCCGATCGTGTCGGCGATTTCCGGCAGGGCGGCGCGCAGATCCAGCGCCAGCATCGCCACGCCGATCCGGTCGCGGCCCTTCAGGATCGGGAACGCATAGGCCCCGGCATAGCGGGTGCCGTCGATCGGCGCGATGGCGAAGGTCCGCCGGCCGGTTTCGGCGGCGGCGCGCACCGGTTCGGGCACAAGCGCGGCGGTTCCGGGGGCACTGCCCTCGGGGAAGGCCAGCAACACCTCGCCCTCGAGATCGTAGACCACGAGGTCGGTGATCTCGCCGGCGGCGGAAATCCGGTTGAAGGTCGCGTTGAGCGAGGTGCGGGCGGCATCGAGATCGCCCTCGGCGATCGCGCCCATCGCCTCGCGGTCGCGCGCGAAGGCGCGGCCGTGATCGGCCAGCGCCTTTTCGCTGCGCAGCAGCACGGCGCGCGCGGCGGCCGTGCTGCTGGCGCCGTTCTGGGCGAGAAGCGCGCCTTCGACCCGGTTCAGGATCAGGGTTCCGCTGAGCGCGAATCCCGCGACAAGCAGGATCGCGAACAGGCAGACCCCGGCGACGATCCGGTTCGAAAGCGTCATGTCTCGGCCCCCACGGCTGGTGTCAGGTCACTCGATCGGGTAGCCTGCGGCCTCCCAGTCGGGGTAGCCGTCGCGCAGGTAGTAGACCTCGCTGTAGCCCCAGCCCACGGCCATCGCGCTGGCCTCGGACGACCGCATGCAGGAATGGCCGTTGCAGTAGAACACGACCGGATCGGCGGTCGCGACGACCTCGCCGAGATTGGCCTCGGTCAGATCGGTGGTGATGTCGAGATGCACGGCGCCGGGGATCCGGCCGGCATCGAAATCCGAGGGTTTGCGAACGTCGACGAAGACGACGCCGGCATCGAACAGCGCCAGCGCCTCTTCGGGGCTGACGGTGGTGGCGCCCTCGACGGTCTCGGGCGATTGTTCCGCGGCGACGGCGGCCAGCGGGCTCAGCCCGAGGCAGAGCGCGGCGGCGAGGGCGGGAAAGTGGCGGGTCATGTGAAGCTCCTTCCGGCTGTGCGGCAAAGCTGATGCAGGGCACCTGTCCGAAAGGATGACACCTGGCGCTTAATTGCAGGTGAACGCCTGCCGGCACGGCAGGCGACGCGGGTCGTTTCGCGGAAGGTCGGGCGGCTGCGGATACAGCCCTGGCGGTCGTGCGCCGCCCTGGCCGGGCCGCGAACGGAAAACGGCGGGGCCGGGGCCCCGCCGCCTGAAACACGCCCTGCGGTTGCGTTCAGAATTCTTCCCAATCGTCGTGGCCGGCCGGCTCCGCGGCCAGCGCCGTCGCGCCGTCGACCGGCGGCACCGAGCCCTTGCGGCGCGACTGGAAGGTCGTCACCGTGGTGTCCTGGCTTGCCGGCGCGGCCTGCGCCGACGCGGCCGCCGGCGCCGGCGCTGCGGCAACGGCCGGGGCATTTGCCGCGACGAAGCTGCCGCCGGTCTGGAACCGCCCGGTCGTCTGGGTCAGCGTCTCGGCCTCGCGGGTCAGCGCATGGCTGGCCGCGGTGGCCTGTTCGAACATCGCCGCGTTTTGCTGGGTCACCTGGTCGAGCTGGTTGACCGCGGTGTTGATCTCGCCCAGCCCGGCCGATTGCTGCTGCGCCGAAACGGCGATTTCCGACACGCCGTTGAAGATCTCGGAGACCGAATGCTGGATCCCGGTCAGCGCAGCGCCGGCCTGATCGACGAGGTCGACGCCGCGCTTGACCTGGCCCGAGGAGGCCGAGATCAGCTCTGCGATCTCGCGCGCCGCGTCCGAGGACCGCTGCGCCAGCGCCCGCACTTCGGAGGCGACGACGGCGAAGCCGCGGCCGGCCTCGCCGGCGCGCGCCGCCTCGACCCCCGCGTTCAGCGCCAGCAGGTTGGTCTGGAAGGCGATTTCGTCGATCACGCTGGTGATCTTGGAAATCTTGTCCGAGCTTTCCTCGATCTCGCCCATCGCGACGACGGCCTCGCGCACCACCTCGCCGCTCTTCTCGGCGTTCTCCTTGGCCTGGGCCACCATCTTGTTGGCCTGCGCCGCGACATCGGCGGCGGACTTGACCGACGAGGTCAGTTCGTCCAGCGCGGCGGCGGTCTCCTCCAGCGTCGCGGCCTGCTTCTCGGTCCGGCGGCTGAGGTCGTCGGAGGCCGAGGAAATCTCGCCGGCCTCGCTGCGGATCGATTGCGCGTTCTCCACGACCGCGCGCATCGCGTCCAGAAGCCGGCGGGTGGCCTCGTTGAAATCGACGCGCAGCTGTTCGTAATCGGCCGAGAAGGTTTCGGCGATCTCGGCGGTCAGGTCGCCCTCGGCCAGCTTGCCCAGCGCCACGCGCAGTGCGTCGACCACGCGCTTCTGCGCCGCCTCCATCTCCTTGCGGCGGGCTTCCGCCTCGGCGATGGCGCGCGACTGGTCGGTGACGTCGGAGGCCAGGAACACCGCCATGACGGTCTTGCCCGACGGGTCGCGCACCGGGCTGAGCGAGCCGTCCAGAACCGCGGTATGGCCGCTGTCGAGCGCCAGTTCGAACCGGCCCGAGACCGGCTCGCCGCCCAGCAGGCGGTCCATCGCGGGCTGGCCCGCCTCGGTCAGCGCCGGACCGATCGCCTTGCCGGTGATCGCGGCCGCGCTGTCCTGGCCGTAGAGCGCCGCGAAGCCCGGGTTGCAGGCGGCAAGCTTGCCCTCGGGCGTGATCTCCGCCCGAAGCTGGTTGGCGTCGATCGCGCCGATCAGCACCGCGTTGCGCTTCTCGGCGGTGACGCATTTCCACTCGGCGACATAGCCGACATGGTTGCCCGCCTCGTCGGCGACCTGGCTGACGCCGACGGTAAAGCTTTCGCCGCCCAGCTTGATCTCGCCCGTGAACGGCAGGTTTTCCGGGTTCGACAGGATCTTGCGCACACGGGGCTGGCGGGCGTGGAACACGTCCATGTTCTTGCCGATCAGGTCGCCGCGGTCGAATTCCGGCATGTCGGAGGCGAAGGCCGCGTTGTAGTCCTCCAGCAGCCCGTCGAGCGCGGGGTTCATCCAGCGGATCGTGAAATCCTGGTCGAGCAGCATCATGGCCGCCGACGAGCCCATGAAGGCCGCGCCCTTGAACATCCCGTCGCGGATCGCGGCCTCGCCGTCCGCAAGCGATTGGCGGAAGGTTTCGAGCGACCGGGCGACGGCGCCGATCTCGTCGCTGCGATTGGTCGAGGGCACGGTCACGGCATAGTCGCCCGCGGACACCGCCGTCATCGCCGTGTTCACACGGGTCAGCGGCCTGGAAATCATCGCGCGGATCATCAACAGCGCGGCGATCATCGCGACGACGAAGACGGCGCCGGCGATCAGGTAGCTTTGCAGGTTGTCGGCCCGGATCGCGGCGAGCGTGTATTCCGGCGTCCAGCGCATGACGATCGCGCCGGTGATGTCGTTGTTCTTCCCGAAATAGGACGGATGCGCGACAATCATGCCGTCGGCGCTTGTCAGGATTTCGTCGCCGTGGTCGGCGCGTTCGCCCGCCGCCGCGCGGTTCTCTTCGGCATTCGCGATCGCGCGCAGGCCCAGTTCGGCCATCCCCGCCGTGTCGAACCCGTCGACGACGCGTTCGCCCAGAACCTCGCCATCCGGCGTCACGGCGATGGCCGCCACGCTTTCCGGCGCGATGTCGATCGCGTCGAGAAGGATCACGTCCACCGCCTCGGGCTTGCGGAACTGCAACGCCCCGCCGGCCTGATGGCCCAGCAGATCGGTCACGACCTCGGCCTTGCCCCGCAGCGCCTCGAGCGCGTCCGACCTGACGTTTTTCGAGGCGAGAGCCGCAAGGGCGATCGCGACGATCGCGGCGCAGACCGCAACCAGCGCGGCGAGTTTAACGAACACCGAGTTGAAGCTGAGGCGACGCTGGGTCGGCTGGACGTCGGGCTGCATGGGCCTGCTCATTTTCTGGAAGGGTCGGGAGGCCGGGCGGCGGCGACCGCACGGCCGGGGGAATTTACATCAGGGCTTCGGCGTTCAGGCCGACGGTCATCGCGCCGATCGCCTCGCCCGAGGCGGGATCGACGATGGTGACGGAAACCTGGCCCTGGAAGCTCTGGGTGGATTCGTCGAATTCCACCTCGTCGATGAACACGGTGCCCGCGCCCATCGGATAGGTCTTTTGGAACTTGGCCTCGTCGCCCTGCCAGTAGTCGGAAGTGACATCGGAGGCGGCGACGTTCAGGCCGTGATTGTCCATCACGAAGATCTCGGTGATCGCGCCGCCGCCCTCGGCGACCTTGCCGCGCAGGAATTCCGCGGCGGCGTTTTCCAGCACCGGCGTGATCGTCGGCGTGTCGGACCCGCCGACCTCGGCGCGCCAGGCCTGGTCCAGTTCCTCGATCTTGCCGGCGTCGAGCCCGGCATGCGCGTCGTTCTGCGCCTTGATCGCTTCGACGAGGATCGCATCGTTCATCCAGGCCGAAACGTTCTCGTCAAGGTAGCTTTGCATCGCCGGCGCGTAGTCGTTGGCGGCGGCGGCGGTGGCGGCGAGGCAGACAAGCCCCGCGATGGTTGCGGTGGTCTTCATCCTAGGCTCCTTCCGGGCGGGCACGCCGCCCCCTTGTGGTTGATCCGTCCGAAAGCGTAGGAAGGTTTTCTTTCGTGTTGTTTAATCGCCCATGGGGATCAAATCGGGGGCCTGAGGTGAAGGATTCCAGGGACTTGCGGGCGGAGCTGGCAAGCCTGTTCGAACTCGGCCGGCACCCGATACGATTCGTCTCTGCCGAGCCGACTATCCACATGGATAGGTGCGCGACGCAGCGCCTGCATTTCGCCGACGCGGCCGGGAATCCGGTGTCGGGCTGGTTCTGCCGCCCCGAGGGGCCGGGGCCGCACCCGGCCGTTCTGGTCGTTCACGCCCATGGCGGGCGCCACGACATCGGCGCCCGCGAGCTTGTCGAGGGCCGGCCCGCGCTGGGCGCGCCGCTGGGGCCGGACCTGGCGCGCGCGGGCCTTGCCGCGCTTTGCCTCGACCTGCCCTGTTTCGGCGCCCGCGCCGCGCAGGAGACCGAAAGCGCGGCGGCCAAGGCGGCGCTGTGGCGGGGCGGCAGCCTCGCCGGCCGGATGCTGGGCGAGTTGCAATCGCAGCTCGACTGGCTTTGCGCGCAGCCCGATGTCGATGCCGGCCGGATCGGCGTCTTCGGCCTGTCGATGGGCGCGACGCTGGGCACCTGGCTGGCCGCGGTCGATCCGCGGGTGCGGGCGCTGGCGCAGCTGGTCTGTTTCGCCGACATGGGCGCGCTGATCGCGGCGGGCGCGCATGATGCGCACGGGATCTACCTCACCGTGCCGGGGCTCCTGCGCGTCGCCTCGACCGGCGAGATCGCCGGCCTCGTCGCGCCGCGCCCGCAGCTTGTCGGGATCGGCGACCGGGATCCGCTGACGCCGCCCGCCGCCGCCGATATCGCGCTGGCGGAGTTGCGCGCGGCCTATCGCGCGGCCGGGGCCGAACCGGCGCTTCGGGTGATCCGCGACCCGCAAGCCGCGCACGAGGTCACGCCGGCGATGCGCGCAGCGGCGCTGGCGCTGCTGTCCCGCGCGCCGGGGCAGGGGCCGCCCTAGGTCTCCGGCAACCGGTCGCCGCCATCGTCGAAACCATGCAGGTCGGCATGGTCGAAGGCCAGCCGCACCGCCGCGCCGCGCTCCAGCCCCGGCTGGCCGGGCAGGACGGTGAGGATGCGTTCGCCATCGGCCAGCGTGGCGTGAACCACGGTTTCCGCGCCCAGCGCCTCGACCAGCGTCACCTCCGCCGGCAGCGCCGGGTCGCCGGGCTCGGCCAGCCGCAGGTGCTGCGGGCGGATGCCGACGGTGATCGCCGCGCCCTCGGCGGCCCGGCCCGGCACCGGCACCGCCAGCCCGCCGGGCAGCACCGCCTGCCCGCCGGCGATCCGCGCGGCGAAGAAGTTCATGTTCGGCGCGCCGATGAACCCCGCCACGAAAAGGTTGGCGGGCCGGTTGTACAGCCCCAGCGGCGTGTCGACCTGCTCGATCCGGCCCGCGCGCAGCACCACGATCCGGTCCGCCAGCGTCATCGCCTCGACCTGGTCGTGGGTGACGTAGATCATCGTCGTGCCGAGCCGGTCGTGCAGCGCGGCCAGTTCGGCGCGCATGCTGACGCGAAGCTCGGCATCGAGGTTCGACAGCGGCTCGTCCAGAAGGAAGGCGGTCGGGTTGCGCACGATCGCGCGGCCGATCGCGACGCGCTGGCGCTGGCCGCCCGAAAGCTGGCCCGGGCGGCGCTCCATCAGCGGTTCGATGTCCAGCATCCGCGCCGCCTCGGCGATCCGGGTCGCGATTTCGGGTTTCGGCATGTGGCTGTTTTCCAGCCCGAAGGACAGGTTCTGCCGCACCGTCATGTGCGGGTAAAGCGCGTAGGACTGGAACACCATCGCCAGCCCCCGGTCGGCGGCACCGATGCGGGTGACATCGGCGCCGTTGATCTCGATCCGCCCACCGGTCGGCCGGTCGAGCCCGGCGATGAGCCGCAGCAGCGTGGACTTGCCGCAGCCCGAGGGGCCGACGAAGACCACCAGTTCGCCCTCGCCGATATCGAGGTCGATGCCCTCCAGCACCCGCACGGTGCCGAAGGCCTTGTCGATGCCGGTCAGCGTGATCCGCCCCATCGCCGCCCCCTATTTCACGCCGGTGCCGGCGATGCCCGCGGTGATGAACCGCTGCAGGAAGACGAAGACCAGCACCACCGGGATCATGGTGACGACGGTCATCGCCAGGATGAAATGCCACTGCACGTTCAGCTCCCCGGCATAGGCGTTCAGCCCGACCTGCAGCGTGTAGACGTCCTGCCGCGACAGCACCACCAGCGGCCAGAGAAAATCGTTCCAGCGCCACACGACCGAGAAGATCGCAAGCACCGCCAGCGCCGGCGCGGTCAGCGGCAGCACGATCCGCCAGTAGATCTGCCATTCGCTGGCATGGTCCATCCGCGCCGCCTCGATGATCTCGTCGGGGATCGTCAGCATGTATTGCCGCAGCAGGAACACCCCGGTCGGCGTGGCGACGGTGGGCAGGATCACGCCCCACAGCGTGTTGAACAGCCCGGTGGCCGAGATGATCGAAAACAGCGGCACGAGGATCACCGACAGCGGGATCATCAGCGTCGCCACGATCAGGATCAGCACGGCCGACCGGCCGCGGAACTGGTATTTCGACAGCGCGAAGGCGGCCATCGAATTCGTCACCAGCGTGATGATCGTCGCCATCACCGTGACGAAGACGGAATTCTGCGCGTAGAGGAAGAAGTTCCGCTCCACCAGCGGCTGGGTGTAGTTTTCCCAGGCGAAGCCCACGGCGCGCACCGGCGTGCGCTCGGCGATGTTGACGCGCAGCGTGTCGTCGGGGTTCGCCGGATCGACCATCTGCGCCACGGTGCCGACGCGGCGCGCCTCGGCCAGCACCGCCTCGGTTCCGTCCTCGCGCGTCACGGTGAACAGCGGCAGCGGCTTGTCGTAGCCCTCCACCACCACCGTCTCGGCGGTGTAGGGCAGAAGCGTGGGCGGAAACTCCGCCAGCCCGGCCGGGGTCTTGAGCGACGACAGCACCAGCCAGACCGCCGGGCCGAACATCAGGATCACCCCGGCGCCCAGCCACAGCACCGTCACCACGTCGGTCCAGTGCCAGCGGTCGCCGCCGCGGCGGCGGGTGAGGAAGGCGGCGACGCGGCTCATCGCGCCTTGCCCTTCAACTCGCCGCGCCGGCCGAGGCCCAGCTGCAGCAGCGTCAGCACCACCAGCACCCCGCCCATCAGGATCGAGGCCGCGGCGGCAAGGCCGGGGTTCTTCAGCAGCGAGGCGAAGCCGACCTCGTAGATGTATTGCGTCATGTAAAGCGTGGCGGTGCCGGGGCCGCCGCCGGTCAGCACGAAGGCCTCGTCGAAGACCTGCACCGCGCGAATGAGCGCCAGCACGATCACCACCAGCAGGTTCGGCATCAGAAGCGGCAGGGTGATCCGCCAGAACACGCGGGCGGGGCGGGTGCCGTCCATCTCTGCGGCCTCGTAAAGATCGCGCGGGATCGCCTGCAACCCGGCCAGAAGGATCAGCGCGTAAAAGCCCAGATGCGCCCAGATCGTCACGCCCACGGTGGCGGCGAAGGCCCAGCCGCGCTCGATCAGCCAGTTCACCGGGTCGAGCCCGAGATCGAGCATCGCGGCGTTGAGGATGCCGTCGCGTTGCAGGATCCAGCGCCAGATCAGGCCGACCACCACGGGCGACAGCAGCACCGGGAAGAAGAACACCGCCCGCCAGAAGCCGCGGGCGCGCAATTCGCGGTTCAGGATCAGCGCCGTCACGGTGGCGCAGACCACCAGCAGCGTGACCTGCACCAGAACGAAGCGCGCGGTGTTCCAGACCGCCGTCCAGAACAGATCCTCGTCGCAGGTGGCGGGGCGGGTGTAGTCTTCGCAGTCCAGCAGCTTGGCATATTGCGCGCCGCCCACCCAGTCGCGCTGGGCAAGGAACAGCTCCGGCCCGGCGGTCATCGAGTAGACGAAGTTGATGCACAGCGGCAGCAGCACGAAGATGCCGAAGATCGCCATGTTCGGCACCAGGAAGAAGGTGATCATGCCGCCCTGGCCGGCGACGCGCTGCACGGCCCGCAAGGGCGGGTCCAGCGCCCGCGCGAGCAGGGCAAGGGGGGCCACCGCGGCGGCCCCCGCCATCTGTTTCAGGCGCGCGGCCATGCGGTTACTGCGCGGCCTCGACCTGTTCGGCGATGTCGCTGTCGATCCGGGCCCAGGCCTCGTCCAGCGCCAGTTCGCCGGCCATCACCTGGCTGATCCGGGTGACCAGCGCGCCGTAATAGGCCGAGCCCCATTTCCACGCCGGCAGGCGCTGCGCCTCGGGCAGCACGTCGGCCGCGGCGGCCACGAAGGTATCGAGCGCGGCACCGACGTTCGGATCCTCGGTATCCCAGTTCAGCCCGCCCTTGGCGTTGACGCCCTTGTGGCCGGGCAGGAACAGCGTGCGCTCGGAAAACTCGCGCACCACGTCCTCCTGCGCGAGGTAGTCCATCACCTTGCCGACCTCCTCGGCGTTCTCGGTGTACTTGATCGCCACCAGCGCCGCGCCGCCCTGCAGGCCCGAACAGCCCGCCGTGCCGCAGGGCGAGCCGGTCGCCACCCAGTCGAACAGGTCGCCGATCTTGGTCGACAGGTTCGCGATCTGCCACGAGCCGGAATAGTAGAACGGCAGTTGCGCGTTGATGAAATCATCCGCCGCCGCGCGATAGGTGGACCCCGAGGCCGAGACCCAGACATCCTTCAGATGCAGGCCCTGCTCGGTCCAGTCGACGAGCTTGCCGACGAAGTCCTTGGTGCCGTCGTTGACCGGCGCGGGCATCCCGTCGTCGCCGATATAGACCCCGCCGTAGGAAATGTTGGGCCCGGAAATCCGGTGGCCGGAGCGGTCGACGGCGAAGGCCGCGACGGTGCCCTGGCTTTCCATGACCCTGGCCGAGGCCTCGACCCAGTCGTCCCAGGTCGCGCCGGCGCCGGGCATCTCGACCCCGGCCTGTTCGAACAGCGTCTTGTTGGCGAAGCCGCCGACCAGCGTGATCTGGGTCATGAAACCGGTGATCGCGTCGGAGCCGTCGGGGCGCATCCAGTCGGCCTGCGCGCCGAAATTCTCGCGCCAGTAATCGGGATCGGCGACATGGGGCGTGAGGTCGAGCCAGTGATCGGCCAGCGCCTTGATGTTCGTCACCCGCGCGATGTCGGGGCCCTGGCCTGCCTCGAGCTGGACCTGAAGCTGTTCCTGCACGACCGAATAGGGCACCTCGTCGAGAATGACGTTGACATCCGGGTTTTCCGCCATGAAGCGGTCCAGCAGATCCTTGATGACGGCGCCCTCGACACCGTCGGAATACCACATCACCCGCACGTCGCCCGCGAGCGCGCCCTGGGCCATCAGCCCGACCGCCAGCGCGGCGAGCGAGGTTTTCATTTTCCGCATCGTCTCCTCCTCTGTTGTCCGCCCGCCTGCGGTGGCGCGCGGGGTTATGTCGTCGCCCCGGTCACAGCGGACCGCGGGGCAGTCTCCTCCGGTCGCCCGCGACCGTCCAGCGGCCCGGATCGAGGCGGCGGCCCTCTGCCGCCACCGCCCCGCCGGCCTCGAACCGGACGATACCATAATCGGGGTCGTCGACCACGAGGCTTCCGTCCGCGCCTGACGCGACGGAAAGCAAGCCGAAACGCGCCGCGAAGTCCGCCGCGTCGCCGTGGCGCGCCCGGTCGCCCAGCCTGACCAGCCACAGCCCGTCGCGGCCCGGCAGCCGCAATTCGTTACCGGCGGTCGGGCCGGTCTCGACGCTCTCGAAGGCGGCCGAACCGCGCAGCACCAGATGCGCCGCGCCGGCGCTGGCCCAAGCCGTGTCGCCGGCGACCTCGGCCATGTCGAAGGCCTGCCGGGGAAACCAGGCATGGGTGAAACCGGGCTGCGGCGCGGTGCCCCGGAACTGCACCACCGCGAGGTCGCGATACTGCTGAACCCGCGGGATCGAGGCCGAGCCGCCCCAATAGGACGGCCGGGCATAGCCCGAATGGATCAGCTCGCCGGGATGGTTGATCCAGACCTGCGCCTGCGCCGCCGCGCCCAGCCGCGCCTGGATCAGCGTTTCCTGGTAGCCCCAGTCGTACCAGCGATAGGCCGCCGCGCTGCCCAGCGCGAAATCGGCGGTCTTGTAGTGGTAAAGCGCGGCAAAGCCGCCTTCGCCCTGCACAAAGCACCATTCCTGCGCCTCCGCGCCCTGCCAGTCGGCGCGCGCGGCCAGGTCGGGCAGCGCCAGCCCGTGGTCGCGCAGGCACAGCGCCAGTTGCGGCGTGGCGTGAAACCGCGTGCCGATCGCGCCCTTGCCCCACAAAAGCCGGCCGATCGCCGACAGTTCCAGCGATCGGGCGGCGCGCAAGGTGTGTTCGTAGCTGCGGCCCTGCGCGCCGGTCAGCACGCCCTTGTGCGCCGAATTCGCCACGATCTCGATCAGCCGGGCGATGCCGCGGCCGGCGCGGTCGCGGATGTCGGCATCCGGCGCCAGCGCGTAGAGCGCGGTCAGCCCCTTCAGGTCGATCGGGAAATAGGGGGCGGAGTTGAACTCGGCCATCTCCCAGCGCTCGAAATGATCCAGCCACTCCCGCAGCCGCGTCGCGCCCACCCGCGCCTGCTCGGCCCCGGTGCGGCCGGAGCGGACGAAGCGGCCGCCGGGATGCAGCGTGCCGGCCAGATAGGCGGCGGTATGGAACAACAGCGCGTGGTTTTCCGAGAAATACCACTGCACGTCGTTGCCCGGCTCGTCCATCCAGTAGCGATAGCCCAGGATAGTATCGTCCACCCGCGCGCGCAGGTCGTCGCCCAGCACGTCGCCCCAGCGCATCCGGCCCCAGATCAGCGGCACCAGCGCGAAATCGGCGCAGTCCCACAGATCGTCGATCCGGGGCAGGGCGGCGGCGATCATCGCGCGGGTCTCGGCCCCGCCGTCGCCCAGCGCCAGCCGCGCCAGCGCGCGCACCGTGTCGGCCTCGGCCCGCCCGGCGATCTCGGTCAGCGCCTCGTCGATCCGGTCGGCCAGCGCCGCCGGGGCCGGGTCGAGACGGGCGGCATGCACGATCTCGGTGCCGAGGGTGCGGGAGGCGGCGAACCCCTCGACCTCCAGCACCAGCGCGAAATGGCGGAAATCGGCGGGCAGGTCCTCGGCCTCGCCCAGCACGATCCGGTCGGTGCCCGGCGCGATGTCGAGGGCCAGGTCCGGCGCGTCGTCATGCGACATGAAATCGCCCTCGACCCGCGCCCGCAGCCGCGCCGGGGCCGGCAGCGGCCGCGGCAGGACGAGCGCCACCGGCCCGCCATCATAGGAGGGACGGTCGAAATGCATCGCCTCCAGCGTCGCCGCGACGGCTTCGGCCACGTCCGGGGCGCAGGCCACCGGGATCGCCTGCCGCGCCGCCGGCCCGTCCAGATAGTCGAGCTGGATGTAGAACCGCGTGTCGCGCTCCGCGAGATCGTCGAAGACCACCGTCACGGCGTTCTCGCCCGCCCGCAGGCTGACCGAAACCTCCATCTCCCCCTCGAGATTGCGGACATAGGGCGCCAGCCATCCGGCCTCGGCGCCGTTCACGAACACCACCGCGCCGCCGCAGGTCGCCAGCCTGAGCCGCGCCGGCCCCGCCGCCTCCGTCAGGATCAGCGTCTCCGCCCGCGCCGCGATCCGCGTCGGGCGGAACCAGAAGCCCGACAGGTCGAGCCGTGGCGCGCCGAAGGGCAGCCAGGCCCGGTCGGCCGCGCCGGTCTCGGCCGGTTCGGGCCGCCGGTCGCGGAACCGCGCGGCGAACTCGGTGCGGCAGGGATATTCGTGCGGGATGAAGTTCTTCTCCTTCGTCAGAAAGAAGAACGGGTCCATCCGCCCCGCCATCGGCCGGTCGGCGACGTCGAACCGGGCCTCGGCCACGGCCGAATGACGCCACAGCCCGACCGGCGCGCCGGGCGGCAGGGGATGGCACAGCCGGGTCATCGCAGATCGGCCACCGCGACCGGATCGACATCGGTATAGGCCTGGTTCTCGCCTGTCATGCCCCAGACGAACGCATAGGGCCCGGTGCCCGCGCCCATGTGGATCGACCAGGCCGGCGACAGCACCGCCTCGCCATCGGCGACGACCAGATGCCGCGTCGCCTCGGGCCGGCCCATCAGGTGGATCACCCGATCCCCGGCGGCGAGGTCGAAATAGCAATAGGCCTCCATCCGGCGTTCATGCAGGTGCGGCGGCATCGTGTTCCAGACCGATCCGGGCGCGAGATCGGTGATCCCCATCAGCAGCAGGCAGGACGGCGCCACCTCGGGGTGGATGTACATCCGCAAGACCCGGTGATTGGCCCGCCGCGCCTCGCCCAGTTCCAGCGGCTTGGCCTCGGCCCGCGCGATCCTGCGATGCGGATGGTCGGCCCCGGCGGGCACCGAATTGAGGTAGAACCGCGCCGGCCGGGCCGGATCGTCCGAGGCGAAGCGCAGCGCCCGCGCGCCCCGGCCGACATAGAGGATATCGCGGTTGTCCAGGGCGAAGGTCCGGCCGTCGACCGTGATCCGCCCCGGCCCGCCGAGATTGGCCACCCCGGCCTCGCGGGCGTCGAGGAAATGCGCCGTGCCGACCGCCGCGCCGTCGCCGAATTCCAGTTCCCCGTCCAGAGGCACGATCCCCGCCAGAACCATCCGGTCGACATGGGTATAGGCCCAGTGCGCCGCGCCCGGTTCGAACAGCCCGGCGACGAGGAATTCGTCGCGCAGCCGCCCCGGTGGCATCGCGGGCACGTCCGCGGGCGACGCGCCATGGATCGTGCGCCAGGTCATGTCTGGAACTCCGGATGATTGAGCGCCTCGGCGAGGCACAGGATCGCCAGCGCCTGGCCGTAGCCGGTGGGCTGGATCGGGATGTCGCGGTAGAATTGCAGATCGTGCCCCATCCGCGTGCCGTAGGAAACGCCGCCGACCACGCCAGCCTCGTCCACCCGTGCGACAACCGCGTGAAGCGCGCGCAGCCCCGCCTGCCGTACCGCCTCGCCGGCGCGGCCCTGCCGGCCCGCCTTCAGCATCGCGTAGCCGAAGCCCGCGGTGGCCGAGGTTTCCTCGTAGCTCGCCGGATCGTCCAGCAGCGTGCGCCAGGCGCCCGAGGCGCATTGCAGCGGCAGGAGCGCGGCGATCTGGCTGTCCAGCACGCCCTGCAGGAAGCCTTCGACCGGCGCCGCCGGGCGGCACAATTCGAACAGGTCGAGGATCCCGGCGGTGATCCAGGCATTGCCGCGCGCCCAGCGGGCGCGGGCGAAATTGTGCCGGCCCTCGAAGCTCCAGCCATGGAACCACAGCCCGGTTTCGGGATCGGTCAGGTAGCGGGCATGGACGAGGAACTGGCGCTGCGCCTCGTCGACCAGGTCGCGCCG
>Ga0180430_10001038_pt1 | contig 28446 bp, 23 predicted proteins | sample SS_ome_9_FD_132999 | JGI IMG/M metagenome (GOLD analysis project Ga0180430, IMG submission 132999) | Hypersaline lake sediment archaeal communities from the Salton Sea, California, USA - SS_1_S_2 metaG | ecosystem: Environmental > Aquatic > Non-marine Saline and Alkaline > Hypersaline >... | reverse complement strand
GGCAAACAGCTGGAGGTCATTCGCTTTGACCCCAAGGGATTTGAGCCGGAAATCGTGATGCAGGCCGCCGACTACCTCTGCGGACAGAAGAACGTGGCGGCGGTGTTTGCCGGCTGGGCCGGTTGGGGCCAGGATGTGCGCGCCTACGGCAAATACGACGCGCCTTTTTTTGCCGACGACGGCTCTAAGGCGGCGGTGGACGTGTTTCGGGAAGATCCTGAAAAATATTACAATATCTATCAAATGACCCCTACCGGTCCGGGTCAGGCCATCAGCATGTTTCGTGCACTGTCGAATCTGCCCTACGATTATCCCAATAAAAAACTGGTGATCATCAACACGGATGATTCCTGGGGCCTCGAGGTCATGCAGACCTTGAAGGAAAATTTTGAAAAAATCGGCTGGAAAGTGGCCAAACAGGAGACCGTGCCCTACGGCACCAGCGAGTGGGGCGTCATTCTGTCTCAGATCCGCCGCATCAACCCGGCCCTGATTCATTTCGAGATCGCCAGCGGCCAGGAGAACATTACGTTTATCCAGCAGTTTCTGCAAAAGCCAAGCAATTCGATTTTGAGCATCGGCTGGGGCATCACGCCGCGCGAAGTGGTGGATGCCATGGGCGACACCGCCGACGGGGTCATCGGCGAGATGCCCGCCGGACTGCCGGCGCCCAAGGCGCCCAATGCGGCCGCGCAGGCCTGGGTGGACAAATTTATCGGTCTATACAACCATCAGATACCGGCCGGTGCCTGGATTTTTTATACGGCCGTCAAGGCCTGGGCCAACGCCGCCGAACAGGTGGGCGATGCCTATGATTTCAAGGCCGTCAACCAGTATCTGCAGGAAAACGGTTATGAAGGCCTTCAGGGGCTGATCAAATGGGACGAGGTCAATGTCGCGCGCGCACAGCCCAGTTCACCGGTGGTCCACTACCAGGTGCAGAACGGCGAGCTCGTACCGATTTTTACCGATCCGCCGCTGACGCCGTACCCGCATGGCCAGTTTAAAAAGCCACGCTGGGTCAAGTAATCACACGTGATCAGCTTCTGAATGCCGGTACAAACGCGCGGCCGGCGGAAAAAAGAACGGGTGTTCTACCGCGGAAGCGGTTGAAACACCCGTTTTTTTTGTTTATGAATAGAGCGATTGCCGTTAATGAAATCCAACACGCGATCCCTTATCTTTTTGGAAAATTCAGGAAGTTCTATGCCGCTGCATGAAAAATCCCAGCCATGGCAACCGCAGGAGCCGCTGGCGGATATCCATCGCGACACCCTGCTGAAGATGCTCGACCATTCCTATGACGAAATATTCGTCACGGATGCCAGGGGAACGGTCATCTACGTCAATCCCATCTGCGAGCGGCATTACGGTTTGAAATCAAGCGCGGTTTTAGGCCGCAAGGCCGAGGCGCTGGTTCGGGAAGGGTATTATTCGCCGCCCATCATTCACAAGGTGCTGGCGCAGAAACGCCAGGTCAATCTGGTGCAGCAGACCCACATCGGCAAAACCCTGCTGGTGACGGCGACACCGGTGTTCGATGACAAGGGCGAACTGGAGATGGTGGTGCAGAATGCCCGCGACGTGACCCAGCTTGAGGTTATCAAACAGGAGCTGGAAAAGGCCAACCGCCTGGTGATGGAGTACCGCGACGACATCCGGCCGCGTCTCAGCTCCGATTTGGGCGCTTTCGGCCTGATCGGCCAGAGCCCGCGTTTCAAGGAGCTGATCGCCTTTGCCGCCAAGATCGCTCCCATCGACGCCAATGTCATCCTGCTGGGGGAATCCGGCACCGGGAAAGGGCTGTTGGCCCGCTACATCCATGAAATGAGCCGCCGCTCCAAAGGTCCTTTTGTCAGCATCAATTGCGCCGCCATTCCCAACGAGCTGATCGAAAGCGAGCTGTTCGGCTATGTGCGCGGCGCTTTTACCGGCGCCCACCGCAAAGGCCGCATCGGGCGGATGGAAATGGCGTGTGCGGGCACCCTCCTGCTGGATGAAATCGCCGAGCTGCCCTTCCAGCTGCAGGCCAAGCTGCTGGAAGTGGTTCAGGACCGACAGTTCACGCCGGTCGGCGGCAGCCGCACAAAGTCGCTGGACACGCGGATTATCTGTGCGACCAACCGGGATTTGCATGCCATGGTGGAAAACGGCGGCTTCCGCAGTGATTTGTACCACCGGCTGAAGGTCATCGAGATCGAGATTCCGCCCCTGCGGGAGCGGCCCGAAGACATCCTGCCCCTGGCCTACTACTATCTGGGACAGTTTGACAAACAGTTTGACAAGATCCACACCCTGTCGCCGGAAGCCACCGACCGGATGCTGTCCTATGAGTGGCCCGGAAATGTCCGGGAGCTCATGCACACGGTGGAGCTGCTGGCCGCCACCGTCAACAATGGGGAAATCAGCCCTTTGGATCTGCCGGTCGCGGTGTCGCGCCAGCCGCTCGAAGCCGACGGTCCGTTTGTCGACCAGACAAAGGGCTTGGAGGCGGCCGTCGAAAACCTGACCCGGCAGATGGTGACGGAAGCCTACCAGAAGCTGAAAAGTTCTTACAAGGTAGCGGCTTTTTTAAAAATCAGCCAAAGCAAAGCCCACCGATTGATCCGCCGCTATCTGGATGCAACCGCGCGTTAACCTGGAAATGACTTGTCTGATTCGTTTTTGAATTATATTGCAATGCAGGCGGCCGGGCTGACAGCTGAAAGCGCGGGGGGAACATTGTTCGGGCCAAGGCATTAATTCAAAATTGCATTAATTGCAGTGCTGAAACGGCGGTTTCCGCCACAACAAATATCCTTTGGGGATGTTTTTGGAAAAAATATATGCCGGATGCGGGCGGAAAATCCTTATACGGGCCGGGAATAGGGAAAAAAACCCAGACAAAAAACGATGAACGACATATTGGCACGTTTTTTGAATATAACCCGTTGTCGATATGGTAAGGAAGGGGTCAGGAACAACGATCGGTGCGCGCCCCGCGGGCCGGCTGATCCATGAACCGTTAACGGAAAAGGAGGCACACATGAACCAGATACTGGCGTTTTGGGTCCATCCCCGGTCTATTTCCACTGGGTTTGAACGCATTTTCATTGAGAGAAAAGATTTCAAGGTGCTGCACGAACCCTTCAGCCCCCTCTATTATGTGTATGAAAAGCGGGTGGACTGTCCCGGCCAGCACATCGATCCCAATGTGCCCATGCGCTACCCGGACATCAGGCAATGGATTCTGGAGGAAGCCGAAAAAGCGCCGGTGTTTTTCAAGGACATGTGCTACCATCCCTTTGACCACGTGATCAAAGACACGGATTTCATCAAACGGATGACCAACACCTTCCTCATCAGAGATCCTGAAAAAACGGTGCTGTCCAATTATGTCATGAATCCGGACATCACCAGCGAGGAAATCGGCATTGAGCTGGAATACAACCTGTTCATGAAGGTCAAGGAGATTACGGGCAAAACGCCGATTGTCATCGATGCCGACGATATAGAGGAAGATCCGGACGGGGTGACCAAAGCCTACTGTGATGCGGCGGGGATTCCCTTTATCCCGGAGGCCATGCACTGGGAGGCCGGCCGCCACATCAAAGAGTGGGACTCCTGGAAGGAGTGGCACGTCGACGCCACCGAGAGCAGCGGCATACAGAAGAACATGGAAACCTTCGATTTCGGTCTGGATGACAAACCGCACCTGCGCGGCTACTTTGAACATCATCTGCCGTTTTATGAAAAACTGTATGCAAATCGCGTCACCGCAGACTGAATACAGCGGCCGCCGCGGCTCTTGGCCGTGGCGGCCGTAACGGCATGGCGGGCGGCTGTGAAACGGCGCCGATGAAATTCACCTGATTTAAAAAGAAAAAGAAAATGGAATTGGTATCGGAAATTAAAGACAAACAGCTCACTGAAATAATTCGCCGTCTGATGGAAGAAAAATACGCCCTCGGGCGTCTGACGCGCGTCAGGGAAGTTTTGGGCGGATACTGCAACAAAAGCTATGCGGTCTGGATGTCATCACCGGAGAACAGCCGACGCTACTTTCTGCGCCTTTATAACGCCAAGGCCGTTGAAAGAGAAATTCGGTTTGAGCATGCACTGGTGAATCATTTGAGATCGAACGGTTTTACATTGGCCGCGGCGGTTATGGCGGCGTCTGACGGCAGCACACTGGTGCGCACCCCGGCACCGCAGAATCACGGCGCCCGGGAAGCACTGTGGGCTTTATTCGAATTTTTAGAGGGTGAAGACCCCTATTCCTGGATTAAAACCGATCTGACGGATACCGCCTTTGCCAGCGGGGCCGAAATTTTGGCCCGCCTGCATCAGTGCGGTCGCGACTTTCGCAAGCCGGCCGGCACCGATCGGGTTCAGCCCCGGATCATGGATTTTCTGGCCACTTTCCAGGAGACGTTCGCCAACTATTTGAAACAAGCCGGTGAACGCCGCTGCGACCGCTATTTTAAAGAACACTTTCCAACCATCACCAACGCCATCGAAGAAGGCCTGGCATTCACCGATCGCTTTCGCGGCATGCCGGAATTGCCGATTCACTGCGACTATCATCCCGGAAACCTTAAATACCGTGATGAGCAGGGTGTGGGCATTTTCGATTTTGACTGGTCCAAGATCGATTATCGGCTGTTTGATCTGGCGCTGGCACTGGTATATTTTGTCAGTGTTTGGGACGATCAAAAGACCGGCCTGCGGCAGGACAAATTCATTCTGTTTCTGCAAACCTACCATACCACCTGCGGACAGCTGGATCAGATTGAGCCGCTGACGGACCAGGAGCGGCAATATCTGCTGCCCATGCTGGCGATCGCCAATTTATACCTGGTGAACTGGGATTTGACCGATTTTTATGTGGTGGTGGACCAGCCGGAAGATGACGAATATTTTTATTATATCCACCACAATATCGCCATGATCGACTGGATAAACGCCCACAAAGCGCATCTGGAGCGCTGGATCGACAGTGCGTTAGCAATGTTTTAATCGCATGCCGGGGTAGACTTTCACGACACCAGATCCGAAAGCGCCTGAAGAAAGCGGTCCACTTCCTGTTTGGTATTGTAGTGCGCCAGACCGACGCGCACCATACCGCCGTATTCCTCGACGCCGAGCCGCTCGGTGACGGCAATGGCATAATAGTTGCCGTCCCAGACAAAAATGCCGTGTTCCCCCATAAAACCGGCGATGTCGGCGGGCGAATGCGCCGCATGCCGAAAGGCCAGAGTCGGGCAGCGGTCGCGGGCGTCCGCCGGGTCGGTCAGGCCGTAAACGGTGATGCCGGGGATTTTATGAATTTGCGCCGTCAAATACTGAAAAAGGGGCCGCTCATAGGCGGCGATTATTTCCATGGCCGCCTTGAGCCGTCGGCGGCTGCCGGTGTAGGCGGCGATCCGGTGTTTGCCGTCTTCGGCAAGGGATGATTCAAAACGCTCTCCCAGCTGCGCCAGATAACCGACGGCGGCCTTGACGCCGGCCAGGCCTTCGTGGTTCAAAGTGCCGGTTTCGAACTTTTCCGGCGGCTCAGGGTCGGCCGGCCGTACCTTGTAGGACGGCAGACGGCGCAGAACGGGCAGCCGTCCGTACAGAACCCCGACATGCGGACCGAAAAATTTGTAAGCGGAGCAGACCAGGAAATCGCAGTCGAGCGCCTGCACATCAATGGGGCCGTGGGGGGCGTAGTGCACCGCGTCCACCCACATCAGCGCCCCTTTTTGATGGGCCAGGCGCGCAATGGTCTGAATCGGATTGATCGTGCCGACGGCGTTGGAGGCATAGCCGACCGCCACCAGTTTGGTTTTGTCGCTGATCTGCGAAGCCAGGTGGTCGAGGTCCAGGCGGCAGTCCTGCGGATTGAAATCGGCTTGCCGGATGACCATTCCTTGCTCCGCAAGCGCCTTCCAGGGGGCGATGTTGGCGTCGTGATCCAGATGCGTCACCACAATCTCATCGCCGGGTTCCAGCGTCCGACCGATGGCCCGGCTGAAACGGTAGGTCAGGGTGGTCATATTGGCGCCGAAGACGATTTCGTCTGCAGAGGCGGCATTTAAAAAGTCCGCCATGGCCGCCCGTGCTTCGCCGATCATGGTGTCGTTGCGGAAACTGGTCACGAAGCGGCCGCCGTGGTTGGCGTTGGCGGTTTTGAAGTAGTCCCCCATCGCGTCGATAACGGTCTGCGGCACCTGCGTGCCCCCCGGGCCGTCAAAATAGACGTAGGGCCGTCCTTTTTCATCGGTTTCCTGCAAGGCCGGAAACCAGGTTCTTGCCGCTGACAGGTCGATTGGTTGATCGGTCATGCGGATCCTCCCCTGCATTGATGGTTGGATTGACAGGCAACCATAGCGTTTGTCGCCCTGGATGGCAAACACTTTGTTATCTATGTTGAGATCCTTAGATTCGTTAGGATCGTTGCCTTCGCTTTTTGTCGACGACCGTTATTCCGGCGCACGCCGGAATTCAGTAAGACCAACTGCTTCTTTTCTTCCGCCGTGAACGTTTTTCAGGCATGTACACGTAAACGTGCACGTTTACGAGGGCCAGCTAAAAGCTGACAGCTAATGGCTAATGACGAACCGCTAACCGCCGCCAGCCATACATTCCCGCCTTAGGATTTGTCCGCGCGCTGCCGATAAGACAGCTGAAACATCAAAAATCATTTTCCCGGATAAGGAGTCTTGGAATCATGGCAACGACGATCGGCATCATTCTTGGTATGGCCCTGCTTGGCGTCACTATGCTGCTGGGCGGCGGCGTGCGCGTGTTTTTAAATCCGGAGGCGGTCATGATTGTTCTCGGCGGCACGCTGGCCGCAACACTCATCAGCTACCCCCTCAAACGGGTCATCAGGATTTTCAAGATTTTTGTGCAGCTATTTCAGAAGGAGGAGGAAAGCAAGCTGGAGCAGGCCGTGCAATCCATGATCCGCTTAGGTCATTTGGCCAGTAAAAAAACCATCTACAGCCTTGAAGAGAAAATCAAGAGTGAAAGCGACCGCTACATCAAGATCGGGCTTCAGCTTTTGATTCAGGATGCATCGCCGCGGCTGATCGCCCGCCGGTTCGACATCGAAGCCCAGGGCATAAAAAGCCGGCACCAGAACGGGATCCAGCTGTTCGGCTTCATGGCCAAAGCCGCTCCTTCCTTCGGGTTGGTGGGCACCCTGATCGGTCTGATCAACCTTTTGCGCGGCATGGGCGGCGGCGAGATGAGCGCCGACACCCTGGGGCCGAGCATGGCCGTGGCCCTGGTGACCACCCTTTACGGCAGTTTGCTGGCTTTTCTGTTTTTTATGCCGGCGGCGGAAAAACTCAAAACCTTTTCCGCCCAGGAACGGACGATTGTCAAAATGGTGCAGGAAGCGGTCCTGATGATCAAGGAAGGCCTTCCCAGCCGGGAGCTGGAGGCCATGCTCAACACGTATCTGCCGGTGGGCAAGCGGCAATCCATCGTCGATTCACTGCTGGCGCAAAAGTATTCGGCCAAACCGGCTGAAAAAGGGACCGCATAAATGGCTGTCGCCCAGAAAAGCAAAATCACCTGTTTTGAATGCCACACCAGTTTTCTGTTTGACCTGAATCGGCTGCCGCCCGATGTCAACGAGAAAAAGTGCATTAAATGCGGTGCGGTGATTCCGCTGGTCAACCGCATCATTCAGGCGAAAAAAAAGCCGGCGAAAAAGCCGGCCGAGGAAAAGTCCGCGGACAAATCCGATGCGGACGACACACAGAAGGTTGACTACGCCGCGCTTCTGGTTCAGAGCAGGGGCGGTTCGGTCGATGAAGACCTTTACGACACCGCGGACGAAGGCGGCTCCTGGCTGGCGACTTATGGCGACATCATGTCGCTGTTGTTGATTTTTTTCATTCTGATGTTCGCCATTTCGACCATCGACAAAAACAAATTCGAGGCGGTGATGTCCGCCATCAGCGAATCCCTGGGCGGAAAGGTGACCTTTGCGGAAGTTGGGCCCGATGCGCAGGAAGCGGCAATGTCGGTGCTGCAGCTGGCCATGGAGAAGGAAAAGCAGGCCCTCTCCAATCTGTACCAGCGGCTGGCGGCGTTCGTGGTCCAGAACAACCTGCAGGATCAGATCGGTCTGGCGGACGAAAACGAACACATTGTGCTGATGGCCAAAGGCATGTCCATGTTTGACTCCGGCAGCGCCGAACTCCGTGCGGAGATGCGGCCGGTGCTGACGAAAATCAGTCAAATTCTACAGGGCATCGACAATCTGATCGCCGTCGAGGGCCATACGGACAATGTTCCCATCAATACGCCCCAGTTTCCATCCAACTGGGAGCTGTCAACGTCCCGGGCGGCCAATGTGGTGCATTTTTTGGTGGATGAATGCGGCATGGACGCCCGGCAGTTGTCGGTGGCCGGCTACTCCCATTACAAACCGCGCTTTGATTTCGATACGCCGGAAGGAAAATTGAATCGACGTATTGAAATTTTGATCAAAAAGAAGTATTCTACTCATCTGACGGATCAATTCATGGCGGTTCAACAGCAATAAAATCGGGATATTGTTCATATGGCGGGTGACAAAAAGCAAGACGATGAACAACAGACGTCCATGATGTCGGCGCGCATTCTGTTTTTCATCGAAAAAAAATCGTATCTGCAGCATTTCAAGAAAATTTTTCGCATGTGCGGCCTCGAGTCGGTTCAGGAAGCCACCAGCCTGCCGGAGGCCGTCAATTTTTTAATCTCCAAGAATTATGACCTGATCATCATCACCCATCTGGGGCAGGCCAGCGAGGCCGATCTGTTGATCGAGGAGCTCAAGGGCATCGAAGGCACCGCCGGGCTGCCGCTTGCGGTGATCACCACGACGCAGGGGGGTGTCAAAAACATTCTCAGCCTCTACTCCAAGGGTATTGACGAGGTGATGGTCAGCCCCCTGAGTTTCAAAATAGTGGAAAACACGGTTTCCCGGCTGTTGAAAAAAAGACAGGGCGCCTCGGCGGATGAAGCGGCACTGATCAGGGCGGAGGAGTTTCTGACTCTCGGCGAATACGATAAGGCCAGAGACGGTTTCAAGGCCCTGACGGAAAAAGAGGCCTGTCTTTTCGAGGCCAATCTTGGGTTCTACCAGGTTTGCCGTCAGGAAAAGCAGTGGCAGCCTGCCGTGCTGCACCTGAAGCGCGCGTTTGAAATCGCCAAAACCCGCAACGATGAAACCCTGCTCGGGAAAGCCAAGCTTTACCGTGACCTGGCAACCGTGTACCACTATTTCGCCGACTATTATCAGCAGCGGGGTCAGATGGAAAAGGCCCTCAAAAATTACCGTTTTTCCATTAAACTCAACCCGTTTCACATCGACAGCATCATTGCTATACTGGGGTTCATGCGGTCGGCGGATGAGGCGGACAACATCGCCGAACTGCTGCAGGATATCACCCAGAATTTTGTCCCCTTCAGCGAACCTCTGGAAAAAATCGGCGAGGAACTCGACAAACTGGCCGACAAATTCGTCAATCTCAACATGTTCGACAATGCGCTGGCGATTCACCGGCAGCTGTCTTCCATCGCCCATGGCAATGCCGCCGTCTGCATTAAAAATGCCGATTTTCTGCTGGAACAGGGCGAGATCAGTGCCGTGGTGGAAATGCTGATCCGTGTGTCCGACAAGATTACCGATTACGATGTCCTGGTCAAAGCGGCGAACATTTTCATGGACGTGGAAAAACGCCACTATGCGGACAGGGTGCTCACACCGTCTGCGGATGAAAGTGGAAAAAACCCGGATCTGGACTATTTTAAAGCCATGGGGCGCGACGAAATCATCACCAGGGCCAAAGAAATGTTTCAGCAGGCCCTGCTCATCGAACCGGACAGCACGGAGTGCTGGGTGGACATCCTGATCTGCTACCTGCGCCGCGAAGAGGATGAAAAGGCTTCCGAACTGGCCGACAAACTGGCGCGCAATCATCCGGACGACGAGGAGCTGATGGGTGCCATCATCGCGGCCATGCTGGACAACAACGCCTTTGCCATTGCGGCGCCCTATCTGAAAAACGCCCTGGAGCGCTTCCCGCAAAACAGCCGTTTTTATGAGCAGCAGGCCGTTTTTTACAAGGCGCAGAACAAACCCTACGACGCCATTTCATTTCTCAAAAAAGCCCACAGCATTCAACCCGACCGCACGGAGCTCCTGATTCTGCTGGCCGAAACCTACAACGACATTCAGGACTACGGGAACGCCATCATATTTTTTGAAAAAGCGGCCGAACAGGGCAGTGAAGACCCCCGCGTGGAGGATGGACTCCACCAAGCCCTGCGTGCCAAACAAAAGGCGGCCAGCAACTGAGGCGACCCGCTTCCCGCATTTGCCCGCCGTCGTGTTGTTGAAGATCAACCGGACCTGAAACAGACCTGTGCGCCGGCCGGACAAACCGTGGAGAACGGTGAAATGGAAAACAAACACCCCACATGGGTTTTCGGCGCTTGCCTTTGGATGGCGATCAGCCTGATCGGCTGTGCCGGCTACGGGCGGCTGCGCCCCTACCCAAAACCGGATACGCACTGGAAGATTCAAACGCTCGTCCATGAGGCATCCGATTACGAAACCTATTATTTCGGCAGCAACGAGGCCAACGCCGCCGGCATCCTGTTCGATCCGCGCAACAATGAAACCCGTCTCCGTCCGGGGAAAATGTGGCGTAAGATCAAGGGGAGCGAGCGCATCGCTGCGGTGGTGAAGGGCATCGACATCGGCGACTTTCCCCATTACCGGCCGTCTCTGTATCGCATTTTCGGTCCCGATGGAAAAATCTACGGCTACCTGTTCACCGGCTGGAACCACGTGGTGCTGAAAGCGGCGGGAGAGAATGCACTTTCCGTCTACGGACTCAAGGACTCACCGAACTACGAGGGTGCCGACCCATTCATGTATGAAGCCAACGGGGCGGACGAATAAGAACGGCCGCTTGCCAAAGCGTTGAAGCATCAGGCAGCGCGACAACGGAAAAGAGGTGCGAGAAGCGGCATACAGTCTGAAACGAATCGTAACAACGCCTTATACCGGTTGTCATAAATATGTTCCGGCTGGTCTTGCTGGATGGTAATATCAGCGATTACGGTTAATAGATGCTTCCGGGCGTTATGACAACCGGTATGTTGTTTTCTTCGAAAATGAATCGAAGGGTTTCAGAAACAATGTTTTTACAATATATCAAAATAGTAAAGGTTCTTACATCAAAGTAAGGTTCTTATTGGTGTTAAAAAAACTGTTAGAGCGTTTGCATCTCAAGACGGGCAGGTGGTCTACTATCTGAGACAATGCAGGCAGAACCGCTATCGGAACATAATTCTGACAAACGCTCTAACGGGATTTGATATAGCCTTTGATGCGCTCGATCAGCGGGCGGCGGATGCGGACCGTCAGATAAAGATCGCCGGGGCTTCCACCGGCGCGGCCGGCTTCCCCCAGGCCTTTGAGACGGATTTTGCCGCCGTTTTTGACCCCGGGCGGCACCCTGACGATCAGCTTTTTGCCTTGGCGGCGGTCGTAATAGGCATAGGGGCCGCCGCTGCGGGCGGTTTTTTCGTCAAGGGTTATGGTGTCGTGCATGTTTTTCCCGTCGCGGGGAAGCCGGCCGGCCGTTAAACGGTCCAAGAAAAATTGCGCCAGTTTGGGCAAGGGGGCGCCGCGGGGCAGGGACCGCCGTTGACCGGGCATGCCGGGGCCGAAACAGCCGCCGAAGAAAAAACCCCGGACATGGAAGCCGTGACGCCCGCCGTGGAAGGTTTTGAAACCCCGGCCGTAACATTCCCGGAAAATGTCTTCAAAGCCCCTGAAACCGAAGGATCGGGCCATCTCCTCGAACACCTGGTGAATGTCCGAATTCCGGAAAATGTCCTCCTGTGAGTACGACTGTCGAAATCGGCCGTGGGCGGCCGAACCATAATCACGCCGCAGGGCGTCGTATTCCCGCCGTTTGGCAGGGTCCGCCAGAACGGCGTAGGCTTCGTTGACAGCCTTCATCCTTTCGGCGGCGGATGGATTCTGCCGGTTGCGGTCCGGGTGATATTGAAACGCCAGTTCGCGGTAGGCCCTGCGAATGACGGCAACGTCGGCCGATGGGTCCACGCCCAGTATACGATAGTAATCTTTGCTTTCCATCTGCTGTCAATACGCCGCTGAAGCGGGGGCATCAATGCGGAAGACGCCCCCGGCCGTCCCTCGCGGCAGGGAAGCCGCTAAACGGCCGCGGCGATTTTTTCAGCGGTGGCTTTGATGACGTCCATGTTTCCCGGCTTCATCTCCCAGCCGGTCCATTGCAGCTCGGGACTGCCTTCCAGCCGGGGAATCAGATGGAGATGGTAGTGCATGATCACCTGGTTGACAGCCCGGCCGTTGAGCTGAACCGCGACAACGCCCAACGGCTTCAAGGCGCTGCGGATGGCGTGGATCACCTTTTTGGAGGCCAGCTGAACCGCGGCCAGATCTTCATCCGTGATTTCCCATAAATTTTCCGCGTGCGCCTTGGGAATGACCAGCGTGTGGCCTTCCGTGACCGGATTGATGTCTTCAAAAGCCAGCACCCGCTCGTCTTCGTACACTTTGAAACCGGGCAGCTCCCCCTTGACGATTTTGCAGAAGATACAATCTTCCATTGCCGACACCTCCTTTTAATGGTGGGACCTTCTCGCGTTCCTAATGAATTCATATCAAAATATGCAGCCGTTTTTCAAGGACGGATGCCGGGTAATAAGAAATCGATTCCAGTTGATTCTGGCTGCCTGGAATGGCGCGAAAACGATTCGTTGAAAATTAATTAAAAAAATTCACGTTGTGGTTCAAGAGAGCTGGTGGATCTCGATCAATCTGTGGTTTCATGATTGGTGCGTTTGGGATGCCCCGTGAATTTTTTTAGGTAGCAGAAAAATCAGAGGGATGCCGGCCAGTCCGATGGCGGCGCTGATGTAGTAGGTCGTTTTCAAACCGACGACGTCCGCCATGTAGCCGACGCCCACCACAATCGCCGAGCGGGCCATGAAAGACGCCATCATGAAAAAGCCGTTGGCGGCCGCCGGCCCGCTGCGGGCATGTTCCTGCACCAGCGCCAGCATGACCGGCGTTGTCGACAGCAGGGTGAAGCCGATAAAAACCAGCGCGGCGTATTTCAGGTAGCCGCTAAGGCCGGTGAAGAGGAAAACGCCGATGGGGGCGCCCAAAAGGGCGATGAACAACATGTTGCGGCGGCCCAGGGTGTCGCTCAATGAGCCGGCGACCAGCACGCCGAGGACACCAGTGGCTTCATAGATGGTCAGCCCGATGCCGGCCAGCCAGAGATTGCCGGTTTCGATTTCGATGAAGGTGGGCAGAAATGCGGCCATGGAAGCGTGCATGAAGCCTCTCGCGAAAAGAATGCCGGTTAAGGGGAGCAGAATGGGCCGCATTTCCTGCCAGGTCGTCAGCAGGGAAGTGCGCTCTGGATTCTTTACGCGGACGGTGGTGTCGGAAAAACGGAGATAAAGCCACAGGGAAGCCAGAAGGCCGACGGTCATGATCGGGTAAAAGCCCTCCAGCCCCATCAGGGAAACCGCTCCCACGGCGGCAATAGGCCCCAGGGTTCTGGCAAATTCGCCGCCCACCATGTAGAAACTCATGCCCCGTCCCTTCTTTGGGCCCGAAAAACGGGCGATCATGACCGGCGCCGGCACATGAAACAGGGCCACACTGATGCCCGCCGCAAACATGAGCAGCAGCAGAACACCGTAGTTGGGGGCCACGCCGATCAGGCTCATGGGAACCGCTGTCATGGCGGGTGCCAGAATGATAAAATAGCGCACGCTCATCCGATCGGCCAGGATGCCGATGGCGGGATTCAACAGCGATGGAAGCTGCATGACGGTCGTGAGGAAGCCGGCCTGTGCCAGCGATAGGGAGAGCTTCTCGATCAACAGCGGCAAAAGCGGCGCCAGGAAGCTCGAGTAGATGTCATGAATGAAATGACAGGCCGAAAGCGTCAGTACCTGTGCGGTTTGAAACGGGGGACGGGACTGTCGGACGGGGGCCGGGTTCATGCTCAAAATGTTCGTCTTCGCCGGTGGCGCGGTTTGTCCGTGAGACGGACCGGTTGTTGAAAATGGCGCCGCTTCAACCGAAATCTTCGAGAATAAAAGCCTCCAAATCGTCCGGATGCACCCATTCTTCGGAGATCGCACGATTGCGCACGGAAATGCCGGCACGATGGACGGATTCCGGATCATTGGAAACCAGCGGGTGCCAATCAGGCAGGCGGCGGCCTTCGACCAGCAGCCGGTAGGCACAGGTGCGCGGCAGCCAGCGCAGCCGTCGGATGACCCGGGGGGTCAGCGGCCGGCAGCCGTTTACCCGTTGTGAACGCTCGGCATAGGCCCGGCAGCGGCAGCGTTGAATATCCAGCAGATAGCAGGCGACGGCGGTGTAAAACACCTTGCCGGTTTTTTTGTTCTCAAATTTGTGCAGGCAGCAGCGGCCGCATCCGTCGCACAAAGACTCCCATTCCCGCAGACTCAGCTTCTCCAGGGGGCGCCGCACCCAGAACCGGCTGCCGCGCATCAGTCGTCCGACCCCGGAGGAAAAATGGCATCCGCGATCGCCACCGGCGCCGGAATCAAGTGTTGTTTCAGCATGATTTCCTCCGTCTGCCTCCAGGCCGCCGCATCGATCCGACCGACAGACACGTCGGGGGCGGGTTTGATCAAGCGCCGCGTAATCTCAAGCTGGCGTTCCATCAGCGGGAAAGGGGTGTCCTTATCATATTGCTGCAGCATCTTCAAAGCCTTTTGTGCGTTGGCCGGGTCCAGCGCCGCTTCCCAGCCTTTTAAAAGGGCGCGCACGAATTTTGCGGCGATCAACGGCTGCTGATCCAGAGCCCGCCGGGATGTCACCACGGAATTGGCTACGAAGCGGACGCCGTGATCCGCCGGGTTGAAAAAGCCGACCGGCTCACCGGCGGCGTTCAGCTTGTCGGCCAGGATGGGCCCCTGGGCGTTGCGGTAAACCGGCCAGATGTCCGCCCGGCGCTGAAAAAACGGCGTAAAATCATAGCGCACGCTGAACAGATGTACATCGCTTTCCTGAATCCCGGCTTTGGCCAAAATCGTCCGCATGATGGTCTCGTCATTACCGCCGTAGGTGATGCCGATGGTCTTGCCGCGAAAATCGGCGATGTGCTCAAAAGTGTGTTCATCGGCGCGGTAGATCCATTGCAGCGGGTTGATCTGGAACAGCTGGGCCAGCACCACCACCGGTGCGCCTTTGGACCGTGCCCGGATGACCTGGTCGGCCGAGGCCACACCGAAATCCGCATATCCCAGTTCAAGCTCCCGGATGGCGTCTCTTTCCGGACCGCCGGCTTTGACATCCACACGCAGTCCGACCGCCTCGAAAAAGCCGGCATCCCGGGCGTACAGATCGCCGATGACACTGACGTTGAAAAGCCACTTGAGGCGATAGGTCAGATTCTCCTGCGCAGCGGCGTTGTCCGCCCTCAAGAGGCCTGCTGTGGTCAGGACCGCGGCGCAAACGATGATGATCATCATCCGAAACTTGGGGCCGATCGGGTTCATATTTTCCTCCTTTCGCGCAACGCGTCTCAATGTCCGCTCCAGCCTTTTTTCACCAGATGGCCGCAGAGCTCCAGCAGACCCTGATAGATGGACAGGGTGATGCCGATGAGAAACAGGGCGATCAGAATCCGGGACAAATCGCTCTGATACAGGGCAATGCGGATGCTGTAGCCGATACCGGCATTGGCGGCGATAAATTCGGAAACGATGGTGCCGGCCATGGCGAGGGTGGCGCTGCCGGATATCACCGTGGTCAGCTTGCCGAGGTTTTCAAAAGCCCTGATTTTTACTTCCAGCTGCCAGCGCATGCGGCCGGTGGCGCGATAAAAATGTTCCACGTCTTCAACCGGTTCCGACATGATGCCGATCACCGACAGCAGAATGGGAAAATAGCATATCATCGCTGCAATCAAAAGCCGCGACAGAAAACCGTCTCCAAAAAGGATGAAAATGATGGGGGCGATGGCCACAATGGGATACGCCTGAACATTGTAGGCGGCCACCTTGACAAACGAGCCGAACCAGGTGGTTCGACGGCCGATGATGCCCACCGCCGCCGCCAGGCAGATGGAGATGATCTGGCCGATCACCGCCACGGAAAAAGTGTCCACCACATCGGAAAAGTATCGTATGCAAACCGTTTTCAGGGTGTTGATCACATCCCGCGGGCCGGGAATGACATAGTCCGACAGACCGAAACCGTATTTGACGGCAAACAGCAGCAACAGGCCGATGAGATATATGAGCAGAAATTGATAGATCCGTCTAGGCAGCATTCATGATCTCCAGCATGATGCGGTCCAGCGCCGTTCGTGAAAACGTCTCCTTTTTTTTCAAATCGAGCCCTCGGACCGAAACGGTCTGCGGTGATTTCTGCGGATTTCTGAACACGATGATGTCGCGGCAGAATTTGGACACCTCGACGATGTTGTGCGAGATGTAAAGAAAACAGGCCTCCGGAAAGATATCCTTGATTTCCAGGATAATGGTTTCCCGGGTGGCCTCGTCGACGTTGGCCAGGCTTTCGTCCATGATCAGCAGTTGAAAATCCTGGAGCAGATAGCGAATCAAGTTGATGCGGTTTTTCTGGCCCAGCGACAGCTTCGAGAACGTGGTCGTCAAAAGAGGCGTCATGCCGAAGACATGTGCCAGCGTGTCTTTTTTCCGCTTTCCGGCTTGCGAGGTCACGCGGTTTAGGTGGCGTCCGATGCTGGACCAGCCGGGCAGCCGTTCGGTGTTGTAGGTGTAGAGGCAGGTGGGGGCGCCTTCCGTGACGACGCGGCCGGCATAGCCCTTTAATTCACCCGCCATGATCCGGGCCAGCGAGGTCTTGCCCACACCGGACGGACCGAAAAGGGCGTTGAAGCCGGGCTCCCTGATGTGAAAAGAAAGACGGTTGAAGGTGGGATGGGTGGCGCCCGGGTACTGGAAGGTGATATCTTCACATGCAATGCGCATGAGGGTTTCTTATCGCTCCCCTATGCCGGGCCACTTTATTGCGGTTCCGATGAGCGGTGCCCGGCAGCGGCTGATCAGATTGCCGTCTCTGTCGCGAACGCTGATAAAAAGTTCGGTAATGCCGGTCAGCTCCGCTTCCATGTCGTCCGGAGGACCGCTGCCCCTGAACCCCTTATGGCGGAAAAACGCATCAAAGGGCATCAGGGTCAGCAATAAAACGAAAATGATGATTGCCCGCATTCCCGGCCATTCCTTGGCATGCAACGCTTTCGATCTTCAGGCACCCGGCCCGGCGGCGTTTTGCGCCGGCCGCCGCTGACAGCGGTCCGCCTCGACGGACGGTCGCCCAACCGGCCTTTCTTTTCTATACCACCAATCGCCGGTTGGCGTCAAAACGGAAAAAAACTTGACGCTTTTACAGGCCAGAGAGTATTGGAACATCTTTTATCATGTAAAAGCCAGCAGGAAGCGATGCCGCCGACCGACAACCATAGGACGGACCACAACCGTCCCCTGCGCATTTGCCTGATCAGCTACCGCAGCAACCCCCACAGCGGCGGGCAGGGGGTCTATCTGAAAAATCTGGGTCGCGCGCTCACGGACGGCGGACATCATGTTGATGTAGTGTCGGGGCCGCCGCGGATCCACCTCGGGGACGGAATCCGGCTTTATCGGCCGTCCTGCCTGGATCTGTATGATCCGGCCGATCCCTTCCGCATGCCGCGCCTTAAAGAGCTGCTTTCCCCCATCAACCTGATGGAGTGGATCGGGGTTTCCACCATGGGGTTCCCGGAGCCGTTCACGTTCGGGCTGCGGGCCTACCGTATTCTCAAAAACCGATTGCATCGATATGACATCGTTCACGACAACCAGAGCCTTTCCTACGGCATCTGGGCGATTGCAACCCGCAAAGCCACCATCGCCACCATTCATCATCCGATTACAGTGGATCGAATGCTGGCCGTGCGAAGCGCCGGTTCCTTCTGGCAGAAGGTCAAGCAACTGCGCTGGCACTCTTTTCTGCGCATGCAGAAGCTGGTGGCCAGAAACCTGCCGTACCTCATCACCGTGTCGGAAGCCGCCCGGCGGGACATTGCAGCCGCCTACGGGGTTGCCGCCCAACAAATTCACGTGGTGCACAACGGCATTGACACGCGCCTGTTTCGACCGCTTCCCGGTGTAAAGCGGCGCACCGACCGCATCATTGTCACCAACAGCGCCGACACGCCGCTGAAGGGCTTGCGCTACCTGCTGCAGGCGGTTTCCGATGTGGCGCGGAAAAGAAACCTTCGGCTGGTGGTTGTGGGACAGCCGAAAAAAGACGGTGATATTCCATCGCTTATTCAGGAACTTGGCATCGGCGGGCGGGTTGAATTCACCGGCCGCATCCGCCAGGAAGACCTTGTTCATCATTATGCCGAAGCGGCTGCGGCCGTCGTTCCATCCGTGTATGAAGGCTTTGGCCTGCCGGCGGGTGAGGCCATGGCCTGTGGTGTACCGGTGATCAGTACCCGCGGCGGCGCCCTACCGGAAGTCGTCGGAGATGCCGGCCTACTGGTTCCTCCCGCCGATGCCGCGGCGCTTGCAACGGCCATTGAAACCCTGCTGCGGCATCCGGATTACGCCGCCCGCCTGGCGCAGAAAGGCTTGAACCGGGTTCAGCGGCATTTTACCTGGCAGCGGGCTGCGGAAAAGACCACCGCCGTCTATCGGAGGGCGATGCATGCTGACTGTTGATTTCCGCCGCATTTTCATTGGACCCGGCGACCGTATTCTCGACATCGGCTGCGGATCCGGCCGTCACACGGCGGCGGCCTATGGATTGCACGGCGCTCTTGCCGTTGGCGCGGACATCCGGTTTGAGACGGTTCTGGAGGCCCGCGCACGGTTGCGTTTCCACGAAAAGGTCGGCGCCGGCCGCGGGACCTGGACCTTGAATGTCGCGGACGCCGGCCGGCTGCCGTTTAAAAGCCGAAGCTTTGCCGTGGTGGTCTGCGCTGAAATGCTGGAACACATTCCCCGGGAGGTCCCCGTCCTGCGCGAAATTCGACGCGTGCTGAAACCAGGCGGGGATCTGCTGCTTTCGGTCCCCCGGTACTGGCCGGAGCGGATCTGCTGGCGTCTTTCACAGGAATATCACATGGCGGCAGGGGGGCATCTGCGCATCTATCGACGTCGACAACTCACCCGGCTGGTGGAGGATGCCGGATTCCAGTGTCGCGCGCACCATTATGCCCACGCCCTGCACAGTCCCTACTGGTGGCTGAAATGTCTGCTGGGACCGGAACATCCGCAGGTGCCGCCGGTCAGACTGTATCACCGTTTTTTACGCTGGGATATCATGTGCCGGCCGCCGGCGGTCCGTTGGGTGGAGCGGCTGGTCAATCCTCTGCTGGGCAAGAGTCTGGTGCTGTATTTCAAAAAAGAATCCGGACGGCGGCCGTCCGGATTGTTCGGGTGGAATCGGTAAGGCGGAGCGGTCGGCTATCAGCCGTTAGCGGTTAGCTGTCCCCCGTGAACGTGCGCGTGCACGATGCCGTCAAACCGACCGCTTGCGGCGCAGGATGCCCAGGCTTCCCACCAGGGCTTCCGCTGTGTAGGCGGTTGTTGCCAGGGCACGGCGGTAGACGGTCAGGGGCGCCTGTCCCCCGTCCGCCGGATCCGGGTAAATGTCGTGAAACATGAGGTAACCACCGGGAATCAGGTGGCCGGCCCAGCGGGTGTAGTCATCCATGACCGTTTCCAGGGCATGGCCCCCGTCGATGAAGACAAGGCTTAACGGGGTTTGCCAGAAACGGGCCGCCACGGCCGATGGGCAGACCACGGGCACGACCGTTTCCAAGAGGCCTTCGCGGCGGAGCGTTTCGCGGAATTCACCGAAGGTGTCCACGCAGAAACGCCGGTGGTCGAAGAGTGCGGGATCGAAATAGGTTTCACCGGGCTGCTGCTCTTCGGATCCGTTGTGGTGGTCGACGGAAAACAGAAGGGTTTGATGCTCCCGGCAGGCCGCCCCCAGGTACAGCGTTGAACGGCCGCAGTAGCTGCCGATTTCAAGACAGGGCGCCATGTGTCCCACTTTCATGGCCGCCGCATAAAGCGCCCGGCCTTCGGCAAAGGACAGGAAGCCCTTGACGGCGGCGGCCGCCGCAGCGAGGGCCTCAGGGGATTTCGTCATAATCTTTTACCAGCACCTCCCGCGGTTTGGCGCCGTCCGAAGGCCCCACCAGCCCTTCCTTTTCCATGGTTTCGATAATGCGCGCCGCGCGGTTGTAGCCGATGCGCAGGTAGCGCTGCACCATGGAAATGGACGCCTGGCGGGTTTTGGTGACCAGCGCCACGGCTTCGTCGTATTTCTCATCGTAAACGGTCTCGCCGTCATCGTCGGGTGTTTCCGGCGGCGGCTTTGTGATCGTCTCATCGTATTCGGGCGCCTTCTGATTCCGCAGGAAATCGGTGATGCGGGTCACCTCCGTTTCGGAAATGTAGGCGCCGTGAATGCGCTGCAGTTTGGAGGCGCCGGGCGGCAGAAAAAGCATATCTCCGTTTCCCAGAAGACTTTCGGCGCCGTTGGTGTCGATGATGGTGCGGGAATCGGTTTTGGAAGACACCTGAAAGGTCAACCGGGTGGGGAAGTTGGCCTTGATGATACCGGTCAGAACATCCACGGAAGGCCGCTGGGTCGCCAGAATGAGGTGCAACCCGGCGGCGCGCGCCATCTGGGCGATGCGCGTCAAGGCCACCTCCACATCCCGCGAGGCCACCATCATGAGATCCGCGAGTTCATCGATAATGATGACGATATAGGGCAATGGCGTCGGCGTGTCGCTTTCCTCGTCCGTCTTTACCTGCCGGATTTTGAGATTGTACTGGGCGATGTTGCGCACCTTCATGTCGGAGAGCTTTTCGTAGCGGCTTTCCATCTCTTTCACGGCCCAGAAAAGGGCGTGGGTGGCTTTTTTGGCATCCGTCACCACCGGTGTGATCAGGTGCGGGATGCCGTCATAAATGGACAGTTCGATGCGCTTGGGGTCGATCATGATCAATTTGGCTTCCTCCGGCAGGGATTTGTATAGAAAACCGCTGATCATGGTGTTGAGGGCCACGCTTTTCCCGGCGCCGGTGGCGCCGGCGATCAGAAGGTGCGGCATGCGGGCCAGGTCCGTCACCACCGGATGGCCTTCGATGTCCTTGCCCAGGCAGAGCGTCAGGGGGGACTTTGATTTTTCGAAAGCTTCGGAGACGACAATGTCCTTGATGCGCACTGTTTCCCGATCGGTGTTGGGAATTTCGATGCCGATGACCGCCTTGCCGGGAATCGGGGCGACGATGCGGATGCTCGTGGCCCGCAGGGTGAGGGCCAGATCATCGGACAGGTTTACAATGCGGTTTATTTTTACCCCCGGTGCGGGTTCATATTCGAAGGTCGTGATGACCGGCCCCGGCGTCACCGTTGTCACCCTTCCTTCCACACCGAAGTCGTTGAGTTTTTTTTCCAGCAGCTTGGACTGCATTTTGAGGCTTTGGTTGTCGGCGGATATCTTTTTGGGCGCTGCATCCTCCAGAAAGCTGACCGACGGGCGTCTGAAGTCCTCCGCTTCGCCCATGAAGTCGAATACCGCCTGTTTGGGGACGGGGGTTTTGCGGACGGGCGGCTGTTTGGCCGCCTTGATGGTGACATCGAGTTGCTTTTTTTTCCGCTGCGTGCGGTCGGCTTTTTTACGTTTTCTGGCCTTTTCTCTGCGCTCTTTCCATTTGATGAACAGGGTTTTGACGCGGCCGGTCCATACCGCCAGGGTCTGAAGGGTTCGTTTTGAAAAAGCAATCAGAGAAAAGCCGGTCGCCAGCATAAATCCGATCAGCCATACGAGCAGCAGAACGATGGCGGCACCGGTGCTGTTGGCGTATTTGACCAGAAAGGAGGTCAACGGAATGCCGACGATGCCGCCGGTTGTATAACGGCTGCTGAAGAGGAACAGATGGTTGCCGTGGAAGGCAAACAGGCCGCCGGTGGTGATGATCAACAGCAGCCCCCCCGCCAGCCGCGGCAGAATGGACCGGTGGCTTTTGGGATTAAAAAAATGCAGACTGAGTAAAAGCAGCATGATCGGGAGCCAGAAGGCGCCGATCCCGAACAGCCCCACAAGGATGCCGGCCAGATGGGCGCCGAACACACCAAAGAGGTTATGGATGTCACGGGCGGCGCCGGCGTTGTTGATCGATGGGTCGGCCGGGCTGTAGGATATCAGGCTGATAAGGGTCAAAACGACGAGAAAAGACAGGATGATGCCGATGATCTCTTTGCGCATTTGTCACCGATTCAGATGGACGGCGGTCGCGGGAGTCCTTGCCGCCACGGCTGCTTCCACCGCACCGGCCGTCATATTTCCAGAATAAAGGGCAAGATAACCGGCCGTCGGCCGATGGTATAAAAAAAATACTGCCGCAGCGCCCGCTGAACGCCGGAGCGGATTTTTTCCAGCCGGTTGGGCGCTTCCGGCGATAGTTCCTCCACCACCTCCAGGACGACGCATTCCGCATCTTTGAGCAGATGGCCGGTTTCCGTGGGAAATATAAAGCCCCGGGAGACAATTTCCGGACCATAGACGATAATGCCGGTTTCTTCGTCAAAGGCCATATTGACCACCACCAGCCCGTCTTCGGAAAGCGTTCGGCGCTCTTTGAGTACGCTGCGGCCGACATCGCCGATGCCTTTGCCGTCCACCAGTACTTTGCCGGTGTCGATTTTGCCGCTCAGGGCGACGGCGTTTTCTTCGAAGCGGATGACCTGGCCGTTCTGGGCGATGACGACATGATCGGGGGCGACCCCTACCTTCTCGGCCAGGCGGCCGTGCAGTATCAGGTGACGGTATTCACCGTGGATCGGGATGAAATACCGTGGATTCACCAGGTTGATCATGAGCTTCAGCTCTTCCTGGAAGGCGTGGCCGGACACATGGATGGCGGAAATTTTTTCATAGATCACATCCGCCCCGCGCCGATAGAGATTGTTGATGATGTTGGCGATGGCCTTTTCGTTGCCGGGAATGAATTTCGAGGAGAGAATGACGGTGTCGTCCTTTTTGATGCCGATCTGCTTGTGGGTTCCGGCCGCCATGCGCGCCAGGGCTGACATGGGTTCACCCTGACTGCCGGTCATGACCATAATGACCGCCTCGTCCGGGATCGATTTCAGGTCCTCGATGGTTATTTCCATTCCCGCCGGCACGTTCAGGTATCCCAGTTCCTTGGCGATGCGTACACTGATTTCGATGCTACGGCCGTTGAAAACGACTTTGCGCTTCAGTTTGGCGGCGATCTCGACGATTTGCTGAATGCGGGTGATGTTGGATGCGAAGAGCGCCACAATCGTTCGACCGCTGCGGCCGGCGCAGATTTTTTCCAGGGTTTGCCCGATCTCTTTGGTTGAAATGGTGTAGCCTTCTTTTTCGACGTTGGTGGAGTCGGAAAGCAGCGCCAGCACGCCGTGTTCGCCCAGTTGGGCAAAGCGGCCGACATCGGTTCTCCTGCCCGGCGGCGACGTGTGATCGATTTTGAAATCCCCGGTGTGGACAATCAGCCCCACCGGCGTATGCACCGCCAGGCCGAGGCCGTCCACTACACTGTGGCATACGCGGATGAACTCGATCTGGAACGGTCCGAGGGAAAGGGTGTCGCGCGGTGCGATACAGCGCAGATCAGCGCTCTGGGCGAGCTCGAATTCCTCCAGCTTATGGCGCACGATTCCAAGAGTGAACGCCGTGCCGTAAACGGGAACGCGGATTTCCTTCAACAGAAAGGGCAGGGCGCCGATGTGGTCCTCGTGGGCGTGGGTCAGGATGACCGCCGCCACTTTGGCACGGTTTTGCCGGACGTAGTCGAAGTCGGGGATGACGTAGTCCACCCCCAGCATGTAGTCCTCGGGGAACATCAGACCGGCGTCGACGATGAAGAGGGTCTGTTCGTATTCGTAGACCATCATGTTCAGCCCGATTTCGCCCAGGCCCCCCAGCGGTATGATTTTCAGCGGCATTCGGGCTCCATTTTATCCAGTGCGCCAGATATGGCCGCGTGAACGGCCTGCATGAGATTTTCTTTGGTTTTACGCGTATAGGCACGGGTGTCGATGGGCGGCAGAATTTTCATCACCACCGGCCCGGATTGCACCAGGAAGCGGCCTTTGGGCATGATCCGGCGCGTGCCGTGAATGACGATGGGCACCACGGGAACGCCGGCATCCACCGCCAGAACAAATCCGCCTTTTTTGAACGGCAGGATGCGGCCGTCCCGGCTGCGCGTGCCCTCCGGAAAAATCAGCACCGAAACCCCCTGGCGAATGCGCTGCGCCGCCGTCGCCAGACTTTTAAAGGCGGAGCGTCGATCCGAACGGTCAATGCTGATGTAGCCGCAGCCCCGCATGCTGCGACCGAACAGCGGGATGTTGAACAGTTCCTTCTTGGCCAGCCAGCGAAACTGAACCGGCAGGCATCCCAGCAGCACCGGAATGTCAAAATTGCTCTGGTGGTTCGGCATCAGAATACAGGAGGCGGTCCGCCGCAGATGTTCCCGTCCCTGGACATCCACCGCAACGGCGCTGACCCATAATATCGATTTGCCCCAGGCCCTGGCCACCAGGTGGGCGATGTCGCCTTTTTTGCTGAAAAAGGCGACAAAGATAGCGGCCGTGCCCAGCACGATCGTCGCCGTTACCACCCAGACGGTGATAACCGCCATATGCAAGACGGAGCGGATGCTGTACATCATGCCTTTAATTCGTCAACAACATATTGTCTCATCGTGGCGGGCAGGTTAGCATAGTTTGGTTCGAATCGCAATATATATGTTGTGTGTCCAGGCGACATAACAACCAGTAGGGGTTTTGACCCCGGGATTCTTGCCGGCGCGCATGCATCAGCAGCGGATCCAACCCGTTTCAAGGCCCGATGCCGGAAAATGACGGTTGTGATTTTCTGGATTTTAGCTTATCATCACCCACTGTCAATCCGGCCGTCTGCCGCGGCGCAGCTCGCAGAGCGAAAACGGGCCGGCGCGTAATCCGACGGTTTGATAAAGAAGTCGTCGGTCTTACTGGATTCCGGTGTGCGCCGGAATGACGATTCAGCGACAAAAAGCGAACCCAACGAACCCAAAGATCCAAACGATCGCAACATCGTTACAGACAAGGTGCACGGGCGGTGAATCGAGACCCGTGCGGCTTTGAATATCGCAACCGCTTTCAGGCGTACGGACGGCAATGGCGTTCCCCAGCAAACGGCAGTTCAATCTCATGGACCACATGGCCCTTTTCGGGTTCGGGCTGGCGGTCCTCTACTGGCTGCTGGAGGCCCTGGTGTATGTGCTGTTGTCTGAAAACGCCGGCTTTGTTGAACGCCTGACGGGACCGCGATTTGATGATCTTTTTATCCGGATTCTCGTGTTGTGCTTTTTCGCGATTTTCGGATCGCATGCGCAGTACACCATCAATCAGCGCCGGCAGGCCGAGGCGGCCCTTCGTGAAAGCGAGGAAAAATACCGCACCATTATTGAAAGCATCGAAGACGGCTACTACGAAGTCGACACGGATGGACGTCTGGTTTTCTGCAACAGCGCCCTCAGTCGGATTCTGGGCCACAACGAAGCGCAAATCATCGGCAGCGGCATTCATGAGCTGCTGGGCGCGGAAAACGGACGGGCGCTTTTCGATCGGTTCAACGCGCTGCGGCATGGTGAAACCACCCTCAATGAGCTGGATTGGTCTTTTCGGCACCGAGACGGCTCCGAGCGCTTTATCGAAACCGCCATCATACTGATGAAAAGCGCCAAGGGACGGATTACCGGCTTTCGCGGTCTGCTGCGGGACATCACCCGCCGTAAGCTTGCCGAAGCCATGTACCGTGAAAAGCTGGCCGCCGAGGCCGCCAACCGTTCAAAGAGCGAGTTTCTGGCCAACATGAGCCACGAAATCCGCACGCCTCTGAATTCCATCATCGGTCTGGTCGAATTGATGCTGGAAACGGATCTGTCCTCGGAGCAGCGCGAAGATCTCGGCGTCGTCAACTCCGCCGCCTATGCGCTTCTTTCGCTGATCAACGACATTCTTGATTTTTCAAAAATTGAAGCCGGCAAGCTGGAGCTGGAAGAGCTTCCATTCAATGTGCGCGATTTTTTAGGAGATTCACTGCGCATCGTCGCCGGCAAGGCGCATGAAAAAGGCATTGAACTGGCCTACCGTGTGGGGACGCGCGTACCCGAAATTCTGGTGGGGGATCCGTCGCGTCTGCGTCAGGTGGTGTTGAACCTGGTGGGCAATGCCGTCAAGTTCACCGATGCGGGGGAAATCATTCTTTCCGTCGCTGCGGAAACGGGTTCGGAATCCGATGTCGGGCTTCTGTTTTCGGTAACGGATACCGGTGTGGGCATTCCCCGTGAAAAGCAGGAGAGCATTTTCGGTGCGTTCGCGCAGGCCGACGGCAGCACCAGCCGACGGTACGGCGGCACCGGTCTTGGGCTGGCGGTGTCAAGCCAGCTGGTGGGTCTGATGCAGGGCCGCATATGGGTTGAAAGTCCGGTCAAGGCCGCGGCGGATCGCGGCGGGCCGGGCAGCGCCTTTTATTTCACCGCCCGGTTTCGCACCGACCGGCAGCGCGAGACGGATCTCGACCGGGTTCCCCGCATCGAGATCAAGAGCATGAAAACCCTGATCGTCGACGACAACCGCAGCCACCTTGACATTCTGCGCGAAATGCTGGAAGGATGGGGTTTGTCCGCGGACACGGCCGCGTCGATGGAAGCGGGGCAGGGATTTGTTCTCGCGGCCATGGAAACGGAAACGTCCTATGGTCTGATCATCATCGACGCCGACATGCCGGTGAATGACGGTTTTACCCTGCTTTCCTGGATAAAAACGCAATCACGGATCGATCCGGCGGTCATTATGATGCTCACGCCGCTGAGCGGGCGGCCGCGCAAAGACCTCAACGGGCTGAACGTCAGCGCCGTTGTTCAAAAGCCGGTGCGGCCCTCCGACCTGCTGGACGCGGTTGTGCACGCGGTTGTGCCCGCCGAAACCTTGCCGGACAAGGCGGCTCCGGCTTCTGATCCCCCCGATCATGCGGCCCCGGGCGGCCTTGCCATCCTGGTGGCGGAAGACACGCCCTTCAACCAGAAATTCATCCACCGCCTGCTGGATCGGTGGCAGCACCGGACAACCATTGTTGAAAACGGCCTCAAGGCGGTGGAAATGATATCCCGCAAGCGCTTTGATCTGATTCTCATGGACGTGCAGATGCCGGAGATGGATGGTTTCGAGGCGACGGCGGCCATCCGGGAGCTGGAAAAAACAGCCGGCGGCCACACCCCGATCATCGCCATGACGGCGCATGCCATGCGCGGAGACAGAGAGCGCTGTTTGCGTGCGGGCATGGACGACTATGTACCCAAACCGATCCATGCCGATGCCCTGGCGGCCGCTATTGCGAGACTGGTGCCGGCCGCGGAGGCGCCGGCCGCTGAAAAAGATGGAGACAAAATGGGAGCGCCCTTTCAGCTGGACAAGGATATTGTGCTCAAGGCCTTCGATAATGACTGGGATTTTTTCAAGGAGGTTGTTGAGATGTTCGTCGAGGACTATCCCCGCATGATGGTCGACATTCAGGAAGCCGTCAACCGCCGGGATGGCCCCCGCCTCCAGCGGACCGCTCACGCCATCAAGGGAATGCTCGGTAATTTTCAGGTGAAAAACGCCGTGGGCAGAGCCTTTGAACTGGAAAAAATGGGAAGGGATCAAGCGTTCGATGACGCACAGCGGATCTATGAAATGCTTGCCGATGAATTGCGGCAGCTGGAAGCATTTTTCAGAAAAATGACCGAGGAGGGCCGGATTTGAACATTCTCATCGCCGAAGACGATCCGATTACCTTGAGAAGGCTACAGCATTTTCTGGAAAAATGGGGACATCACGTGCGGATGGCGCCCAATGGACTGGACGCGCTGGAACAGTTTCTGTCCGAACCGGTCGACATCGTCATCACCGATTGGATGATGCCGGAAATGGACGGTCTGGCGCTCGTGCGGCATATCCGCAACCGCAGCAAGGACAAGGCCTATGTCTATACGATTCTGCTGACGTCCCGGGGTGATAAGGAAGATGTTGTCAAGGGGCTTTCCGAAGTCGGTGTGGACGATTACGTGGTAAAGCCGTTCGATCCGGACGAACTCCGGGCGCGCCTCAGCGTCGGCGAACGGACCGTCCGTCTCGAAAGAACCTTGCGCGAATACGGGGAAGGATTGGAAAAAATCGTCCGCAAGCAGACGCGTCTTATCCGGCACACGCAGGAAGAAACCATCATCCGGCTGCTGACGGCCCTTGAATCCAGAGATGAGGAAACCGCCGGTCATGTTCGGCGGATCGGCCTT
>Ga0180430_10001037_pt1 | contig 28470 bp, 18 predicted proteins | sample SS_ome_9_FD_132999 | JGI IMG/M metagenome (GOLD analysis project Ga0180430, IMG submission 132999) | Hypersaline lake sediment archaeal communities from the Salton Sea, California, USA - SS_1_S_2 metaG | ecosystem: Environmental > Aquatic > Non-marine Saline and Alkaline > Hypersaline >... | reverse complement strand
GCGCCTTGGAGGAGGGCCTACTTCCTTTTTATCCCCCATAATTACAGTATTGTGGTGAATTTCGGGATGCCGTGCCCCAGTACTTGAAAAAGTAAGGCCCTAAAATTAAAACAAGGCTTTAGAACTGTAATACTACAACTCTAAAACCTTAGCTTATTTTCAACTTTGTAAGGTATAGCAAAAATAGCGTACCCTCACTATAGAAGCAATTTTTCTATTAATTACCTTGTTAGACAAGGCTGGTCAATCAAAATCGTTGGAAAACTCGTCGTCCGGGTTAGTTTCACCCGCCAAGATGACTCCAGTATCATTCAGGTCGTCATCTTCTTGGAATTCTGTGTCGTCGTCGAATTCGTCTTCGAAATCGTCATCGAACGCATCATCAAAGTTTGCTTCTTCGAAGCCCTCAAAGACTTCATCTAGTTGCACGGAGAGTGGGTCGCAGCGAACATCCATTACGACCATTCCACCCTCATTGTCTGCCGAATCCTTGGCCCGTGGGAAATTTTTGTACCTTGTCATCACGAACCTCCTTAGTTAAATAAGAGAACAACCTCCTAAACAAGTGGATAAACTGATTTCTAATTCTCGTCTGTATTATATCCTTTCGAATCCATTTTGTCAATCCCCTGAACCAAGACAAATACGGAATAATTGTTCGACTGCGTCAAAAAAACGAAAAAACGGGCATAAACGACCCATTTTAAGGCAAAATAAGGCGTCTAGGCGACTTAGAGGGGCAAATTTCGTCATATCCAGGTTTTTTTATTCTTATTTTTACGCATAGCAAAGTTTGCTGAGGTAAAGCTAATCGGCAGAAAAAAACCCTGCCCCCACTTGCTAATCTCGCAGAAACTTGCTAGGATAGTGCGCTGTGGAATTTCTCCGTTCGTGCTATATCCAGACGAGTGTTACCAGATGAACAGTCCTAATGAGATGGTCGTTGTTACAGGAATAGGCATCATCAGCCCAATCGGCTCAACCGCCGAAGAGGTAGTGGATGCATTACGCGCTAAGCGAGCGGGTTTCAGTAAGTTCCCCCTTGAAGAGGGAGGGGACGTGCCTCACGTCTGTTGTGCCGGTCGCATTGAAGACTTTCAGATGAAAACGCATATTAAGCCACGTAAGCATATGCGTAAAAGTGTCAAGGTGATGAGTCGAGACATTCAATTAGGCGTAGCCTCAGCAATTCATGCTAGTGATCAGGCAAATCTGGTAGATGCCCCGATTGCTCCGGAGAAAAAAGGCGTTCTTTTTGGTGCTGAGATGATCGCCAACGATATGGACGAAACCTACCCCACGTTTTCCAAAACGCTCGAGGGTTTGCCACTTGAAGATACAAAAAATTACGACGGAGACCAGTGGGCGAAAAATTTTCGCACAGAGCTCTATCCACTTTGGATGTTGGAATATTTGCCGAATATGCCAGCGTGTCACATTACAATTTCCGAAGATGCTCGCGGACCTAACAACTCATTGACAATGAGTGAGGTCTCTGGTCCTCTTGCAGCCATTGAGGCCATTTCAACTATTCGCCGTGGGATGGCAGATGCAATGCTTGTTGGTGCCGCCGCTTCACGGACGTCACCTTTTTTGCGAGTTCGCTACGATTTACTAGGTTGCATTTCTCCGAGCGACGATTTTGCCACAGCCGTAAAGCCGTTTGACAAAGAACGGGATGGCTACTTCAATGGCGAAGGGGCCGCCACAATGGTCTTTGAGCGAGAGTCCATCGCCAAGGAGCGTGGGGCGAAAGTCCTTGCAAAAATACTTGGTTCTGCAAACGGTGTTGAACCTCGCTGCGAGCACAAAAACGGTATTTCGGGGCGAGTACTTGAAAAAACCATCCTTGCTGCAATGCAAAAAGCGAATGTCAAACCAGAAGACCTCGCCTGTGTTGTTTCAGGAGCTTCGGGACTGAAGGCATTCGACCGCGCTGAGGCGCAGGCAATCGCCAAAGCACTTGGTAGCGACATCCCAGTAACAGCCCCTCGCTCGTTTTACGGCAACGCCGGTGCTGCGAGCGGATGCCTTGACCTTACTGTTGGTTTGTTGGCGATGCGGGAAGGGTTCATTCCACCAACCCTCAACTACACTACTGCCGATCCTGAGTGCCCGGTCAACGTTGTGACGGAACCCCTACCCACCGATAAAAAAGTTTTCCTCGCTATTTGCCTTGCCACTTTTGGACAAGCAACTGCAATAGTGATTGAAGTAGAACGGTGAAATGTAGCATATATAGCTTGTTAGCACAATTACAAGAAAAACTTCACTTTTTCCCCTTCAATCCTCACCCCTCACCCTTTCTGAGATGAACACGAACGTTATTGGAATCGACTTAGGTACCACCTACTCCGCTGTTGCTAGACTTGACGAGCACGGCAAGCCGGTTACGCTTGTCAACGCCGAGGGTGATCTGGTAACTCCCAGTATTGTTCTTTTTGACGGGGATGATGTCATTGTTGGTAAAGAAGCGCACAAAGCGATGGCGACTGAAGCGGACAACGTCGCGGAATGTTCCAAGCGGGATATGGGAAATCGTGTTTTTCACAAAGTCTTTGGGGGTCAGCAGTATCCGCCTGAGGTCATTCAGGCTTGGATTCTTAATAAATTACGGATGGACACTGAGGCGCAAATCGGCCAAACCGAGAAGGTTGTCATCACGGTCCCCGCTTATTTCGATGAAGTGCGGCGTAAGGCCACGCAAGATGCTGGTTATATGGCAGGGTTTGAGGTGCTCGACATCATCAACGAGCCAACCGCAGCGGCGGTCGCCTTTGGTTTCCAACAGGGCTACCTCTCGCTCAACCCCGAGGAATCCAATCACGAAACGATGCGAATCCTTGTGTACGACCTTGGTGGTGGTACTTTCGACGTGACGATTATGGAGATTAGCGGCAACGACTTCGCCGCAATTGCTACCGATGGTGACGTACAACTCGGTGGGTTCGACTGGGACAACCGCCTAGTGGACCTCGTTGCAGAACACTTTATCCGTGAGCATTTTGTTGACCCGCGTGAGGACGAAGCAACGCTCGGTAAGATCTGGCGAGAGTGTGAAGATGCTAAAAGAACGCTCTCGGCAAGAAGCAAGGCCGCCATCGCCTGTGACTACCGTGGATTCTCCTCGCGTGTGGAAATTACACGAACGGAGTTTGAAGAGGCAACGCACGACCTGCTTGATCGGACTCGTTTCACAATGGAGCAGACGCTCAAACAAACCGATTTAGGTTGGGACCAGATCGACAAGGTCTTGCTTGTGGGCGGCTCAACGCGAATGCCGATGGTAAGAGCACTTGTGCAAGAAGTCACCGGTAAACCTGTAGATACTTCCGTCGCTGCCGACGAAGCCGTTGCACACGGTGCGGCACTGCGAGCTGGCCAGATTGTCACAATGGAGCAGGGCGACAAGGAAGCCTCCTTCACCATTCAAAACGTCAACTCACACAGTCTTGGTGTGGTTGGTAAAGACCCACAAACGGGAAGACGCCGCAATGGGACGGTCATCCCGCGCAACACCCAATTGCCTTGCAAAGCGAGACGTATCTTCAAGACGTCGAAGGCCAATCAAAGGTCGATTAAGGTTGAGGTTGTTGAGGGAGAAAGTGCCTCGGCCGACGATTGCATTTTGGTTGGGAAATGTTCTATTCCGCAGCTCCCTTCCGGACTTGCTGCGGGTTCCCCCGTTAAGGTCAACTTCGAGTACGAAGCGAATGGCCGTTTGAAAGTTCGCGTGGGTGTACCTGGCGCAAAGAAATACGCTGAGACAGAGATTGTTCGCGAAAACTCTATGCCAAAAGAGCATCTTGATGGTTGGCGTGAGTTCATCTGTCAAAAGCCACCGACAGATTATTGTTAGAAACTCTGCGATCGCGCTGCAATCGAGGACCGTACTCTGCAAAGCAATCGACGTTCTGCGTGGTGATTAACCGTGCGCTATTATCGACCGTTTCTTAGGCACCTCGCGTGGCCTGTGCATTTTTTAGGGCCGCGTCGAAGGAATTTTCGTCACGTAGAACGTTGACTCCAATCAGCAGCATCTCACGTATTTTTTCGGGCATTTTTGCATTACCACAAATTACCGCTGCAGAAACAAGACGCTCACCACTGCCCGGGGGTGGTAGAACCTCTGGCAGACCCGGGAGCGAAATACTCCCACCGGTGTAGAAGGTAGCCATTGCGAGTGCACCGAATGGATTCGAGGCTCCCATTCTTTTGGCAACCTGCCCCGCTGCTTGCCGATTCTCCTCGGTCGGCTCGTTGACCCAGTCCATTGTGTGACGTAGGGCAATCTGCTCTTGCTTGCTGGGTTGTCCCTCAACGCAGTTCCAAACAACTTGGGCGGCCCACCAAATCCCCTTGCGAAGGGGAAGCAGATAAGAGAGCAATTCCAAGCAATCTTGGTATTCCTCCTTTTGCATCAATTCCGTTAGTAGATCCGCTGCCTTCGCGTCGCTGGGTAGCTTACTCAAAAGCCCCTTGACCGTATCCGACGGATCGTAGAGTGAACAGACTTGACGAGCGGCACGCTCTGCCGGGGGAATATCTTGCTGAGGAGATTTTGTTTCCGACATTTCAGTTGCGTCCTTTATTCTTTGGTGTTGGATACGGGCGACTCTTCGGCAGAGACGGACTGACGCACCTTTTGCTCACGTGTTTCGGGATGCGGTTCGGTGCTTGACGGTGCGTCGGTTGCAGCGTCCCACTTTTTCGGCGAGCCGTCAACTAACTGTAAACCGAGTTGAAGGAACTCGAACATAGGCTCACGATCAGAACGACTCGGCTTCATATTGCCCGCCGCCAATAGTGCCACGGCCGCAACGAGACGAGGCGTTGTTGTTGGTAGAGGCTGAACTTCCGGAAACTCCGGAAGAGAAATGCTGCCACCAGAGTGGAAGACCGACAATGCCAGTGCACCACCGGGTGAGGATGCGCCAATCTCGTCGGCCAATTGACCCGCAAGACGTCGATTGGCTTCGGTGCTCTCTGAGAGCCAACCAAGCGTTGCACGCAAACCGAGTTCTGCTTCGCCTACGACTGACTCCTTAAGGTCGCTCTTCGCGTGATGGAGTACCTGGCAGGCCCACCAGAGCGCAGCGCGTACCGGAACTGTGTAAGGAAAAACTTGCATCGCTTCGCAGTAGTTGTCTTGGTCAACCAGTTCCTCAAAAAGCGAATCGACGCTAATATTTGTTTGGCGAATCCAAGCCCAAGTTGCGTCACTCAGCAGCAGACCTTCAAGGAGGTCATTCGTTTTCATTTGAGACATTGCCTGTTCCTTACTTTAATGGTGCACAAAACAGCTTAACCTATTATGGAGGATAACACAAATCGCACTCGCTGGGTAGTAGGGAGACGTAAAATTTTCAGAAAAAATCAGAAGTACCCTTGCACTTTTGTGGCATTGTTTGTACAATGAGGGATGGATAATCGTTACGATTTTCAGTTTTTCCACTCTTAATACTTGTAAAAAATGCGAATCCTCTTCCTATTCTTCTTTTTCTCCCTAAATTATGGGTTTGTTGCTGCGGAAGGCTATCATCTTAGTCGAAGTTCGCATTTCAACTTGCAAAGCAATGCCCCTGTCGCTGAGCTGGAAAAGATTAGCACCACTCTCGAGGAAACCTGCACCGCTTGGTCTGAACTTTTTGGTGGAAAAGTCCCCGCGAACCAACGTTTTTCCACCATTGTCTTTAAGGACCAGAAAGACTTCGCAGCGGTTATCAAATCACTTAAGATCAACGCAAAAATTACGCCGGAAAATGCTGGCTACTATTCGCAGTCTCGCAAAACAACCTTCTCGTACCTCGGCTCAAAATACACTTGGCGAACAATCCGACACGAGACCATCCATCAGATGTTTGCCGAAACTCGACCGGCAAATCAGAAGCCAGTAGGTATGACAAGCGATTGCTGGTTGATTGAGGGTGTTGCCATGCTCTTTGAGTTTCTTAACGCCGAGAAAAAAGGTGGGAAAACGGTTTACACGCTCGGCGGTACCAGCTCGGCAAGACTGCGAGGAGCCTGCTACCGTCGGCTTGTGGAGGGTTTTTACATACCCCTAGAAAAGTTCGTTACGCTAGGACAAAAAGAGTTCTACAAAAGTAAGTTGCTTCCGAAGCATTACAGTCAGGCAGCGGGGCTGAGTGACTTCTTCTTCAACGGACAAAAGGGCAAGTACCGCGCGGAATTCGTCAAGCTTGTCGGTGAAGTTTATGCTGGGAAGGCTAGCTCGTCGGAGCTCCCCAAACGGCTGGGCAAAACCTTCGCTCAGCTCGATTCAGAGTATTTGGAATACCTCGAAGAGATGCGTGAAGAGATTCTCAAAAAGGAGGCGAAGCCTTAGGATTTACCGGTTCGCCGTTAGAATCCGAACAAGCGGGGCCCGACTATCGTCCCATATACCCCACCTTACCCATTCCTCTGGTGTAATTCTGCTATTTTTAGCCCTAAATTTACCTGTCCCTCCTTGCATTAATGGCAAAAAGTGTTAGAATGGCTCGATTGTATTGTGGGGATGGCGTAGGCTGATTTTTCGCATCTATCCGTTCAGGGTCTTTTCGTGCGTTTAATTTGTTCTACAGGCTCGCAATTTTTAGCACTTTTACTCCAGCCCGTGCTGGCACTCGTAGTAGCGTGAGAGAGGCTCACGCCGGGATGCTGAGACGGTCGTAACCCTTACTTTTTATTCAATGGTTAATCGTAATCTGATCCGCAATCTGGATCAATCAGAGCAGTGGGAACAAGAACTAATCGTCGCAATGGGCGATGCAACAGAAGATGATTTGCTCGGTAGCACTGAGGAAATCAAGAGTGGCGAACTTATCGTTGGGACTGTCCTTCGTCGTGAAGGCGAGTTTATGGTCGTTGATGTCGGTGGCAAGAGTGAAGGTCTCGTGCCTTGCAGCGACTGGGACAACCCCGAAGAAATTCCAGCCGCAGGTACCGTCATCCGCGTCTTAATCGAGGACACCGATGAATTGGCATCTCCTGCAGTTGACTTGACGTCCACGATGGTCGTCCTATCCAAGAAAAAGGCTGAGAAGATCGAAGCCTGGATGAAGGTGATGGAGACCGTCAAAGAAAACGATGTCGTTCTCGGCAAGGTACTCCGCAAAATTAAGGGTGGCCTCCTCGTTGACATTGGTGTGAACGTATTCCTTCCAGCCAGCCAAGTTGACGTGCGTCGTCCGGCTGACATTGGTGACTATGTTGATCAGGAAATCCGTTGTGAAGTTCTCAAGATCGACGAAGCAAGACGTAACATCGTTGTTTCCCGACGTTCACTCATTGAAGCTGAACGCGCCAAGAAGAAGGCCGATCTCATAGCACTGCTTGAAGTAGGTCAAATCCGTAAGGGTACGGTCAAGAATATCGCCGATTTCGGTGCGTTTGTTGACTTAGGTGGTATTGATGGTTTGCTCCACATTACCGATATGAGTTGGGGACGCGTTAATCATCCCACAGAAATCGTTAATCTTAACGATGAAATCGAAGTTCAAATTCTCGACGTGGATCGTCAAAAAGAAAAGGTGGCACTTGGCCTGAAGCAGAAGTCACCTAGCCCTTGGGACGATGTCGAAGCCCGCTATCCCGTTAATTCCACTGTCAAGGGAACGGTCGTAAACGTAATGAGTTACGGTGCGTTCGTCAAGGTAGAGGAAGGAATTGAGGGACTTGTTCACATCAGCGAAATGTCTTGGACACGACGCATTAACCATCCCAATGAATTAGTCAGCCCCGACGAAGAAATTGAAGTCGTCGTACTTGGCATCAACAAGGATAAGCAGGAAATCTCGCTTGGTATGAAGCAAGCAACTGCGAACCCTTGGGACATCGTCGCCGAGAAGCACCCCGTGGGCAGTATTGTCACCGGTAAGGTGCGGAACCTCACCAACTACGGTGCCTTCATCGAGATTGAAGATGGCATTGATGGTCTGCTCCACGTCAGCGATATGTCTTGGACACGCAAAATCGGTCATCCCAACGAGATGGTCCAACGAGGTCAAGAGCTTGAAACGAAGGTTCTCACTATCGACCGTGACAGACGTCGTATTGCATTGGGACTGAAGCAAATGTGCGACGACCCTTGGTCCACAAACATTCCCGAGAAGTACCAATCTGGCCAGATTGTTACCGGCCCGGTCACGAAGGTTACAACCTTTGGTGTCTTTGTTGGTCTCGAGGATGGACTAGAAGGTTTGCTCCATATTTCCGAGCTTGCCGACCACAAGGTTGATGACCCTGAAGAAATCGTCAAGCAGGGCCAAGAAATTGAGGTCAAGGTTCTCCGCGTAGATCCTGACGAACGCAAGATTGGGCTCTCACTCAAGCGAGTGAAGTGGGCCGAAGAAGATGCTGCACAGGTTGAAGCTGAAGAAGCCGAAGGTAAAGTAGCCGCTGCAAATCTTAAGGGTGGCCTTGGTGGTGACGGTGGACAATTGTTCAACCCGGGTCTCGTCGGTGGTGGTTCGGAAGAAGAAGCACCAGCAGAAGAAGCACCTGTGGCAGAGGAAGCTCCTACAGAGGAAGCTCCTGCAGAAGAAGCTCCAGCCGAAGAAAAGGAAGAGTAATTTTTCTCCCACTTTCTGAAAAAGAAAAAAGGCAAAGCAGCGCACAGAAAAGCGAGGCTTTGCCTTTTTTCGAAAATAGACTGAACGTACAAAGGTAAAGCAATGTCAAGTCATTAACCTCGAGGAGAATTCACTGTGAAAAAATTTACTGCAACACTCGCCTGCCTGCTACTCTTTGCTTTTTTCGCGACCGCACACGCCGCCAAACCTGTCAAGCAAAAAGGCCCCGTCGTCTTAACGCTCGGCAAGGCAGTTGCCCTAGCCGATTATGGCGGCAACAAAATTTACCTCGTCGATAAAGAGGGAAAAAAAACTTGGGAATATGACGCTCAACGCCCGCAAGATATTTGGGTGCTAAAAAATGGCGACATTCTCTTCTCCTACAAAGAGGGTGCGATGCAGGTGAACCGAGATAAAGAGGTTGTCTGGAAGTACGACACCGGCAAAGGGACGGAAGTCCACGCCTGTCAGCCGCTCCCCGGCGGAAAAATACTCGTCGCTGTTTCCGGACCTGCAGAAATCCGCGAAGTCGATAAAGATGGCAAGGTTACCAAGACTGTTAAGTGGGAACCTCAAAACAAAACGAACCCACACGCTCAAAACCGTTACATACGCAAGACCAAGGCGGGAACCTACCTCATCAGTAGTTTCGCTCAGAAAAAAGCCAAAGAATTGGACGCCGATGGCAAGCTCATCCGCGAGATCGACCAACCTCGCGTCCACGGCATTTTGCGACTACCCAACGGCAACACGCTTTGCTCAATCGGCGATGCCCATTTGCTGCGAGAGTTCGACAAGGATGGCAAAATCGTCTGGGAGCTCACGGAGAACGATTTGCCAGGCATACCCATCCGCTACGCTGCCGGGATCCAAGTGCTGCCCAACGGAAACATTCTTCTGTGCAACTGGGGTGGACACGGCCACGTCGGCGAACAAGCACAGGTTGTTGAGATTACTCGCGATAAAAAAGTTGCCGGGCAAATCTACGACTTCTCGCAGTTCAACACGATTGCCGGTGCCTACGTGATCGATGAGAACGCTGACCCGAGTGACTTTTCAGTGATACGCTAATCGCAAACGCCCCGCACACGCGCAAGTATTAACATCAACCTCAGCAAATTAAGGAGTACTAGCAATGTCCGAACGAATTTCACGTCGTCAACTTTTGAGTATTTTTGGTACCACGAGTGTGACCGGTGCTGTTGGAGCTGCCGCTGCAACGAGTGGTTGGTTTACACCGACTGCATTAGCGGACCTTGCCTCGCGTAAAAACGCCCCAGCAGGTGTTGACGTCGATGTTTCCGGCGTGCGTCCTTGTACACTCGTGGATGGTCACGTTGTACAACCTCAGAAAAATCTCAACACAACACAGACCACCGACGTGCTGGTCGTAGGTGCGGGACCTGCAGGTTGTGTCGCTGCTGTCGCTGCCGCGCGAGCTGGTGCCAAGGTGACGCTCGTAGAACGCTACGGACATTTTGGTGGCCTCTCCACGGGCGGGCTCGTGCTTGTTATTCTTGGACACTGGGTCACTGGCAAGAAGCAAGTCTGTCAGGGTCTCGGCGAAGAGATAATGTCGCGCCTTGACAAAATCGATCGAGGAATTGTTAACCGGCGGCAGGGTGTCAATCCGACGGTCGATGCCGAGGCACTCAAATACGTGCTGCTCGAGATGATTGTCGAAGCAGGCGTTGATGTTTTTCTCCACTCGTGGGCCGAAGATGCTGTGATGGATGGCAAGACCATCCGCGGCATTGCCTTTCAAAGCAAGTCGGGACGTCAGGCGATCCTTGCTAAGCAAGTGGTCGATACCACGGGCGCTGGTGATATTTTCGCTGCCGCTGGTGCCGAGCACCAACTGCGGAAGTACCACATTGGCCTGCCTTACCGAATTGGAAATCTCGACAAGGTTGACAAAACCAAAACCCAAGGTCAACGTCCACCGCGAGGTCGCGGGAGCGTTACGCCGATCGAGGGTGTCAACTGGGTCAATATGCACGGACCTGATGGTAACGGCGTTGATGTGCGGACACTCTCGGCACTGGAAATCAAGCATCGGCAACAGATTTGGAAGCAGGTTGAAGCAATGAAGAAGGTGCCGGGTTACGAAGAGGTGTACCTGATGGAGACCGCCCCGCAGATGGGGGTCCGCGTTTCACGCGTTATTGATGGAACCGCTGACCTGACCGTTGCGGGTGTGAGAAGTGGCAAGAAGTTCGACGACTGCGTGGCGATCGGTGGTGCGTGGCGTGGTGATCATCGCGAGTGGCAGATTCCTTACGGGGCGATGGTCTCGCGTAACATCGACAATCTCATTACGGCAGGACGTAGTATTGATGGTGAGCCTGCGATGTCGGACCTGATTCGTGTCATTCCGAACTGTTGGGTAACCGGTCACGCTGCGGGTTGTGCTGCAGCCGTTGCCGCGAAAGAAAATTGCGAATCGAAAAAAGTTGACTTGGAAAAAGTTCGTAAAGTTCTCAAAGAGCAGAAAGCCTACCTCGGATGAAAAAGCGTTACCTCCGCAAGGCCGGCAGGTTCCTCTCGCTGGCGTTGGCTTTTTGGCTCGTCCTGTTTGCCAGCGGCGCAGTGCCGGGCTTGTCGGCAATCAGCCCTTTTGTGGCGGTCGGCTCTCTGCTGGCAGTGCGAACCCTGAGCTGGACGATGCTCTATGCGCTACCGTTGCTACTCCTTTTTCTCGCAGGAAAACGCCTCTTTTGCCGGTTCCTCTGTCCGTTTGGCTGCCTCACAGAAGGCGTGGGCGGCAAGCGTGGGAGCAAGGCCAACCGATATGTGCCTCGAATTGGCGCAATGCTTCTCGCTGCGACGTGGGTCGGCGGAATTTTCGGCTTACCCTTTTTTCTCTTTCTTGACCCGCTCGTCCTTTTTGCGACACTCTTCCAACACAATGCTTTCTACTGGCTCGCTTTGATACCGGTCGGCGTGCTTCTTTTCTCAGTACTCTTCCCGGGACTTTGGTGTGCGAAGGTTTGCCCACTTGGTGCAACACAAGACCTGCTAGGTCTGCCATCGCGACAGTTGCAGCGTTACCGTAAAAAGAACAAGCCAGAATCAGAAACATCGCTGCCGTCACGACGTACTTTTTTTGCCAACGTTGCGGGTTTGGCACTACTCGCACCGCTGGTTTACTGCGGCATCGCGTGGACCAAAAGACTTCGGGGAAGTCCACTACGTCCACCTGGAGCTTGCTCGGAGGACGCGTTCCAATTGCTTTGCGTACGGTGCGGACGTTGTATTGAGGAATGCCCAACCGGTCTGCTGGTTGCGGACCTTAACACGGACCCACCGACGCTCGCAGGACTGCCTATCGCACAGTTCGACCCCGCCTACTGTAAGGAAGGATGTAACGCCTGCACACAAGTTTGTCCCAGCGGCGCCATTGAACGGCTTACGCTTGCGGAAAAAGAACGTACTCCCTTGGGCGTGGCACAGGTAGATCGGAAATTATGCAAGCTCGGGTTCGACGAGGAATGCAGTCTGTGTAAACAAGAATGTCCACACGGCGCAATAACCCTGGCTTGGTCGGAAGAAGAGTACCTTGCACACGTCGAAATTGATGCAGAAAAATGCATCGGCTGCGGCAAATGCGTAAAGCATTGCATTGGTACCAACTTCTGGGAAACCGAGGCTGACCCTACAGTTTCCCAGCGAAAAGCGTTAAAGATTGTTTAAGCCAGTTTTTCCACTTCCGCCATCACTTCTTCGGAGACATTGAAGTCGGACGAGACTGTCTGGATGTCGTCGTGATCGTCGAGGGCCTCAATCATCTTCAACACCTTCGCGGCGACTTTAGGCTCTTCAACGTCGACCGTCGATTGTGGTATTTGTGTCACTTCGGCCATCTCCGTCGGTATTTCGGCCTCGGCGAGTGCCGTCTTGACTGCTTGGAAAGCTTCCACGGGCGTGATGACTTCAAAGAGGTCATCCTCATTCTTCACATCCTCGGCACCCGCTTCAAGAGCAATATCCATCAGCGTGTCTTCGTCGGTTGCGTCGGCCTTGATGGTGAAGAGTCCACGGCGGTCGAACTTCCAACCGACACACCCTGTGGCACCCATTTTTCCACCGCCACGCTCAAAGAGCTTTCGCACTTCAGGAGCCGTTCGGTTGCGATTGTCGGTCAACACCTCACACATCACAGCCACGCCACCTGCTGCGTAACCCTCGTAAACCACCTCTTCAATCTTGCCACCACCGAGCTCGCCGGTGCCACGTTTGATTGCGCGCTGGATGTTATCCTTGGGCATCGAAACCGATTTGGCATCGTCGATAGCGTAGCGAAGACGGAGGTTGGTGTCGGGATCGCCGCCACCCATCTGAGCAGCAACGATGATCGCCTTGGCAAGCTTACTCCACACCTTACCACGTTTTGCGTCAACGAGTGCTTTTTTATGCTTAATTCCGGCCCAGTGCGAGTGTCCAGCCATCGTGAAATCCTTTCATCCTACAGGTTTTTGATATTTGTAATGGAATTCAAAAAAGGGTTCCATTATTTTAGCGTTTTCAAGCTCTTTTGACAAGGGGGGCGGGTCAAAGGCAAGAATCTAGGGAAATAGCACAACTCCTGCGAGTTAGCTAAAGTCGGGGGTTTCTATATTTTTCTTACGAAGTTCTCGCATACTTTTGTTGTCCTTACGTCCGATCCAGACCAGCAAAAAGCAAATAACTGAGCCGATCACAAAAAGTACAATGACAATAACAATCTGCGTTTCCATCGAGAAGAGTGAAGGTGTCGGTTTGTGGGGTAGCCAAGTTAAATCTTTGGTAATAAAAATGGGCGAACCAGGACGTATATTGTTGAGCAGGCTATTTGATCGGTCACGCTGCACCAGCTTGCTTGGGTCCACACTCCATCTTTTGTTCGCGTAGAAGAAACCTCCCAGTTCAACTTCCTCGGCGTAGTCCTCGGAAGAAGAGACAGACATTCCTTCGGGGAGTTCTCGCGCCAACACAATAATGGCCCAACCTTCGGTAGCATTATCGCTGGGAAAGACGGTCAACTCATAATAGCGGTCGAAGCCGTAGAGTTTTTGTCTCCACGGATCCACAATCCGAACTTCCTCTGCCTGACGTACGGTCCCCTTGATATAAACAAGATTACCTTCCACCGTTTCGGGACGTGTGAAGTAGGGATAGTCGTACCAGATTTTACTGAGCGTCACCTCACCATTCTTTTCGACTTTATGCGTGGTGTTGTCCTCACTTGGGTAGAGCATTTTTTTTCGTTTTTCAGCAACGACCTGTTGCGAGGTAATTTCTTCGCGAGGTATGCCCGACTTAACAAGTTGTGCAATTGCTTCTTTGGTGTAAACGGCATCCTCTTTGGGAGCCACTTCCTTTAAGACAAGTCGTTTAATTGCGTTTTTACGTTTCTCTTCATCTGAGCCAAGTGGATATCTTTTATCTACTTCGGCGTTGATTTTTCGCATTATTGCTTTGTCTTCATAAACCTCTTGGGTCAATTTTTTGGTCAGCTCACGCTTCTTGGATTCCACGACGACCTTTTTGAGTTCCGCTTCATCGATTTTCTTTTGTTTTTGCCCCAGCTTGAGCAACTCTCCAGCTTTCTCTTTTTCCACGACCTCAAGCATTTTGTAAAGCCCTTCCTGCTCGGAACTACGCATCGGGACAGTATGCTTAAGAACTTGGGGATCGAAGTAGCCGTAATCGTAGCCGAGGTTCCCAAGTCGCGTGTCGGGGTACCAAGCAACTCGCCAAGTGATGAAGAAGAATCGAGGTTTGCCGTCGGCAGCGTCATCGAGTCGCTTAAAAAAGACGCCGGGACAGGAAGCGTTCCAAGAATGTTTCAGGTCGGGATACTTTTCGATCTGCTCAATCCACTGTGTAGGCGCGTACTTAGCGAGAATTAACACCTCGGTTTTATCTTTGTCATCGAGTTGCATTGTGCAACGAAAGTGAACGTTGTTTAGTACAGGCTCTTGAAAATAGATGCCTTCCCAGTCTATTCGATTCGTTCTACCAGGTTCTTTGGCATCCAGAGGAAATCCAAACTTTTCGATGTGGGTGACCTTCCCTTTGAGCGCGAAGGAGTGCGTTAGTGCGTTCTCATAACTTTGGACCACTTCGGCAGGATTAAACTCGTTTTGAGGCAGTTCCTGTATTTGCTTAGCCAGTTTGCTGCCTAGATCTGAGAGACATAGGTAGTAGCGAATCCATTCCTCCCGCACAATCGGTTTGCCTGCCCATTTCTCGATAAGATTCTCATCGTGCAAAGTTTGTAAGAAATCAGAAAATAGGTCTTTGCTACTAGTTGGAAGTATATTTTTTCTCGCTTTTTCTTTTGCCTGCGTAGCAAGCCAGTTGCTCTCCTTGGAACTAACTCCCAACGACTTAATCGAGTTGGCGAATATTATAGGAAAGTTGACTGACGAAACATTGTCACCTACTCTTCCCGGAGCGTGCTTGTAGAAAAACCCGCGCACACGGAGAAGATCGAAGTTGTCTTCGCTAATGACAAATTTTTCTGGGTCGTTGAGGGTGGCCACCAAGAGGTATTCGTCCTTCGTTTCTGGAACGAGGAGTGTTAGCTCCCAGTATTTCAGTTTCCGTAAACCCGAGTTGGTATCTATAAACTGCTCTCTGGGTGTTTTCTTAACAAGATAGCCATCACACGTGATAAATCTTCCTGCTAGACGGTGCGGATAATTCAACATCAACCGGGTGTCAATCGGGTAGCAGGGTAATACGTTGAACGTTTCCGGAGGCGTTTCGGCAACTTCCGAGAGTGAAAAAAAGAAGGGCTGCTCTTTCTTCGAGAGTGGTAAGCCGTGTTGGAGTGTAGCAATCTCTTCAGGTAAAATACCTGGGATGTAAGGAGCGTCGGCGGGCGGCAACAACTGCTCGTCTTCCAACGGAATAAAGCGAGCCTTGTAATCCGCCACTGTGCCCTCGCTGGTTGCGGTACTGGCAGTTGCTTCGTCGGTCGATTTTCCGTTGCTTTTGTCCGCCGAATCTTGCGCGGTACAAAAAACGGAAACGGACAGCACCAAAGTGGCGAAAAGCCAAGAGTATTTTTTAAGTTGCATTGTATTTTGTCCTTGTGCTATTTTTCATCCTGCTTAGGAATTTCTATTTTGAGGTCCTTATGGGGTCGCTTTGTCGGTTTGCGTGAAGTGACAAAAAGAACGTACCAACAGAGTAATATCGCGAAAATTATCCCAAATCCTACCCCGGTCCAAATGGAGACATACCACGGTTTCTCCTGTTGCTTCAATTTTTCTGCCGCTTGCGGAGTTCCCTTCGGGGCACCCCGCCAGTGGATGGTTTTTCCGATGAGGAAGGGAGTTAGTCGCTTCCATTCTTGACCAGGAAATGGCTCCACATATTTTTTGATGAAAAAGGCATTGAAAAAGCAGGGCTCATTAAGATCATCACCAAGTGGAAAACCTTCGGGCAATTCCGTTACGTGCAGAACCATCGGTTCACCTGGACTGTCGTTGGGCGCGATCGCCAGTTCGTAATAGACTTTTTCCTTAGGCTGTTCACCGGGACGCATTGGCATCTTCATCTCACGTGCCATTCTAACGCGGCCTCGAATCGTCACCACCTCACCGCGAAAAGCATCGGACTGACGCAGCAGCAGCATCCGTGTGACATCATTCGCGGCGGTTGCCAGATGCGGCTCTTGGTATTCCTCGGCCAACTCAAAAAAGTGGAGCCAGCCGAGGCGATCGGGATGTAGTTTCCCGTTGATTATTTCATTACTACGAATGTCACTGAAGAACTCAATTTCGTCTCCGGCAAATGCTGATTTCGTGGTCTTGGGGCGAGGCTTATCACTCTTCCTCGCGATCTTCTCATTGTTGGGAGGCAGTTTATCATCAGAGATGTTGGCAAGAATGTAAGTCTTGACGCCATCGAGAAACCGATCGGGATCCGTGGAAAGACCGCGTTGAACTTTCGGTAAATCTTTTTGGGCGATTATGTCACCAAAAATGGAGGAGAGACCCTCACGGAATTCCTCATTACCGAGTTTAGCGATCATCACAATGACTAATCCCAGTCCTAAAATGAGCGTTAAAACTTTGCGGCGTTCTTTTCTGCCGTAATAATTCTTAGGACTTTTGATTTTTTTTTCGTTGGACTGCAAAGTATTTTTCGACATTGTCACGCTCCTGAGAGGTGTGGATAGAGGTGTACTATTTCTTGGGTGAGGACTTGAAATCGGGGTTGGCCTCAGGATCAACATCAGAACGCTTCGTCCAACCGGCTCCCCACTTCCCCTTTAAGGTGAAATTTTCGTAGTAGCCTTGCTGGCTCGTCTGTGCGTAGGGCATTTCTTCATAGTAACTCGGCTTACCCAAAACGCGCTGGTCCTTTTGCTCCTTGAGCACTTTTAACAGTCGCGCGGCGAGCTTTTCCCGCTTCGCTTTCCACTCGGGATTGTCGGCCAAGTTTTTCAGACAGCAAGGGTCTTCGGCGATGTTATACAACTCGATGGGGGAACGTTTTCCAAACGCCTGCTTCCAGTACTGCGTTTCTTTTTTCTCACGATTGAGGTCGAGGATCTGTGTCTTCGTTGGTGAGCCATCACAATTAAGGTATCCCGACTCAGGATTACCGCTAGGCCAACGTTTTGGTTCAAAATTCTGCAAGTAGAGAACACCCTCGGTGACGATCCCACGAATAGGATAGCCCCAATCGTTAGGTCGCCCAATGTCGTGACGCTCTTTGCCGATGACAACAAAATTACGTGACGGGTCAACCTTGCCTTCTTTGTCCGTTGTAAAATAGGGCACCAAACTCTTGCCAGTAATCGGCTGCATCCCCGACGTTTTTTGGGACACGTCAGCCACCTGCAGGAAGGTCGGTGCGAAGTCGATGAAGCTGACATAATCGTCGATGGTTCGCCCCGGTTTGACGATCCCCTTTTTCCACATCACCGCCAGCGGTAGATGGTTGGAGTATTCATATTCTTGTCCTTTTATACGTGGAAAAGGCATTCCGTTGTCGGAGGTGACCACCACGAGTGTATTTTCAAGCTGGCCCGTTTTTTCGAGTTGCGCGAGCATCTTTTCGAGGTGATTATCGAAATGCTCAATCTCGAAAGCATAGTCAAGCATATCGTGACGGACGGTTTCCGTGTCGGGCCAGAAGCCTGGCACTTTGTCGATGGAGTCAATTTTTTTTCCGCCAATCTTGGCACCAGACTGGAAGGCGTAGCTACGGTGCGGCTCGGTGCAGCCATACCAAAAGCACCACGGCTGTTCCTCAGGAGCGGCCTCGAGGAAGTCCGCGAAGTTCGCTGCGTAATCGTTTGCAGAAATTGCACCGGTGGGAGGCTTCGCCCGCTTGCTGCTGAAGCTCTTGCCGGTCAACATACGACCACCAGAAACCCGACCCGGTGCCCAGCCCTTGCCCGTGTAACCCACAAAGTAGCCGTTCTTAGCAAGTGTCTCGGGGTAAGTGACGAACTTTTCCGGATAATAGCACCAATGGTTGCAGGCGGCTTCAAGTTGCCAAGAGTTCCGTCCCGTCAGAATACACGCTCGCGATGGCGAACATTTGGCGTTGGGAGTATAGGCGTTCGTGAACAAAAGCCCTTCCTTCGCAATACGGTCAAAGGCGGGGGTCTTGACCCACTTGCAGCCATACGCGCCGCAGTGCGGAAACGAAGCATCATCCGAGATGCAGAAAAGAATATTAGGGCGAGAAACCTTTTCAGCGGCGGCAAGCTCTCCCGCAAAGGGGCCTGAGAGACATAAAAGCAAGGCCACATTGATTATCGTAACAAAATTCTTTTGCATTTGGACGCTCCTAGTTTTTGGGAATAAAACCTACTTTATCCCATTTTACCACGCCACGCGTACAAAGCAACCCCCCGCACGCTTTTATTGAATACTGTACGTTTTTCAACAAAAGAGCAAACTTTCGCCATATTCACATTCCAACTACTTGCGTAAAAGGTTGGAGTGGCGTACAATGGTATTCTTGGAAGAGGGTCTATTTTATTCCAGCTTTCTGCCAACCAAAACACCTACGCACCTAGACAACGTCGTAAGGAGTTATATACAATGTTAGACAAGAGACAACTAAGTTGGATCCGAAGGGGGCTAACTCTCCTCTTCTTGCTACAAGTTTCATTTTTTGGGAGCGTCGGCGTGGCTCTTTCGCAATGGGCACCGCTTCCTGTACAAGGTCAGGGTGAAATTGTAGAGGAGGCCAATTTTGGTGGCATCTCGTTTCCACCTCCAACGCGGATTGAACTCCAATTTGTGGAGACCGCAAAAAAGTGCATTGAGACAGGAAACTACCGAGATGGCGTCCGCTATCTGAACGAATTAATCTCACACGAGACAGACAACTTCTACACGCCAGACTACATCAACCGAGTCACGCAACGCAGCCTCAAGGCCGAAGCGAAGCGGATGCTCAAGTTGCTGCCGCCGGAGGGTATCGAGGTTTACCGTCAGCTCTACGAACCGAAGGCACGCTATTTACTGCGCAAGGCCGTCAAGGAGAATGACACGGGACAACTCAGCCTAGTTGCTAGTCAGTACCAACACACGAAGGCGGGATGGGAAGCCAACTACATCCTCGCACTCGACTACCTCGATGCAGGCGAACCGCGTCAGGCAATCACGAAACTCAAAGCCATCAGCGATTCTTATGGCAGCGACGCACTCGAACCGACCCTCTCACTAACCACTGCGATGGCGCAGGTACTCGCAGGTGAGAATGAGCGAGCACTGCTGCTGGTAGAAAAACTACGCAAGACGCACAAGCAGGTAACGATTGCTTCGCAGGTTCAACCCATTCCACCGACCGACCAAACCGTTGCTTGGTTACGTAAGAACGTGGGTGTACTTCTCGGCGGAGTAGATCCTGCAACCCACTGGACAATGTTGCACGGTTCGCCTGCCCGCGACGCTTTTACCGAGCCGGTTGTTCCTCTGCTCTCGAAGCGTTGGAGCATTCCTATTTTCTCCGATAAGGGTGTGGAAGGTGGATACTTCGACCGCGTTTTTGACTACACGGAGTTTCTGATTGAGCACCGTAAGCTGACCATCCCAGCATTGCATCCCGTTATTTCAGGCGATACATTACTGATGCGGACTGCCGAGAATCTCATTGCCGTCAACATCGACACCGGAGCCCGCAAATGGAAAACACCGCTAGCCTCCACACTCGGTACGATTGACAAAAACACAAACATTCTACCACCGACACCAAAATATGAGTATCGTAATGGCAGGCGAGTGCCGGTAGTTTCTGACGCAAACGACAAAGGACGTATTCTGCGAGGTGTATTCAACCGAATTGTCAAAGATGGTACCTTTGGCAATCTTACCTGCGACGACAAATTGGTCTATGCGATCGAAGATATGCCGCTGGTAGAGTACAGTCACACCAGTCCTTATGTGCAGCGTGTAGGGTTTGGCGCGATGGTACGTGGCAATGACGCGCAGCGTGATTCGCACTCAGCAAACCGGCTTGCAGCGTACCACATCGATACGGGCAAGCTCGCTTGGCACGTGGGGGGAAACTTCCTAGATTGGCGACTGCCGCTAGCAGGTACCTTTTTTATGGGACCACCGCTACCGCTTTCCGGAAAGTTGTACGTCATTGGGCGGCAAGGTTCCGACGTAAAGCTCTTTTGCGTTGACCGAAAACAGGGCAAGCTACTCTGGGAGCAGACATTAGCAATCACACCCAGTGGCGCGATGCAGCAATGGCAACAGTTCAGCGGCATCTCACCCTCGTATGCTTCTGGGATTTTGGTTTGTCCTACAACGGCCGGTGCGATCGTTGCCGTGGATCCTTCCGACCAGTCACTCATCTGGGGCTACCGTTTTTTCAGCACCTTATCGAACGGCCCCCGAAGCCGTGCTTGGGCAATTCAGCAACGTAGTTCCTACAGCAGTACAAAAAGTTCAAACCTTTTTTGGAGCGACTCCTCCTGCTTGATTATTGGTGACAAAATTGTGACGTTCCCTGAAGAGTCGAACCAGTTTCACTGCATTGACCTGCGAACCGGCGATCTCTTTTGGAATTACACTCCCACTGCGAAACCGCTCTTCTTCAAGGCGGTTGGTAACAACCGGATTCTCATCTGCTACTCCGATGGTCGCTACGAATGCTTGTCGGTCAACGAGTGTTATGTTACTCGCTACAAAAAAGAAAAAACGACAACCTATCCGCGTGCTGGCGGACGCACCTCGCGACCGACAACACAAGTAAAGGAGATTATTCTCGAGCAATATCGTATTGACGCTGACGGTGTAAAAATTTTCGCCGACGGAACCAAGCAAACACAATTAGAAGCAGAAAAAGCTGCTGCTGAGGCTGAAGCCAAAGCCAAAGCAGAAGCCGAAGCTGCTGCAAAAAAGGCTGCCGAAAAAGCAAAGGAAGACGAAGAAAAATCAGCTACTGCACCTGTGCAAGAGACGGAGGAAAAAGATAAAGAGGAAGAGAAAAAGGAAGACGAAACACGCAAGCCGATCGTCGAGGTCTCCTACTTCAGTAAACGCAAACCGGAGCCTGCCAAGTGGAACGGAAAGTTTGTCGATGAGGCGGATGCCACGATCGCCGATTTGCCCAGCGGTTACGGTTTTGCCACAAGAGAAGCGTTCTTTCTACCCCTCTCGAGTTCACGGATTGCGCGGATTGATCTGAAAACGGGAGAACTCACCTTTCCCGCCAGATCCCGGAATAAGGATGTATTAGGGAACCTACTCGCGCTCAATGGGCGTGTGTTCTCGCAAACATTCACCACACTCACTCGCTACGACGGAATTGGCATTGTCGAAAAAGAAGCCAAGGACTTCCTCGCCAAGGATCCGCAGCATCCGGCGGGCCACCTCCGCAAGGGCGAGTTGCTCCTAAGTAAGGACCAGCTTGATGCGGCAATCGACGAGTTTGAACAAGCTTACAATAATGACAAAAAAATCAACGACGGACAAACCGTCGCTGGACACGCACGCCGATTACTAATCGCATCGATGTTTGAGTCACTGGAAAGCAACTTTGCTGGTAAGGCACAACTCCTCGAAAAGATGGAGCCGCTGCTGATCTCCGTGCTTGAACACCGTCGATTCAAACGCGATCGCGCGCAAACTTACTCGGCACTAGGTCGCTATGATGAAGCACTAGCCGATTACTTCGCATTGCTCGATGAAGAGGATGCTCCGATTATCCGTCTTTCGCGGAAACACCACGTTTCGCTAAACCGGTGGGTTTCTGCAGAGATGCAAACAATGTTCGCCAAGGCGGGAGCGGAATCCGAAATAGGCAAAAAAATGCAGAACGTCGTCGGAAAAAAAATCGACGACCTTGCACAAATTGGAAATATCAACAAGCTACGTAGCCAACTCACAACGTTCGACCAGCACCCCTCGCTTGAAGAAGTTCGACTGGTTGCCGGACGACGCCTCTTCAAAGCGGGCAAGGTAAATGAAGCAGAGCTCCTGCTGCTAGCAAACCTGCTGGTTCCACAAACTAGCCTGTACGGGCGAAGTGATGCAAGCGAAACAGCCGACTTCAACGACCCGCAATGGATTGAAACAGTACAAATTTTTAAACAGTTGCTCCTTCCACCAGGAAAAGAGGGACGTTACGACGAGATGGCTTCCTTTATTGACTTCCTTGGACGCTACAATTTACAAGAAGCCAAAGATGCCTCAGAAAAAATGAAGGCGCACCTGCTGGCCAGTTTCCAAGCCTTGCAGCAAAAATGGGCCAAGCTACCCGTCGGTGCAAGTTCTGCTAACTTGAACAAAAAACCGTCACAACCGTACCCGCCGCCGCAAAATGTCCCAATGCAGCCCGGAGGCGCTGTACCCCTTCCAAACAATAGACCAGGATATACCCAAGCAAAATCAACCGTCAAAAAAGGCGGAAAATATGTTAGTCTCGCCGTGCTTCGTGACATCTTTGGGAACGACTTGGATATCCGCCGCCTCGCAACGAAAGACCTCCAGCGAGTTGTTGACCAGCAGATGCTGAGAATACTTGCCGGAAAGGGTGGCTTCGGAAAATGGCAGAAACATTGCAAGCTCACGATGACATCCGGAAACAAAACCTACCAACCCTACAACAGTCACTCGGAACAAACCATCAGAGTGGCAGGCAATGCGAATGTATTCCTGCAGAGCGCAACGTTCCGCTATAATGCAAGTTCAAATTCCGGCGTGTTCAGCATTAACTATCCCAATGGTGATGTTTCTTCTTACAACCTGAAGACACTCACCGGAGTACATCTCGCGCCACAGCGGCACTACACCGAGAACCGTGTGTACATCCTTGGTCACCTACTGGCAGTGAATATTGGTGATCTGTTGACGGTCATTGATACCACACAACCCGTTGATTCGGGAATACTCTGGTCGCGGAACCTGCTCAATGAGGACCCGCACGTAAAGACCTACACGCTCTCCTCGATAATGCAACAGACCAATCTGCTTACGTCCCCCTATTCCAGATCGAGTAGCGCAGGTCGCTCTGCGGCGGCGGCCGGAGCGATTGCTTCCTTCACGCCGAGCCAACTGGTCTTCAGGCAGTGCCATTATCTCGTGGCGGTTTGTCCGCTCTCGGGTGAGGTGCTTTGGGTTAACAGCGAAGGGAAAAAACTGGACAACCTCTTCGGCGACGACAATTATATCTTCGCGATGAACGCGTCCACCTATTCAAACAGCTCTGCACAGACCTACAGTGCACGCACGGGACAACTTTTCGACTCGAAGCAACTGCCAAAATGCTCGCGGATGTCCTCGGTGAGTAATCCGTTGCAAAGTTCGGGGTCCTCGGCAACGGCAACACTCAACGGTATCGATCAGATGGGAATGGTGGGTGTCGGTAGGGAACTGCTAATTTGGTCGAACGATACCGTAAAACCTGCGAGAGTATTGACTCTTTGCGACCCTATTACTGGTAAAAACATTTGGGAACCGCGACGCTTCGAACCCAAAGCAAAGTCACGATTCTTTGATGGTAATAAAATTGCCGTGCTTGAGCCCTCGGGCAAGCTGACCTGTTTGTCAGTTTTAACAGGTGAGACACTCTTCGAGTACACCTATCCAGACTTCCCAGGTGACGAGCTCATAGCGATAAAGGTGTATCCGCAGAATGGTAATTACTATATGGTGGCAATGACAAAACAGCAGTGGCTTCCCGACGAAAAACGAATCTCCGGTGATTTCTACTCGATGCGATATGGTTGTACTTCGATGCCAATCGCCGATTCCCATTGGTTCGCGTTCGACCACAAAGGCAAACCAATCTGGGAAAAACCCGCGAGGATACGTAGGACGTTTCTGTTGGAAGACACCTCGAACGATGTGCCGGTCTTCATCTTTTTCAGTCTCTTCAACCACCGGAGCGTTGGTACCAACCGGCATGGGCAGAAATATGACTATCGTATCACCGCGTTGGACAAGCGCACCGGAGAAATTGTCGTCGATAAAACCAAGATGGATAGTCGCGCTACGCCCTACCTCTTTTATACGATTAACCAGCCGAAGAATTCCTTCTCCATCTTTTGCGGCCGAACGGAATACCGCATCGACTTCACCGCTACGAGCTCACCGACTGACGCAAAATCCAATTTTGACAAACCGGCAGAGACGAAACCAGTACCGCCAAATCCCTTCGGTAAAGCAGCACCCGCAGCCAAACCAGTTCCAGCTCCAGTGGGAGTTGACCCCTTTGGTGGAGCAGCACCCGCAGCCAAGCCTGTTCCAGCGCCAGCAGGAGCCGATCCCTTTGGTGGTGGAGCAGCGCCAGCTCCAGTAATGCCACCTGTTGCTGGCACAGAAGGCACAGGCAATCCTTTTCGTTAGCACAAGACGCACCCTCCTTGCGGCTCCTTCTTGGTTTGTGCCAAAGTGCTAAATGATTACAAAAACTTACCCCATCCCCCAACCTTACCCCCCCCATTTTATTATGCTGCGAAAAATTTTCCTCCTCGTTTTTCTCTTTGCCACATCGCACACACTTCTCGCGGCGGAGCCAGCGACTCTCTCGCCGGAGAAGATGAACAAGCTGATGCAAAAGTTGCGGCAAGAGCAGAAGCAGCGAGAGCTTGCCGCAACAGAAGCGAAAAAAAAGGCTGAAGAGCGACGCGAGAAAGGGTTGCTCGTTCCTCGCGAGATTGCTGAAAAGTCAATCCGACTGGAACGTGACGAAAAAGGCAAACCCGCAGCAATGTACACCTCGATTATCCGAATGACCAAAAAGAATAAACGTGGCAGGACGCTTACGGTGGACCTGATCGGAGCCGTGCACATTGCTGACAAAGAATACTACAAAAAGTTGACACAAATATTCCGCTCTTACTCGCGAGTTCTCTTTGAGATGGTCATTGACAAAAGCAATCTGAAAAATGGGCGTATTCGTGGCGGAGGGAAGACTAAAGATGGTGGACAAAGCCTGCTCGGTTGGTCCCAGGCAACGATTGCCAGTTACCTTGAATTGGTGCATCAGCTCACTGAGATCAACTATTCAACACGCAATTTTGTCCACGCGGATATGTCCACCGACCAACTCAAGGAAGCAATGAAAAATCGCGGCGAGTCCATTTGGTCCCTAATGTTTCGTAATGCTATGAACCAGCAAGGTGGCGAGAATGCCCCGTCCGACGCCGAGGTGTTGGCTGCTCTTTTCTCACCCAACCGAGCTAAGCTACTCAAGGGTATTTTTGCTGCACAACTTGCCAACGTTGACTCCTCAATTAACCTCTTTGGCGATGGTGACGAATCGGCGATCATCCACGACCGCAATGATGCGGCCCTGAAAGTGTTGGACGCCTATCTCCGTCGTGGCTACCGCAAACTGGCGTTGTTTTATGGTGCAGCACATCTGCCTGACTTTGTCCTCAAGCTCGAAAAACGCGGATTCAAAATGCAAGATGAAGTCCGATGGATTAAGGCTTGGGATTTGAAGGAATGAACAATGTTTTTTGGTTACAACACGAATGGCCTCGCGCACCACTCCACGCTTGACGGAATTGCTCTGATTGGCGAGATGGGTTACGAGTCAGTCGCTCTTTCTCTGGATCACCACTGCCTACCGCCGCCGGATTACCCGCAGTTTTCACCCTCACGCGAACAGGTTGCCGAGACACTACAAAAGTACCAACTCCGTTGTGTCCTAGAAACCGGTGCCCGCTTTCTGCTCAATCCTGCACAAAAACACGCTCCGGCACTAACCGAGGAAGACGCCGACAAACGTCTCGACTTTCTGCGACACGCAATCGACACAGCAGCATTTCTCGGTGCGGAAGTGGTAACGCTCTTCGCCGGGAAACTCCCGCAGAATTTACCAAAAAAAACCGCTTTGGAACGTCTGACCGAGCGTCTCTCTGCGCTCACCGACGAGGCAACAACCAAGAAGGTCACGCTGGCGCTCGAACCGGAGCCGGGAATGCTCATCGCGAGAGTGAACGATTACGAACAACTGCTGGCCAACGCCAACGGAAAACTTGACAAACTGATGCTCACCGCCGACTTAGGACACCTCTTTTGTCAGCGAGAGCCATTTGCGGAAACGCTCAGCCGTGTGAAAGAACGGTTGGTTAATATCCACTTGGCTGACAGCTGCTACGACGAACACAAGCACCTCCAATGTGGCGAAGGGGAGATGAATTTCCCTGAAATTTTCGAGGTACTTAGAAAAATTGGTTACCGGCAAGGTGTTTACGTCGAGCTTTCTCGACACTCCCACCTTGCACCACTCGCGGCTTACGAAGCATTGCAATTTTTAAGAAACTGCTAGCGTTTTAGAGTTGGCCGTGCAATTCTAAAGGGTGCCGCTTGACAGCTCCTTGTTTTAGGTTACAATCCCCTTTTATGAACGAGACACAAACGTCGCTGGCCGAGGTGTACGAACGCTCGCTTGCTGTGGAGGATCCGCAGGCTCGCAAAGCCGCAGGTGCCTATTATTCGCCAAAACACCTAGTCGATTACATTGTTCATACTACGCTTGGAAAGCTCTGCAAAGGCAAGGAACCCGATGAGGTTGCAAGAATAAAAGTTCTCGACCCTGCTTGTGGCGGCGGCCTTTTTTTGTTGCAGGCTTATCAGTATTTACTCGACTGGCACCAAAAATGTCTTCTGCGGGAACTGACAGAAGAAGAACGATTGCAAGTTCTTCTCAACGCAATCCGCGGAGTTGATATCGATGCAACCGCCGTGGAATTGACGAAAATTTCGCTATTGGCACTGACTTTCGGAGAGGAGAAGGGAGGCACAACGGAACACGAAGCTGCGTGGACCAAGCTAGGAAAGAACATCGTTTGCGGCAATGCCTTGGTGGGTACCGACTTCTACGACAATCCGAAGACAAACGCACTGTGCGACCAGCAGCGAGAAGCGATTGCCCCGATGGACTGGAAAACCATTTTCCCCGATGTCTTTGCAGCAGGCGGTTTTAACTGTGTGATCGGCAATCCTCCCTACAACAATTATTCAGCGCGTAACAGTTTGCTGGCGTATTACGCTAAAGAAGGAATGACGGAGCAGTTGCAGAGCCTCACGCTTGTCAATGCATATTGCCTGGAGAAATACGCCGCTTCGTCACACAGAGTCCGAGAACAGTATAAGTGGTTCCTCGAAAAATCGTTCCACCTACTCCACGCGGACGGGAAACTCGGGATGATCATTCCTGAAACGTTTGAAAAGCTAGTTGGGTACGCAGATGCGCGTGCCCTTTTTGATGGGAAATACCGCTTTCAACATTGCGGATTCGGTAAATTTGCGGATGCGACCGTCGCAACAGGCATTCTGCTTTTCCCCTTTACGGAAACGGATGCGGAAGCGACACAGCTCGCTTGGGACCTCGATAATTGCGAGTTACTCGGTGATTGCGTCGTTTTCCGCGAAGGTGAACACATTCCGCGTCAAGAGTTGGTCGAGGATGCACAACACGTACCCGTCATCGACAGCAAAGGAATGCGGCCCTGGTTTTTGGTACCGCCAACTCGCTATTACCCCGAAAATGGGATTTACAAAGTCACCGAGGGCGAACGCCTTGTTGTTCGCAAGACCGGTTACGAAATAGTCGCTGCGTTGACGGATCAAAGAGCTTATGTAATCCAAAATTTATACCAAAGCATTGTGTGCAACAAGTACTCTACTCAATATCTACTCGCCTTGTTAAATTCGCGTTTTGCAAGTTGGTATTATCGCCACGTCCTCACTCCCAACAGTGGTGGTGTTTTTTCACAGCTTCGTTTGCTACACCTGAAAAAACTGCCAATACCCAAAGCGAGTAATGAAGAGCAAAGTCAAGTCACGGAGCTTGCACAGCGAATACTCAACGAAAGAAACCAAAAAAAGCTAGCGTTGCTTAACGATCAAATAAACCGATTAGTTTATTCACTTTACAAATTGACGGACGAACAAATTTACACTATGGAGAAAAATGATGACCGAAAGTAAATACAAACGCGTCATTCTGAAGATTTCAGGCGAAGGTTTAATGCCCGAGGGTGAGCGAGGGCTGACCCCCGAAGCCGTATTGCACATTGCCAGAGAAACAGCTGATGCAGCAAAGAGTGGCGTTGAGCTTGCCATTGTCATTGGCGGCGGCAACATTCTACGCGGTGCCCAGTTCACCGCCCAAGGAGGCCCCGTCGATGAGGCAACCGCCCATTATATGGGAATGCTTGCGACGGTAATCAATGGCCTCGCGCTCCAAGATGCCTTGGAGTCACTTGGCGTAACAACGCGTCTGATGACAGCGATTAAAATGGACGGTGTTGCCGAACAATACATTCGCCGCCGTGCCAAACGTCACCTCGAAAAAGGGCGTGTCATTATTCTCGTCGCCGGGACAGGCAGCCCCTTCGTCACTACCGACACCGCCGCTGCCCAGCGTGCCCTTGAACTGAAAGCCGATTGTCTGCTCAAAGCAACGCGTG
>Ga0180430_10001036_pt1 | contig 28502 bp, 23 predicted proteins | sample SS_ome_9_FD_132999 | JGI IMG/M metagenome (GOLD analysis project Ga0180430, IMG submission 132999) | Hypersaline lake sediment archaeal communities from the Salton Sea, California, USA - SS_1_S_2 metaG | ecosystem: Environmental > Aquatic > Non-marine Saline and Alkaline > Hypersaline >... | reverse complement strand
GCGTTCCGCAGGGGTCAATTCGATGCGATACTTCTTGGGCATCCAATATAAGATACCCAACTCTAGAAAGTACAAGTCGAAAAACCATAACTTCCACTTATTTTAAGCTTGGTGGTCTACTAGATGGGCGAACGAAGAACTGCTGCCGGGCGCGTGAGACGGTGCGTCGATCGCTTCTTCTTCCTGCCCGTGCCCGGAGGGGACCGTCAGACCACTCTAACGAGCCGTGTCGCTCTGGGTATTTTAAAATCTGTCACGATTATCACTTGAGAAGTTTAAAAACATTTTTTAACCTCTCGACGACGCAAAGTATTTTCGACCGCTTCGTACCATGATCCGCTGGAAAACCGGTTTTCCGATTCTTCTACTCCCGGCCCTCTTCACGCTGACGGGATGTCCGAGCAAGACTCTCCCGCCTCCTCCTCCCGCCGAGAACCCCGAGGAGGAAGCGGCTCGCTTTGGAGAGGGAGCAGAGTATCCGGACGGAGCCTATGGGGCGGAGGGACCCGCGGACGGCGCGGGTGGAGGCAATCGCTTCGGATTTTCCGGCGACGGATCACCCGTGGACGAAGGGAATGAGCGGGATATCCGGGAAATGACGCCCGCGGAGCGCGAGGCCGTCAACACCACAGCCGCGCCGGAAACACCCGCGCCCAAGCCCGAGCCTCCGAAGCCGAGCGGCCCCCCCAAGCCCTCGCAGATGCCGTTTGCCAACAAGGTTCCGGGAGATCCGCTGGCGGTGACGCTCCCGGGGGTGAACGCGTCTCTGGGCCAGATTTCGGTCGAGAAATACGATTCGTCGGGCAATCCCACCGGCGAACCGCTGCCACGTGGCACTCCCGTCGAGATTCCGGACCCGAACAATCCCGGCCAGAAAATCTACTTCAAGGTGCCCTGAGCGCGCCGGTTTTTCAGCGATTCGCTCGTATCGCGGTCCTCGGACCGGGCCTGATCGGAGGATCGATCCTGGCGGGGCTGCGTAAAGTTGCGCCTGACGTGGAAACGCGGGCGTGGGTCAGGCGTGCCGAGGCGGCGGACTCCATCCGTGAGTCGGGCCTGGCCGACCGGGCGGGAACGGATCTCGATGAGGCGGTGGGCGATGCCGATCTCGTCGTCCTCGCGATGCCCGTGGAAGTGATGGGCGCGACACTCGAACGCTGTCCGGTTTTTCGGGGCACGAACCCGGTCGTCGTGACCGACGTCGGCAGCGTCAAGGGGTCCGTGGTCGAGACCCTTCCCCCCCTTGCGGCCGCTCGCGGGGCCTCCTTCCTCGGCAGTCATCCGATGGCGGGTTCGGAGAAGACCGGGATCGACTACGCGACCGACAACCTGTTCGAGGGCGCTCCCGTGATCCTCACCCCGGGCCAGACCGGGGAGGAATCGGTGATCGGAGATCTCACCCGATTCTGGACCGGACTCGGTGCCCGTGTGTCGATCATGCCGGCGGCCGAACACGACCGGCTCGTGGCGGGAATCAGTCATCTGCCGCACCTGGTGGCATCCGCTCTCGTCAACAGCGTGCTGGGTGAGAGACCCGAAGCCGCCAACTACGCGGGGGGTGGGTTTCGCGACACCACGCGTGTCGCCTCCGGCGCAGCCGACATGTGGAGTGGGATCCTCGAAGAGAACCGGGATGCGGTGATCGACGAACTCGATCGCTACCTGGTCGAACTGACAAAGTGGCGTGATGCGCTGGGAGCCCTTGACAGGGAGACCCTTCGCGCCTTCTTGTCCCGCGCTTCCGGCCTCCGGTTCGACAGCCGGATCGACCGGGCGCGCGACGAAGACCCACCGATTCCGTGACCACCATGGCGGATCTGAAAATCAGAAAAGTGAAGCCCTTCTCCGCGGAATTGACCGTGCCCGGAGACAAGAGCATTTCCCACCGTGCCGTCATGTTCGCGGCCCTCTCGAATGGGGCCTGCGAAATCAGCGGGTTTCTACCGAGCGAGGATTGCCTGGCCACGGCTCAGGCGATGCGTAGCCTCGGAGTGGGAGTCGAGGACCTGGGCGGCAACCGGCTGCGTGTCTACGGATGCCGCGGCCGGTTCGAGGTGCCCGATCGTCCCATCGATTGCGGCAACAGCGGAACGACGATGCGGTTGCTTTCCGGCATGCTCGCCGCCCAGCCGTTCTCTTCCGAGTTGGTGGGCGACGAGTCCCTCAGCCGGCGGCCGATGAACCGGATCGCGACTCCGCTCGAGAAGATGGGCGCGCGGATCGCGGGGCGGGGAGACCGCTGCCTGGCTCCACTCCGGATCCAGGGAACGGAGCGTCCGCGGGCGATCGACTACGAGTCCCCGGTGGCTAGTGCGCAGGTCAAGAGCGCGATTCTTCTCGCCGGCATGTTTGCCGACGGAAAGACCACCGTGGTCGAACCGTTCCTCTCGCGCGACCACACCGAGCGCATGCTCAACTATTTGCTCGTGAAGAATATCCGGGAAGGCAACCGCGTGTCGATCTGGGGCGGACAAACCCCGGAGTCCCGCGATATCGTGGTGCCCGGGGATATTTCGAGCGCCGCCTTCTGGATCGTGGCGGCGGCGGCCCGTCCCGGCGCCCGCCTCCTCGTGAACGACGTCGGGATGAATCCGACGCGCACCGGAATCCTCGGTGCCCTGATCCGGATGGGTGCCAAGATCAACGAGCGCGTCGACGAGTCGGGTTGCGAACCGATGGGAGCGGTCGAAGTCAATGGTGCCGTGCTGCGCAGCATCGAGGTGGGAGGAGAAGAGATTCCCCGCCTCATCGACGAAATCCCGATCCTCGCGGTGGCGGCGGCGCTGGCCAGGGGGAAGACGGTGATCAAGGACGCGAAGGAACTGCGGGTCAAGGAAAGTGACCGGATCTCGGCGGTGGCGGCGAATCTGCGCCGGATGGGGGTGCCGGTGGAAGAGTTTGCCGACGGCATGGAGATCGAGGGGGTGGAGGAACTCGTGGGGGCCGAGATCGACTCCCTGGGTGATCACCGGATCGCGATGGCTTTCGCGATCGCGGGTCTCTACGCCTCGGGGGAAACGGTGATTCGGGGGATCGAGTGCATCGAGACCTCCTATCCCGGTTTCGTGCGGGAGATCGAACAGCTTCTCCAGGCGAACCGGTGACGGCCCGCGAAGCGAAAAAACACTTGTCAAAGTGTCCCCCGTTCTGGTAGAACGCGCGCCATCAAGCCACCCCGGCGCATCATGTCAATACATTGTCATGACAGAAAAATGCACCGGGGAGTGATTTTCCCCTTGTATGGGCATTGTATTTTCTTTATTCTCACAATGTAAATCACGAGCCGGGCGGCGCTCGCCCTGTTGACCTCACTCACTTCAACCCATCGAATTTCATGAAGATTGCCTCCACCATCCGCCGTGCGGGTATCGTGCGCCGAGCCCGGCGTGCCGGGAGAAAAGGGATCGCGCTGGTCACCGTGCTGACCGTGATGGCCCTGACCACGATTCTCGTCCTCACCTTCTTTTCGCTGGCGAACAGTGAGCGAACCGCATCGAACACCTATTCGCACGGACTCCAGGCACAGCAGATCGCCGAACAGGCCGTGAACATGGCAATGGCCCAGATCCGCCGCGCCACGGTCTCCGAGGAGTCCGGGGGCTCTTTTTACGCGTGGGCCTCGCAGCCGGGGATGATTCGGACGTGGGAGGGACGCAACTTCGCCCGGGGCTTCAAGCTGTATTCCGACGATCAGATGATCGTCGTGGACGAGTCGGATCTCTTTACCGATTTTCAGGAAATCGCTTCGGGGTGGAGCGAGCGCCCTGATGAATTCGTCGATCTGAACGAGCCCGTCATCCGGGGGGAGAAAGTGTATTACCCGATCGTCAATCCCGAGGCATCGGTGACGCCCCAGTGGCGGAAGCCCCTGGGCGACGACAAAAACGGGGTGGAGGGATTTCGCTACAACTGGGGCCCGCTCAACCAGGTATCCGATGCGGGAAGACTGGGGGAGAAGGCGGCTGCGGTGAACAAGGTTCCCCATCTTCCCATGCCCGTCCGTTGGATTTATCAGCTCGCTGACGGCACCCTGGGCACTCTCGACACGGGGAGGCGATTCCAGGTCCTGAGTGGAGGAGGTGCTCCGTCCGAGGATAACCGGATCGTGGCACGGTTCGCCTTCTGGGCGGACGATGAAACCGGCAAGTTGAACATCAACACGCACGCCGGCGGGCTCGCCTGGGATACGCCCCGGGCCGGGGGAGACCTCGACATGGACATGGCGAAGTATCAGCCGGCGCAGCGGGAGTGGCAACGCTATCCCGGGCATCCGGCCACCACCCACCTGATCCCCGCGCTGGCGCCCGGGGTGACCGACATCGTGAACGACCGGGATGCGATGGAGTTGATTTTCAAGATCGTGCCGCGTGTCGTCGGGGGCGGATCGGAGTCCGGGACCCGCACCATCGACACCCGGGATCCCAACGAGAACAACGGACTGGTGGCGGACAAGGATCCGCTCTACCCCTCCGTCGACGAGATGATCATGCGGGCCCGCGACGAGGATGGGAAGCCGGGCCGTGACACGAGTGAGTTTCCCGACGCCAAGGGCGACCCGCTGCCCGAGCGCGAGTTGAGCGAATACCTGGAGCGGGCGAAGTTCTTCCTCACCGCGACGAGCCGTGCGCCCGAGACGAACATGTTCAACAAGCCACGCGTCGCCTGCTGGCCTGTCTTCAACGCACCCTATGGATCGGGTGACTACCAGGAGAGACTCACGGTCTTCGACAAGCTGATCCACTACTGTGCCTCGATGGGGCAGGCCAGTTCGGGAGGCTACCCTCGCTACGACTACATCTTCAAGAGGGAGCAGGCCGACAGTGCGACCTACGATGCGCAGATCCCGCGGAATGCGGCGCTCTACGATTACCTCCTCTCCCTGCTTGGGGAGGACATCCCCGGATACGGGATCAGCTTTATCGACAAGTATGGCGATGCGGAGGTGCGCCAGATCCTGACCCTGATCTTCGACTACATCCGGAGCGCAAACGTCCACGACGACACCGTCTACGGCGAGGATTTCGACCGGGCCTTCTCCGATGAGAACGACACGAGTCACCTCACCTACACCAACGGTCGCATCGACCGGGACTTCAACCGCGGCTTCGGTCACAAGGGACACGGCCAGGTGACGCCGTCTCGAATCGGGGACACCAAGGGGATGGGGCGCTTCTTTTCGCTGTCGGGCGCCGACATCCACGTGATCTGCGCGGCCGAGCCCGGGGCCCGGCATCCCATGTATCCGGGCGTCAACGGCTACCGGGGCTACGGACAGCAGGATCCGGACGGTCGTGCCTGGACCAACATCCCGCCGTGGAAACGACAGGACGGCGACAGGGGCGAGCAGGACGATGACGATTGGCAGAGCCAGTGGCCCCAATGGGTCAAGGATCTGCGCGAGTCGGGAGATCCGGAAGAATACGAAGCGGCCTTCAAGCCGGAGTACTGGAACTGGCAACTCGCCTTCCTCGACGGTCAATACCGCTCGGCGGTCCTGGCGAACCCAACCGCCAACAAGTTCCGACTCGGGTCTCTCGGAGGTGACACCTTCAATGGACGGACGCGCCTCCAGTCGGGCGAGAAGATGGTGCAGGCGGCCTTCCTGTTCAATCTCTTCAGCCCCAGCGTGGGGTGGAACGGGATCAACCCGAACATGGAGATCCATATCTCGCGTGACTCGGGCATGGAATTCAACGGGGCCGATGGCACCTTCGGGTTCCTCGGATTCCAGGGGAACGATGCGATGGGGGACGCCGACGCCTACATCTGGGCGACGAACTGGATCAAGCCCCACCGCGAGGGCGGGGTGCGAGCCTGGGGAGGGTTGCTGCCCTTCACCTACACCTTCCAGGCCCGCGACGTTCTCGCGGAGCGGGGCTGGGGCAACCGGGAACAGGTCTGGTGGCAGCTCTGGGATTCACGCAACACGTCGAGCCCTCACGTGCGCTGCCGCCTGACCCCGCTGGACCGGGGCTATAACGAGATCGAGTCCGCCCTGGGTGGGGTCCGGCGCGATGTCGGGCAGAACAGCGCGTCCGATGTGGCCCAGGCCTATCGCTACGACCTCGTCACCGAGCCTTTCAAGGTCACGGACGCCACGGGGATCAATTTCACGGGCGGAAGCGTGACCTTCGAGATCTACGACGGGGGTGACTATTGCGAACAGGAGGCACAGGACGACGACGAGTCCACCCTGGTGCAGACGATCGAGATGGAGTTCGACGGCTTCAATTTCTCTACCAGCGAGATTGCTCCGGCAGCGGGTTCTACGGGCTGGGTCAACGAGTTTCGGAATCTGGGTCACGATTCCACCGGCCCTTTGGAGCGGGTCAGCCTCACGGCGGATCCGGGCAACCCGTGGGATTCGCGCGAAAACTCCGCCCAGAAGCGCGGGGGATCCTGGGCCAACAGCAATCCGGCCGACGCGAGCCGCTTCGACACGGGAGGGCAGGCGATGAGAGGCCACAATGCGCGTGGTCGGATGGCGGAGGCGACGATCTGGTGGAGTGCACGCTACATCTGGGGGGGAGACATCGTCCAATCGGTGGCCGTGCCACACGGCGACATGCGCCTCGTCGCGGCCCGCCCCGAGATCTCCTCGTCCGACGGATACTTCGATCACCACCGAAATTACGGATCCCAGAAGATGGCGCACTCCCTCACGGATGCCCTGGGGCGGCGCATGGCCGGATTCAACTCCGACGATGCCAAGGAATATCTCATCATTCCGACCCTCGGAAATAATCCCTATCGGAACAGGAATCCTCTTCCCTTCGCCACTGAGCGGTCCTCCGATGTCCAACTCTACGGAGATTTCGACAACGGGGCCGGAACGATGATCGATGGGCCCTACACGAACAAGCCCGACGAGGGCAATGTGCACGGGCTGAACACCCGGAAGGTCCAGGAATTGGTCAATCACTGGGAGGCGCTGCGAGATTACGGGGACTTTCCCTATTTCAGCAACCCGGAGAAGGCGGAGGCGGGTGGCCCCTCCTACTTCTCGCCGAACCGCATCATGCCGGGACCGGGTATGTTCGGGTCCCTTCCTTCCGGAGCCGTGGCGAACGAGCCATGGCGGACGCTGCTCTTCCGGCCGAACGTGAGAGGAAACGGGTACGAGAGTCACCCGGGTGCGGAGAATCCGCCGGATCACCTCCTGCTCGACCTCTTCTGGATGCCGGTGGTGGAACCGTATGCGATCAGCGAACCGCTCTCGACCGCGGGCAAGATCAATCTCAACTATGCGATGATGCCGTTCAATCACATCGACCGGAGCACGGCCCTGCGCGGTGTCTTCCGATCCGAGTTCGTGCTCTGTATCCCGGTCGAGTGGCACCACAGCTACAAGCACGACCGCGGCCGGGGCCGGGGCTACCACTGGCGCGACGATCCCTACGGGGGGGCCCTCCAGGGCAAGCGCCTGCGTTCTGTGATTGTCGAGGACGACACCCTCGCCCAGATGCGCGAGAGGTTCGAGACCGGCGAGATTTTCAAGTCCGCCACGGAGATCTGTGAGATCCATCTCATCACCGAGGAGGTGATCGAGCGGATCGGGGGCGGAGGGAACCGGGGCCGCATCGGCACCTACAAGCCGACCGTGTCCCAGATGGAGAACGGGCAGTTCTGGAGGGATCACGCCCTGGTCGGGGACAACTCGCGCGAGCGGACCTACACCAATCTCCAGACTCGCCTCACGACGAAGTCGAACACCTTCAAGGTGCACTACCGGGCCCAGGTCCTGCAGCAGGCCCGACGGGAAGAGGGCGGGAACTACTCGACGTGGAATCCCGAGACGGACACGGTCCAGGCGGAGTACCGCGGATCGTCGGTCGTGGAGCGATACGTCGATCCCGAGGACCCCGACATCCCGGATTACGCGTCGGCCGTGGGCAGCGCGATTCCCCTCGACCAGTTCTACAAGATGCGCGTCCTGAACCCGCGGCGTTTCGCTCCCTGATCGTCACGGACGCCCAACCGACTACCGGCATGAAACGGACCCCAACACACGATTCCGGCGGCTTCAGCCTCATCGAGGTCACGATCGCTCTCGCCATCGCATCCGTCGCCATCGTCTCGCTCGTGGCGATGATCCCGCAGGGGTTGGAGGCGATGCGCGAGGCGGGGGACAAGGCGATCATGGGCCGCATTCACCAGTCCATTCTCAGCGAGGTCCAGATGACTCCGTTCCGGTCGAGTGTGGGAGCGGCCTCCCCACTCGACGCGCTCCATGGAGAGCTTCGCTACTTCGACAACCAGGGGGAGGAAATCTCCCCCTCTCGCCGGGGGAGTCTCGAGCACGTCTATTCGGCCCGCATCCACATCCCCCAACCCGGAGACGGTCTCCCCCCGACGGTGGGAACAGGCGGCTTCGACGGGGTGACATTCGGCGACGAGGACCAATCCGAAAACCTGCGGCTGGTGATCGTGGAGGTGGCGGCCACGGGAGGACGCGAGGGGCCGAGCCAGTCCTTCGACTGGGAAAACGAAGATAATCTCGACATGATTGCGACCTACCAGACCATCATTGCGCGAACCGGTCAGGATTACAGCGGCAATTGAGGCGGTGCATGGTGTTCGCGGAGTCTACGACATGAAGAACGAAGAATCCCCACGGAGAAGCAGCGGAGGCTTCTCGCTGATCGAACTGATGGTGGCCATGGGCATCCTTTCGGTGCTGATGCTCATGATGACCGTCCTGATCGACGAAATCCAGAAGAGCTGGAATTACTCCGAGAACCGGCTCGGTCAGTTTCGCGAGGCGCGCGTTGCCTTCGACCTGATGGCGAAGAATATCGGCCAGGCGACCTTGAATACCTACTGGGATCTCAGCTACGACCAGAGTACAGGGGACGTCGATGGATACATCAAGGCCTCCGAGCTCCATTTCCTGACAGTCGACGCGGATGAGCTGTCGGCGAGCGCGACGCAGCAGCCGACGGGGCATGCGGTGTTTTTCCAGGCGCCCCTCGGTTTTTCGACCAACTTCCGGAATCTCAACAACCTCTTCAACGGACGCGGCTACTTTGTCGCCTACGGCAGCGACGAGCGGTTTCGCCCATCATTCGTCGATGCGGAGGACCGTTACCGGTTTCGCCTGATGGAGTTCCGCCCGCCCGCGGAGGAGAACCAGGTGTTCGCCGACGGTCTCGACGAACGGGAGCGGAACGAACGACAGGAGTTCACGGATTGGTTCAAGCACACTCTCTCGGTGGGCCAGGGTGATTTCGAGGAGCATCTCAATCCGCTCGCGGAAAACATCATCACCTTGATCGTGGCCCCCCGCGATTCGATCGAATCGGTCGGAGAAGACAGGACGAAGGACACCTACAGCCGGATCGCGCGCAACTACGAGTTCGACTCCAATACGGAGGATCCCGATCTCAAGAAATTCTCCCAGCAGGTTCCCCCACTGGTCCGCGTGACGATGGTGGCGATGGACGAGGCGTCGGCGGTGCGGCTCGGCAACGAGCAATCCATGCCGGACCTCGTTCCCGACAATCTCTTCGATGACACGGAAAACTATGAGGCGGACGTCATCGCCCTGTCGGATCACCTGAATAATTTCAGCATGAATGGTCAGGACATGACGATCAATCACCGTGTTTTCAGCACGCTGGTGCTCCTGAGAAGCGCGAAGTGGTCCACCCTCGATCTCGACTGATCGAGCCCAACGGGAAAAGACAGAACGTGATGATGCAGATGATGACGAAGCGAAGTGGAGAGCGGCGACGCGCCTTTTCTCTCATCGAGTTGATGCTTGTGCTGACGGTGGTGGCCCTCCTGATGGCCTTTGCCGCACCCAACCTCTTCAGCCTGATGTCCTCCAGTTCCCTGACGGCCGAGGGAACCCTGTTGCGAAACCAGCTGACCCTGGGACAACAGCTCGCGGTGTCGAAGAGCGCCGACGTCGAGGTGCGGTTCTTCCGGATGGCGGACGTGGAGGCGGCGCGCACGGACACCGCCTTCCGCGCCTTCCAGATGTTTCAGTATGATGAAGACGGAGAAATGTCGCCCGTCAGCAGCTTCTTTCGGATCAAGGCGCCCGTCGCCGTGAGTGAGAAATACAGCACCCTGCTGGATCCCCGTCAGTCGGGCAGCGGCGATGATCTCCGCTTTGGATTCAGTTCTCCCCGCTCGGGAATGGTGGAAGTCCCGATTGGATTCGGCGGGTCGATGGAGAGAGCCGACTACGTCGCGTTCCGCTTCCGTCCGGACGGATCGACGGATCTGCCCAACCGCGCGGAAGGCGATACCTGGTATGTCACCCTCGTCCAGGGTGAGGGCGCTTCCGCCGAGCAGTCACCCGACAACTACGTCTGCCTCCAGCTGAACCCCTACAACGGCAAGGTGTCGGAATTCCGGCCGTAGGGCCGGCGGCCCGCAATCAGATGGGTCGTGAGCCGGAAGCCCGGTCGCGCGGCATAGGCGTTACCACAGGGGAAAGTGGCGGGTTGTCCGGCTCCGCGCCGAAGGACCTCTTGGGTGACGGGTCCGGGCGAGCCGGTGCGGTTCACTTTCCGGGCAGGGATTGACGGGGAACGGTGTGGGGGTGACCCCGGATTTTCGGGGCCACGAGCGGGTATTTTGCGTTTTCCCAAGCCGATCGTCTCTCGGAAGGAGGCCGTAGCGTAAATTCGGAAAAAAGCGCTTGTGAAAATTTTCACAAGCGATTTAATGGCCCCTGTCTCTCCACACGATGGGTAATCTTTTTCCACGCTGGACCAACCTTCTTCCGTTCAAGATCGCGGTCGCACTCGGTGCTCTCGGCACCACCGTGGTGGCTCTGGCGTGGTATTCGTGGACCCCGAAATTCACCCGGGTGGGATACATGCCGAAGCAGCCCATCCCATTCGATCACAGTTTGCATTCGGGCCTGCTGGGCCTGGATTGCCGCTATTGTCATAGCCACGTCGAGCACTCCTCCCATTCCAACATTCCGAGCGCGCAGACCTGCTGGAATTGTCACGGCCCGGGCAAGGTGAAGTCGGATTCGCCCAAGCTCGAACCCCTGCGCCAGGCGATGGATCCGAACAACGAGAATTACACCGGGGAATCGATTCGCTGGGTGCACATCCACAAGGTGCCCGACTACGCCTATTTCAATCACGCCGCCCACGTCAATCGCGGTGTGAGTTGCGTCGAGTGCCACGGCCGAGTGGACCAGATGGAGGTCGTCTACCACGCGAAGCCTCTCAGTATGGGATTCTGTCTCGACTGCCACCGCAAGCCGGAGAAGCACCTGCGCCCTGTCGACGAGGTGACCAACCTGGCGTGGACGGCAGACGAGGTGAACCCGGCCGAGTTTTACGCTTACCTCGCCGGAAAGACGGACAAGAGCCCGGAGGAATTGCGCGCATCCGACGATGAGCAGGGTCGAAAGTGGGGCCAGGACCTGATCGGTGCCCATCTTCGCCACGCCTGGGATGTCCATCCGCCTCAGGATTGCGCAGCCTGTCACCGTTAAGGCCGAGGCGGTCGACCCGAGATTTTCGCTCTGAATGAAACGCAAGTGGCACCACCCGGAACAGCCCGATTCATCCCGCCAGCAGTGGCGGAGCGTGGGGGAGTTGGAGGGATCGGAGGAATTCCAATCCTGGCTCGAGCGCGAGTTTCCGCAGGGGGCGGCCGAGTGGCACGGTGACGAGGCCTCGCGCCGGAGTTTCGTCAAATTGATGGGGGCCTCGACGGCCCTGGCCGGGTTCGGCGTCGCCTGCAGTCGTCCGGTTCAATATCTCGTGCCCTACAACGAACACGTCGAGTGGGTGGTTCCGGGTAAGGCTCTCTACTATTCGTCGGCGAAGCCGCGACTCAACGGGCTGGGGTGCGACCCGCTCGTGGTGACGACCCACGAGGGACGTCCGACAAAGGTGGATGGCAATCGCCTGCATCCTCTGCGCTCGGGCGGCTCGGATGCGTACACCCAGGCATCGATTCTCGATCTCTACGACCCGGATCGTTCCCGAGGATTTCTTTCCGAAGGCAAGCCCACGACTCGGGCGGATTTCGAGGCGTCGGTCCTCTCGCCCCTGCGGGAGAAAAAAGACGGTGGGAAGCTCGCTTTTCTGCTGGCCCGGTCCACGTCGCCGACGCGCAATCGCCTCCTCAAGGAGATCGAGGCGGCCTATCCCGGTGTGTCCTTCTACCAGTATGCGGGCATTGACCGGTCCGGGGCCGATGCTGCCGTGGCGGAGCTCGCGGGTGAGGGCGCGGTCGAGGTGCCCAGCCTGGAGAAGGCGAAGAAAATTCTCTCGCTCGACTGTGACTTCCTCGGTCTCGAGCCGGTCGGTGAGGACAGCGTGGCGGAGTTCGGGAAGGGGCGTCAGCCCGAAAATGAGGACGGGATGAATCGTCTCTACATGGTCGAGCCCGCCTTTTCGCTGACCGGAGGCAGCGCCGATCATCGCTACCGCCTGGCGCCGAGCCAGGTGCTCCCTGTCGCCGTTCTGCTCGCGTCGGAGATTGCGACGGCAACCGGCGATGCGGCGTTGAAGGGTGTGGCGGATTCCCTTTCCGGAAAGCTGAGGCCTTCCGTGTATCGTCTCGACTGGATCAAGGAGTGCGCGGCGGATCTCGTTTCGGCGAAGGGGGAGGCACTCGTGCTCGCGGGGCAGCGTTATGGCCGCGAGGTGCATCTCGTCGTGGCGGCGATCAACAAGGCGCTCGGCGCCTACGGCACGCACATCAAGACGGTGCGGCACGACCTTCCGAAGATGGGTGCGCTGGCCGACCTCGTCTCCTCCGCCGAGAAAGGTGAGATCGACACGCTCATCGTGGCGAACGACGGGGATCCGGTCTTCGATGCCCCGTCCGATTCCGGTTTTGGCGCTGCCCTTGAAAAGATTGCCACCACGGTTCATCTCGGGTTCTACCAGAACAAGACCGCGCAGGGAGCATCGTGGCACGTGCCGGGGGCTCATTATCTCGAGGCCTGGGGTGATTTCTGGAGTGTCTCCGGTGTGTATTCGGTTCAGCAGCCGATGATCAATCCGCTGTGGGGAGGCGTTTCCGAGATTTCGCTCCTCCTGTCGTTGCTCGCCCCCGCCGGCGAGGGGGAAGGGGAGGAAGTGGAGTCGTCGGGCGTTACCGCTCTCGATGCGGTGAAGCAGACTTTCGCCGAAGTGGGAGGGAAGGATTGGAATGCCACCCTGCGCGACGGATTCTCTTCGGGGCCCGGCCTCGAGTCGTTGTCCGCCCCCGATGTTTCCGGTGTCGCGGCGTCGATCGCGGACGCGGAGGTCGTCGACTTTCCCCATCCCGAGGCGATGGAGGTGGTCCTCGCCGCCGGTGGTGCGACCTACGATGGGCGTTTCGCGAACAATGGATGGCTACAGGAAGCGCCCGATCCCATCACCAAGTTGACGTGGGATAACGCTGTCCTCATGAGTTTTGCGACGGCGGAGCGGCTCGGATTCGAGGACGAGCAACTGGTCGAGATTCGTGTCGGGGATCGTAAGGTGGAGGCCCCGGTCCTTCGCAGCCCGGGTCACGCCGATTACGTGGTGACGCTGGCGCTCGGCTACTACGGCGGCGAGGGTATCGGTCGCGTCAGTGAGGGGGCCGGGTACGACGCCTATCCGCTGATGGACGCGGCGCATCGCTACTCGGTTCCCGGAGCGGTCTTGTCGGATGTCGGAACATCTCACAAGTTGGCCCTGACGGCGGAGCATTACAGCATGGAGGGGCGGGCGATCGCCCGGGAGGGAACCCTGGAATTGTTCGAGGAGAAGCCCGATTTCGCGCAGCACCAGGGGATGGATCACCACATCCCCGAGAATGTGAGTCTCTACAAGGGGTACAAGTACAACCCGGAGACCGAGGCCGATTACGAGCAGAACGAGAGCAACCAGAAGCCCGCGCTCGAGGGACACGCCTTTCGAATCGATCCCCACCACCAGTGGGCGATGACGATCGACCTCAATTCCTGCACCGGGTGCAACGCCTGCGTCATCGCCTGCCAGGCGGAGAACAACATCCCGATCGTGGGCAAGGGGCAGGTGCTCGCCGGGCGCGAGATGCACTGGATCCGCATGGATCGCTATTTCACGAGCCCGACCGATCACAAGACGGCGGCGCAGCAGGGACCCAACTCCGACAAGGTGGGCATCCCCGGGCGCCGTCCTGTCGATGAGGACACCGTGGAGATGATCTCCCAGCCTGTGGCTTGCGTGCAGTGCGAGAGCGCTCCCTGCGAGACCGTGTGTCCGGTCAACGCCACCGTGCACACCGCCGACGGGTTGAACGCGATGACCTACAACCGGTGTATCGGCACTCGATACTGCGCGAACAACTGCCCCTACAAGGCGCGCCGCTTCAATTACTACGATTACAACAAGCGTCCACTCGATCAGCTTCATCTCGGCCCGCTCGCCCCGGCGGAAGGCAATGCGACCACCTCGCAACTCCTGCAGAAGAATCCGAACGTCACCGTGCGGATGCGGGGGGTGATCGAGAAGTGCACCTACTGCGTGCAGCGCATCAATGCGGCGAAGATTGCGGCGAAGGCGGCCGCGCGGGATTCGGACGACATCCAGGTTCCGTCCGATTCCTTCACCGTGGCGTGCCAGGACGCGTGCGGCGCCGGCTGCATCGAGTTCGGAAATCTCCGCAATCCGGATGACCGGGTGAACGAGGCGAAGAAAAATCCTCGCAACTACGACCTTTTGAAGTATATCGGCACGCGCCCTCGCACCAGTTACCTCGCCCGGGTGAAGAACCCCAATCCGAAGATGCCCGGAGCCTCGGAGGTGGGGACGGTCACCTCGCGAATGCACTAGGAGGAGATAGCCGCAACTCGCACCACCATCCATGGCAGACAACACCACAGACCAGGGGGCCGTTCATCCTTCGGAAGCCGAGGATATCGCACGCGAACCGCTCGTGTTGAACAACCGGTCGATGGGATGGATCACCGACCGGATCTGTGGGATCGTGGAGAACCGGCAGCCCTTCATCTGGTGGGTGCTTTTCCTTCCTGCGGTCGCTCTTTCCGGCTGCCTCGCCTTCACGCTCTTCTATCTCGTGTCGACGGGCGTGGGTGTGTGGGGCAACAACCAGCCGGTCGCCTGGGGATGGGCGATCGTGAACTTCGTTTTCTGGATCGGTATCGGTCACGCGGGCACGCTGATTTCGGCCATCCTGTTCCTCACCCGGCAGAAGTGGCGGACCTCGGTGAACCGGGCCTCGGAGGCGATGACCCTGTTCGCCGTGATGTGCGCGGGGATCTATCCCGCCTTCCACGTGGGCCGGTTCTGGATGGTCTGGTTCCTGGCTCCGGTCCCGAACGCGAACGCGATCTGGCAGAACTTCAAGAGCCCGCTTTTGTGGGACGTGTTCGCCGTTTCCACCTATTTCACGATCTCGATCGTGTTCTGGTATATCGGGTTGATTCCCGATCTGGCCACCCTCCGAGACCGGGCCCGGAAATGGCTTCCCAAATTTCTCTACGGATTTTTCGCTCTCGGCTGGCGCGGGGGAAACCGCCAGTGGCGCCACTACGAGATGGCCTATCTCCTCCTCGCGGCGCTCTCGACTCCGCTCGTCCTCTCGGTGCACTCGGTCGTCTCCTTCGACTTCGCGACGTCGGTCATTCCCGGCTGGCACACGACGATCTTTCCTCCCTACTTCGTGGCGGGCGCCGTGTTCGGCGGCTTCGCGATGGTGCTCACCCTCATGCTCCCGGTCCGCAAGCTCTACGGGCTCGAGGACATGATCACGGCGAAGCACATCGACAACATGGCCAAGATCATTCTCCTGACCGGGACGATCGTCGGTTACGCCTACATCATGGAGTTGTTCATCGCCTACTACGGCGGAAACAAGTTCGAGAGCGACGCCTTCTTCCTCCGGATCGTGTCCGGTCCCTACACCTGGGCGTACTACTGCATGTTCTTCTGCAACGTGATCGCTCCGCAGATTTTCTGGTTCCGCTGGTCGCGTCACAATCTCTGGGTCGTCTTCGTGGTGGCGAATCTCGTCAACGCGGGCATGTGGTTCGAGCGTTTCGTCATCATTCCCACCTCGATCTCGAGGGACTTCCTTCCAGGGCAGTGGGGCTACTATTCGCCGACCTGGGTGGAGAAGCTCATGTTCGCCGGGACATTCGGACTTTTCATCATGCTCTTCCTGCTCTTCCTGCGCTTCCTTCCCGTGATCGCTGCCAGCGAGGTGAAGGGTGTGCTGCCCGAGGCGGATCCGCATTATCCTGATTGGCAGAAACTGCGTGAAAAGCGCCGGGAAAAAGCCGCCGCGAGCGCCTAGATAACCCTCAACCGATCATCGCACTCAACCGGAACCAGGCCGTGAACGAGTCATCCGACAGCGACAAGCCCCTCTTCGGGTATGTGGCGGAGTTCTCCTCCGCGAGCGATCTCTATCATGCCGCGGAGAAGGTTCGCGACGCGGGTTTCCGGAAGTGGGACGTGCACACGCCCTATCCTGTTCACGGAATGGACCACGCGATGGGTCTCGGGAAATCGTGGCTCTCGGCGATCGTCCTCGCGGGTGGAACGTCGGGGGCGCTTTTCGCCGTCTTTCTCCAGTTCTTCACCCAGGTGAACCTCTATCCGACGGTGGTTCAGGACAAGCCGACCAATCTCTTTACCTTCCCGGCCTTCTTCCCCGTGACCTTCGAGCTGACGATCCTGCTGGCAGGATTCGCCTCGTTGTTCGGGATGCTCGCGATGATCGCCCTCCCCCAGTGGCATCACCCCCTCTTCAATTCTCCTCTTTTTCTCAAGTTTTCCGACGATGGTTTCATTCTCGTGATCGAGGCGCGCGACCCGCGTTTTCGCGAGGAGGAGACCCGCAGCTTCCTGGCCGAAATCGGGGCGAAGGAGATCGAGAGTGTCACCTGGTAAACACGAACGAACGATTATTGGGATGCGCTGGTTTTTTCTGGTTTTGGGAGTGGTGATCGTCACGCTGGTCGTGGCCCTCGGGCCGCGGGATCGCAAGTTCGCGAAGCCGCCCTTCGAGTTGTTTCCGGATATGGACCGGCAAGCCAAACTCCGCTTTCAGAAGCCCTCCCATTTCTTCGACGACGACCAGGGGCCCCGTTTGCCCGTCGAGGGAACGGTTCCGATCGGGTACGCCATGCCGGTGCCCGGCGATACCGAGGTGACGCGGACCGCGCTGGATTTTGGCAGGGGAGACGAGTACCTCGGCACGGGACGTTTCGGTGATTACTTCGGAGACGGGATGCCCGAAGAACTCGAAGTGGACGATGCCCTGCTCGCGCGCGGAAAGCAGCGCTACGAGATCAATTGCGTGGTCTGCCACGGGGAGTCGGGCAATGGCGGGGGAGTCGTGGCCAACTACTGGACGATGCCGCCCACGGTGAATCTCATCGACGGCCGCGTCGCCGCTCTTCCCGACGGTCAGCTCTTTTGGACGATTACCCACGGAAAAGGGCTCATGGGGCCCTATGGCGGGAACATCACCGTGGAGGACAGGTGGGCGATCGTGGCCTATGTGCGCGCGCTCCAGGAGGCGGCGGGTAATTGATCGATCGAATTTCTTTACCGAACGCGATTATGGCAGGACTCAAGGACGCGGACGATTTCAAGGACGGCGAACGCCTCGAGGGGACGGCTCTCCTGCAGGGGATCCTTCTCAAGGCGGGTCTCGCCGGTGTCGTCCTCTTCTTCCTCATCGCACTGGCTTGGGGCAGCCAGCGGGGTGCGATGAGCTACAGCTGGCTCTTTGCCGTCACCTTTTTCCTGACGCTTTCGATCGGCGGTCTCTTCTGGACGCTTCTCCATCACGCCACCAACTCCGGCTGGGGGACTGTCGTGCGGCGTCAGATGGAGACGATCGGGAGTGGCATTCCGCTTCTCCTGCTTCTCGCGATTCCGATGATTCTGCCCTGGTTCGGGTTCCGCGATGCTCTCTGGGAATGGTTTCCGAAGCGTGAGGCATCTCTCGCGAAGGCGGAGGAGAAAGCGGACAAGGAATGGGAGGCTTATCTCGCGAAGCGTGAGAAGGAGATCGCCAAGACCGAAGCTTCGGTGAAGAAGATCGAGTCGGAGATGTCGGCGGGGCAACTGTCCCCCGGGCATCGCCAGCACTATGAAGACCGGATCGAGGCGCTTCGTGTCCAGGCGGAGACGCTGGCCGGGAAGGGCGTGAGCGAGAAGGCGGTCTGGAAGGAGTTGCGCGACAAGTATTTCCTGAAAGAAGAGGCGCTGCTCTTCACCAAGCGGGGATACCTCAACCACGGATTCTATTACTTCCGCTTCTTTCTCTACGTCGTCGCCCTGTCGGGCATCATCTTCCTCCTGCGGACCTGGTCGGTGAAGCAGGACGGGGACGGGGATACGAAATGGTTCCGCTGGATGCGCCGCGGGAGCTGCGGATTCCTGCCCCTCTTCGCGGCTTCGTGGACCTTTCTCGTCTTCGACTGGCTCATGGCTCTGGACTACAAGTGGTTTTCGACCATGTGGGGCGTCTACCTCTTCGCGGGCTGCGCGCTCAGCTCGATGGCCTTCCTGATCATCGTGATTACCACCTTGAGGCACTTCGGTTACCTGAAGAACGTGGTGACGATGGAGCACTATCACCTGATGGGGAAACTGCTCCACGCCTTCACCATTTTCTGGGCCTACATCGCCTTCTCGCAGTTTTTCCTGATCTGGTATGCGAACATCACGGAGGAGACGATCTTCTACATCCAGCGGAATACCGCGTTCTGGAACGGCTACACGATCGCTTTCCTCGTGATCGGCCACTTCTTCGTTCCTTTCGTGATTCTCCTGGTGCGGCAGGTGAAGAAAATGCCGTTGGTGGTGTCCGGCGTGTGCGCCTGGATCATCCTGATGCACCTTTTCGATATCTACTGGATTGTCATCCCGGAACGGGCCCTCTCGCTGACGGCGGAAAGCGGCGAACTCCGGATGTGGATTCCCCACGCCGTGATCTTCGATTTGCTCGCCTTCGTTTCCGTGGGATGCCTCTTCGGATGGTTCCTCCTGAGAAACATGAGCGCGGTCAGTCTGTTCCCCTGCCGCGATCCGCGCCTGGATGAATCGCTCAACGTGGTCAACTAAGTGAATTTCGACCGAAGCATGACCGACACCAACGACACCGCAGGATCCCGTTACGGCGTTTTTATCATCACCGTGGTGATTCTCCTCTCGTTTGCGCTCCTCACCGGTGTGTTGTTGTCCGGGTTTCGTGTCCGTTCCGCGATCGATCGTACGGGAATGGGTGTTTTCGACGAGGAGACCGTCCAGCGCCGGGTCGACAATCTCGCGACCACGAAAGAGGAACAGGCGAAGGTTTATTCGGAGGAGAAGGTCGAGGCGGCCATGGAGAAAGTCGTCGCCGAGTTGTCGAAGAAGGAGGCAACGAAGACCGAGATGACCGTCCCGGGTTCTCCGACCTTCCTGCCGCAGTCGGCCGCCCCCGCTGAGACAACGCCTGCCGAGGCGGCTCCCGCGCCGAAGCCTGGCGCGGATGGCGCGGAACCCGGGACGGAGCCCGACGCCGGGCAGGACGCATCCAAGGGTGGTTCGCCGAAGAGTGGCAAACCGAAGAGTGGCGGTAAGGCGGAAACGCAGGCCCCTCAGGCCCCCGGCCCGGGCAAGGCGAAGCAGGCTTCCCCGAAGGCTAGTCAACCGAAAGCGCCCGCCAAGGCGAAGCAGGCGGCTCCGAAGGGAAAACCGAAGGCACCGGGCAAGGAGGCGAGTGGAAAAGGCCCGGGGACTCCGGGCAAAGGGTGAACCCGGCGGTGAAGTGGAAAATTGCGAATCGCGAGTGAAGCCTGATTTATGACAGTGCAGCCAGCCACGGAAGAAGACTTGAGAGCGCGCGCGGAGATCGACCGTTCCGCGCGTTTCCCGGTCATGTTCTTTTTCACCAGCGGCGCCGCCTGGCTCTTCGTGGCGACTCTTCTCGGTCTCGTCGCGGCGCTTCGGCTGCGTCTCCCCGGTCTCGGAGACGAGTTCGGATTTCTCGGATACGGACGCCTGTTTCCCGCCCATATGGCGGCCCTGGTCTACGGATGGGCCATGCAGGGCGGGATCGGCGTGATGTTGTGGCTTATGGCGCGCCTGACAAGGAATCCGGTCCGCAATATCGTCGCCATTCTCGTCGCCGGGCATGTCTGGAATTTCGCCGTCAGTCTCGGCGTGCTCGCGATTCTCGCCGGCTTCGGCCGTTCGCTTCCGTGGCTCGACTTTCCGGCCTGGCTCTGGCCGATGATCGCCTTTTCCTACGTGCTGATGGTGGCGTGGATCGTGCCGATGTTCCGCTTTCGCCGCAACAAGTCGATCTTCATGTCGGAGCAGTATCTCATCGGTGCGGCTCTCTGGTTTCCGTGGATCTTCCTGACCGCCAACTTCCTGATCGATCGCGAGGCGGCCCCCGTGATGGCGGCCGGTGCCTCGGCCTGGTTCATCAGCAACATGGTCTACTTCTGGATGGCGCCGATCGCTCTCGCGGTCGTCTACTACATCACGCCGAAGATTACAGGACGGCCCATCCCCAGTCTCGCGATGGCGCAGTTCGGTTTCTGGACCCTGGCGATCCTCGCCGGGTGGACAGGGTTCGCCCGCTACATGGGGGGACCGTTTCCGGCCTGGATGCCGGCCTTGAGCAGCGCCGCGTCCATCTTCATTCTCTTCGCCGTCATCGCGACCGCGATCAATCTCGTGGGCATGCTGCGGGGCTGTTCGCGGGTCTGGGAATACAGTCCATCGCTCCGGTTTTCCCTCTTCGGAGCGCTCATGTTGGGGCTCTACGCGATTCTCGCGGCGGCTTCATCGACTTTCCTGTTCGGCAAGCACCTCCAGTTCAGCTATTTCGTGTCAGGCCTCGACACTCTGGCTGTTTACGGGTTCTTTTCGATGTCGCTGTTCGGGGCGATGTATTTCATCGTGCCGCGCATCACGTGTTCCGAGTGGCCGTCCGGCGACAAGATCCGCACGCACTTCTGGTTCAGCGTCTACGGGATCCTCACCCTGCTGTCCTGCATGTTGGTCGGAGGAATCGCGCAGGCGGGCACTCTCGCGGATTGGGAGCAGCCATTCACGACCGCATACGTGAACACGGCGGCCTACGTCGTCGGGGCGGTGATCGCCTGGGTTCTGATCGCCTTCTCCAATTTCTGGTTTTTCTGGCAGATGGCACTCATGTTCGTGGGGAGGGGACGAAAGTCCGAGGGTCCGACCCTGATACACCAGGAACCCGGCTCCGCTCCCGGGGCGAAGGAGGCGGCAGGGATTGCGTAAGCGGCGATGGACTCGAACCAAGGAATGAAAGCGACTCACATGTGGAAACTTCTCGGGGGTTTGGGATTGGCGTTCGCCTTTCCCTGGTTGCTCCTCGTTGTTCTGCCGTATGTGGATCAATCCAACGCCAAGCCGGTGGCCTATGCCGAGGAGGATGAGGCGGGCGGATACACGGCCTACCCCGAGGCGGGCGTGAATCAGTTCGGGTCCAGCAATTACGGGGCCGAAGTCTATGCGGCGGAAGGTTGCGCCTACTGCCACACGCAAGTCATCCGGCCGACCTATGCGGGTCCGGACATGTGGCGTCCCGGATGGGGGGGGCGAGAGGAGGAGGGGCTCGCACGAGAGACCCGTCCCCGTGATTTCGAGGGGGAGCCGGTCGCCCATCTCGGATACCAGCGAATCGGACAGGATCTGTCGAATGTCGGGTATCGCGTTTCCTCCCGGGCCGAAATGCATCGGCACCTCTACGATCCGAAGAGTTTCGACCCCGACAGTGGAATGCCAGCGTATCGTCATCTGTATCGATTCGATGCGGGATCGGGAGAAGCGATTCCCTCGGGGCGGGCAGAGGCACTGGTGGATTACCTGATGTCGCGTCGGAAGGATGCGCCGGTGCCAGCTTCTCTGCGGCGCTAGGAACCCGTGAACGGCACCGGAGGCACAAGCAAGAAAGGATGAGCGAGGAAAACGAGAACATCGATTACGAAACCGGAACGGCGAGCGTGGTGGACATGCACGATTCGGTCCGCCGGGAGAAGGATCTCACGATGGGCGACGGCAAGGTGTCTCTCGGGATCGGAGCTCTGGTGATTTTCGCGATCGTGGCGGTTTTCGGTGGGGGACAGCTGAATCACTTGAACTGGTTTCAGGATTCCATCTACGTCGTGCAGAACTACCAGCCGGCACCGCGTCCGACCGTCGGAGGCGGAGGCGAGGGCGAGATGCAGGTTGCGTGGATCGAGGATTGGGTGAAGGACGGGAAGAAGGTCTACAACAACTGCATCGCCTGCCACCAGGCGAACGGCGGAGGCCTGCCCGGACAGTTCCCGCCGCTGACCGGGTCGAGTTGGGTCGACGGAGGCACGAAGCGCCTCGCCGGGATTCTCCTGCACGGCGTGACCGGACCCATGACCGTGGCGGGCCAGGTCTACAATCAGCCCATGCCGGCGTGGAATGCCCTCAGTGACGAACAGATCGCGCAGGTCATCACCTACATCCGGCGGGAATTCGGCAGTCTCCCCGAGGATGAGGACGGCGTAGTGACCACCGAGATGATTCGTGCCGCTCGAGACGAGTTTGGGATGCGTTCTCCCTGGACGGAGGCGGAACTCCTTGAGATCCCCGGCGACATGGGCTTGCCAGGGCCCCGGGTCGATCTCACGACCGGCGAACCGGTTTCGGAGGGTTGACGGGATATCGGTGGGAAGGAATAGTTTCAGGCTTGCGGAAAACGCACGGAGCAGCGAACGAAGCGGATTTATTGGTTATGAGCGAAGCAGTGGCAGATGCGCACGGACAGGTGGAAGAGGGGCACGAACACCACGATCCTCCATTCTGGAAGAAATACATCTTTTCGACCGATCATAAGATCATCGGCATCCAGTACGGGTTCACCTCTCTCGTTTTCCTCGCACTGGGATTTTTCCTGATGATGGTGATGCGGTGGAGTATCGCTTACCCGGACCGTCCCGTGCCCGTGCTCGCCGACTGGCCCTGGTTCCAGGCCTGGCTCGATGACGAGGGCAAGGTGACGGGCGACCTCTACAACATGTTCGGTGCGATGCACGGAACGATCATGGTGTTCCTCGGGGTGGTTCCGCTCGCCTTTGGTGCTTTCGGGAACTACGTCACCCCGCTGCAGATCGGTGCGCCCGACATGGCCTTCCCCCGCCTCAACATGGCCAGTTACTGGTTCTTTCTGATCGGGGGCGTCCTCATGTTCGTCAGCTTTTTCCTCCCGTCCGGGGCGGCTAAGGCGGGATGGACGAACTATTCCCCGTTGGCGACGACGACCGATATCAACTTCGCCAACCTCTTCTGGACGGGACAGACACAGTGGCTCGTCGGGATGGTCTTCCTGATCAGTTCCTCGCTTCTCGGTGCGGTCAACTTCATCTGCACCATCATCAACCTGCGGTGCCGGGGCATGACTTGGATGCGTCTTCCCTTCTTCGTCTGGGCGATGCTCGTGACGGGCTTCCTTCTCCTTCTCGCCTTCCCGCCCCTCGAGGTGGCCGCAATCATGCAGCTGATGGACCGCCTCGTCGGTACCAGTTTCTTCCTGCCCACCGGCCTGAGTGCGGGCGGGGTTCCGATGGACATCGCGGGTGGGGGAAGTCCCCTGCTCTACCAGCACCTTTTCTGGTTCCTGGCCCACCCCGAGGTCTACGTGCTCATCCTGCCGGCCATCGCGATCGTCGCCGAGATCATCCCCTGCAACACGCGCAAACCGCTCTGGGGCTACAAGACGATGGTCTACGCGGTGATGGTGCTGGGATTCCTCGCCTTCATCGTCTGGGCGCACCACATGTACATCACCGGGATGGGTCCGGCGGTCTCGACCTTCTTCCAGATCACGACGGTCCTCATTTCCGTGCCCTCGGTCATTCTCATCACGTCGCTGCTCATCTCGATGTGGGGCGGGTCGATCCGTTTCAACGTGCCGATGTTGTTCGCGACGGCCTTCATCCCGATGTTCGGGATCGGCGGTCTGACGGGTCTGCCGCTGGCCTTCAGTCTCCCGGATCTTCACCTCCACGACACCTACTACGTGATCGGGCACTTCCACTACGTGGTCGCCCCGGGCACGATCTTCGCTCTCTTCGCCGGAATCTATCACTGGTTCCCCAAAATGACGGGACGCCAGATGAGCACCACTCTCGGGCACCTCCACTTCTGGCCGTCGCTCATCTGCATGAACGGCGTCTTCCTCCCGATGTTCTTCCAGGGCATGGCGGGCTTCCACCGGCGCGCGTTCGATGGCGGCAAGGCCTACGAGCAGATCAGCGGGCAGACCTTCGCGGAACCCAACTCGTTCTTCGCGAACATCTGTGAGTTCTTTCGGGTCATCGAGCCCGACGCGGCCGTCCGTCTGATCGACCTCAACATCATCACCTCCGGTTTCGCCTGGATCCTGGCCATCGTTCAGGTTCCCTTCGTGATCAACCTGTTCGGGGCCGCCTTTTTCGGGCGAAAGACCAACAGCGATAACCCGTGGGAGGCAACGACCCTCGAGTGGGCGACTCCGACTCCCCCCCCGCACGGGAATTTCGCTTCGGAACCCGTCGCCTATCGCGGGCCCTACGAGTACAGCGTTCCGGGTGCGGAGGACGACTTCACTCCCCAGTTCGAGGATGATCCTCCCGTGGCCGGCGGCAAGAGCGCCGCAGCGAGTGAGCGTGCCGCGTCGTCCGGGCAGGAGGAGCCCTCGGGGTCCCAGGCCTGACGCGCGGGATGACGAGGTTCTGATTCATCGACTGACACACCACCAAGATTCATGCAGATCCCCTACGAGGTATCACCACGACGGGACACCGGCCTGTTCAATTCCAAGCTGGGCGTCTGGCTCTTCCTCGCTTCCGAGGTCATGCTCTTCGGCGGCCTGTTTTCCGCCTACGTGTTTCTGCGGGTCGGCATTCGCGACGGGGTGGATACGCCCTGGCCGTGGGGCATCGACGTTCACGGGAAGTATGTCTTCGCCGGCTTCATCAATACGCTCGTCCTCATTCTCTCCTCGGTCTGGGTGGTTTTCGCGTGGGTCGCCCTGAAGGAGAGAAACTGGCGCAAGTTTCAGCTCTACATGTTCGGCGTCGTGGGGTGCGCCGCATTCTTCATGTGTGTCAAGGCTCTCGAATACAACAGCAAGCTGACGAAACACCACGGGATCAAGCTGACCGACAATGCCGTTCTCGAGGGCAAGATCGTCAACGGGACCTCGATGCTCGATTTCGAGGCGACCGAGGTGAGCGTCAATCTGCTCGGAGGGATACCGGCGATCATTCGCGATCTGGATTCCGATGCCGTGTTCACGGTGGAGTGGAAGGGGGGGACGGTAGAGTTGAAGGGTCCGGGCCAGGTGAGATCGTGGTTTCTCCGAGCTCGCCGGGAGGCGCGTCGAGGTCTCGTCAAGGAGCGGAAAAGATACCGCAACGAGCTCAAGTCCGACCCTGCTACAGCCCAGCCGGTGTCCGTGACCACCTCCGCCACGCTGGTGGCGGCCGAGCCGGTGGCGATCCGGCCGGGAGGAAGGATCATGGCCTCGTATTCCGACACGTCCGTCTCCTATAGGGACGGAACGACGGTGACCGGAACGCTCCAGCGCGATGGTATCGAATTCGAGCTGCACCAGATCAACATGCAGCTCGTCATGTTGCAGAGTCAGCGCGATTCGATGGCGTGGGAGGTGATCGGCGACGAGTCGGTGAAAGACCAGTTCTTCGCGGAGCAGGACAAGGCCTACAAGAAGCTGAGAAAACACTACGGCGAGAAGCCTGTGCCCGAGCACATGCTGCGGAGCCACATTATCAATCTCCACGATGTTCATCTCGGTGATCACGGTGACCATGACGGGAAGAAGGACCACGATGATTCGCACGCCGGGTTAGAGGTGCATGATTCCACCGTGCGCGAGGCGGCCGGTGGCGGGGGCGGAAAGGGAGAGACGATCGTCATTCCCCGGGAGAAGGTGCGCTTCTTTGGCAGTCACGGCCCGAGGTATGGCAACTACTATGCGATCTACTTCACGATCACCGCTCTTCACGGCCTGCACGTGGTCGGCGGCGCCATCGTCCTGCTCTACTTCGCGGTCTTCGGTCGCAAGCTCTTCCTGAAGAATCCCGAGCACCTCGCCAACCGGGTCGAGGTCGGGGGACTCTTCTGGCACTTCGTCGATCTGATCTGGATCTTCCTCTTCCCCCTCTTCTACCTCCTCTAGCCGTCCCATTTTCCCCGAGTAACCATGGCCGATTCCTCCACGAAAGACTTCACGAAGGAGAAAAAGATCTACACGGCGGTCGCGATCGCTCTCTTCACCGCCACTTTCGTCGCTCTCGCGATCGGGAAGATCGAGTTTTTCGACCTTGGCGCGCCGGGTCCGGGAGCGATGGACCTGTTCATCGGGCTCGGCCTCGCCGGGTTCAAGGCCTCGCTGGTGGCGTTGATCTTCATGCACCTCAACCATGAAAAGGGACTCATCTACAAGACGCTCTTTTTCACGGTGATCTTCTTTGCGGGAATGATGGCGCTGACCCTTTTCGCGGAGTTCGATCCGATCCGGGAGCAGTACGACACCATCAAGACCACCGGGGGAAAACTCCTCGAGACGGAGCTCTACCGGGACTGAACCTTGGCTCGACGTCATGTCGCTGAAGCACTTTCACATCCTCTTCATTTTTCTCGCCGTGCTCTCCGCGTTCGGATTCGGAGCGTTTGCGCTCCTGATCGAGGATTTGCCCTCGTTTTTCCCGCCGATGGGATGGGTCAGCGTTGTCGGGGGCGTCGCTCTCGTGATCTATGGGGTGCGCTTCCTTCAAAAGGCAAAGAACGTAATCACCTGACGCCATGACTTTTTCCTCGCTCAATGACCTTGTTATTCTCGCCTGTCCCATGTGTATGAGTGGGGCGGAGGGCAAGATCGTGATGGCGGCCAATTCCGCGATCGCTCTCCTTTTCACCGTCCTTGTCGGTGTTCTCGCGAGCTTTTTCGCGTTTATTCTCTACCTCGCCCGGCGTGCGAAGCGCTTTGCCGATCTGCCCGAAGAGGCCTGATCGCGATCGCGGCGAACCGAAAACTCTCTCACACAGAATCATGATCGAGTGGATCAACGACCAACTCTACATGCACGACATCGTCTCGAAGCACGGTGCGACGGGTAACCACATGCTGGGCCTGATCCACTGGTTCATGGCCGTGCTTTTCGTGGGCTGGACAGCATTTCTGGGGGTGATCCTGTGGAAGTTTCGAGCCAAGAAAAATCCCAAAGCTAGCTACAAGGGAATCGATTCCCACTTTTCGACCCACCTCGAAGTGGGGGTGGTGATCGTGGAGGTCGTACTCCTCATGGGTTTCGCCTTTCCCCTCTGGGCACAGCGGTCCGACAAGAATGTGCGTCCCCAGGGGGATGAGGTCGTGAACCTCCGGGCCGTTGGGGAGCAGTATCGCTGGACCTTCCACTACGCGGGCAAGGACAAAGCCGTCGGAATGACCTCCTACGACCGGATCACCGCGGCGAACCCTGTTGGCATGGTCGAGGAGGATCCGAATTCGCACGACGATTTCATCACGATCAACGATCTCGTTCTGCCGAAGGGACGACCCGCGGTGATTCAGGTGACCTCAAAGGATGTGATCCATGGGCTTGCGATCAAGCCGATGTTCAGTCAGCAGGACGCCATTCCCGGTTCGGAAATCCCGATGTGGTTCGTGCCGGAGGAGACGGGCGAATGGAACATCGTCTGCGCCCAGCTCTGTGGGGCCGGCCACGCCAAGATGGTCGCCTACGTGAGCGTCGTGGAAGAAGAGGAGTTCGAGGAGTGGTATGCCTCGCAGAATCCCCTTCTCCCGGGGCGCTGAGCGAGGCGGTGCGTAACCCGTCTCTGGGTGGGAAGGCTTACCCGCGCCGCCTTGCGGTGGTGCGCGTGGACTCCACGCCGTAGACGCTTCCCTCGCGGGCTTTCGTCACACGGATCCGGGCGTGATAGATTCCAATCGGGCGTCCCGCGCGTATGACTCCTAGCATGACTGACACGGTATCCGGAGTCCCACGCGGTTTTCACCTCTTCTCCCTCGTCGTCGTCTTCTTCGCCATCCTCCTGATCTGGAAAGGCGCCGCGACGACCACGGAAGAGGCGGGCATGGCCTTTTCCGACTGGCCGCTCAGCCTGGGGTCCGTCAATCCTCCGGGTTGGTTGAGTTACTCGGCCCCGTTCCTCGAGCACAGCCACAGGCTGCTGGGGACACTCGTCGGAACCCTGACTCTGCTGCTCTTCGGATGGATCTTTCTCTCGCGCGGGGGACGGTGGTGGGAGTTGGTCGTTCTCGTTGCCGTACTGGCGACCGTGTTCGGGTTGTTCATCGCCGCTGGGGCCGAGCGGTCCGATCCGGATCGGAAACGCCTTCTCATGACGGTGGCGGTGTTATCTTCTCTGGTGCCCGTGTCCTGGCTTGTGGCCAGCTGGTTCCTGCGTCGGAACTGGGACTTCCCGGTGCGTCTCACCGGTCTCGCTCTCCTGATGGTGACGGCCCAGGCGATCCTCGGCGGGATGCGGGTG
>Ga0180430_10001035_pt1 | contig 28508 bp, 23 predicted proteins | sample SS_ome_9_FD_132999 | JGI IMG/M metagenome (GOLD analysis project Ga0180430, IMG submission 132999) | Hypersaline lake sediment archaeal communities from the Salton Sea, California, USA - SS_1_S_2 metaG | ecosystem: Environmental > Aquatic > Non-marine Saline and Alkaline > Hypersaline >... | reverse complement strand
TCAACGCGGTTGTCGCCGTGTCTTCAAACAGAAAATCCGTCGGCGCCTTGATATCCCGATCGACCACGTCGCCGATGGTGTACCCGTGGTCGGTGATGATCATGGTCGGATAGAGAATCAGCGAAACGATGATGGTAATCGCCGCCAGCAGCGCCCACCGAATGTGATGCGTGAGGCCGAAATACCTTTCGATCGATTGTTTGTACTTTTCGAATTTCATGATGATTTTTCAGCCGGCAGTCGTCTCGAGACGCTTGCTTTCCTCCAGCTTTTCGTAGGCGTTGATAATGTCCTGCACCAGGCGGTGGCGGACAACATCTCTCTTGGAGAAAAAAACAAAACGGATGCCCTCGATGTCGCCCAAAATCTTTTTGGCCTCAATCAACCCGGATCGTTTGTTGCTGGGCAGGTCAATCTGGGTGATGTCGCCGGTGATAACGGCCTTGGAACTGAAGCCGATGCGGGTGAGGAACATCTTCATCTGTTCAGAGGTCGTGTTCTGGGCTTCATCCAGAATGATGAAAGAATCGTTCAATGTCCGCCCCCGCATGAAAGCGATAGGGGCGATTTCAATAACCCCCCGCTGCAGCAGGCCCGACACTTTTTCAAACCGCATCATGTCATGCAGGGCGTCGTACAGCGGCCGCAGATACGGATCAACCTTTTCGGTCAAATCACCGGGGAGAAACCCCAGGGCTTCACCGGCCTCGACGGCCGGGCGGGTTAAAATGATGCGGCTTGCCTTGCCTTTGGAGAGCGCCGCCACGGCCATGGCCATGGCCAGATAGGTTTTTCCTGTGCCGGCGGGTCCGATGCCGAACACCATGTCGTAGCTGCGGATGGCATCGATATACGCTTTTTGCGCCGGACTCTTGGGGGTGATGGATCGTTTTTTGGAGGTGATGTAGACCGTGTCCAGAAAAATGTCTTTGAGCCGCGCCCGGTCGTTTTCGCTCAGCAGGCGGAGGGCATAGTCGATATCGTTGGCGTAAACCGGGTATCCCTCCTCCAGCAGGCCGTAAAGCTGTACGAGCAGATTTTCCGCCAAACGGGCATCAACGCCGTCGCCGGCCACGGTCAGCTGGTTGCCGCGGGCGTGGATGCGCACGTTAAGGGCCCGGCCGATCTGCTGCAGATGGGCGTTATGCTCCCCGAAAAGCTGCCTTGCCAGCTCGTTGTCGGCCAGATCCAGACGAATCGTATCTTTGTCCATGGTTTCCTGCACGTCCATAAAAACAAACCTTCTTCGATGGCGCGCCCACCCTATCACATCCTTTTGAAGCAATGCAAACCACAAATGCAGCCCGAATTAAAACTTGACGGCATTCGGCGCCTCTGATATTTTTTTTCTCTTCAAATCTGTTCCACAACGATCCGCACACGAAAGGAACCGATGAATCCCTTCGATATTCTTGCCGCCGTCATTGTCTGCTTCTGTCTGATTCGGGGCATCTTCAGAGGGTTGATCAAGGAAATGGCCTCTATCATCGGCGTCTTTGCAGGCTATTATGCCGGGTACACCTACTACCCGCATCTGTCGCGGCTGCTCTCGAAATGGCTTGCCAAAACCGCCTATGTGGACATCATCAGTTTCATGATCCTGTTCAGCGCCGTTTATATCCTTGTCAGCATTTTAGGCATCATTATCAAATATTTTATGCGCATTTCCTTTCTGGGCTGGGTGGACCGCATCTGCGGCGCCGGCTTCGGAGTGGTAAAAGGCATTCTGATCGCGGTCGTCATCCTGGTGGCGCTGACGGCCTTTCTGCCCGCCGGCAGCACCACGCTCAAACGATCCCTGCTGGCCTCCCGGCTGTCCTTTCTTTCGGAGAAAATGGTCCTGGTGGTAAAAAAGGACATGAAACGATCGTTTTCGATACGGCTGGAAGACCTGAAGAAAAGCTGGCACAAACCATGAGCCGAACGACGCCCCGCCTTGAACGCCTGATCGGTTTGATCAAAACGTTGAGGGGAAAGGACGGATGTCCATGGGACCGACGGCAGACACCCCGCAGCCTTGCGCGCTATCTTCTGGAGGAAGCGCATGAGCTGGCCCACGCCGTCAATACCGGCACGCCGGAAGATGTCTGTGAAGAGCTTGGTGATGTCCTGTTTCAGGTACTGTTCATCGCCGAATTGTTTACGGAAAGCGGGGGCTTTGATCTGGAGCGTGTTTTCGATCGAAACATCGAAAAGATGACGCGGCGGCATCCCCACGTCTTCGGCAACCACCGGGCCGAAACAACGGCCGCAGTCCGAAAAACCTGGAACCAAATCAAACAAAAGGAAAGAGCCCACGCCCCTGATGCATCCATCCTGGCGTCCATCCCGGCCCGTCTGTCATCGCAGCTGCGCGCCTACCGGATTTCGGAAAGAGCCGCCGGCGTCGGCTTTGACTGGAAAAATATGGCCGGCGTGCTGGAAAAAGTCGAGGAGGAATGGCAAGAGCTGAAAAACGAGCTCAATCGCGGGCACGGCGAGATCGACCGGCGGGCCGCCGCCATGGAATTCGGGGATCTGCTGTTTACCCTGGCCAATGTCGCCCGTTTTGCCGGCTTCCACCCGGAGACCGCCCTGACACAGGCCACCCACAAATTTGAAAGCCGCTTCCGCCACATGGAAAAGCAGCTGCGCGACAGCGGCCGTTCTTTGGACACCCTCTCCTTCGATGAAATGCAGGTCCTCTGGGACCAGGCCAAGAAGGCGGTCCCAGCCTGAGGGCCGATCGTTGATAGGCTGCAATGGGGTTGAGGGAAGTGAAGCGCTGGGTGCAAAAAAATTTTGAATTTTGAATTTTGGAAAATGTGTCATTTCTAAATTCGTGAGCCACCCGCTCTAAGGGTGGCTCACGAATTTAGTTAGTCATCAAATTCCCCTTCCGGCCCGCTCTTTTCAGCCAGCAGCGCACCCTTTTGAACGATTTTTTCACGGGTCCATTCTTCAGGATTCTCGATCCGGGTGCCCTTGGGACCGGCGTCGTAGCCGCCGGTCTTCAGGATTTGCTCAATGGCGATGTCGGCCGTGTCCGCAGCATTGAACACATTCACCAGCATATCGTAGGCAAAGCGCTCCACCCGGCGGATCATGCGGTCGCGAACCGCCTGCGGAAGCCCCAAAAAGCGGTTCTCGAAAGGCAGATTCAATTTTTTATAGTTCCCGCCCTTGAGTCCTTTTTCCGCCGCATAGGCTTTCATTTTCTCCCACACGGCTTCGGTGACCCCTTCGTTTTCAACCTTGATGAAATCGCCGTTGTCGTCGACGATGGCATTCCCGTAGTCGTTGACGCGCAGGCCCCATGAAATCATCTGCAGCGCCGTGGCGACGTTGGCCTTGGTGGTCCGGGTCTGCCCGGCGATTTCACGCAACCGGTCCGAGCTGTTGCCGGAGGTGCCGTGCTGTGCGCCGGAGACCTTGTAAGGCGCCAGGGCCTCGTGAATGCGACGCGTCAGATCCACCTGTATCCCCTGTCCACTCGCCTCGATCCCGTGCGTGGTGCCGTTGTTCAAGGCGATCCAGTCCGGAAAAATATCCATGGCATTGAGCCCCTGGATTAAAAACAAGGCTTCCTCCGGCGTGGACAAACCTTCCTTGCCTTTGATTTCACCGACTTCCGTTTCAAGACCGGCCCATGACGGCACCACCGGGTTCAGATCGATGTTGGCCATCAGGTTTTCATCATCCGGCAGATGAGAAGCATCGATGGCAATGGATGTCAGACCGGCTTCGAACAGCGTCGGTATTTCTTCGAGCGCTTCGGCCACATCTTCCTTTTTCTTGATGCCGTAGTGATCCGCGTGAATGGCCACCGGAACCGTAATGCTCAGTTCGTTGCACACCTGGTCCACCTGGCGCGCAATGTTCCAATAATTCACGGCGCAGTAAGCGGATGCACCTCCTTCGGAACGGGCGATTTCGATGATGATGCAGGCGTTGGCCTTTTGAGCGGCCTGCAATGCCCCCCGAATGACAAAATGGTTTCGGCCGTTGGCGGCCATGGCGATCGCCCCTCCCTTGGCCAGCATGGCCCGGTCGATAAATTTTCCGCTGACGATAAGCGCTCTGGAGTTGGGAAACAGTCTGGTGACGTTGGGCGGACGTCCCACTTTCAATGCATTTTCAAAATCCGCCGCTGATGTTTTGCTGGTCATGTGTACCTCCTTTTGATGTCATGACAACGCGTGTGTTGCAATAGCGGCCCTGCCGTCATTGGCTGTGGTGATCACAGCTGCCATTATGATGCCCGTTGGCGTTTTGTTTTGTCAATCTTTTCCTTACCGCCGCTGCGATATTGTGATATATACTGGACCCGGCTTCAGGCCGCAGATGCAGCAACCGACTGAAAACCTTCATCCCGCAATGCGCATGAAAAACAAGTCCTTTATTTTTTTTGTAGCCGGCGCCGTTTTTTTTCTGGGGGCATGCGCGCCGAAGCAGCCGATTGCACCGCTGCAAAAGCCGCTCCCTCCCCCGGCAGTGATCACCGGCACCGAAAAAGAATGCTTCTCGAAAGCCGAAGCACTGCATGATCAGGGGCGGTACCGGGATGCCCTCTGGCTCTACCGGCGTTGTGCGGCGCTGTTCCCCGACGGCGCGCTGACCGATATGATCTGGCTTAAAATCGCGGCGGTTCACAACCGCCTGGCTGAACACGCGGAAGCACAGGCCGCTTACGAAAAGCTGCTGGCGGCCTTTCCCCGCAGTCCTCTGGCGGTGGAAGCCATGCTCGGCCTGCTCGATATCTACAACACCACCGGCCGCTACGAGGAAGCCATCCGGTTTTCCTTCGAAATACCGGCGGATCGCCTTTCCGACGACCAACTCCTGGAAAAATACCGCCAGCTGGGGCGTGCCTACCAGGGTTCGGATTCGCCCGCCGACGCCTTTTATTTTTTCAGCCTGGTCTATGACGGCACCACCGGAGAGGCACGAAACCGTGCCTTGCAGCAATTGAAAGGCGCGCTCGAATCGATGAAATCCGTACATATCGACCATCTGCTTCGCCGCATCCGGGATCCGTTGCTTCGGGGATACCTGTTGTACCGCATGGCCCGCATCAGTCTGGATGCCGGCCGCGTAGACCGTGCCGTTGAAGTGCTCAGTGACATCAGTCTCAATTACCCGCAGCACGAACTCGCCGGCCCGGCGGTCGATCTGCTGGCCGAAATTTACAAAGGCGCCCTGGCGAGCCCCTATACCGTGGGTTGTCTTTTGCCCCTTTCCGGGCCCTACCGTGTTTATGGCGAGCGGGCCCTGCGCGGTATTGAGCTGGCCTTCAACCGCTACCACGCCGCCCTGCCGTTCGCGGACATCGAGCTGATCGTCAAGGACACCGCCGGCGATGCGCTTCAGGCCGTGGAAGCGGTTCGGGAAATGGACCGGCAAAAAGCGGCCGCCATCCTCGGCCCGATCATCACAGCCGAAGCGGCGGCCCTGGAAGCACAAAGCAGGGGCATTCCCATCATCACCTTCACCCAGAAGGACCACATCACGGATATCGGGGATTTTGTCTTTCGAAATTTTATCACGCCGGAAATGCAAGTCGCGGCCCTGGCCGATTTCGCCGTCGGACGGCTGGGACTGGACCGGTTTGCCGTTCTTTATCCCGACGAAAACTACGGCACCACTTTTTTGAATCTATTCTGGGATGAAATTCTGCGCCGCCAGGGAGAAATCGCCGCCGTAGCCGCCTACGACCCCGCACAGACGGATTTTGCAGTGCCCATCCAAAAGCTGGTGGGGCTTTTTCACGACATTCCCGCGGGCATTGATGCGGATTTTCATCTGCCGCCCCTTCCTTCGGCGGCCGAACACACGTTTATCCGCTTCATTTCGGATTTTCTTTTCGAGCAGGCTTTCGCCGAACTGGTCGCGACCCACCGCATCACGCCGCCGGAAAACCCGCCGCCGCCGCTGGCGCCCGTTCCCCGGGAACCACCGTCCAAAGACCCGGAACCGATTGTGGACTTCGCGGCTGTCTTTATTCCGGACGCCCCCAAAAAAGCAGGTCTGATCATTCCCCAGCTGGCCTTTTTCGACGTTGAAGGGATAACCCTGCTGGGAACCAACCTTTGGCATTCAGCGGAGCTGATCGACATGTCCCGCAAATATATCCAGGGAGCCCTTGTTCCGGACGGATTCTACGCCCAAAGCGCCGGCAGCCCGGCCCGCACCTTTGTCGAGAATTTCGAAAAAGCCTTTGCTTCGGCCCCGGGTTTTGTGGAAGCGGTCACCTTTGACAGCGCGGCGCTATTGTTTGAAATGATCGGCCGCCCCGGCATCCGTTTCCGCAGCCACATCAAAGACGCCATTCTCAATCTGGTCCATTTTCAGGGGGCCACCGGCCGCACATCCTTTGACTACAAGGGAGATGCCATCAAAGGACTTTACCTGCTGCAGATTTCGCGCGGAGGCTTCGTGGAACGGCAGCGGCCGTGACCCTTGCTTTAAATCCAGGCCGGCGATGGAGGAACAGATGCTGGCTGCTGGTTGCCGGATGCTTGCATGAAATTATGTTGGGATCGTTGGGATCGTTGAGATCGTTGGGTTCGTTTTTGTCGACGAACCGTCATTCCGGCGGGCGCCGGAATGACGATTCATCAAAAACCGAACGGCCGCCACCTGACACCTGACACCTGACACCTGAAACCTGAACACTGAATGCAGTTCCAAACAAAGGGGCAGCGATTTTCTTGATCTTTCACCCTCGGTTTTTCAGCACCGGTTGGCCGGTGGCGTCCAGAACGCTGTGCCACAGTTTGCCGTTGGGGTCGATCTGTTTGCGCTTGCCGGCGGAAGCTTCCATGGGAAGGTGTACGAACGTGTTGTTCCAGTACCCGATTAAAAGCCGGGTCTTGCCGGCCATGCCGGCATGCACCGCATCGCGCCCGAGAAAGCTGCAAAACACACGGTCATTGGCATTGGCGGGCAGGCTGCGAATCATGTAACTGGGATCGATGTACTTGAGAGAAACGGGCAGCCCTTTTTGGTGGAAGTACGTCAGAATTCGGTCTTTGAGCAGCAGACCGATATCCTGAAGCCGGATATTGCCGGATGCATCCGTAGCGACGTCTTCAGAGGCGAAAAAACGCTGGCCGGCCCCCTCCGCCACAACGACGACGGCATGCCGGCGCTGCAGGAGGCGGGTTTCGAGTGCCGCCAGCAGACCTTTTTCCCCCTCCAGATCAAAGTCCACCTCCGGTATCAGTACAAAGTTCACATCCTGCTGGGCCAGCGCCGCCGTGGCCGCGATGAAACCCGAATGCCGTCCCATAAGCTTGATCAGCCCCACACCGTAAGGATAGCCCAGGGCTTCATTATGCGCCCCCTTGATGGCATCCGTCGCCACGTCAACCGCCGTATCAAAACCAAAGGAACGGGCGACCAGGTAGATGTCATTATCAATGGTTTTGGGGATGCCGACCACACTGATTTTGAGACCCCGCTCCAGTATGGCGTCGGCGATTTTTTTGGCGGCCATCAGCGTGCCGTCCCCGCCGACCATGAACAGAACGCCGATGTTCATCCGTTCCAGGCTGTCGACGATCTCACCGATGTCCTGATGGCCGCGGGACGACCCCAGGAACGATCCCCCCGTTTCCAGCAGGGTGGTCACCGTATCGGGTGTCAGCTCCACAACAGGGTGCCCGTACTGCGGTATAAACCCCTGCAGGCCGTAGCGAATGCCGGTCACATTGGTGACGCCGTAGCCGTAAAACAGCTCCAGCACGATGGCGCGGATGATTTCGTTCAAGCCGGGACACAGCCCCCCGCAGGTCACCACGGCGCATTTCAATTTGCTGGGATCGAAATAAATTTTTTCCCGCGGTCCCGCCGTTTCCAGAAACGGGCCCGGCCGACCGGCCTCCATCATATCGGCGATGTGCCCGCGGTCGACATGCAGCAGAACGCCGGCGTCATCCGCTACAAAGCCATGCCGCCGGCCGTCCCCGCTGTGGGCCCGGCTTAGCGGCGATGGGATTTTGGCCGCTCCCAGCTGGAGAATTTGCATTTCTTGAATGCCGCTGTTCATGTCCATCCGCCTCCGTTTCTCGCCTCAAATCGAAAAGCGCCTTTTCCCAGAATGTCGTGCAGGTGCAAAATCCCGCAGACAAGACCATTGGTCCGTGTGATCGGCAGCACGGTAATTTCAAACCGCTCCATCAATGCGAGTGCATCATGCGCCGAAGCCGCCGGATGGGTTCTCTTGGGTTCGGGGGTCATCACCACTTCAACCGCAAGCCGCCAGATGTCGGACTCCCGCGTAATGCAGCGCCGGATGTCGCCGTCGGTGACAATGCCCTTTAGACGGCCTTTGTCGTCGCAAACCAGCGCCGCCCCCAGCCGTTTATCATTGATCACCGCCAGTGCCGTTTTCATCAGGACGCCCGCGGCAACGATCGGAACGGCGTCGCCGGTCAGCATGATGTCTTCCACCCGACGCGCCAACCGCTGTCCCAGCGCTCCGCCCGGATGATACCGTCGAAAATCATGCCGTTTGAAATGACGTTTGTTGATCAGGGAAACGGCGAGGGCGTCACCCATGGCCAGCATTGCGGTGGAACTGGTGGTCGGCGCCAGTCCCAGCGGACAGGCTTCTCTGTCGATCTTCACATCGATCACCAGGTGGCTTCTGCCGGCCAGGGTGGAGTCTTCGGACCCGGTAAAGGCGATCACCCGGCAGCCGATTTCCCTTATGCTTGGGATGAGCATGTTCAGCTCATCCGTTTCACCACTGTAGGAAAGCGCCAGAAAAACATCTTCCGGTCCGACCATGCCCAGATCGCCGTGCAGGGCTTCCACCGGATGGAGAAAAAAAGAGCGTGTTCCAGTGCTGTTGAGCGTGGCGACGATTTTACGGCCGATAAGACCGGGCTTGCCGATGCCGCTGACGACGACGCGCCCGCTGGCACGAAAAATCCATTCCACCATTTTGACGAAACGGTCGTCAACGCGGCGGGCCAGCTTCTGCAGCGCGTCCGCTTCATTTTGAAGAACGGCAACCGCGTCTTCGATCACGCGGCGGTTGTTATTGATATCCATGGGACACCTGATGGCTGAGGGAATGACAAGACGATCGCTTCTCGGCTACCATTGGCAATTTTCATTTCAAAAATCAAGTACTGTATCGGTGCACACCGTTTTTTAGACCATTATTTCGAGATACGCGCCATTATTGCTTGACAAAGTCGGTCGCGCCCATTATTTTACGCATCTTTTACGGTGTGCTCCGGCGCACCGGCGGACATTGTCCGCTGAAATAACTGTAAAGGGAGGTGGTTCCAATGGTTTGTACAACGGTTCGAGAAGGTCAGGAATGCCCTTTCATGACAGCCAAGGGGTGTTCCTACAATGGTGGGATTTGCCATGAAACGGTCGATAAGTGCAGCGGCTGCAACCGTACGGTGTCGTTTTCCGACGGATGGTACTGCTCTGCGTGCCCGGATCCTACGCTGAAATGGAAAAATGGAAACTGCAATCTGGCTTCTCATGTTTCCGTCATGTCCGCCGGAAAGAAAGATAAAATCAATCCCCTGAAAGCATCCAAACGCTCCAGACGATAAGACAGCCGACATTGCCTTGGCAAACCCCGCTTGGCCTTGTCGAGCGGGGTTTTTTTTGGCGCAGGCGCTTGCGCAAAGCGGCGGCGGCGCGACAATCAGAAATCAGCGGCTCCGCCGGAAGTGGAATGCTGGAATCGAGGAGGACGTTTCAGATGAACCCCATCGCAAGTAATTTGAATGCTGTGATCGAAAAACAAAACCCACATGTGATGGAAATGCTGTCCGCCATCGGGCGCGACCTTTTTTTCCCCAGGGGGATTTTGAGTCAGAGCGCGGAAGCAAGGGAGAAGGCCCATCGCATGAATGCCACCATCGGCATCGCCACGCAAAACAGGGACATTATGTGCTTTGATTCCGTCATGAATTCCATCAACGATATCCCGGCCCGGGAAAGCCTCACCTATGCACCGTCTTTCGGCATTCCGGCGCTGCGGGAAGCCTGGCGGCGTGCGATTTATCAGAAAAACCCTTCGTTGTCGAACCGCTCCGTCAGCCTGCCTGTGGTCAGCTGCGGCGTCACCCACGGCATCAGCACTTTTGCGGATCTGTGGATCGATCCCGGCGACGCCGTCATCCTGCCGGACATGATGTGGGGCAATTACAACATGATTCTGGCCCTGCGCAAGCGCGCCCGGCTGCAGCATTATCCCCTCTTTGACGCGGATTTTCATTACAACGTCGACGGTCTGGCCCAGGCGGTGGACCGGGCGGCGCAAACCGCCGAGAAGGTGGTCGTGCTGCTCAATTTCCCGCACAATCCCACCGGCTACAGCATTACCGGAAGTGAAGGCGAGCGCATTGCCGCGATGCTGCTCAAAACCGCCCGCAAGGGCACCAATGTTATCGTGGCCATGGATGACGCCTATTTTGGGTTGTTCTACACGGACGACGCGCTCAAGGAATCCCTTTTCGCCAAGGTCTGCTGCCGGGAGCCGCGGCTGCTGGCGGTCAAGCTCGACGGCGCCACCAAGGAAAATTTTGTGTGGGGGCTGCGCCTGGGGTTTATCACCTACGGCGTCGCCGCCGACGATCCGGCGGCGGTCTATTCGGCGCTGGAAAAAAAGACGGCCGGCTGCATCCGGGGCAACATCTCCAACGCCTCCCATCTCAGCCAATCGATTCTGCTCAAATCGCTGCGCCATCCGGACTACGCCCGTGAAAAAGAGGCCCATTTCCACACATTGAAACAGCGGGCCCAACGCGTAAAGGCCGTGGCTTCGGATCCGGCCTATGCGCAGGCCTGGGAGATTTATCCCTTCAATGCCGGCTATTTCATGTGCATCCGTCTGAAAACCGTCAATGCGGAACGGCTGCGGCGCCATCTGCTGAATCAGTACGGTGTGGGCCTGATTTCCATCGACGACCATCACCTGCGCATCGCCTTTTCCTGCCTGGACGAACCGGAGATACCGGCGCTGTTCGAAATCGTGTTCAAGGGTGTCAATGATTTGACCTGAAACCGTCCGACAGGACAGCCGGGCAACACATGAGGACAGATACCTTGAAAGGCCATCCGATCCGTCTCGCCTCCGCCGGCAAATGGGCGCTGCGTTTTGTGTTGATCGGTTTGATCGCCGGGCTGGGCTCCATTGTCTTTCACTATCTCTGCCAGCTCGGCATTCACTATTTCATGGACATGCTGGCCGGCTACCGCCCGCCTTCACCCGCCGGCGAGCACCATTTGCTGCATCCGACGGCCCGGCCCTTCAACCGCTGGGTGCTCCTTTTTCTGCCGGCGTTCGGCGGCATCATCAGCGGCTGGCTGGTGTACACCTTCGCTCCCGAGGCTGAAGGACACGGCACCGACGCCGCCATCAATGCCTTTCACCGGGCCGGGGGGTATATCCGCGGCCGCGTACCTATTGTAAAAACCCTGGCTTCGGCCATTACGCTGACCACCGGCGGCTCCGGCGGCAGGGAAGGGCCCATCGCCCAGATCGGTGCCGGATTTGGTTCGTTTCTGGCGACAAAGCTCAAACTTTCCGACCGTGAGCGGCGCATCATGATGGCCGCCGGCGTCGGCGCCGGCGTCGGCAGCATTTTCAGGGCGCCGCTGGCCGGCGCCCTCTTCGCCGCCGAGGTGCTTTACCGGGATCCGGAGTTCGAATCCGACGTCATCATTCCCGCCGGCATTTCATCCGTGGTGGCCTACTGCCTGTTCTGCCTTGTTTTCGGCTGGGGTTCTCTGTTCCAGGCACCGGATTTCACCTTTACCAACCCGCTGGAGCTGGGTCCTTACAGCGTGCTGGCCTTCGTCCTGGTCGCCGTCGGCATTTTGTACGTCAAGTCTTTTTACGGCCTTATCGGGATTTTTCACAAGCTTACAATCCCCAACCACATCAAACCGGCGCTGGGCGGCCTGGTAACCGGCATGATCGGCTTTTTTCTACCCCAGACCCTGGCCTTCGGCTACGGCTTCGCTCAGATGGCCCTGCACAATGAGCTGAGTGTCGCCTTTCTGCTGCTGCTGGCCTTTGGAAAAGTGTTCACCACCTCTTTCAGCATCGGCTCCGGCGGCAGCGGGGGGGTTTTCGGCCCTTCCATCGTCATCGGCGGTGCCATGGGCGGCGCCGTCGGCAAAATATTTCACGGTCTGATGCCGGAAATCGTCACCGAGCCGGGCGCTTTCGTGGTCGTGGGCATGGCCGGTTTTTTCACGGCGGTTTCCAACACCCCTATTTCCACCATCATTTTCGTCAGCGAAATGACCAACTCCTACCATCTGCTGCTGCCCAGTCTGCTCGTCTGCTCGCTGGCCTATCTGGCCTCCAAAAAGTGGACGATTTTTCAGCGGCAGGTCAGCAGCAAAATCGACTCCCCGGCGCACGCCGGCGACTTTTTTGTGGACATTCTGCAGACGATTCATGTTTCGGACCTGATGCAGCACGTGCGCAAAACAACCCTGATTCCCCAGGACATGCCCTTTTCCGACTTCAAACGCTTTTTCTCGGAAACCGAACAGCACTACTTTCCGGTGATGGACGACCAGGGGCGGCTGAGCAGCATTTTTTCCATCAACGATGTGCGCGGCGTCCTTTTTTCGCAGGAAATCGAGCACCTGGTGCGCATGAAGGACATCGGCACCTCGGACATCATCACCACGCGGCCGGGCGACGACCTCAACTCCGTGCTGCAGAAATTCACCATTAAAAACATCGACAGTCTTCCGGTCGTCGCCGACGACGATCCCGCCTCCCTTCTGGGGATGCTCAACCGGCGCGAAGTGATCGCCTTCTACAATAAACAGGTAAAGGATCGGAAAAATCCGGTTTCAAACGGATGATCCGTAGGCCACCGACATGAGAAACAGGCCGTGGCCGGGGGCGGTGGCACCGGCGCAGCGGCGGTCCCGGGCATTCAGGATGGTTGTCATCCCTGCCGGATCGGTTTTTTGCAGACCGACATCCACCAGTGTGCCGACGATATTGCGCACCATGTAGCGCAAAAAACCGTTGGCTTCGATTTCGAAATATAAATAACCGTGGCGCCGGGTTTCAAATTCGGCACGCAGCACCCGTCGAACGGTGCTCGCGCGCGGGCTGCCCGCCCCTTCGAAGGTTTTGAAATCATGCGTTCCAACCAGGACCGCGGCGGCGGCCCGCATGTCTGCCAGCGAGAGGGGGCGCCGCACATGCCAGGCGTATTGCCGGCCCACGGCCGCAGGAAGATCGCGATTTAAAATGCGATAACGGTAATGCTTGCAGCGGGCGTCATAGCGGGCGTGAAAGTCCGCTGCGACCGCTTCGCAGCGGTGGATGACAACGTCATCGGGCAGCAGGCTGTTGAGTCCTCGCAGAAAGGCTGCCGGAGGGATGCCGGATGCACTGTGAAAATTGGCCGTTTGGGCGCGGGCGTGCACTCCCGCATCGGTCCTGCCGGAACCGGTCACCCGACCGGATTCACCGGTCATGGTGTGAATGGCGGCCTCCAAAACCCCCTGCACGGTCCGCTCCGAACGCTGCTTCTGCCAGCCGTGAAAATGCGTGCCGTCATATTCCACAATCAGCTTATAGTTTTGTCGCATCCGCTCCACAATCCATACCGACGCTGCAGTCCCGCCGATGTTTACTCACAGCAGCAGGGCCGCTGACAGCGAAAAAAAGGAAAGCACGGTCGACAGAACAATCGTGGCGGACGCCAATGCCGTGTCGCTGTTGAACCGTGCCGACAGGACATACATCGCCGAGGAGGTCGGCAGGCAGAAATACAGCATCCCCACCTTGAACGACAGACCGGCCACCTGAAACTGGCGCAGCACCACATATCCGATGACCGGCAGAAGTGCCAGCTTGATAACCGAAGACAGCAACGCCAGGCGGAGGTTGCCCTTCAGGCGCTGAAAACTCAGCGCACCGCCGATGGACAACAGGGCCAGCGGGAGGGTTACCGAGGCGGTGAGACGAAAGGCGTTTTCCAGAAAAGGTGGAAATCCGGGCATTGTTCTGGCGTACAAGACTCCGGCGGCGCAGGCCACGATCAGCGGGTTGGTGACGATGGCCCCCAGGGTGGCTTTCACCTGCTGCAGAAACGCCGGCCGGCGGCCCGCATACCAGATCAGCGTGGCCACCGCCGCCACATTGATCAGGGGAATCAGAAAACCGATCAGGACACCGAAGCGCTGGACACCTTCATCGCCCAGAGCGCTGTACACCACGGCCATGCCGATGTAGGTGTTGAAGCGATAGGTGCTCTGGGAAAAAGAACCCGCCTTGAAGGCCGGAATACGAAACAGCCGAATGCAAACCGCACTGATGAGGTAAACCGCCGTCAGCGACAGAAGCACACCGCCGCACAGCTTCCAGTCCAGCAGCGCACCGCTCCGGGCCGCACCGATCTTCCAGAACAGCAGTACCGGAAAAAAGACAAAGTATATCAAGCGGTCGGACGTCGCCAGAAACGCATCGTCCGTCCAGCCCCGGCGCTTCATGATCCGGCCCAGCAGCAGGAGAACGAAAACAGGAAACAGACTGGAGAGCACCATTTTCAGAATCGATCGCAGGGGATGTCGCCCAGCGCCTTTTCCAGGGCGTCATCCAGGAATTCGACAAGGCGACCCAGGGGAAATTCAGCGTTGCAGAACCTGCACCGCAAGCGCAGCCGCCGTCAACGATGTTCAAACAAAAGCGTTGCACCGCATGCGGGGCAGATAAAAGGATGGCTGTTCACGACCGCGATTCCTTGATAAATGGATCGGTTGATTCACTCGCGCCAGCATATTGCATGCCGGGCCGGCTGTCAAACGAAAGGAGGGATGTTTGTTGGGTTCGTTGGGTTCGTTGGGTTCTTTGGGTTCTTTGGGTTCGTCGGATCAGCTGTCAGATGAGCCTCTTGCTCGTGCACGTCCGTTTGGTCCTGATTCGTCATTCCGGCGTACGCCGGAATCCAGAAAAAGGGATGGCCCGGGGTTTAGTAGGATCTTGGTCGATGGCTGCGATGGCAATAAACAAAAAGTACCGAGCACGTGCACGAGCACGTGTCCGTTTACGTACACGAAGAACGGTCACGGTGGAAGAAAAGAAGCCGTCCGTCCTGCTGGATTCCGGCGTGCGCCGGAATGACAATTCGGCGACAAAAAACGAATTGGCGGCGGCGCATCGATCCCACCCCTCTCAACGATCCCACCACCATTTCACCCCAGGGGGGCGGTGGCCTTTTTCGCGGTTCCGTGCTATAAATCGTTGCCATGTTTCAGGCGAAAGGATTGGCTTCATCCCTGCGCGGGACACGTGTCCGGATGCTTTGCGGCGCCGCCCGCAAACCACATTCATAAAAACCAGGAGAATCGTATGTCATCCATGACCATAAATGCTTTCAAGGCCGGCGCCGTCCACGCCGGCTTGAAAAAAAACAATCAGCTGGACCTGGGCTTGATTGTTTCAGACCGTCCGGCCCGCGTGGCCGGGGTTTTTACCCGCAATCAGGTAAAAGCGGCGCCGGTTCAGCTGGATCTGGTGCGCATTCAGAGCGGCAGGGCCGGCGCGGTGATCGCCAACAGCGGCAACGCCAATTGCATGACCGGAGCCAAAGGCATGCAGGACGCTTTGGCAATGACCGCGGCGGCGGCCGAGGCCCTGGGACTGTCCCCCCAAGAAGTGCTGGCGGCCAGCACCGGGGTCATCGGCGTCCCCCTTCCCATCGATCGCGTGACCGACGCCGTGCCGGCGCTGGTTCGTGCGTTGCGGCCGGATGGGTTCATGGATTTCGCCCGCGCCATCATGACCACGGACACCGTTCCCAAAATCGTTCAGCATTCCGGCATCCTGGATCATCGTCCCTTTCAGGTGCTGGGCATGGCCAAAGGCGCCGGTATGATCGCCCCCCACATGGCCACCATGCTCTGCTTCGTGTGCACGGACGTCGATGCGCCCCCGGCCCTGCTGAAAACCCTGCTCACCCGCTCGGTCGACCGCTCCCTCAACCGGATCGTCATCGACGGAGACGCCAGCACCAATGACAGCGTCATTTTGATGGCCAACGGCGCCGCCGGAACGACGCTGAACACGCCCGAGAAGGCCGCTGTCTTTCAGCCGGTACTGGACAGCGTTCTGGCCGAACTTGCCAGAGATCTGGTGGCGGACGGCGAAGGCGTCACCAAGCTGGTTGAAATCCATGTGCGCCGGGCACCCAGCAGCGACGCCGCCGACCGGATCGCCCGAACGGTGGCGACGTCTCCTTTGGTGAAAACCGCCCTTTTCGGCGAAGACGCCAACTGGGGCCGCATCGCCGCTGCAGCCGGACGCGCGGGGGTTGCCTTCGCATCGGAAACAATGGACATTTATTTCGATGACGTTCAGATGGTCGCCAAGGGTCTGGCCTGCGGTCCGGAAGCCGAGTCCCGCGCAACAGATGTGATGAGGAAAAAGGCCTTTTCGATTATCATCGATCTGCACCGGGGCGACGGGGAGGCCATGGTGCTGAGCTGCGATTTTTCGCGCGCATATGTCGACATCAACGCCGATTACCGATCCTGACATGCCCCGCATCCGGCTGCAGAAATATCTGTCCCAAACGGGCGTCTGCTCCCGCAGAAGGGGTGAAGCTTACATCACCGCCGGCCGGGTGGCTGTCAACGGCGTTGTTGTACGGGTGCTCGGTACGCGCATCGATCCGGCCGCAGACCTTGTGACGGTCGACGGGCGACCGGTGTCGGAAGAGCGGAAGCGGGTGTATCTGGCACTGCACAAACCGCCGGGGTATGTCACGACCTGTGATCAGCCGGGCCGGAAAATCGTCATCGACCTGGTGGACATCGATACGCGGGTCTACCCGGTGGGGCGGCTGGACAAGGACTCCAGCGGACTGATCCTGATGACCAACGACGGCGCCCTGCACCACCGCCTGCTGCACCCTTCCTTTGATCATGAAAAGGAATATGACGTGACCGTCCGGCAGCCCCTATCGGACGACGATCTGGCGGCCATGGCGGCGGGGGTGATGGTGCTGGGGCGAAAAACCCGGCCGGCGGCCGTTCAGCGGCTTGCGCACAATCGCTTTCGCATTCAACTCAAGGAAGGCCGCAACCGTCAGATCCGGCGCATGGTCCGTCGTATCGGCAACCGCGTGGTACAGCTGAAAAGGATCCGTTTCGCCGGTGTTTGTCTCGGCAGTCTGCCTCAAGGCGCCTGGCGGCATCTCACCGAGAAGGAGAAAAATAAATTGCCGTTGCCTTAGCCGCCCTGGTCGGCGGACGGCGGATTTTTCAGCGTCCAGGCCACCGCTGTCCCGGCCAGGCTGAGGAAGATCAGGGCGATAAAAACGATCCGGTAGGTGCCGGTGGCATCAAAAACAACGCCCGCCGCCACCGGCCCCAGTGCACCGCCGATAAAATAGGTGAAGGCCAGGACGCCGAAAATGGCGCCGAGGGAAACGGTGCCGAAAAATTCCGCCAGCAGCGGACTCGTCAGTGCGTAAAAGCCGCCGTGGGCGAAACCGTTCAGCACGGCGAACACCAGCAGCATCCACAGGGTGGCGGAAAACTGCAGCCACACGGTCCCAAGCGTCAACACCGAAAAGCAGATCAGCAGGGCGCGCCGGCTGCCGATACGGTCGATGGCGGCCCCCATGAAAAAACGGCCGGCGATACTGACCCCGCCGATGGTGGAAAGCACGGCGGCGGCTTCGGTGGAGGTCATCCCCAGATCAATGGCATGCGGCACGATGTGCACCAGAATCGTGGCCGTGCAGAACAAAACGATAAAATAGGCGCCGCAGATTCCCCAGAACTGGATGGTCGCCAGGACTTTTTGCAGCGGCAGGCCGGTTTCCGGTCTCCGTTCCCTGGAACGGATCGGCCTTTGGGCATTGTCCGGGGCCAGTCCTTTCTTCTCCGGATCCCGGACCAGCAGCCGCGACAGCAGCAAAAACACCAGCAGAACCATCACTCCCAGAACGAAAAAGGCCGTGCGCCAGCCATAGGAGCGAATCAGTCCGTTGATCAAAAACGGCATCAAAAGCATGCCTGCGCCGGTACCGACCTTGATGATGCCGCTCATCAGGCCGCGAAGCCGGATGAACCAGCGCGCGATGGTGGAGAGCAGCACCACGTCGTTGCCGCCGAGCCCCACGCCCACGAGCAGGCTGAAAAACAGGTACATGTGCCAAAGGGCCTGCGCTTGTGACATCAGACACAGCCCCGCACCCATCAGCACGCCGTTGACCGTCATGATCACCCGCGGACCGTAGCGGTCGTTGAGCCGGCCCTGCAGGATGCCGGCCGCCCCACAAATAATAATGCCAAGGGACGTGATCCCGGAAAGCGCGGCCCGGCGCAGCGCGAACGCCTCCATCAGCGGTGTGAAAAAAACGCCGAAGCTGTTCCAGATCCCCCAGCCGAACAACTGCAGGGCAAACGCCGCCGCGACGATTCGGTAGCCGTAAAATATCCGTGATTGACCCAGCGCCATTGCCGCCACTTTCTGCCGTCATTTCTTTACACTTTTTTTTCGACAACCGCTTTTTACCCCTTTTGGTGTCTTTTGACAAACACAAACCCGCTGCCACGCTTGAAATTTCGGCCCGGATGCGCTATGGGCGAAGGGCTGTTGCGCGGAAGGCCGCTGCACTGCACGCAATTGAAACCGGAAAGCCAACGTCAAAACGGAAAGGAACTCCCATGAAAAAAACGGCTACCCTGACAATCCTGATACTGCTGCTTTTTGCAATACCGGTGTTGGCCGGAACAACCGCCGGCGACAAGGAAATCCAGCTCCAGGGATCCTTCACCAACACCAGCAACAACCAGAATGACACGACGACCGACACCCTCAGCGCGCAGGTCGGCTTCAATTATTTTTTCACATCCAACATATCCATCGGCGGTCTCTGGCGCGGCAGCGGCTCGGTCCGCGATGACGGCGACGGCAACGAAACCACCACTACAACCAATTTCCTGCTGGTCAGGGCGGATTTGTATTTAGGAAACGCCGCCAGCAAGGTCATGCCCTATGTCGGCGGCCAGGCCGGCCAGGCCAGCTATACGCGTGATGACGGCGATGAGGAGACCTCCAGCTCATCCGGCGCCTACGGTTTTCACGGCGGGTTGAAAATCTTTCCCAGCGAACGCATTTCCTGGAATATCGAGCTTGATTCCACCACCTATACCTTTGAATCTGAAGCAACGGATGATGAGTACAAAAGCTATAACAACTCTCTTTTCGTCGGTTTTTCCTACTATTTTTAATGCGCACCAGGCGGCCGGTGTGACCATCCGGCGACCTATTTTTGACATACAGACATTATGAAAACGCTATCTTTCCTTTTCTTTTGCAGTGCGCTGCTGACCATGCTGATCCTGCCGCAGGGATCAGCAGCCCAGCCGCCGCCGTCCTGGGTCCTTTCCAGACCGCTTGACCCCAAAGTCTTCATCGGCATCGGCATGAGCGAAAAAAATCGGGACGATTATCGTCAACTGGCTGAAAAAGCGGCTCTTTTTGATCTAGCATCTGAAATATCCGTCACTGTTTCCGGTACGTTCGTCGCCACCGCCCTTGAGAGAACCGGTCTGTCGGAACAGGCGGTTCTGCAGGAAATCCGCACCGCCTCCAGGGCCCGACTCACGGGCCACCGGCGCATCGGCGAGTGGCAGGATGACGACACTTTCTGGGTCTATTTTCGTATGCCGAAACAGGTGTACCAGCAGCAGCGTCAGATCCAGAAAAAGCAGGCCGCCGCTGCTTCGGCGGATATGCTGCGCAGGGCCGAAGAAGCCCGCCGCGCCGGCCGATGGGTATCCTCTGTCCGATTTTATTTCCAGGCCCTGGCGGAAATTCAGCATTTTATCGGCGAAAAGCTTAAAGCGGATATCGACGGCCGCTCGGTTTTTCTATACAACGAAATCTATGCCGGACTCGAAGACATCCTTGCCGGCCTGCGCCTGCACAGCGCACGCGACGTGGTTCCGGCGCTTGTTGGACAGCCGCTTTACCAACCGATCGAAATCGCCGTTCACAAAAAAACACCATCCGGCGAATGGCGGCCCGTCGCCGGTCTTCCCATCCGCTTTAAGCTGCCATGGCGTTCATCTGAAGATCAGGGACGTTCGATTGCCGATCAACAGGGAATTGCGGAATACCGCCCGACAACAATTCAGAAGGGGGATGACGGCAAAGCAATTTTAGCGCGCGTGGATGTAAAACGCCTGATGCCGCAGCAGGAGCTGGGTGCCTTTTTTGACGCCGTCATGAACAGGCTGTCGCTTCCCGAGGCCGCTGTCGTCTTGAAAGCCCTTACCGATGCCGACGCGTTTTTCTGGCACCAGGAATTTTATGGAAAATCGGTTCTGGTCGCCGCCGCTTTCCAAAGCGGCGGGGATACGGCGCATTGGTCGAAAATGCACGATGAAATCGTCAATTTCATCGTGCAAAGCGGCGGCCGAATAGAAACACACGCCGCCGCCGTGAACAGTGCGACTGTCTTTCGGTGGATTTCCACGCCGGATGCAGCGTGGGAATTGCCGGCGGCAAAAGCCGTCGATATGGTGGTTCTCCTGGCCGCCCGGGGAAAAATGAACCACAGGGAAAACGCCGAAAACCCTTTTGGTGAAGACGCCCAGTTCGTTGGGGAAATTAATACGATTGTAAAAAAAATGGACCGGCTGCATTTTTCGGACCGCTACAGGGGGGCCACCGGATGGAATCCGATGGGTGAAGCCATGGTGATGGATGTGCTGGCCCTGCACGCCTTCAAGCGGTGGCGATCCATGTACCGGCAAAAACGAACGGATCAATAATGCACAAATCCATTGTCCTTTTTTTGTCCTTGCTGAGCACAGGAATGATGTTTGCTCCTGATATTTTCGCTGCGTTCGCCGAAAACCTCAAAGGGGGGAAAACGGCTGTCGTCGTCTATGCACAAAACCCCGCCGCCCAGCATTTCCAGAAAAATGCGCTTTCACGCCTCGAAAGCATTTTATTGGACAATGCCATCGATGTGCTGGATCGTGAAAAAGCCGAAGCGCTCAAAAACGTCTTTAACACCCTGGAAGATCCCGGCGCGTTCGTCACGGCGGAAACCTTTGTGGAAAATTCCCGGAAATTCGCCATTCAAGGGCTTGTTGCTGTTTACCTGAGCGTCGATGTCACCCGTGGCCTTGCGGCGTACTTCTCGGCCACGGCCCAGGCCGATGTCCGCTATATTCAGCAGGATGACGCCCGGGTCGCGACCCTTGCCACGCTTCCGATGGGCGCACCGGGCCGACCGCCCTCGGATGGTTTGACCCGGAACAGTGCGGCTGTCAACGCGGTTCAGCGCGCCATCGACGACGCCTGCACGGAACTGGGGGTGGAAATCATGGATCCGGCCACGCCGCGCTCCGTTCAGCTGAGGCTTGAAGGTCCGCTCGATCCGCCGCCATCGCTTTCCTTGATGGAGGGGGCGGCCGGCAATGATGCCATTGCCGGCCACGCAGTCCTCGAGAAAGAACGCTGGCGCGCTGAAAAAGTGACCTGCACCACCGTCGCTCAGGCCGGTTCCCTGGGAGCGGTCGCCGGCTACATCGTCGACACGGATTTCAGACGCAGGCCCCAGCGGCTTTACGGATCCCGAATGCATTTGATCGATCTTGAATCGAAGCAGGAGCTGATGGTTTTCAATTGCCACGCCGTCGAAAAGAGCGCCCGGGATGAAAAAGGAACCAAGCAGATTTTAGACTGCATGTTTGTCCTGAATTGGCGCTACCTGAGCGCCGTCACCGGCAACCGTCTGTTTTTGTGGGACACAGAGCGCGGTCTGCTGCAGGCATCCATTCTTTTGCCCGCTCCTGTCAAAAAGGCGGCCCTGCACCTGGCGCACGATCAGGACACACACTACCTTGTCGTCCAATCCGGGCGTGGACAGGCGGCATATGCCATCGCCAGAAAATAATCACAACGCCGGCCGCCGCATCCAGCGGGCCTTTTTGCTGGGCATACTCCTGAATGTCGCCTTTATCGGCGGCGGGATCGTTTTCGGCCTGCTGGCGGATGCAGGGCCAACCTGAGTGATGTGCTGGGTCTGCTGCTGGCCTGGAGCGCCACCTATCTCAGCCGGCGCCGCCCCACCCAGAGCCGCACATACTAAACCGTGAACGTGCACGAAGAACGGTCGCGGCGGATGCCGGCGCCGTCGATATTGGTGGTGGTGTCCTTGTCGATCTTGACGGTCTTGGATTGTCCCAAATCACCGAGGCCGATGATTTTTAGAATGACCGCCGTCATTGGCATCCGCACCGATTTGTGATAAGACATCCTGCAGCGTCGGCAACAGAGAAAAAATCCATGGGGCGTTATGACGGTCTTAGTGATTGGCGAAATCCTTTTCGACGAATTTCCCTCATATCGGCGGATCGGTGGGGCGGCGTTCAACTTTGCGTATCATCTTCACCAATTGCAGCAGCCGGTTCAGCTTGTCACCCGTATCGGCCGTGATCGCAGCGGCGAGGACATATTGAAGATCCTTCGCAAGGCCGGTCTTGACACGCAAACCGTCCAGGTCGACCCGCATCATGCCACCGGAACCGTGGCGGTTTCCCTGGATGAAGAAGGTGTTCCGTCCTTTGACATATTAGAAGACGTCGCCTATGACCATCTGGAAATGAATGCGGCGGTGCGCCGCGCCCTCGAAAGCGCCCCGCCGCTGTTGTATTTTGGATCGCTTGTCCAGCGCAGCACCGCCGGCCGGGACTTCCTGCAGGATCTGCTGTCCCGCCGCCGTGCGGAAACCCGATGCCTGTACGACATGAATCTTCGGCCGGGCGCCCGCAGCGAGGCGGTCGTGCGGGCGTCACTAAAGCAAACCGACATCCTGAAGATCAACGAGGAGGAATTGTCCTTCAGCGCCGGTCTCTTCAGGGCCGGTGACGACCGGTTGAGCGCCGTGCACCACCTGATGCGGGAAAACCACATCGACGTCGTCGCCCTCACCTGCGGTGGACGCGGCAGCGAACTCTATGTCGGCCGGCGGCGCTATCATCAGGCGCCGTCCCCGCAAATCGATGTCGTGGACACCGTCGGCGCCGGCGATGCCTACGCCGCCGTGCTGGCCATCGGCTGCCTCCGCCGCTGGCCGCCGGAAAAAACACTGGATCTGTGCACGCGCATTGCAGGCCGCATGTGCACCATCGAGGGCGCCGTTCCGCCGACCGGCGGCTTCTATGCCGACCTTGTCCGGGAGATGGGGTGAAAACACCATGATTATTCAGCTGTTCAGCCTTCACGGGCTTATTCGAGGCCAAAACGTAGAACTGGGACGGGATGCGGATACCGGCGGTCAGGTAAAATATGTGCTGGAGCTCGGCCGCCACCTTGCGCACGTCGACGGTGTGAAGCGTGTCGATCTGTTCACCCGTTACATCGCGGACAAATCCGTGTCCAAAGACTATGCTCAGGTCATCGAACCGGTGACGGACAATTTCCGCATTGTCCGCATCCGCTGCGGCGGATTTAAATATATCCGCAAAGAACGGTTGTGGCGGCACCTTGATGAATATGTGGACAAATGTATTAAATTTATCAAACGCGAAAAAAGCCTGCCGGATGTCATCCACGGCCACTACCCGGATGCAGGCTATGTGGCCTGGCAGTTGTCCCGCCTGTTCGGGCTTCCCTTCGTGTACACCGGCCACTCCCTGGGGCGGTCCAAAAAACAGAAACTGCTTAACGAAGGCATGCAAGAAGCGGACATGCACAAGAAATTCAACATCGATCACCGCATCGCGGTTGAAGAAGATATCCTCAAGTCCGCGGATCTCATCATCACCAGTACCCATCAGGAAATACACCATCAGTACGGCATGTACCGCAACCGGGACCTTCCCGTCTATCGCGTGCTGCCGCCGGGCATCGATATTGACAAATTTTATCCATTCTATCACGACATGCTGCCGGAAAGCGCCAAGACGGAAAGATCGCTGTACGCCAAAGCATCCCTTATGCGGGAGCTGGAACGTTTTTTCATGCAGCCGGACAAACCTTTGATCCTGGCCCTGTGCCGGCCGGACAAACGCAAAAACATCGGCGGACTGGTCGATGCCTACGGCAACGACCGTGAATTGCAGACCATGGCCAACCTGGCCGTATTTGCCGGCATCCGCAAAGACATCACCGACATGGAGGACAACGAACGCGGCGTTTTAACCGACATGCTGCTGCTGATGGACAAATACGACCTCTACGGCAAAATGGCCATCCCCAAGAAACATGACTTTGAACTGGAGGTGCCGGAACTGTACCGCATCGCCGCAGAAAAAAAAGGCGTATTCGTCAACCCCGCCCTGACGGAACCCTTCGGCATCACCCTGCTGGAAGCCTCCGCCACCGGTGTTCCCATTGTCGCCACCCGGGACGGCGGTCCGCAGGACATCGTCAAAAACTGTCAAAACGGACTTCTGGTCGACCCGACGGATCCGGCGGCCATCGCCGAGGCCGTCAAACGGATCATTGCCGACAGCGATCAATGGGAAACCTTTTCCAGAAACGGCATCATGAATGTCCGCGAACATTACACCTGGGAACGGCATGCCAAACGGTATTACCAGGAAATCCGCACCCGGGTGTCTTCGGAAGCCAAGCGCGACATGGCCGCCGCCGTTCCCACCGATGCCATCGGACGGCGGATGGCGCGGCTGGAGCACTTCATCATCACCGACATTGACAACACGCTCATCGGCGACGACAATTCCCGGCTTGCGGAGCTGATCGACCTTTTGAACGACCACCATCACGAAATCGGTTTCGGGGTGGCCACCGGACGGACCATCGAATCCGCGGCGGACATACTGGCCCAGCAGGGCCTGCCGCCGCCGGACGTCATCATCAGCTCCGTCGGTTCGGAAATTTATTACGGCAAAGGCCGTCACTATGGAAAGGGCTGGGAAACCCATATTTCGGCCAAATGGGACCGCCGGAAAATCAAGCGCCTGCTCGACCGACTGGACTATCTTGAATATCAGGAAGAAAAAGCCCAGCGGCCTTTCAAAATCAGCTACAATATGTCCCCGGCCAAAGACCGCCTGGCGGGAATCCATGATCTGCTGCTCAAAAACCGCTGCCGCTACACGCTGATCTACTCTCACCAGAAGTATCTGGATATCCTGCCCTATCGCGCTTCAAAGGGCAAAGCGATCCGATATATCAGCTACAAGTGGGAAATCCCGTTGGGCCACCTGATGGTCTGCGGCGACTCCGGCAACGACGAGGAAATGCTTCGGGGCGAGCCGCTGGCGGTGGTCGTCGCCAATCACAACCCGGAGCTTCAAGCACTGAAAGGCAACCGCAACATTTATTTCGCCAAACAACCCTGTGCCGGCGGCATCCTCGAAGGCATCCGGCACTACCAATTCCTGGAAAAATCACGAAAGCGCGCCGATTAATCATGGAAAATCTACTCAACACCCTTATCAAGAAAAAAGACCACAAGGATTTCAAGGCCTTCATCGCCTTCAGCGCCGACCAGCCGCGGCGGCTGCTGCTGCGCAACGACATTATCCAGCTTTACCGCGGCTATTGCGACCGTGAGCAAAAAAACAAACAGTTCCGGGAGCAGTCGTCGATTTTCAATTTCATCAAAAAAGGGCAGGAGCTGATCGTGGATGAGGGCTATCTGGCCCTGCTGCACCGTCATGCCATTGCCAGGTATGATTTTTACCGCATTCGTCATGACGGGGAAGTCATCGAGCAGATTCCCCTGTCTTCATACCTCGATCTCAAAGACCGCATCGCAGGAGACACCAACGCCGCACCGCTTCAGATCGACTTCATGCCCTTTTATGATTTCAGCCCCTCCATCCGGGACGTGCGCAGTGTGGGAAACGGCATTCGTTTTCTGAACCGCTTCATGAGCAGCAACTTCTTCAGTCGGCCTGAGCAGTGGAACGCCAAGCTGTTTGAGTTTTTGAAGCTGCATCAGTACAACGGTCGTCAGCTGCTGATCAACGGCGGTCTGGCCAGTGGCCCGGAGAATCTGTTTTCCGGCCTGGAAAAGACCATCCGCTGGCTGAAAACCAAAAAACCGGCCACCCCTTATGTGTCAGTCAAAGCCGGCATGAAGCGCAATGGTTTCGAAGTGGGGTGGGGAAACACCGTCGACCGCATCATCGATACCATGCAGACACTGCTCGACCTGTTGAGCGAACCGACCGGTGATTTGCTGGAGCGCTTTATTTCCCGTGTTCCCATGCCCTTGATATCCAAAGTCGCCATCATCAGTCCGCACGGCTGGTTCGGGCAGACCAACGCCTTCGGAAAACCGGACACGGGGGGGCAGGTCATCTATATTCTCGATCAGGTGCGGGCCCTCGAGAAATTGTTGATCGAACGGATTAAAACATACGGCCTGGACGTACAACCGAAAATCATTGTGCTGACACGGCTGATACCGGAAGCCGAAAACACCACCTGCGATCAAAAACTGGAAAAAATTTTCGAGACCGAAAACGCCTGGATTCTCAGAGTGCCCTTTCGGGACAACCGGTTCAACATCTTGAAAAAGTGGGTGTCGCGTTTTAAAATCTGGCCTTATCTGGAAACCTTTGCCAAGGACGCCGCCCCGGAGCTGAAGGGAATGCTCAACGGCCGGCCCGATCTCGTCATCGGCAATTATTCCGACGGAAACCTGGTGGCGTCCCTGCTGTCGGACGAATTCGACGTCATTCAGTGCACCATCGCCCACGCCCTTGAAAAAACCAAATACAGCCTGTCGGATCTGAAGTGGCGTGAACTGGAAAAGGACTATCACTTCAATATCCAGTTCACGGCCGATCTATACGCCATGAACAAATCCGATTTTATTATCACCAGTACGCTGCAGGAAATCATCGGCACCGAGGACACCATCGGACAGTATGAGTCCTACCAATTTTTTTCCATGCCGTCCCTTTATCAGGTCATCAGCGGCACCAACCTTTTCGCCCCGAAATTCAATGTCATTCCCCCCGGGGTGGATGAAGGCATCTATTTTCCTTATTCCCAAAAAGAAAGACGCATCGCCGCCAAAACCCGCTTCTGGGAAAACCGTCTGTTTTGCGATGATGCGGCGGATACCTACGGCGCGCTGAGCGACAGCGACAAGATGCCGATCTTCACCATGGCGCGCTTTGACAAAATCAAAAACATCACCGGCCTGATCGAAGCCTTCGGATCCAGCAAGGCCCTCCGGCAAAACAGCAATCTCATTTTTGCAGCCGGCGTGACGGACCCGGATCAGTCAAACGACACCGAAGAACAAAATGAAATCCGTAAAGCGCATCGGCTCATCCGGCAATACGATCTCGACGGCGACCTGCGGTGGCTGCCGAGCATCGACAAGCTGGAAACCGGAGAGGTATATCGGGTCATCGCCGACCGCGGCGGCATTTTTGTGCAGCCGGCCCTGTTCGAGGCTTTCGGGCTGACCATCATCGAGGCCATGGCATCCGGCCTGCCGACCTTTGCGCCTAAATTCGGCGGCCCCCTCGAAATCATCGAATACGGCGTCAGCGGTTTTCTGCTCAACACCAGCCGGCCCGATCTCATTGCCGGCAGTCTCGAAAAATTCATCGAGCAGTGCCGTCGCGATCAAACCTACTGGAAAACCATTTCCGAAAACGCCGTCAAGAGGGTCCAAGAACGTTTCAATTGGAACCACTACAGCCGCCGCCTGCTCAACCTGACCAAGCTTTACGGTTTCTGGCGTTTTGCCGTTTCTGAAAAGGGAATGAAAGAGCTCGACCGTTACTGCGATATGCTGCATCATTTCTTGATCAGAAAATGCGCGGATTCATGTCTGGAAAAACACTAATCGGATCAGAAGGATGTCGGGGGGGAGGATTCCATGAAAAAAGCACCGCTCATTGTCGTGACCATCCTTTTCATTGCAGCCGTTGTCGCGGGCATCGTTTTTTTTCAACAAAGCAGCCAACGCAAGAGCCAACTCACGGCGCAGCAGGAGAAAGCCGCCGAACTTGAAAAAGCGGCGGATGACCTCAAGCGGCAGCTGACAGCGGCCGAACAAGCGCTCATAGACGCCGAGGCATCGCTCAAAGATGCGCAATCCGGCTGTGAAAGCGAACGCGAACAATGGCAGGCCCGACTTGAAAGCCAGCAAAAAAGCTATGCAGAAGCCGCGCGTCGGCTGAACGACTGCACCACCGAACTTTCCCGGGCCAATGCTGCACTTAAATCCCTAGAACAAAAGGGAAAAAACTGCGCACAAACCGCACAGACGTGCGCCGCCCTGCTCGAACAGGCCCACAGTGAAATTCAACACCTGCTCGCCGAAAAAGAAGGCCTCAAAACCCGGCTTGAAACCCTCCGGCAAAAAGCGGATCGGGCGGATGCCTGCAGCGCCGACTTGAAGCAGACCAATACCGCGCTCAAGTCCCTCGAACGGAAAGAAAAACAGCGCGCAGAAACCGCAAAGATGTGCGCCGCCCTGCTCGAACAGGCCCACAGTGAAATCCAACACCTGCTCGTCGAAAAAGAAGGCCTGGATGCCCGG